>Ga0126378_10000749_pt1 | contig 23956 bp, 25 predicted proteins | sample PanSoiMetPlot_23_FD_92587 | JGI IMG/M metagenome (GOLD analysis project Ga0126378, IMG submission 92587) | Tropical forest soil microbial communities from Panama - MetaG Plot_23 | ecosystem: Environmental > Terrestrial > Soil > Tropical forest > Bulk soil | place: Panama | collected 2016-02-17
CAAGTAAAGCGCCTCCACCTGCACCGCTTCGGAGAAGATTTCGCCGTCGAAGGATACTTGCGGGATCCATATGAAAGCTGACAATCGCACTCTGCATCCGGCACTCGGCATTCAGCCAACCATCGTGTGACTTTGCTGGTGGCGTTTGCTAGGTACAGTTCGACTCAGGCCGATTCATCATTGGCAGTCCGAGAATTGACTGCCTCCCTCCGACTGGCTGAATGCTGAGTGCTGAATGCTGAGTGCCCAAAGACGTAGAATATTCCGTTCATTCTCGGAGGTCTTTATGTTCACCGGCATCGTAGAAGAAGTAGGCCGCATCACCCGCATCGAGCAGCGCGGAGAGAATCGCCGCATCACGATCTCCGCCGATCACACACCGAAAGAACTCGGCACCGGCCACAGTGTTTCAGTGAGCGGCGTCTGTCTCACGGCGCTCGACATCAAACCCGGATCGTTCTGTGCCGACCTCGCCCCCGAAACCTGGGTGCGAACCTCCTTCTCCCGCATTCACGAAGGCGCGCTCGTCAACCTCGAATTGCCAATGAAAGCCGATGGCCGCTTTGGCGGTCACATCGTGCAAGGGCACGTCGATGGCGTCGGCAAACTGACTTCCTTCGAGCGCATCGCCGATTCCGAAAACTGGTGGCTCACGATCGAACTTCCCGATGAAATCGAAAAATACACCGTCTACAAGGGATCGATCTCGATCGAAGGTATCAGCCTGACGGTCGCAAAGCTCGAGAAGAACCGCTGCACCATCGCCATCATTCCCCACACGGTCGAGATGACGAACCTCCACTCGCTGAAGGCAGGAGATCCCCTGAACCTCGAAGCTGATCTGATTGCGAAATACGTCGAGAAGATGATGAAGGGGGAGCAAGCGCAGAGTGCGCTAACGATTGAGGATCTGGTGGAGCAGGGCTTCTAGGTTTCCAAGTGGTCAGTGGTCAGATCCTTGTTTGTTACTGACCACTGATCGCTGACCGGTGTTTTCCTATGCTTCGATTTTCAACTCATCCAGTTCTAGAAATTCCTTAATGATCGGCTCCGGACTCTTTTCCATATCGGCGTAGGTTCCGAAGAAGATTGCCCTGGCCTCATGCAAGAAGACCACCCGATCGGACAACTTCTTGGCCAGCCGCATGTCGTGGGTTACGACGATGCTGGTCAGATTAAGCTGAATCTTTAACCGCTTGATCAGATCGCCCAGCAATTGCGCCATCAGCGGATCCACCATCGTCGTGGGCTCGTCGTAAAGCACGCATTCCGGCCGTGCCGCCAGCGCCCGGGCAATCGCCACTGACCGCTTCATGCCGGTGGAAAGATCCGACGGCAGCAGATCGCGCATCTGCTGCACTCCGACCATCTGCAGCAGTCCGTCGACGATCTGATAGATCTGCTCTTCGCTGTGGTCCTTCGTCTCACGGAGCGGAAAAGCTACATTCTCGCCAACCGTCAGCGAGTCGAAGAGCGCTCCATTCTGAAAAACCATCGTTACCTTTTTGCGGACAGGTTCGAGCTGCTCTTCCGTGAAATCGGTGATGTCTTCGCCGGCAACGAGGACGCGTCCCGAGTCAGGCTTGAGAAACCCCATGATGTGATGGAGAGACACTGACTTACCCACACCGCTGCGCCCCAGGATGCACACGGTCTCCCCGGGCATCACGTTGAAGGCGACGTGTTCGAGCACGACATTGTCTCCGAAAGCCTTCGAGACGTCTCGAAATTCGATGTACGGTGCGGGCATAAAACTCCACCGGCCAACAGCTTCTAACTGCTCACCCGGAATCATTTCAACCTTATCAGATTTGATCTAGTGGTCTGCAGCCGATGAAAGACGGTAGAACCAACTTCGCTAGGCCGCTGGCTGCCTAGTGGAAGAGTCTCTACCGCTGAGAACGCGAAGAAAAATCCCCCGAGTTCGCTGAGAAAGTTCTTCCAAAGAGCTCGACACCGAGTAGGATCAAAGACAGCTGCATCTTTAACTCCGCGATCTCTGCGGCCTTTCTCGGCGAACTCGGCGGTAAAGGTTCCTCCTTAACACAATTTTCATTTCTCGCTTGACTAGGCCAATCTTGTATACTATTTTCGTCTAGGCCTAGAGGCACAAAGCCTCTCAATTGCGGACTTATTCAGATGACTAAAGCAGCACAACGAGACCTCTTTCCCGGCGCCCTGGAGATGATGATTCTCCGCACCCTGAAGCGCCAACCATTGCACGGCTATGCGCTCGCGCAACACATCAAGCGCACTTCCGATGACCTACTCCAGATTGAAGAAGGCTCGCTATATCCCGCTCTCCAGCGTCTTCTCAAGCAGGACTTAGTCAAAGCCGAGTGGGGTACGTCTTCCACCAATCGCCGCGTTCGCATTTACAAATTGACGCCCGCTGGGGCCAAGCATCTTCAGCATGAGGTCTCAAGCTTTGAGCGCATGCTGGAAGGCATAACACGAGTTTTAGCACCAGGTGAATCATGAGTTGGCTGAGACAATTACTCTCGCGACGACGACTGTACAGCGAATTATCGGAAGAAATTCAGGCCCATCTCGACGAGAAGGTCGAGGAATTAGTCGCAGACGGAATGTCGCGCGAAGACGCGATCTATGCGGCCCGTCGCGAGTTCGGGAATGTAGGCTTGCTTGAAGAAAAAAGTCGCAACGTTTGGGGATGGCCACTCGTCGAAGACTTCCTCTCAGATCTCCGTTATGGGCTTCGCACCCTCCTTCACAACCCGGTCTTCACGGTTGTCTCGTTGCTGACCATCTCCATCGGAATCGCCGCCAACACGGCGGTCTTCTCTGTTGTGAACAGCGTACTGCTGAAGCCATTGCATTATCCGCGAGCGGACGAATTGGTAGCGCTGCATCAAACCGCGCCAGGCGCGGAAGGATTGGCGGATTTCGAGAATGGTCTCTTGCTCTCCCCGTCGATGTATTTCACCTACGCCGAACAAAACCGGACATTTCAATCCGTGGGAGTGTGGGTAGCAGGCACCGCGAATGTTACCGGCGTGGCAGAACCGGAACAGGTGAGGGCCGTGAGTGTGAGCGATGGTTTACTCCAGACATTTGACGTTCCTCCGGCGGTTGGACGTTGGCTTTTGGCTGCGGACCAAGTGCCGCATGGTCCGGAAAGAGTGATGCTGAGTTACGGCTATTGGCAGAGGAGGTTCGGCGGAAGCCCAAACGTTGTTGGCCAGACAATCATGCTTGATTCACGACCGCGCGAAATTGTGGGAGTGATGCCGAAAGGGTTCCAATTCGTCGACGCTGATTTCGATGTGGCCATGCCCTTGGCTTTCGATCGCGGCAAGGTGATTCTTGCCGGATTCGGATTCCACGGAATCGCGCGGCTCAAGCCGGGCTCAACCATTGCCGAAGCCAACGCCGACATTTCGCGCATGCTTCCGATCTGGATGGACTCATGGTCCAACGGACCCGGGTCAAATTCTCATATTTACGAGACCTGGAAAATTACCCCGATGATCCGTCCCTTGAAACAGGAGGTGCTGGGCAACGTCGGTGAACTGCTATGGGTCGTGATGGGGACCATTGGATTGGTAATGCTGATTGCCTGCGCCAATGTGACCAATCTGCTGCTGGTACGGGTCGAAGCGCGTCAGCAGGAATTGGCCGTTCGCGCGGCGCTCGGTGCAGGTTGGGCGCGCATCTTGCGCGGACTCCTCGTCGAAAGCGCAATGCTTGGCTTGATGGGCGGGTTGGTGGGCATCGGTTTAGCGTATGCCGGAGTGCGGTTTCTGGTCGCAATGGGCCCGTCAAATCTACCTCGCCTGACTGAAATCTCACTGGATGCGCGGACACTCGCATTCACCTTCGTTCTTTCCGTGCTTTCGAGTTTGATGTTTGGGTTAATTCCCGCTCTGAAATATGCCGGACCATGGAGTAAGTCGACTCTGCGGAGCGAAGGACGAACCATGAGCGTGAGCCGCGAGCGTCATCGCGCGCGCAATCTCCTGGTGGTGGGCCAGGTGGCGATGGCGCTGGTGCTGCTGGTCAGCGCAGGCTTGATGATTCGGACGTTCGAAGCTCTGCGAACCGTCGATCCTGGATTTGCGGATCCTCAGCATTTGCAGATCCTCCGAATCTCGATACCCGATTCCCTGGTGACTGAGCCGGAACGAGTGACGCACGTGCAGAACGAAATTATCGACAAGCTGGCCGCGATTCAGGGCGTGAAGTCTGCCGGGTTTGTAAGCGAGATGCCCATGGAAGGCTTCGACTCGATGTGGGACGAGATCTTTGCGCAGGATAAGGTCTATGCGGATAACACCACCGCACCGATGAGGCTGTACAAGTACATGTCACCGGGTTTGTTGCAGACGGCGGGGACAAAATTGGCGGCAGGACGCGAGATAACGTGGAGCGAAATTTATGGACTCCGACCGGTGGTGATGATTTCCGAGAGCCTGGCCCGCGAGATGTGGGGAACGCCATCCGCTGCAATTGGTAAGCACGTGCGCGAGTTTCAAACGATGCCGTGGAACGAAGTTGTCGGCGTGGTTCAGGACGTTCGCGAGAAAGGCGTGCAGGAGGCGGCTCCAGCAATCGTGTACTGGCCTCCGTTTAAGGAAAATCTCTTTGGGCCAGGACCAGCGCTGGCTATTCGGACGGTGACATTTGTGGTGCGCAGCGAGCGCGCTGGTACGGAAAGTTTCCTGAACGAAATCCATCAGGCAGTGTGGTCGGTGAATTCGAATTTGCCGCTGGCGTCAGTGCGGACCATGCGGGATGTGTACGACAAGTCGATGGGGCAAGCCTCCTTCACCCTGGTGATGCTGGGCATTGCCGCCTCGATGGCGCTCACACTGGGAATCATCGGCATTTATGGCGTGATGTCCTACACGGTCTCCCAACGCCAACGCGAGATCGGAGTTCGCTTGGCTCTCGGAGCGCAGCGCGGACACGTGCTGCAAATGGTTTTGCAGCAAGGTACGAAGTTGGCGCTAGTCGGCGTGGCAATCGGAGTCGGCGCAAGCCTGGCATTAACTCGCCTAATGACTCACCTGCTCTTCGGCGTATCCTCCCACGACCCGCTTACGTTTGCCGCCGTTTCGAGCCTGCTGATTCTCGTGGCCGCCTTGGCCTGCTACATCCCTGCACGACGTGCGATACGCGTCGACCCGGTGGTGGCTCTTCGTTACGAATAGCTTGCTTCGCGTCAGTAGGTTCCATTCGCAGCCAGAAGTCTCCTCTAACCTTAGCGAGATCCCGACGACAACCCCGTATGACGTTGGACCTGGAGCCCTTGGTGTAAGTTTCCGACGCGCCACGCACTATTCCTGAAAGCGGCTTCACGCCGCGCTTGGGGACAATATGGCGTTCACACCTGGAACATGGCTCAAGCTGCCATCCAACTGCACACGAAGTCTCACACTCATATATCAACGCTGCGCGGCGTATGGCACGGTGTCCTTTAAGGCTTGTTTGGATTGGGTCACCAGCGCGACCAAGACCTGCATCGGTTGGGCGACACAAGCAATCCAGACCTGCGTCCAGTGGGCGTCGCAATCGATTCAGTCTTGCGCACAATGGGCGCAAGAGACCTCCAGCCATTGCTGCGATTGGTGGCCGTGCTCGTGGGCGTGCGACGCCATTGTCACCGTTATCTCATGGGTGTGCGCAGTCGTGGTCACGATAGTGACGGTGTTCTGTGTCTTGTTCGCAGTTGTGGTGATCGTGGTGTGCGTTTTGTTCCTGGTGATTGTGACCGTCGCGTGTCTGATATGGACGGTGCTCATCTACGTCTTCTGCCTCTTCTGGAGCATCATCTCGATCATTTTCTGTCTTTCCGATGCCAATGGCGGAACCGCATTCCTGCTTACCGACGGATCCATCATGATGCAGGAACGGTCCAGCGCCTTTGGCCAGCCGGTGAGTGCGCGCCGTTGGTGGAAACTCACGCCCGATGGCTCTGGCAGCTACGCCAATGGATCCTGGTCTCGTCTTGCCGATTCGAACCAGGATCGCTTGTACTTCGCATCCGCTGTGCTTGCTGACGGACGCGTCATCGTTTGCGGTGGTGAATACTCCGACGCCTCCGGCAGCTTCTCACAAGATGACACGAACACCTGCGAGATTTATGATCCCGTGAAGGACTCCTGGAGCACGATCCCAGCACCCGCTTCCACCGCAAATCCCGCGACTACATGGACGCAAGTCGGCGACTCCCCATGTACGGTATTGCCGGACGGCACATTCTTGATTGCATCGTTCTCCACCACGGACGTCGCCAAATTCGATCCGACGACCGACACCTGGAGCGTACTCTCCGCCCGCACCGTATCTTCCGCGAGTGAAGAGTCCTTCGTCCTGATGCCAGACAACACCATCGTGTCCGTCAGTTGCAACAATCCGACGCAAACAATCATCTACAACATCGCGACCGATAGCTGGGCCAACAGCAACGCCCTTCCCACCGACATCACAGGACAAATCCCCGGCGCTGTAAATGAAATCGGGCCTGGACTGCTCCGTTACGACGGAACAGCGCTCTTTGTCGGCGGCAATCAGAACACGGCGGTCTACAACCCAGCTGCACGGGTGAAGTGGACCAATGGCCCCACAATTCCGTCTCCTGATGGCGGCCAGACGCAACTCGGGACGATAGACGGACCCGGCGCGATCCTGCCCAACGGAAACATCCTGGTGGGAGCCGGTCCACTGAGCAATCCCGGCAACTTCAACTCGCCCGACTCTTATTTCGAATTCGACGGCACGGTGTTCAACCCCACGGCCGCGCCTCCAAACAACAACTGCGCGACCTACTTGACGCGGCTGCTCCTGCTGCCGAACGGAGACATTTTCTTCGCACGCGAAGATGACTCATCGTTCTACGCCTATCACTCCGATGCCGCTGTACCGCAGGATAGCTTCCGGCCCGTGATTCAAACGTGCCCTGCAACATTCGCACCGGGCGACACAATCCAAGTCTCCGGCACGCAGTTCAACGGCCTATCGCAGGCCACGGCCTACGGCGACGATTCGCAGGCAGCGACCAACTACCCGTTAGTACGTTTGACAGACGCGAACAACGGAGTCCGGTATTGCCGCACAACCAACCACGACTCCATGGGCGTAGCAACGGGAGCGCTGGTGGTTACGACGAACGCGGTGATCCCCTCGGATCTCGCGCCCGGCAACTACAATTTGGAGGTCGTTGCCAACGGTATCGCGTCACAACCGTTCGCCGTGACGGTCCAGCAATCGGATCGCAGCCATAAGGGTGGCAAATGATGCAATCAACCCCGGCCAAACATCCGACTGCGTCCTCATCTTTGTCCACCGATCGTTGCGGGTGCGCGATGGGCGCGCGCTTTCTGGGAGTAGCGCTCGTCGCCTCCATCGGATGGTTCGCTTGGCATTGGCACGAGTATTCGCTCGCCCGCGCCGGAGTTCGGACTCTGATCTTTGCGTTTGCTGGAGCGGTTCTCGGCAAACTCGTCGGGATCGCTGGCTATCGGCTTCGGGCTCGCATCTTGCGGGCTCGATCAGCGGGCGTCATGGCCTAGGTCGAGGGTCCGGCAAACAGCAGAAGATTCTCGTCCGGATCTTTGACAACGAAAGTTTTTGCGCCCCACGGTTGCCTTTTCAATCTCTCGTGAAACGTGACGCCAGCAGACTGAAACTCAATAAACAGCAGTTTGATTTCGCCCGGTGTGCCAACGGTGATCGATGCCGACAACAATCCCTCGCGATCTCGTAGCTTCGAATCGACTACGGGTCCATTGACGTACCTGAGATTAAGCCGCGCCCCATCGCGACCAACTTGTGCATAGAAGGGAGGGCTCCCGTAAGTGAATACAAGTGAGAAGCCTAACTTCTGACAAAAGAATTCACATGATCTCTTGATATCGGCGACGAACAGTTGGGGCTCGGCGCCAACAATCCTCGCTTTCGATGGCGCCGGTGCCACCTTGCGTGATGTAGCGGAAAGTCCAGCCTTCAATGCTTGCCAACTATCAAAGCCATGCTGCCTTGCGACCATTTCCTGAGCATCGCTGAGCTTAAAGCTCGCGACAAGAATTTCGGCATCGGGCACATTCAGGAAACGAGGCATAAGCCCTCGGATTTGGGCAGCAACGGGATAGTACCCTTCTCGATGCCATCGCAATATGAGCTTGGCTTGTTTCTTAAGGTTCTCTAGATCGGGCATATAGGTCCTCCACGATGAAATCGTGTAGGTGGGCATTGCCCTTCGGCGATCCGCCGATGCACCCTACATGCGCCGGTTGGAGTATCAGCCACCGTGAGAGCAGTTGTCAATTTGAGAGCGATGCTATAGCACCCACTGGTGAACACCATCATCTCCGGACGTCGAATAGATCCTCCGGAGTATTCAGATTACGAAACAGTTCAAGGGAGAACCCCGCGGCGTGCAACTCTTCTTCTTCGATCAGCTGGGTCTGCGTCTTCTCAAACAGTGAGTCGATTTTGTAACGTCCGGCCCGAAGGGCATTCTCAGCTGAATCGGCAAACGCCCGGCGATAAAGGGCGCACAGCGGCTGCAGCCCGTCGCATGTACGAACCAATGTCACCGCCGCATCTGACGGTCGACTTCGCTCTATCAGAAACTCTAGAAGAGCAATTGACAGAAACGGCATATCTACCGCAAGCATGAGATTCAGTTCTGTTTGCGACGAGCGCAGAGCTGCATGAATTCCGCCGAGCGGCCCGCAACTAGGAAAAATGTCTTCTACGACGGGAGCAAACGGCGCGAACTTGGCGCGGTCACCCACGATCCTTACGTCCGCACACATCGACCGAGCCATTTCCAGCATGCGTGCCAGCAGCGTTCGGCCCTCGAGTATCACGAGAGCCTTGTCCGTCCCCATGCGCGTGCTTTTTCCGCCAGCTAGAATGAAGGCGGTCACATCGGTGAAGACCGTCGCCATGTCGCGATCATACATGGCTCGCATTTTTCAGCCGAATACATCGAGACTTGATAGGAACCTGCCAAAACACCTCTCGCACCCAAGAACGCTATCTGCAACTGGTTCCATTCACGCAACTTGCGCCCCGACTTCGGTCTCCAGTGCACGAAAGTAACCTTCCCAAAGTCAGACCTTAGCGCGATGATGTCCCTGCGTCCGAGGCGCTCCACTGACCCGGAAGTAATCCAATCATGCCGCAAAAATTCATGGATGTGCTTATGCTTGGGCGCTGCTCTCACGAGTTCTCCTGGCCCCGCCGTGGTGCGGATGGCGACTACTACCAGGTTTGCCTCCTCTGCGCAGCGGAATACAAATATGACTGGGCGACCATGCGCCGCACTGAGCGCGTGGAGCACAAGCCCGAGACCGGCATTCGCCGCAGCCATGCGCGCGAGAAACGGCCGTCCTGGGTGCCGCGGGCTCGCCGTCTCAAGCTCGACATCCCACTGCGGTATCGCGTGAACAAGACCAGCAGCTGGTACGAAGGCATCATTGAGAACATCAGCCAAAGCGGCGTTCTATTCGTCGGGCCCCAACCGCTCCCCGTCAACGCGCTGATCGAGATGGTCTTCGAGATGCCGGAAGAGATTTCCGGTCAGAAGAACAGCAACGTCGTCTGCCAGGGCCGCGTCATGCGGGCCAAAGATGCGCCTGAGCAAGAAGACGGACAAGTCGGTCTTGCGGCCTCAATCGTTGATTACAAGTTTATCCACTAGCCGACGTTCTTCCGGCGGGGTCTTGCAGCTTCCCGATTCGGGTCGGAATCCGCATTTACATCTGCAAAGACGTTCCGAAGCATCTAAACTTGTACTTATACGGGGCGGCCTGCGACCGGGCCAATGTCAGGAGTCGAGTTATGAAAAGAAAATCTCCGCTTTATTTGTATGTACTATTCGCACTTCTTCTGTCTCTGGAACTTGGCTGCGCCAAGAAGCCAGATGACGCCAAGATCACCAGCGACGTCCAAGCAAAATTTGGTCAGGATTCGGGACTTTCCTCCAAGCAGCTTTCTGTTCAGGCTGCGAATGGAGTTGTCACACTCAACGGTACCGTCGATAACGACGCCCAGCGCAATGCCGCCAGTCAGCAAGCTGCGGCCATCCCGGGCGTGAAGACAGTCGTCAATAACCTGCAGGTTGGACCTGCACCCGCCGACGCTCAGGCAGCGCAGCCCGCTCCCGAAACGGCAGTTGCATCTCCTGCGGAGAGTCCGAAACCTGCGCCCGCAAAAAAACCTAAGAAGTCGTCCCATTCTGATGACGCACAGAACTCAAATAAGAGTCAGATGGCGGAAAACACGCCGCCTCCTGCCGCGGCACCGCAACCTCAGCCGGCAGCAGCGCCAGCGCCACCACCGCCTCCTCCGCCTCCAAAGAAATACATCATCGATCAGGGCACGCAGCTCACGGTGCGACTGGTCGATGCCATTGATAGCGAGAAGAATCAGACAGGCGACACATTTCACGCCACTCTGAACGCACCGCTAACGTCCGACGGAGAGGAGGCCGTACCCGCTGGATCTGATGTCACCGGCCACCTCATTGAAGTAAAGAGCGCGGGCAAATTTGCTGGGCGATCTTCCGTGATTGCTCAACTCGACAGCCTTACTTTCGGCGGCAGGACCTACAACCTCCAGACAGATCAGTACAAGAAGGAAGGCAGTTCCCGCGGCAAAAACACTGCTGAGAAGGTTGGCGCGGGCGCAGCCATCGGCGGCATCATCGGAGCAATCGCGGGCGGAGGAAAAGGGGCAGCCATCGGCGCAGCGGCGGGCGGCGGTCTCGGCGGAGGAGTTCAGGCGGCTACCAAAGGCCAGCAGATTAAACTGCCCTCGGAAACCGTGCTGAATTTCACGCTGCAGGCACCGATCACTGTCGTGCAGGCAAATGCCAATGGTGGCCGGCAAAAGCTAGGGAATTAGTCGACTTTAAAAAACTGGCGCACTTGCTCTCTGAGCCGTGTGCCTTTTCTTTTGTCTATAGTCCTTGGGGGTCAATCTGGCGACAACGATTTCTGCCCAAGAAAGGCTCGTATGCCCGTCCCAGCCGTAACAATTCGGCCGCGTCGTTCGATGATCCTAGTCGCGCTCTTCTCGATCGCTATGGTCGTTCTGTCGTACGTGTTTGTTCTCGCGCTGGCAGCCGCTTGTGTTTTGTTGCCTTATTGGATGATGACCAGCACCGAGTCTGCAAATGGCCAACTCGTTCTTTTATTTCTTTTCGGAATCGCCATTGCCGGTGCAATGTTGTGGTCGCTTGTTCCGCGCCTCGACAAATTCAAAGCCCCGGGACCAGTACTGGACAAGTCCCAACATCCCTTTCTGTTTGCCGAGCTCGAGAATATTGCCGGAGCTCTGAATGAGCCGATGCCGCGCGAGGTCTATCTGATCGGGGACCTGAATGCCTGGGTTGCCGATCGAGGCGGATTCATGGGTTTCGGCAGCCGGCGCGTCATGGGTCTGGGATTACCGTTGCTCTCGATCCTTACCATTTCTCAATTTCGCGCTGTTCTGGCCCACGAGTTCGCACACTACTACGGCGGTGACACCAGCCTCGGTCCCTGGGTTTACAAAACACAAAATGCCATGGTCCGGATCTTCCAGAACATCGGATCGGTTGGCAAGGTCGCACGCGTTGCAGTCCTCAGCATCATGTACATGATCGTCGGCACGCTAATGAAGTGGTACTTCAAGCTCTTTCTTCGTGCGATTAATCTCGCTTCGCGGCAGCGCGAATATCGGGCCGACGAGCTGGCATGCCTCGTTGCCGGACGCCAGGCTCTGGTCGATGGACTGCGCTCCATCCACGGTGGGACTCCGGCGTGGCCGGTCTACTGGCAAACGGAAGTAGCCCCGATCTTAGGCCAGGGTGCTGCGCCCAGCATCGCTGAGGGATTTGCCCAATTTACGGCGGTGCCACACATCCACCAGCAGATTCAAACTTATCTTGTGACGCAGATTCGTGATGCAAAGACCAATCCGTACGACAGTCATCCGCCACTGCGGGAACGCATCGCCGCTGCCGAAAAAGTCGAATCCCAGATCGTCACGCAGGACACACGCTCGGCCATTAGTCTGCTTGACCAGCCGCAGCTCACAGAACTCCGATTCCTCGAGCACGTCAATCCCGATATGAAGCCTGGTATGCTGGCCTCCGTATCATGGGACGACGTCGCCGCTAGAGTCACGGTCCCGGGATGGAAGAAGTTTGCGGAAGAATATTCCTCCGTTCTGCAAGACATTAGCGTTGAGTCGTTGCCTGGTGTCGTTCCCAAGCTGCAGCAGATTGGCAACGGGATGCGCGATCCTAAAGGAATGCTACTTGGTCCCGAGCAGCGCTTTCAGCGCGCCTCTTACCTCATCGGCGTTGGCTTCGCCCTTGCACTGCTCGACCTCGGATGGACATTGCGGCACACTCCTGGAGTGTTTCACCTCAGCCGGGCAGCGGCCACGCTGAGCCCGTTTGAAGTCATGGACAAGCTCGTCAAGGGTCAACTCACGGCAGCAGATTGGAGCAAACAGTGCGCTGAGCTTGAGATTAGCGGACTCCAGCTCGGGCCAGTGTCTCCGCAACAACTCCAATTGTCCATCCCAGGCACGGTGTAAACTCTCGTCATTTAGTTTTCGTCTTTCTATACGAACCGATGCCTTCGATTACTGCCATTGTTCACACAAATAACGACGCATTGCGGCTGGGACGCTTGTTGGAGACGCTCTATCCCTGCGACGACATTGTTGTGCTCGACCACGAATCAGAGGACAGCACATTGACGGTTGCACGCGATTACGGAGCAACCATCCTTGGAGCAAAGCTCGGCGCTACGGACGCGAGATATCTCGCATGCCCATCTTCTGGCTGGATCCTCTGTCTTGATGCAAGGGAGGCTCTGACTGAGAGCCTGGCCGCGAGTCTGTTCGAATGGAAATCCGAAGCGGTTTCTGCTGGCGGAGTCCCTTTTTCTGTCTTCCTAAGGGAAGAGACGGCCGAGGGTTGGGTGGAGCATCCTTCGGCGCAAACCCGTCTGGTTCCAGCCACCTGGAACCATTGGGCAGGCCGTTTTCCGGCGCCAGACGCATCCGCAGTCTCGCTCGAAGGTGACCTGCTGCGCTTCGCCTTCCCATGAAGAAACCGCTCGATTGACTGTTCTTAATGGACATGTAACTTCTGGGTTTCTTGCTCTTATGAGGTGATTCGATTATGCCTGCTCATTTTCTGGTGGATATTCTGGCGATTAAAGATGCCGCAAAGATGGAACGGTACCGCTCCCAAGTCGCCCCGGTGGTGGAAAAATTCGGAGGACGCTACCTGGTAATCGGTGGACCTTTCCAAGTCGTCGAAGGTTCGTACCAACCCACTTTTCCGGTTCTTGTCGAATTCCCCAGCCTGGAAGATGCCCGACGTTGGTACGACTCGGAAGAGTACCGTGAACTCAAGAACTTGCGCCTTGAGGCGACGGTTGCGAATGCATTCTTTATGGAAGGAACTGCGGCTCGCTAATCGCGCTAGCACCTTCGTGACTACGCGTCACAGACGATTGTGATTTCAAACACATTCCTCACGATTTCCCACGCCTAGACTGCCCTGTTGTGACTGTTCGGGCCGCGTGGCCCTGGAGGAACGAGTATGCGTGTTATGAAATTCATCACTGCAGTCGCGGTTGTGGCGATGCTGTCAGTCTTCGCCCTGGGGCAAGCGGCCCCTGCTCCAAGCACTCCTACCATAAAGCATGTTCCGATCACCAAAACCTCTTCCACATCGGGCAAGGAGATGTACAAGAGTTATTGTGCCGTGTGTCATGGACTCGATGGCAAAGGCAACGGCCCGGCGGCCCCCGCCATGAAGACTAATCCTACTGATTTGACGGCTCTTGCACAAAAAGGCGCGGGGAAATATCCCGCAGCCCACGTTGCTGCCGTGATCCGCGGGCAGGCCACCACGCCTTCCCACGGGAGCCAGGACATGCCGGTTTGGGGACCGTTGTTCTCCAGCATCGACCAAGGCCACGAAGCCCAGGTTCAGCAGAGAGTTACGAATCTGGTGAACTATATTGAGACCGTGCAGGCGAAGTAGCAACTTGAGCGGGTTGGACTCACTGGGCCTTACGGAAGTCCAACCCGTTGGTTCGGATGCTGGATTTTGAGACATCTCATTCCATGATGCCTCTGCAGTTCTCCGCGGTCTCTGCGGCCTTTCTCTGTGACCTCGGCGGTAAAAAAAAGGCTTGACCGCTGAGTCCGCTGAGAAAATCCCTTCTAGATCCGAATTTGATGTGCCGTAGTGTTTTTTTCCTCGGGCCGGAACCATCTGCTTCAGGGTCCATGTCCATAGGTGTAAGCACCCGTCATTCAATGGCTTAGTCGTTACTGGCCTCCCGGCCAGTGACTTCAGTACCTTAGTCCTACTCGGAATCGACGACTTATAATCCTTTCAAGTACCAAGGAATCTAGCGTTCTTCAGGAGAGGCGCGCGCAAGCGTACGCCGTTGCCTGTCAGCGCATTCTGGAACCAAGTGGATCCTGTCTTCGCATCGGCGATTTTTGTCTTGGGGCTCGCCTTCGGCAGCTTTCTGAACGTGTGTATCTATCGCCTGCCGCTTGGGCTTGACGTGGTAACGCCCCGCTCCGCTTGCCCAAAATGTAAGCAGCCGATCGCCTTTTACGACAACATGCCGGTACTGAGCTGGCTAATCCTGCGCGGACGCTGCCGGCACTGCAAAACCAGCATCTCATCGCGTTATCTGATAATCGAGTTGCTGACCGGTGTGCTCTTCGTCGGTTGCTACTGGTATTTCGGCCTGACATTTTCCACGTTGAAGTACTGCACATTCGGATTTCTGCTTTTCGGATTGATCTTCACCGACGCCGAGACCAAGCTCCTGCCCGACAAACTGACACTGACCGGACTAGCCTTGGGAATCCTCTTCAGCCTGGTGGTCCCAGTAAACGATCTGATCTCTCAGTTATTGCCCGGAATGATCGATCTCCCGTTCAGCGGGGATATTTCTGCGCGACTACTCTCGCTCTTCGATTCCCTGCTGGGCGCCGCAGTCGGGGCATCTTTCATCTACGGCGCTGGTGCAATCTATCTTCGCTGGCGCGGTACCGAAGGCATGGGTTTTGGCGACGTCAAGCTCATGGCTATGATCGGTGCCTTCCTGGGAGTCAAACTCACCGTATTCACAATCTTCACTGCCTCACTGGTCGGCTCCCTCTTTGGCCTTACCACCGTGCTGGTGGTGTGGTTGAAGCGCACGCATCGCTTCGCTAAGAGACTCACGAGTGCGCAGGCGGCGCGGCAGCGCGCTTGGCAGTCCGCGCAAGTGGTCTATCGCAATTACCAGATGCCGTTTGGGGTCTTTCTCGGCAGTATGGCCTTATTCGCCCTCTTCTTCGGCGATCGTTTTCTGCGCTGGTACGGGAGGTTCTGGTGAGACTTCTCGCTAATCCCGTACTGCTGCGCGCAGCCATGGTGTTTTTCTGCGGTCTGGCGGCGTTCTTTCTGGGACTCTATATGATCCGTCGCTTGCGGAAGAACATCGCGGCGGAAGCGGACGTTTCGGATGCAGCTTCGCCATCGATTGATACCTTGCCTCTGTATCTCTACAACACAGTCATCCAACAGCTAAAGCAACAGAAACATGAGTTGCAGGTGCAGTCGCAAGCCGAGCAACAGCGCGCCCGGACCACGGAGAATTTCAGCCAAACCGTACTGTCAAACCTCTCTTGTGGAGTTCTGGTCTTCGGCAGTAACGGGCTGGTCAAGACTGCGAATCCGGCCGCAAAGTCCATTCTGGGATTTGCCTCAACCACTGGGATGAGTGCGCAGGATATCTTTCGTGCCTCCGCCGTACATTCGCCCGCGTTCTCTTCACCAGGTGTTTCTCCTGACGAGACGCCCGATACAACAGTTCGAATTGTGGACGAAATCGATGCCGTCCTCCGCGAAGGCAGCAAGCGTCGTGAAATTGAGGCGGACTATGAAAGCCCCTCTGGAGAGAAGCGATTTCTTCGGATGACAATCTCACGCGTTCCCGCGGCCGATGGCGGACTTCTCGGCGTGGCCTGCGTCATCAACGATCTCAGCGAAATGGAGCGCATGCGCCGGCAGCAGGAATTGCACGGAGAAATTTCGGCCGAGATGGCGCTGCAACTTCGCAGTTCCTTAACGACAATTTCCGGCTTCGCGCAGCAGTTGGCAAACAACCGCGATCCCGAACTGGCAAGAGAAATCGCAACCGATATTGCGCAGGAAGCGGTGCAGCTCGATCGAACCATTGGCGGATTTCTGACGTCCAAGGATTCCTCGAGCCTTGCCCTACGACATTCAGCGAAATGAAGTAATTGAAAACCGGGCGCGAAGCCCGCAAGGAACAGCAATGACTCTCAAAAACGAGGTGGGAGCTATGAAGCAAATCAAAACTTACGGAATCGGACTCGTGCTGCTGCTCGCGGTCTACGGAATCCCGTCCAACGCCCAGGATCAGACTCAGTCAAACACGCAGAGTCAGTCCAGCCCGTCGCTCGGCGATTACGCCAAGCAGGTCCGCAAGGTTCCCGAAGCCAAGAGCAAGCCCAAGGTGTTCGATAACGACAACCTGCCACGGGAGGAACACCTGTCTGTTGTAGGCAAGCCTGCAGAATCGGCTGAAAGCGCTCCAACTCCAAAGGCCGAAGAATCCCAGAGCGCGGCCGCTCCTGCAGCCAGCGCCGGCAGCAGCGCGCCTATGGATGACACGACAAAGCAGGCTGCGTTGAAACAATGGGCCGAAAAGTTTGAGTCACAACAGAAGCAGATCGATCTGCTCCAGCGTGAACTCGACGTCGTGCAGCGTGAATATCAGATTCGCGCCGCAGCCATGTACGGCGATGCCGGCAACAGGCTGAGAAACTCCACTGACTGGGACAAGCAGGACGCTCAATACAAGCAGCAGATTGCTGACAAGCAAAAAGCCCTGGATGATGCCAAGCAAAAAATGGAGGATATGCAAGAGGAAGCGCGCAAAGCCGGTGTCCCAAGCTCGGTTCGCGAACCTTAGCTGTTTGCACGGCTCTCACAGAGCGCCGCGTTACAGCCGGCGCTCTTTTTCCGTACTCGTGAATCCTAGAACGGTTGAGGGAACAGTGTGACCGTATTCTGTACCACCCCGACCGGAGTCTTGCTGAGCGGAGCCGGAGTGCAGCGAAGCGCAACTCCGGCGGAGTCGAAGCATCCCTGCCATCGAACAACTGCCGGAGTTGGGACTCCTCGCAGGCAGTTGCAGGCAATGGACCTTGGACTACTCCAATTTCTTAACCACGATGCTCTTTTGCGATTCCCTTCGTAGCTGTCGAACCTGTTTGAGATGATGACGGCCATGAACCAAGTGAAATTTCCGCCACTGAGAAACCGAGAGCGGTCCCAGGACCGGATGGTCGAGAACTTTTGTCTCCGCTCCAAATCTCTCCGCGCATCTCGACATGATTTCATCCATCTCGGCAAGCTTCGAAACAATCTCCGATACGGCTCTCTCCGATGGCAAGCCCCGTGGGAGGGCCACCTGCGGAGATTTCACTCCATTCGGGAAGTATCCGAGTCCGGTTACAACGAATGCTCCCAAATGCTGGCGCATCGTCGGGACGTTTCCCTGAGCCTTGTCCGCAGCAAGCAGGCGCGAAAAACCCTTGGTCGTCCCCGTATACGTCAGATACAAGTGTTCGAGGATTTCGGCAATAGACCATTTGTCAGGACGTCGGCTGTTCAACTCTCTCGCCGACAATCCCTGAATTGCGATGCTGACTTCATCCTGCAAACGCTGGAGGTGAGGGTCCACGAGGGTAACTAACCTTTGTCGACCTTTCAGTTAGAATGATGCCGCATACAAAAAACAAACTTACTTATATCAGGAAGGATGCCATGAACAGGGCTACCCCTTGCCATTCACCTTCCGCAGCTTTCTCCGCGGAAAAAATTCGTGTCCGTAATGAGAACTCCCGCTTTATTCGACGCAACATGATTGCAGTGGGCTGCCTTTTTCTACTTTCCCTGCTGACAGCCTGCTCTGATTCAAGCAAGCCCGCGGAGACTAAACCCGAAGTAAAAGGACCAGAACTCCTGACTGCACGGTCAGGATTTCAAAAAACTTACGTTGCGGCGCGGGGATGGAATCAGGATGCCCGGCCTTATCGCATCGAATCCATCGCCACCAGCGACGGCAACGGCCACGACGGGAAGTGGGCCGTGTGGCGTGCCAATTTTGGATCACCGGCTCAGCGATCCGCCAAGGGTTTTACCTGGTCCGGCAGCGCAGCGGATGGAGCGCCCTCCCGCGGCATCAATCCCGGCACGGAGGACAGCTACAGTCCCACCAACTCTTCAACGTTGGTATGGGACGTGGCGTTCCTGAAGATCGACTCTGACAAGGCTTTTGAGACGGCTCAGAAGCATGGCGGCGACAAGGTGCTGGAAAAAGCGCCGGATACGCCCGTGACCTATGTGTGCGACTGGAATCACAATACGAATGAACTCGTGTGGCACGTCATTTATGGCACGGGGCGCGAAAACTCCAAGCTAAACGTGGCGGTCAATGCGTCCACTGGGGAGTTCATTCGCGTCGAGAAATAGTTTCAGATAGGGTTACAGCAGAGGATGGTTGAACTTTGGCGCCTAGGCGCCCTTACCTTCCCGATGCTCGACCACTTGCGCGGCTACTTCGGCGAAAAAGCGGTACACGGCTTCTGAGGAGGTGATGACCCGTTTCAGCGTTTTCGGGTCGGCGAACGAAGCCACTTCTTTCGGCGAGTATTGCAGACGAACGCGATCCGCTGCGCAGTGAGCGCTTAGTAGTTCCACGCTGGCCGCCGCGATGTCCGCATTGAGGCGTACGACGTCAACCTGCTTCTTACTTCCAGACTGCATGTTGTACAGCTCCTTGTTTTGGTTTTTCCTGGGGAAGGTACGCAGGTCGAGCCCCGTGGATCATTTTGGGAGGACTGCCAGGCTTCAATCCGGCGGGACTCACCCTGCGAGGTCGTTTGCTTGCTCGTGGGATTAAGTATACACCGTTACTAATACACGGTACAAGGATTACCCCGAGGAATGGAGGAAAGGTGCCCAGGCATCCCGATCCTGAGTTGGAACAACGAATTCTGGCAGCTGCGTCGCGGCTGTGGGCCCGCGGCGGTGAAAAAGCACTTACCATGCGTGCAATTGCGAAAGCCGCCGGCACGACCACTCCCACCGTCTACGAGCGCTATCGCGACCGCGAGGATATCAGGCGCGCACTGCGGCTAAAGACGCGCGGCGAATTGTTTTCTGCCCTCACTACAACCAGAAACCTCAATGCTGCCATTGAGAACTACTTGAAGTTTGCTCTCGAACACCCACACGGCTACGAAGTGCTGTTTGATGGCGTCGGCAAGCCCCCCTCTCTGAATGAGCCTTGGCCATCGTTTAATCTCATGCGCGAACGCCTGGCCCAACGGCTTGGGGGAGATCCTCGCAATCACAACCGCCTCATGCTCGCGATCTGGTCCCTGATGCATGGGTCTGCGATGCTGATCATTCGCGGCGGATTTGAAGGTCCTCTCAAGACGCAAGCCATCCATGCTTGTGTAGATACAGTTGAGAATCTTATCCGGGGCGCAAAACGTAAAGTTGGCACGGTCCATTCCGGTCCGAACTGGCCAACAAGTCTGATCCTGGGAGAGGCCGAGCATAGCCGTGTCGGCAATGGAGAGAAAGATTCTAAGCGGGGAGAGCGGACTGCAAAACGCCAGCGTTGAACGCGGTTTGCTGGCAGTCTGCCGGCTGGAGACTATTTCGTCGGTTTTGCGTTCGCCGCATGAGTCTTGAGCCGCTCAATCGCTTTCTTGGCCTCCGGAGCTTCTGGTCCATAAGGCAGGATCTTCAGATAACTCTCGTACTCCGCACGAGCCTCTTCGTCGCGATCCATCTTTTCCAGACACACGGCGAGCCGGTAGGTTGCGATCGCGTCGTTGTCCTTGTAGTAGAGTGCCTCGCGGTAACGGCTCTCGGCTGCGATGTAATTCTTCTTCTTGAAATAGAAATCCCCAACTTCCACGTCCTTCGCTGCCTTGTGTGGATCCCAAGGCCGAAGCTCGCCCGTATCACCGGAACCCTCATCCTCGAGCATTTCTGAACTGTGCGGATGCGTCTTCGCATCATCGGCCGGCGGACTCAAGTCAACCGGGTCTTCTTTGCTCGAACTCTCCCCAGCCTCGTCCCCCAGGTCCTTTATGTTCACGGTATCCGACCTCGGCGGCGCAAGGTTGGGATTCTCGGCGGGCGCCTTCGAAACTGAATTCGGCCTTGGTGTCTGTGAATTCGAATTCGGGTTCTGCGCCTGCGCCAGCACGCCACCAAGTAGCAAAATCAACAGCCAACTTCGCATAGTTCTATTCTAATGTCCCTTGTGTGTAGATCGAAACGCCTCTAGGCATCGCTTCGCCGTTTCCAGTTCGGGATACCGGCTTCCCTCTTGTTCGACCAGGTAATACTCCGTTCCCCCGGTGCTCTCGGCAGCCTGGAAAATCGCCTTCCAATCCGCTTTCCCTTCCCCGAACAGTGTCTTATACCCAACGCTCGGATCGGATGACCAGTCTTTACAATGGATGGAGCGAATGCGCCCAGGGTTGGCTCGGATCCAGTCTACCGGGTCGGCTCCGGCCTCCAGGCACGTCCCCACGTCCAGCTGAAGCATGATCGAAGGACTCGTATTGCTGGCGATGATCTCGATCGGCCGCTTGCCGTCGATCGGCTTCCATTCGGCATCATGATTGTGATAACCGACCTTCAGCCCCGACGAAGAGAGCTTGTCCGCCGCCGCATTCAACCGATCCGCTACCGCCTTCCACCTGTCGAGATTGGGTTTCGGATCGCTCCACGCTTGCACCATGTACCTGCTGCCGATCATTAAGTTCAATTCGCGCGCGTGATCAATCTTCGCGTCGCTGAAATTGTCCTCGTCGTTGTGCGTGGAGTAGCAGTGGATGCCAACGGCATCCATCACCTTGCGCATCTGTTTGGCTTGGGCCTCAGTCCATTCGAAATAAGGCCCATAAAACTCGACGCACTGATATCCCATCTTCGCCACAGCGCGCACCGTAGCCTCAGGATCCTTCTTCAGTTCGTCTCGCACCGAATAAAGCTCAAGCCCGACCGGGATTGATTTTGACGTCGCCAGGCCCGCGGCAACTCCACGCACAGCCCACGGCAAGGCCATTGACATCGCAAGAAACGACCGTCTCGAAACGTTGGAGTATGGCATGGCTGAAATATTACGCCAGGAGTGGAAAAACAAGCAGTGTGTTTACTGGAATCGTAGCCACCCGTTCCTTCTGCGATCTCGGCGGCCTTGCTCGGCGAACTCGGCGGTAATAAAGAACTCGAAATCGAAAGCGATGGCTGACAAAAAAATCAGGCCGCTCTGGGGGGAGGTTACGAGCGGCCTGTTTGGCGAAGTCCTCCGGAGAGGAGGGTAAATTCTCGAACGAACCTTACATCGAAGGATTATTCTGACCTGTGGTCGGCGTGGTCTGCGTGCCGGCGCCCACTGTGTTCGTCATCAGACGTACGTCGACGCGACGGTTATCCGCACGGCCAGACTGAGTCTTGTTCGACTCGACCGGCTTGTCCTTGCCCAGGCCGATCACATATATCTTGTGCGCAGGCACGTTGTACTTCGTCGCCAGGTACTGAATAACCGAGTTCGCGCGCCGCTGGCTGAGTTCGTAGTTGTAATCCGCCGGTCCGACCGAGTCTGTGCTGCCTTCGAGCGCGATAATGTATCCCTTCGTCGAGGCAATGCTTCCCGCGAGCTGATCGAGAGCTTCCTTCGCCTTCGGCGTCAGGATGTCTTTGTCGAATCCGAATTTCACCGAGGTCTCAGCCACGGCATGATAGTTGTCGAGATTCGCCACTGTATTGGTCAACACATTCACGCGGCCGTTGGCTGCGTCAGCCACCTGCTGCGCCTGGATTGCGTTCTGGCTGGCGGTCTGCGTCTTCTGCTCGACTTCAGCGGTCTTCGCGCTAATGGCCTGGATACCTGCCTGCGCACGAGCATCCACGTCCTTGATGTCACGCGTGTTCTTCGCAGTCAAGTCGTCGAGTTCATTGGTCTTGTTGATCAGTGGCGTCGTCTGTTGCTTCACGTAGTTCTTGCTGGCGCAGCCGACGGTGGCCACCATGCTGGCTGCCAGACAAATCACTAACGAAGTGCGATTCATAGGGTATGGCTCCTTAATCGATCTCTTTTGATGCGCACAGGTTACCCGCGCGCGGAAAGCATTTTTAAGGCCTGGGAGATGGCTTACGGCAGTACAAGTCCCAATTCCCACTTTTGCACGATGGATGCCAGTTGCTTCCACTCGACGCGTCCACCTTAAGTATATACGTTTCAATGAGTTGCCGGAAGTCGAGAACGTGGTCTAGCCGCTATACCTGGTTTCGGGGTTACGCAAACCCACATAAAGAATGGAATTTTTATACAGTTTGAGCTACTTCCGTATTCGTCACCACACGGTAACTGTCGGTGATTCCACTCACACCGGCACCTGAAGCATCTTTCTCGCCAGCCTTTGATACTCTTGTGACTTCTCTATGTTCAGCAAGAGTACGCTTCTGCTCCTGCTCATTTCCTGCAGTGCGTTTTCTCAAACGCCGGCTTCAGTTCCATCACAGCCGCCCGCTGCAGAAGCAATTCCCAAACAGCAAGAATCCATTGTTGTCATCGGAACATTCGTCCCCGCCCCGCTGCAGGAAAATGACCGCTCCGTCGAATCCTTTCCTACGCGAGAAACGCCTCTGCTCTTCAACTCCGTAATCGATTATCTGCAGTTCGACCCCAACATCGACCTGCAGCAGCGCGCTCCCGCCGGCATTCAAGCGGACCTGACCATCCTCGGATCGACTTTCGCAGAGACTCTCGTACTGCTCAACGGCCTGCGAATCAATGACGCGCAGACCGCGCACCACGACATGGATCTGCCAATTCCCTTGGAGGCAATCTCGCGCATCGAGGTCCTGCACGGAGCCGGGTCCACCTTCTATGGCTCCGATGCCATGGGGGGCGCGGTCAACTTCGTCACGTCACCTGCCCGCTCCACCGAGCTCCGAGTGCGGGCCGGCGGGGGCAATCAGGGATTCAATCAGGAGCACGTCTTCGCATCATTCTTGCTTCGCCGTTGGTCAGAAACAATCGCCGCCGACCGTGACTTCTCCACTGGTTTCATCCCGGATCGCGACTATCGCAGCAGCTCGGCCTCCTCAGAGACCCGGTTCAATACTGCTCTCGGGCAAACCGACGTTATCTTCGCGGGCAGCGACCGTCCCTTCGGCGCCGACCAGTTCTACGGTAACTTTCCCTCGTGGGAACGCACGAAAGCTTGGTTCGCCTCTGCGCAACAAGATCTCGGCGAGCGCACCACCGCCGCATTCGGATATCGCCGGCATACCGACGAGTTCATCCTGTTCCGGGATGATCCTTCCCTTTACGAAAATAATCACATCGACCAAAGCTGGCAGGCAGCGTTGCGCCGTCACGGCTCGCTCTCAGATAGTTCCGCTCTCTCTTACGGTGCTGAAGGTCAGGGCGATAGCATCCACAGCAACAACCTGGGCCGACATGCGCGTAATCGCGAAGCTGTCTACGCCAGCTTCGAGTTTCGAACTCGACGCCGCTTCTCGTTTTCAGCCGGATCCCGCGAAGAGCTGTTCAGTGGCGGAACTAACGTCTTCACTCCGACATTCGCGGGAGGCTTCTGGATCAAGCCGAACTTCAAGCTGCACTCAAGCTTCGGTCGGGGATTCCGTTTGCCCACCTATACCGACCTCTACTATTCCGATCCCGCTACGGTCGGCAATCCAAATTTGAAGCCCGAATCCACATGGAGCCTTGAAGCCGGAGCCGATTGGGATCCCACCCAGCACATCTCGGCGGGCACCACATTCTTTCGCCGCTGGGGCTCCAACCTCATCGACTACGTACAATTCGCCCCCGGCGGG
>Ga0126378_10000752_pt1 | contig 23878 bp, 17 predicted proteins | sample PanSoiMetPlot_23_FD_92587 | JGI IMG/M metagenome (GOLD analysis project Ga0126378, IMG submission 92587) | Tropical forest soil microbial communities from Panama - MetaG Plot_23 | ecosystem: Environmental > Terrestrial > Soil > Tropical forest > Bulk soil | place: Panama | collected 2016-02-17
CGACGCTCGAATACCGATTCTAAGAGCATTGCACTCGCGGTACGTAACTTCCAGCAAGATCGCTTCAAGAGCGGGTCTTGGCTGCTACTTGAGTGTCTTTACAAATTCTGCAATGGCCTTGGCCTGCGCCTCGTTCACGCCTGACAAACCCTTCTTGTGGGGTGGCTTCGAGTTCGGCTCACCCTTCGTTATGTGCTCCGCAATTTTGTCGGCGTCTAGCGCCGTTCCTTTTAACGCGGGTGCCTTTACCGCAGGTTTTCCTTCACCGGCAACGCCATGACAACCGGAGCATTTTGACTTGTACAGCGCAGCTCCTTCGTCGGCACCCCGTGAAACGGCAGGAACAGCCACGAGCAATGCGATACCGAGCGCATTTCGGATAGATGACCTGTATTTCATAAACTTCGTCTCCTTTCAAAGTTCCGCTAACTACGAAATACCTGTTCAATTACACCGTTCATGCAATCCGAGGATGGCCTCCGGAAATCATTTCTTTTGAACTTTCGATATGCGCTGCTCAATGCCGAGCGTTTTCAGAATCTGGGGCGAGGCTTCATCCATCGCCAATGTTTCATGGCAGGTACTACAATCCTGAACGAGGGTCTTACCATCCTTGGTGGTGTGCGAACCGTCGTGACAGCGAAAGCACCCGGGAAATTCCGTGTGTCCGAGATTATTGGGATACGTCCCCCAGCCAACCTTTAGGTCTGGAAACACATTGCGTTTGTAAATTGCGAGAATCGCGCGAGCGGCTTGCTCAACGTCCTGATACCGGTTTGCAAAAAGTTCTGGAAAGTTCTGCCGGTAGTAGCTGGCCAGGGCCGCAGGCAATTGTTCTGAAGCTTCATCCCTTGAACCATAGCTTGACTTTAGCAGTTCCACGCCCTTCTTCTTGACAAAGGGTAAGCTGTCGGAGATTTCGCCCAAAGCGAGGGCGTTATTCATCCCCCGCTCGGGAGATTCAAACGTGTGTGTGGGCCGATTGTGGCAATCGACGCACTGCATCTCATGCTTTTGAAGGTTTTTGAGTGAGTCTTGCGTGGTTCCTTCACTCAAAAAAAACTCGGCGTGGCGGGTCATCGTGTTTCTGTATTCCACCCACGGAATGGTCTGTCTTTTGGTGTCTGCCGCTGCGAACTGGATCTTGATGCCCGGACCAAAGTGGGCGCCGTGAATGCCAGCGAACTTGCTTCCCCCTACCATCATCATCAACACCGTCTGCGTTAGCGTGTTCTTCTCATCCTCTGCGTAGTTATTGATCACGCGTAATCTGACTGCGCCAAACTTTTGCGCCCAGTGGCAGTTCTCGCAAGTCTCGGTGGCCGGTACAAGACGGTTGGTTTCCAGCGCGGAAGGAATTGGACGCGCGTAGGTGTCCCCCAGAGTTTCAACGAGCTGTCGAACGCCCGCTGTTTTGCTCGCGATCCATCCGGCCGCACCTGGAGCCACGTGACATTCCACGCACTCTAACCTGGAGTGCGGCGAATTCTGCTGTGCCACAAATTCCGGATTCATGACGTGGCACGACTGGCCGCAGAATTGCGGTGTTTCCATGTGCTTGACTGCCCGATAGGTCAACTGGGTTCCAATGATCACGTTGAGAACGGTAGTGATACCCAAGAACCAAGCGATGCGGCGCAGTGCTGCCTTCCGATCGAAGGTACTTTCAATACTTCCTTGAAGGCGACGTTTTCCAAAGTAAATACCGATCGGAAGCAGTGCCAGTCCAGCAAAAAATACGACTGGAAGAATCAGGAAAACCACAATCCCGGCGTATGGATTGCTCGCATGGCCCCTAAGCTGAACGGGCAGAACAAACAGCCAAGAAATACCCGCGGTTGTAACCAGCGCCGTACCCAGCAGGCCCAGCCAGTGAAGTGTCAGCAACTGCCAAACGGGTCTACGAGTGCGTGAGTTCATGAGCGCCGGTCTGCGCTGCACGAAGCTTAGAGAGTTTGCATCTAGACGCGCACCTGTCAGATTTGACAGCTACATCCTTATCGCCGGGGCGCTAAGTTTGCCGGAGACTCTTCGACATGAGCAGAAGGCTTTGGCGAAGCTAAGTTTTGCGTCCAGATGAAGTTGTGAGCAATCACAACTTTTGAACGCTATGGCGGCGAACATGGAAAAGGACACTCAACACTCCTCAAATCCGCAAAACGATACCCCAATGGGTAAGTGGCCACCCATGGGCCGAAGGGAGTGGGTTAAGGCAAGCGTCGGCGGAGGGCTAGGGCTAGCGCTCGGCGGTCTTCTTGATGTCTCCACAGTCCGGGCAGCAACCCAAGATCTAAAGCTCTCTCGCGTGAGTGAGTTTACAACCTCCTGCAACTTTTGCTCGTGCGGCTGCGGCATGATCGCATCCGTACGCCAGGGCAAACTGATTGCCATGGAAGGAGATTACGACCACATCGTGAACCGAGGATCGCTTTGCGTAAAGGGCATATCCATGTTCGCAACGCACACCTCCCCGAACCGTCTTGCAAAACCGCTCTACCGCGCCCCTGGCAGCGACCACTGGGAGGAGATCTCGTGGGAAAACGCGTTGGATCGCATCGCGCAGAAGATACGGAAGACACGTGATGAGACGTGGGTCGCCACCGAGAAGCTGGCCGACCTGGAGGTTCCGGTCAACCGGACCGACGCGATCGCCTTCATGGGGGGCGCGCAGAATACTAACGAGGAGTGCTACCTCTTCCAGAAAGCAGCGCGCCTACTCGGCATTCCATTCGTCGAACACCAGGCGCGCCTTTGACACAGTCCCACGGTCCCCGGTCTGGGGGCCGCCTTCGGTCGTGGGGCGATGACCAACCACTGGATTGACCTGCAGCATTGCAAGGCGATTTTGGTGGAAGGTAGCAATGTGGCGGAGAACCACCCCATGGCCTTCAAGTGGATCAGGAAGGCACAGGAAAACGGCGCGAAAATCATCCACGTCGATCCTCGGTTCACCCGGACATCGGCAACGGCGGATATCTACGCGCGGATCCGCCCCGGCACCGACGCTGCCTTTCTCAATGCCATGATCAACTACGTGCTCGTTCACAAGTTGTATGACGAGGACTACGTCACCACCCACACTAATGCTCTCTTCTTGGGCCACGCGGCCTTCGACTTCAAGGATGGATTGTTCAGCGGTTTCGACGAGGAGAAGCATAAGTACGACACCACGACTTGGGGTTATCAGCTCGATGCGAAAGGGATGCCGCGCGTCGCTGCGAGCTTGGATGATCCGCACTGCGTTTTTGCGCACCTCAAGAAGTTTGTTTCGCGTTACGCCCTTGAGGTGGGCGAGCGCATCACGGGGATCCCTGCGGCGGAGATCCAGCAGATCGCGGAAACCCTGGCCAAAAATCGGCCTGGAGCCATCCTGTACGCGCTTGGCATGACCCAGCACACCACGGGTGTGCAAGGAATTCGTGCTTTCACCGTTCTTCAGCTCCTTCTCGGCAACGTCGGCAAGCCGGGCAGCGGTGTCAACGCTCTGCGGGGCGAACCGAACGTTCAGGGCGCATGCGACATGGGCGTGCTCAACAACTACATGCCTGGCTATCTCAATTATCCAGCCCACACGGAACCTACGCTTGCTGAATACACAAAGAGAAATGGGACCGGAGACCGCAAATTCCTAGTCAACACGCTCAAAGCGTTCTACGGAGACGCAGCCAGCTCCGAGAACGACTTCGCCTACGCCTGGCTGCCTAAACGAAGCGCCGCGAAAGACTATGGCACCATGTCAATCTTCGAGAGCGCTCTTGCCGGAACGATGAAGATGTTGTGGATCGTTGGCCAGAACCCCGCGGTGACGACGCCTAATCTGAATCTGACGTTCGAGGCAATGGCAAAGTTTGAGATGCTGGTAGTTCAAGAAATCTGGGAGACGGAAACCGCTACGTTCTGGCGTCGACCTGGTGTCGACCCGAAGTCCATATCTACCGAGGTGGTCTTGCTTCCCGCCTCATTCTTTATGGAAAAAAATGGAACCATCACAAACTCAGGGGGCTTGGTACAGTGGCGACACGCCGCGGTTAAGCCTCCTGGTACGGCCAAACCCGATGGCGAAATCGTCGATCTCATATTCCGCCGTGTGCGCGACTTGGTGAAAGATTCAGCCGATCCAAAGGACGAGATCATCAAGAAAGCCTCTTGGACTTACACCACCGCCGAAGACGTGCTCCGCGAGATCAACGGTCGAGCGCTGGTCGACGTGCCAAGCAGCGGCCTGAAGGCTGGCGACCTCGTCAACAGAGTAGCCGACCTGCAGCCAGACGGCTCGACTTCTTCCGGGGCTTGGATCTACGCGGGAGTTTTTGGCGGCGGGGTAAACCTCACCAAACGCCGTGACTCGAAAACGGACCCGGGAGGTCTCGGCCTCTATCCGAACTTCGCGTGGACCTGGCCGAACAACATGCGCATTCTCTATAACCGAGCGTCGTGCGACCGACACGGCAAACCATACCGGGGGTCGGAGCCTATCGTTTGGTGGGACGAGAAAGCAAAGCGCTGGGACGGATACGACGTGCCGGACGTTCCCGTTTTGACCGATGGCCCGAACACGCCGAACGGCCAGCGAGCATTCCACTTGAATCCGGAAGGTGTCGGACGCCTCTTCGCGGCGGTTTACCAGGACCACGATCAGAAGAACCCGCAACTGCCCCGCGACGTGGCGTACGTTCCGAAGGATGGCCCATTGCCGGAAATGTACGAGCCCGTCGAGAGTCCGGTCGAAAACCTCCTGCATCCGAAGGTAAAACACAATCCGCTCCTCAACTACCCGCGTGTCAAATCCTACGAGCCGATCGGTACAGTCGCGGAGTTTCCCTATGTCCTTATGACATCCACCGTTGCTGAACACTGGTGCGGAGGGTCCTCGACGCGCAACATTCCCTGGTTGAACGAATTAGTCCCTGAGCCCGTCCTCGAAATCCCTGAGAGCCTCGCGCGAAAGCTGGGGGTGAAAACCGGGAACTGGGTAAAAGTGTCTTCGGCGCGCGGTGAACTTAACGTGAAAGCGGTGGTCACACCGAGAATGAAGACACTCAAAGTGGACGGACGCGAAGTCACCATCGTGTGGATGCCTTATAACTGGGGCTATCGAGGGCTGTCCACCGGGCCAAGCGTAAACCATCTCACGATTGATGCAGTGGATCCTGTAGCTGGGACTCAGGAAACAAAGGCTTGCTTAGTCAACGTGGTCAAGGCACACGAGCGTCTCTCAACAGCGCACAACGCGACAGGGAGACGCTCATGACACAGACGACCACGACTACCGGCATAAAGGCGACGCTGGTCGACACGACGAAATGCATTGGCTGCCGGGCTTGCCAGGTGGCTTGTAAACAGTGGAATGACCGTGAAGGGGAACAAACCGAGTTGCAAGTGGGAGAGATGGGCTTTCAGAATCCAGCGACTCTCAGCGCTAAAACCTACACGCTCATCTCGTTTCACGAACTACCAAATGAGAAAGCGCCTGGTGGCCTTGATTACATCTTCACCATGCACCGTTGCCTCCACTGTTTGGAGCCGGCGTGCGCATCCGCCTGCCCGACGACTGCCCTGAAAAGGCAGCCCGATGGCCCAGTCACATACGAAGCGAGTAAGTGCATCGGATGCCGATACTGCATCTGGGCTTGCCCCTGGGGTGTGCCGACTGCAGAATGGCATTCGCTCGCGCCCAAGATACAGAAGTGCACGCATTGCGCAGACCGGTCAGAGCAACCGCTTCCCTTGTCCAGGAACGGACAGGGACTCAGCGCTGACGAGGGCAATTCCTTCGGTGCAAATATCGCCGTTCCAGCGTGCGTCAAAGCTTGCCCTGCAGACGCCCTCCGATTTGGCGAGCGCGAAGAAATGCTAGAAGAAGCGCGCAGACGGATTTCGAAACGTCCCGATAAATATATTGACCACATTTATGGAGAAAAGGAGGCTGGCGGCACAAGCGTTTTGTACCTGGCTTCTGTTCCTTTCGAAGAAATTGGACTCCCCGCCCTTGGCGACAAGTCTTATCCCGCGGTCTCAAAAGCTGCTCTTCACGCCGTTCCTCCAGCCGTGCTGGCGGTAGGTGCTTTCCTTGGCAGCATCTACTGGTTTTTCAAACGAAGAACATTGGCAGTCGCAGCTTCGCCCGAGGGAACTAATACTCACAACAGTGGACAGCAAATAGAATTTGCGCCTCTCAACCGGAAGTTGTTGACACCTTTCAACTGGCTTCTCCTAGCCCTCATCGCATTTGGAGGAATTTCACTCACTGCCCGATTCGCGTTGGGTTTGGGCGGCAGCACACACCTCTCTAATACCTACGCCTGGGGGCTGTGGATCATCTTCGATCTCGTATGGATTGCGGTGGCCGCTGGCGCCTTTGCAACCGCCGGCCTCATTTATGTCTTCCAGCGCAAAGACCTTTATTCCATGGGACGTTCAGCCGTCTTGATGGGATTTTTGAGCTACTCCTTTGTGACGGTCACGCTTGTCGCTGATCTCGGCTTGCCCTGGCATTTCTACCAGCTCGCGTTGCAATCCCCCGAGGCCTCTGCGATGTTCGAGGTGTCCTGGTGCGTGGGTCTTTACGTTACCGTTCTGCTCCTGGAGTTCCTACCCGTCCCATTGGAGTGGCGGGGGGTCAGGAAGGCGCTGGATATCTGGCAACGTTGGTCAGGCGCTTACGTTGCGTTTGCACTGACGTTGTTTGTTTACCTCCTTTCCCGCAATCTGATTTATACAGCGCTCACGGCCGTTCTGTTCTCCTTCCTCGCCTGGGCCTTCCGGGCTAAAGGGATGAAGGCGGAACCAATAATGTTAGCGATCGCTGCCGTTACACTTTCTTTCATGCATCAAAGTTCGCTCGGCTCGCTCTTCTTGCTCATGCCGGATGAACTTGCTCCGCAATGGTGGTCTCCAGTAATGCCTGTTTCGTTTCTCCTATCCTCGATTGCTGCCGGTACCGCTCTCATTATTCTGATCGAGATGTGGATGGCTAAAGCTTGGAAACGACGACTCCGGATGCCGCAGCTCGCATCGATGGGACAGATCACATTCTGGTCTTTGCTGGTTTACCTATTGTTCCGTCTCAGTGATATGGTCGTTCGCGGCCAGCTTGCCAACGCATTTTCGGGGAGCCTCGGAGCGCTCTTCGCCATCGAAGTCGTGCTGGGAGGCCTTTTGCCTCTGGCAATTCTTTCCAGTGCGTCATTGCGCACCCGCCCATTAGCGCTCTTCGGTGGGGCGATCCTGGCTACGCTTGGCGTGATCCTCAATCGAGTGAGCGTCGTGTATTTGGCCATGAACCTAAGAGGAGCGATGCCTCAGACTGCTCCAGAGACTTATTTCCCCTCGATTTTTGAGTGGGGCGTGTCCGTTGGTCTAATCGCTGCAAGCATCTTCCTTTTCGGGCTCGGAGCGAAACTGCTTCCGCTACTCCCCAAAGAAGAGGCCGCGTAGGGATCTCATCCAATGACGCAAGACGATTGGTTAACTGCGCATCCCTATCTCCTTTCCATCGCAGCGTTTCATGCACAAGTTGAGAAAGCTCTATTGGGTCTCCCGTCGGCCGTCGCCCGCCTGCCAAACTGGGACGACTACGAAGGCGCTTACCTTGCTGGATTACCGCTCCTGCAAAGTTGCGGCGCAACAATCGATCTAAGACCCGTTGGGACAACTCTTGAAGCGTTGATAGAAAAGTTGGGTTCGGCTCCACTACCAGATAATCTGTTGCAAGGCATCCGTGAATTGCAGGGGGAGCTTCATCGGGATGCGGACGCTTTACAACGTGCTGTTGTCAAGTTGCTTGATCCTAACTCGCGCGCTTCGATAGACTGTGGCCTGCTGCAGTATCTTGGCTGGACCGTGATGGCCCACTATCTCTCCAGAGTCGTCGACGGATTCGGCAATTGGCGGGATGAAGAGAGCTGGCTTCGCCGATACTGTCCCACTTGTGGATCACTCCCGGCGATGGCTCAATTGGTCGGACTCGATCCCGGCCGGCTACGGTTCCTATCATGCGGCCGTTGCGGCACTCGTTGGCGTTACCGGAGAACGGGCTGCCCATTTTGTCAAAACGAAGATGATGCTCGACTGGGAGCCATTCTGGTCGGGGAAGAAACAGACCTGCGTATCGATTACTGCGATTGCTGCAATGGATACATCAAGACCTACGACGGCAGGGGAAACGAGTCGATGTTGCTTGCGGACTGGACTTCACTTCACCTCGACATCATCGCCCGCGATCAGGGACTAAATCGGTTAGCTGTCTCGCTCTATGAAATGTAGTTTAAATCGGTTTCTAGGAGGCCTCTAATGGATATGAACACAATCACCCGGCAGGTATCCGGGGTCACCATTGTGGACATCAGTGGACGGATCACTCTCGGCAGAGAGAGCGCCAAACTGCGCGAATTGGTGTCCGAGCTACTAAGCAATGGGCACAAAAAGATCCTGTTCAACCTTGCCGATGTCAGTTACATCGACAGCTCAGGCTTGGGCCACTTGGTCAGCGCGTACACGGCTGTGCGAAACCGAGGAGGAGAATTGAAGCTGCTCAAGCTGACGAAGAATGTCCATAACGTAATGCAAATCACAAAGCTCTATACGATCTTCGACGTCATGGACGACGAGGCAGCGGCCGTTAAGTCCTTCGGCCAATCGGCTGCAACTAATGCCTGACTATCAAATCTAGATCGTCTTTAGTCAGTTCTCGCATCCAGAAGACCAGCAGGAAACCAGAATCGATTTCAAAAGATTCGAAACGTGCTAGCAGAAGCAACCTGCTGTTCGAAGATTCCTCAAAAAACCCTTCGCCTACTCGACTGGCACTCGAAATTAGGTGGCTCGACGACCGGATTGCGGATTTGGACCGCGGCTTAAAATAAACGCACCGGGAGATTCTTTGAAGACGAATTCAGTTTTCAATTGAGTGGCCTTAGTCAGGGACCTCCACGTCTGCGATGGCCTCTAACTAGTACGAATTTCGCGGTAACCCTGGTTAACCAGGGCTAGCGCAGGTCCGGTCCATGCAGCCAGCCGGAGAATCATGTGGCTGGCGATCGGAGAGTCAGCGGGGCGCTCAAAGTAAAGCTAAGCGGCGACTCAGCCGGGATTTCAATCTGCTTGTTTCCCGTAAACGCGCCTCCCAGAAATCCTGCGGTCGCTCCCACGAGTGCCCCAATACCCGCACCTTTTCCTCCTCCTGCCAATCCGCCAATCAGGGCACCGCCGGCCGCTCCTCCACCGGTGGTAGCGGCAGTGCGCTTACCTTTTCCCTTAACGGTGCTGCTCAGCACATTGGTTTGGATTTGATACGTCTGCCCCTTCGTTGAAATACTGGTCAGAGCGAGGGCCAACTCACCTTCCCCTTTTATCTTGCCTTTCGTTTTCGCCGTCACGACGGTGCCGCTTACTGTCGCTCCCTTAGCAAATGCCGTTCGTCCTCCCACGCTCAAGGGTTGCGCGAGGGTAGCGAGAAAGATTTGGCCTGCTTGGCTGTTTTTGGAACTCAAGGCCTCGCTTGTCGTTACCACGAGAACCGTTCCCGCCGGTATAACCATCGGCTGCGGTTTGGGTTGCTCGGCAGGCGCAGAGTTCATCTTTTCGGCCGATTGAGCTGCGTCTGGTTGAATCGTGATTTGGTCGTCGACGTTCCTTGTTCCAGGTTCTTCGCGAGCTATTTGCTCAATCTTTTGCTGGGCCGTTTGAGACTTAACGTTGCCGCTGAGCGTGATCTTTCCGTCTTTTGCTGCCACGCTAACCTGTGATTCTTTTGTGTCTGGATCGGCGGAAATCTTGCCCCGAATATCTTTGGCAATTGCTTCATCGCTGGCACTACGCGAACATCCGAGAGGGAAGCCAACAAACGCAGCTATGAGCAGGAGCGAAATGCCAGCCTTGCATAAGTCGCGCATGGAGCCTCCTCGCCTAGTTGATTCGCCCATCCCAAATTGACGCGTTTGGCTGATGTCCATGTGACCGTTTCTTTGAGCCGCTGGAGCTACCCAAGCAGGAAAAAGTCCACTCTCCAAGCTAGAAAAACCGGAGACGATGTTGCACTGTCAAAAATGACAGCCCACGCCACCCTGAACCGGTAGTCCCTTAAGCAAAACCGAGAGCCCGCTGATGGCTTCCTTGGGCGCAATCCGCTGCTGTTTGAACGCGTAGAGTGCCCCGTGAGCGAAGCTTATTGAGGCTTTGTGGGTTCACCTTCCACATTTCGCGACGCAGCCACGGAGTTAACAGCGGAAGCGCCAGCGGCTGCCAATTCGGAGGGCTTATACTTCGGAGCGCTGACGTATCCGTGAACGAGGTCCTTGGTGATCTGATTCACCACAACTTGCACCGGCTGCGATTGATTCTCCGTGTGGATCCAGATCGGCTCGTACAGATTCACTTTTTTCTTTATCAGTTGGTTGTCGTCCACGATCATGGCCATATCGAAACTGTTGTGCTTTGTATCCGTCTTGCGTAGCGACAGGGGGAGCGGCCCAAAGCGGTGGAACTCCTTCGATTTTGATAAGTCGAACTCGAAATAGCTGCGTTCTCCGCGCTTGGCAAGCGTGACGAGATCTTCATGTGTCCTGGCGATCGCACCATTCAGTTCGTCGCGCGTTGAATTGAGACTCCACTCAAGCTCTCTATGGTTCTTGGCTATCAGATCCTGTGTTTTCCGCAATTGCCTCTGCTGTTCTGTCAGTTGTGTCCGCAGGTGTTCGTAGCGCTTGTCGACGGGGGCTGCCCTTGCTGCTTGTTGCCTTTTGCGTTGCGCCCCGGCATCTTCCGCTGTTGGTGCCGGCGGTGGCTGGGCTGCCGCCAGGTTGTTCAGTTCGTTCGTCATATCTTTCAGCTGTCGCTGCAAATCGTTGATAGTGGCATTGGCTACTGCTTCTTGAGCCGCTAAATAGCGGACCTTGAGTTGCTGCTGGAAACCATAGCCGAACGCCAACACAGCGACAACGAGGATCAGGACGAAACCTACCAGCCAGCGCCGTCGTTCAGTCGAAGCCGGTACCTCGCTAGTCGCGTTTTCGCTCATTTCCGGATATTCTTCCATCGCCAACCTCCCGGCCACCAAGTAGAGTCGGCAAGATTGACGACAGTCAGCTGTCAGAATTTACAGGTAAAGCTGAAAAGTGGCGGCTAGTATCGAACTGCCGGATCCCCGTGGATTATGTGCAGGGGAAGTCTCGGCCATCTCGCAATCAACCTTCTTCGGGCCCTGGCCTCGTCCGCCCGAAGCCAGTGCGATACTTGTACAGTGCACAGCGTTTAGGACTCCGTGCTCAGCGCGCTCTTTGATCATCCTCTCGACCGTGAGCGGCCGGCTTCATCTCACCTCCCACAAAGCAGCTACGTTCCAAAAAAGATTAACTGTTAGTTCTGACAGACGCAAAGAGGGCCTCGGCCAATTGCAATCAAACCGGATAGGGCTGACGATAATCCGTCTGTAGCGTAGTGAAACTAAAAGACTTATTGTCAGCCTGACGCCCTTCCTCGGTCTGCCATTGGCCTGTCAAAAGTGACAGTGGCGATTGCATTAACACCTCCATATCTTCTCGGCGAGCCTTTGCTCAAGGTCAATTGCCGCCCTTCGTTTCTCACTCTTCGTGACCGGAAACCAGGCCGTAAAGTGAGTCGAGGAGCGCAGGCCTTCAATAGTCCAAGCAATTCTCGTGCTTTTTAGTCCACTCAGGAGGTTGATGTATGAGATTACTTATCAGGATCTTACTGGTTGAGGTCATAATACTAGTGCTGGCTACTGCGGTCTGCGCTCAAAAGGACTTATTGGTGCCAGCCGGCACTCTTCTGCAATGTACTTTGAATGAACCAGATTTCTCTTCGGCCACCGCAACGGTGGGAGACCCGGTGGTGTGCCATCTCCGCGCGCAACAGGAGTTTGGCAAAATACTGTTTCCCCGAGGCAGCATGTTAGGTGGGCACCTGGAAGCAGAAAAAGAACCAGGGCACTTTTTCGGGAAAGGTTATCTCAAGATTACGTTCGACAGGGTAATTTTGCCCTATGGTGATTTGCCCGTGCCTGCGAAAGTGATTCAAGCAACGGGATTCAAGGTGGACAAAAGAGGAGACATCGACGGAAAAGGACATGCAAAGCGAGACGTGGCGGAGTGGATGATCCCGCTGTTATGGCCGTGGAAGGTCATTTCGCTACCGATGCGTGGTCCCCGGCCCACGTTGAAGGGCGAGCAATCGCTAGAGCTGCGATTAATGGATGACATTTCCATTCCGGCGACAATGGCCTATGGACCAATGAAGCCGGATCGGCCACCATACGCGTCGCAGGCCCAGCCGAGCTCTTTTACCAGCAGGAGTACGAACATCGCCGAGCCGGCGGTAGATAAGAAGATCGCCACCGGAGAGAGTCTAGCAGACAGTGCGGGCTCGAATCCGCCCATCCGTTGCACAATTCTAGTCCTCAAGTCTAACGAGACCTTCGCGCTGAGCAAATACCAAAGAGTCGGAGATGTGCTGGTGTTTGAAGAGTTGGATGGCGCCAGGGGCGCGGTAGAAGTGGACTTAGTGGATTGGCGGAGAACTACTGCGAGGAATCAGATCACTCCGGCAGATCAACAAGGCACGTCAGGGTCACTGCCAATCCAGGCTCGCATTAGTGATAGACAGTGAGTCACGCCGGATGATCTATGAGCTTTTCGAAGCGCATTCTTTTGCGAATCCCAGCGAACTAGCTACGACCTGAAACAGTTCTGCCGAGGCCCTCCGTTATTTGCCGCAATAGACTGCGGACTGGCCTGGCCACACAAAGACGTAGTCTTGGCTGTTGACGGTGAGGTAGTAGCGGATCGTTCCGATAGGGTGGCAGCCTTCGACGGAACAACGGAGCGGATAACTACGCGGATCCAGGACTACGGATGAGACGGTCAGCGCAGACTTAGGAGGGACGCTGAGAGGTTCCGATGCGACTTCCGCCGAAAACAAGTGATCAAAGGAAAGGAAACCACTTGCAAAGCATTGCATTTTCTCAGGCTCAAGGACGCTCGGTTTGTTCCCCCGTTTACGCTTATTGGGCTTCTTCCCAAGAGGAATAACGGATGGAAGGGAGACTCTTCGCCCATCAATGCTAATTCCGCCATAGCGCACAGACAGCGTTGCGTCCGAACCATTGACGATAGTCGTCGTGTAATTGAGGTAAGTCCCCACTTCGTCGGCGCTGACACGTTCGAATCCGATTCGGGAACTCACCTCGATTGGGCCATAGTTTAGTTTGTGGATCGTATGGCCAGTCAGTGGGTCCCGAATGGCCGAAGACGTCGCGCCCGAGGGGGAATCCTCTCCCCACACAAATGCACTCACAACCTCTGCTTTGATTTCTTGGCCGAAGGCACAGGACGCAAATGCGAAAACCGCCAGCAGAGCCATGCAGCCTCGTTCCGTCTTAGTCCAGTCTATGGAATCCGAGACGCTTAGCCGGCCGCTTTTCGTCATTTATGTTCATTTCTAGCTTTAACGTTGGATTCGGACAACTGGCAAAATCGCTAGTGTCCGAAAACCATTTCTTGCTGGCGGAATGTCGTCAAATTGCGGAGGAAACAACTGAAGAGCGGTCATTGCTACAGAGCAACGACACCGGCGCTTAACAGGCTAGTCTTTCAATTACTTGGTTTGCGATTTGCCGCAACTAGGTATTCAGGTGAGCGGAAAAGGAAGCTATGGACTATTCAGTCACGGTTTGGCGCACTCCTGTACGGGAGTCGAAGGAAGTTCTCTACCGCCTGACCTACCGCAGGGAGTGGGTGTCCGAGCGAAACTGCTGGAGGGACATGTTAGTGGGCCAACAGAGGGTATGAGTTTAGCCGCAAAGTCTTACGAGGCGAGGTTCCTGCGTCATGGAATCATCTTCGTCAGAACTGTGCCCTTGGACTCTTCCACAGCTTTTCGATGTCTTAAGAACTCGCTGATGCTGTCGGGCGTCCGCTTATTCCCATCCAACCATTCAACTTGCCACTCCGTGATTCGATCACCCTTTTGGACCTGATAGTGCCCAGGTTCGGGTTCGTTGATCCACTCATACTGTCTCACGAGCACAACAGGTTGTTCTGCTCCCGTGGAAGCTCTTGAGAGTTCTTCCGCCTTTTCGTATTCGGCGAAAGCCATATAGTAATCATTCTTGCCATTCACGGGTTTCGCTCCCCGTTCCGGGCAGAACCACACGCGGTATTCGAGAACTTCATCGTAGAAGTAGCCGGCGGCAGATTTCGATTCGGGCGCGTACTTTCCGACTTGGGCATTATCAACCGCAAGTGGATACGCGCTCTGCTTACGGACGGTGCGGTCTGCCCGCGCGCAAACAAAATGGTGTGCGCCTCCACCACAGCCACCAACGTAAACAGCTGCGAACAGCACCGCAGAGGTCTTATGCAACGCTAATCTCAATGCATTGCCTTGGGACTGAGTCCCTGACACGCGAACCATCTTCCCGACGTTTACAGCGCCATCAATCCCTGGTAAAGCAGGGTCTTCAGCAAGAGGACCCGTATCTCGTTCAGCATCTCGTTCTACGTGCAAATACCGCAGTAGTCCTACTGTCAAAATTGATAGGTAAACCGCGAGGCTGAGAGAGGTCACGCTTCACTCTGGGGTTGAGTTCGTGGGCGGTGCCTCGCGGATTGTTCGACTCAAACCGCCATTGAGTCCTTCGAGTGGTCAGGGGAATACTAATTCCGGCTCAAAAGCTTTCACCTGTCACTTTTGACAGGTCAGGGAAATGGGCGCGAGAACTATGCTTGTGGCTCTTCGATTAACCCGGGAGGTGACCACCCTTTTTCACCCTCAATAACCGAAAGGTTGGTCGCCTCCATTTTCCTTCAGGAACTATTGAAGGAGCCCATAGTCGCAAATCTTCTTAGCCGTAGACTCGGGTACTAGCCCATCGAATCAGTGGCGAAGTTAAACGATCCCTAGCACGCCCGACTGTAAAAACTGACAGTTTGGGTTCGATGACTGCCGGAGCAAATTCATAAGAACACGACGCACGCTAGGTGTGGGAAATGGCGACGGACACGTCCGGCCCGGGGCCTAGTGTTAGGCATCGGGCGCGGATGCTCCAGCCCCACGCTAACGGTCACACAAAAACTGAAAGCCAGTCGAGGAGGAGAAGAATTATGATTAGCTTTAACCCTCGCTTCATAATTTGTGCCGTCGCGGCGATCTTGCTGCCTCTGCTGGCCACATCAAGAGCCTGTTTTGCGCAATCCGACACGGCCCGACTGCAGGGTACCGTTATCGATCCGCAGGGCGCCGCGATTGCAGGCGCCAGCGTACAGGTGACCAACACCGGAACTGGATTTTCTGCCACCGTCTCTACCAATGAACTCGGTTTTTACTCGGTGTCTGCATTGCCACCGGGCTCCTACCATGTAGAGGTGAGCCAGAAAGGATTCAAGAAAACGGTGCGCGAATTGGACTTGCAGGTTGCGCAAGTGGGCGCCGCGGATTTCACGCTGGAAGTCGGCGACATAACTCAGTCCATCACGGTGGAATCAGGATCCCCGGTGATTAACTCTGCCGACTCGGCCATCGGACAAGTCGTGGAAGGCCGCCAAGCCACCGAGCTGCCCTTGAACGGCCGCAATTTCACTCAGCTTGCCTTGTTGGTTCCCGGGGTCACACGTGGAAATCCAACCGGAGCGGCCACCGGAGCAAATAATAACGCCGAAACCTTCCGATTTGGCCAGTCGGGCGGTGCGTCGCTCGCCGTGAACGGCCTGCGCCCGCAGAACAACAACTTCATTCTCGACGGCATCGACAACAACGAGGCGCTAGTGAACACCATTGTCTTTTTCCCTCCCGCGGAGGCGATTGACGAATTTCGTGTACAAACCAACGTAGCGCCAGCACAATTCGGCCGCGCCGGCGGTGCGCTCGTCGTCACCTCTATTAAATCCGGGACCAACGATTTTCATGGCAGCGCATTCTGGTTTAACCGGAACAAGAACCTCAACGCTCGAAGCTTTTTCCAAGGCCCTCCAACACCGGGGTTTGACCGCAATCAGTTCGGTGGTACGTTTGGCGGTCCAATTATCAAGAACAAGTGGTTCCTATTCGTTGACTATGAGGGTCTGCGGCAAAAGATCCCTGGCTCTCCGGAATACGCGACAGTCCCTACGGATCTCATGCGCCAGGGGAACTTCTCCGAGTTGCTTTCTTCTAGCGGCACGGGCTATTCCCAAACTTTTGCAATCACTGACCCGACCACGGGATTACAGTTCACGGGCAGCGGGGCCCAGCCGAATGTCATTCCAAGCAATCGTATCAATTCCGTTGGACTCGCTTACATCAAGGCTTTTCCCGAGCCCAATTGTACGCATGCTCAGGACATAAACTGCTTCAGCGTATTTCACAACTATAAGAACACCAGAAAGCTTATCGAAAATTGGAACGACTTCGACGTTCGAGGCGACTACATCCTGAGTTCGCGTAATTCCTTCTTTGTTCGCGTCAGCCGGGGTGAGGCCGACCAAACGCAGACGACACGTCTGGCGACGCTGCCGTCAGGTTTCGGGTCTGGCACCAACCTCAATCACCCTTGGGGCGCGTCCATCGGCTGGACAGATACGGTGAGTACAGCGGTGGTGAACGAGGCACGTATCGGATTCGTCCGCACTGTTTACGGCTACACCCCTCCCGGGAACAATACGGACATTTGCGTAACGCTCGGCATCGTAAACTGCAACACGCCCCTGCTCGGTGGCATATCTCTCAACGGTGGATACAACAACCAGATCGAGTACACTGGCGACTTCGGGACGTATCTGGTTCCGCAAACAGGCTACAACGCCAACGATGCGCTGACTTGGGTCAAGGGCAAGCATACATGGAAGTTCGGTGGCAACGTGATCCGGCGCCAGCTCAACTTGTACCGGCCACTCGCCGGCAAGGGTTATTTCGCTTTCGCGGGAGATGGCAGCAACCCTTGTTGTGGAGTCGCTCCAGGCCAAGGACATACCAGCACGGGCTACGAGGTTTCCGACCTCCAGGCAGGTTTTGTCGACGGCTATGCCCACGGCACCACCTTTGGGATGGTCGGGACACGCACCTGGGAAAACGGGTTTTTCGCTCAGGATGATTACCGAGTGAGTCCTCGCCTAACGTTAAATCTGGGCCTTCGTTACGATATCCTTACTTGGCCCGTCGAAGTCCTTAACCGTCAGGCCAATTTTGACCTCACCACCGACGCGTTGGTGGTGGCGGGAAGCAACGGCGCCTCGCGCACATTGATATCCAATGACTACCACAATTTCGGCCCGCGCCTCGGGTTCGCCTACCAGCTTACCGGCGATGGCAAGACGGTGATCAGGGGCGGTTATGGTTTGTTTTATTTCCTGGATCGCGGTGGCATCAGCAACCAGCTGGCGCAGAATCCTCCTTTTGCCGGCACAAATGGTGTTAGCTACGCCCAGGGATGGAGAATCACCATGTCCGGCGCCTTGCCCTGCTCACCGAACTGTCCCGCAAGTCCTTCGCCCCTGCTGAATTCGACTCTGGCTACCGGCCCCCTCCCGAGCGGAGACTTCACCAACTTGAACTTGGCGGCGCCAACTGGCGTTAGCGTGATCGCCGTCTTGCCCACGAACCTTACGCCCATGGTTTCCCAGTGGAATCTCCAAGTTCAACGACAGATTGGCGTAAACCAATCGCTCAGTCTGGCCTACGTAGGTACGCATGGCGCGCGCATAACGAGGAATTACGATGCCAATCAGCAGTTGTTTATCACTGGGGCAAAACGCTTCCCCAATTTAGGCAGCGTCACTACTCAAGACAACCGTGGGAAGTCCGACTATCACTCCATGCAGGCCCAATACGAGCGCAGGTTCACAAGCGGTTGGCAATTCCTCGGGGCCTTCACTTGGTCGAAGACAATTGATGACGGCTGCGGGAACCTGGACACTTGCTCGCCGCAGCTCTACACGAATTACGTGATTGAACGAGGCCTCTCGAATCAGGACCAGAACTACCGCCTTTCGCTGAGCTCACTCTATGAACTGCCGTTTGGCCGCGGCAAGCGCTGGGGGCACGACGTGTCGCGCGTATGGGATTATGTATTTGGTGGCTGGCAACTGAATGGCATCTACACGCTGCAGGCTGGACTTCCTTTCAGCGTTACTGTGGACGGCACTCCCGGCAACACACGTGCGGATCTGCAAGGTCCCTTTCGCGTGAACCCTGGGAATTTGACCCACTACATTAGTGAGACCTTTCAATCGCAGACGTGCAGTGGCAAGACCGTCTCCATACCCACCGGGCCCTTTTTGTTTCCCGCTAACACCGCGGGAATTCTTGGTTCGGCGGGTCTTCTCTGCCCCGGCGGAATTTTCCTTGCCCCAGGAACTGGCGGCCGCGACATACTCCGCGGGCCGGGCAGTTCAAACATGGACTTGGCGCTTTTCAAGAACCTGTCTTTCACAGAGCAGGTCAAAGGGCAATTCCGTGTGCAAGCCTACAACCTAACCAATACACCCCATTTCGCGAACCCAGACTCGGATTTGAGTCATGGAACTTTCGGGCAAATCAACAGCGTTCAGCCTAATAGCTGGCGTCAAGTAGAATTCGGTATTCGAGTTAGCTTCTGAACCTGTTACAACTAACGCTCCTGTATCGCAGGTCAGTGACCCGAGGTACGTTCGAACAAGACAACCGTCGAGACTGTCAGTTTTGACAGGTACAGCAACGGTTTGGATTCCTTCAAATAAGCCCGTGAGCTTCGAGGGTGCCTTCAATCGTTGAAGACCAAAGGGAACGTCGAAGCAATTCGGCTGAGAGATCTCGGCCGTTTCGATCTCGCGAGGGTGGAGGAACAACTCATGAACCTCTCTAAGGATCTCGTCCGCTTCCTCACGCTTTCCATCAGCGCGATGTTTCTGGCAGCCTCGGCCCACGCGCAATACAAAGCCGGCATTCAGGGAACCATCCAGGATAAGAGCGGTTCGGCTGTCACTGCGGCGAAAGTCACGCTAGTGAACCAGGGGACAGGCATTCAATATGAAGCCATTTCTGGTGACACCGGGTTTTATCGCTTCACGGGGCTGCCTCCGGGGACGTATACGCTGACCGTCGAAATGGCCGGTTTCCAAAAGAAGGAGATCAAGGACTTAGTCGTATCCGCAGATCAAGTCCGGGGCGTGGACGTGACCTTGGAGGTTGGCCAAGTATCCGCAAGCGTAACGGTTAACGGAGACACTCTCACGAATCTCCAGACGGAAGACGCAAACATTTCCGGAACGATTAACAACAAACAGATAGAGAACTTGCCAGCTTTTGGGCGCGACCCGTACCAACTGCTCCGGCTTGCCCCGGGAGTGTTCGGAGACGATGCGCGTTCTGCCAATGGCAATTCCCAGAATCTTCCCCTGCAGCAAGGGCCCGGAGGTTCCAACACCCAGATCTTTCAGGTTGAAAATCAGGTGCAGATTGTTGCGGATGGCCAGCGCGTTTCGGCAAACAACTACATGATTGACGGCGTGAGCGCGAACAGTCTGGGATGGGGTGGCGCAGCCGTGATTACTCCTAACTCAGAATCTGTAAATGAAATCCAAGTCCTGTCGAGCACTTACTCTGCCGAAGACGGCCGCAATTCGGGCGCACAGGTAAAGGTGACGTCCAAGAGCGGCACCAACACTTACCACGGAAGCGGATTTTTCAAGCTCGATAGTCCTGGCCTGAACGCCTTCAACAAGTACAGCGGCCCGTTTGGGCATCCGAACCAGAACTCCTCCGGTTTTGGACGCGTGAATAACTTGTTCCGCCAGTTTGGTGGTAGCCTCGGTGGCCCGGTCATCCACGATAAATTGTTTTTTTTCTTTTCTTATGAAGGGGTACGCCAGAATAATCCAACCATTCATACCAACACAGTTGTTGAGACACAGCAATTTCGACGGTATGTCATAGACAACAATCCGAACAGCCTAGCCGCAAAGGTGTTCGGAAGTTCCGGCATCGCTCCTCGTATTGTCACAGTCCTCCCTGGCAGCACATCCGATTGTTGCTCGTTTGACCCGTCCATCCCCCTCGGCGGCTATTACGACAATTCAGCCTGCGTTGTTGGAGGTGTTACTCACCCGCCCGGCACCGGGTGTGGTCCGGCTGGCATCCCAGAGTTCGTGCATGCGGACATCGTCAACCCGTTCACAAGCTCAGCGAACCAATACAACGGAAGAGTAGACTACACGCAGGGCAAGAATCAGTTTTTCTATAGTAGTTATTTCTCGCACCTGGATCAGTTCCAGGGTGGCGATCGTCCGATCGATGACCTTACCCTTGTTCCCTTCAACTGGCTGATGACCCTCGGCTGGAATCGCACCGTCAGTACCACCATGTTGAACGACTTTCGTTTTAACTTCACTCGCTGGTCCTATGACCAAGTGGCTTCCTCTTCCGGGACGAACTTCGGCATTCCTTTTTATAATGTCTTCGACTTCAACAGCGCTGTCGGCGGGCCCAACGGAGTTCCCGGTTGTTGTATTAACGCAGGCGCTGGGCGCGGGGGCACCACTCCCGGTGTTTTTTCCCAGAACACCTTTGACTTCCGTGACACACTTACAAAATTCCTTGGCCGACAAAACCTAAGGTTTGGAGTAGACATCCAAAAAAACCAGAACGACAACAACGAGCAGGGCGGAGCTCGTCCGCTCTTTCAATTCTCGTCCTTCATGAATTGGGCAAACGATGCTCCTCAATTTGAAGCCATCACCGTGGATCCCCGTACCGGCAGCTTGCCACTGGGGCAGCGGCACTTCCGCACAAGCATCTATGCCCTCTTCATCCAGAACGACTGGAAGCTGCGTCCAAACCTGACCTTGAATTTGGGCTTGCGATGGGAGTATTTCTCGCCGCTGACGGAGACAGACAACCTGATTAGCAACTATGTGTTCGGTCCTAACGGGATTATTGACGGAAAGGTGGTTGCGGGCCACAAGCTCTATAACGGAGATTTCAATAATTTCGGCCCGCGAATCGGCTTCGCCTGGAGTCCCAAGCTCTTCAATGACAAAGTCGTGGTTCGTGGGGGATTTGGAATCAATTACGACCGTATTTATGACAACATTCTCGATCCAGTTCGCTTCAACACTCCCTTCGCCGCCGATTTGGCCGCCTGTTGTGCGGGACCGGGCACAACTCCCGCCTCGGTCGGAATCAAATACGTCCTGGGTACGAGCAATTCTCCGTTCAGTTACCCCGCCAATCCACTACTTGCATTTGGAGTCGACCCCAACACAGGAGGCCTATGCTCGAGCGCGGCCTGCACCAGCAACCTCCCAATTACCATTTGGGGCTCCGGTCTGAATCTACGCAATCCCTATGTTTATACCTACTCGCTCGGCGCTCAGTGGGAGCTTATTCGCGACACCGTCCTGCAGGTCGGATACGCCGGAAGCTCGTCCCGCAAACTCATTCGAGCAATCGACCTAAACCGCTTAAACCCTGGCGATACCTTTGACAATGTCCTTGACTATGTGCAGCACGTCGGAAGCAATGGCCAACCATGCGGTGCCGCAAATGCGACTTGCGCGACGGTTCACAACACCGGCAATGTGCCCTTGGGCGTGGGCACGCGCATTTTCTTTCCCTTGCCGGACGTCAACTCAAACTACAACGCCTTGCTGGTGCGCTTGAACCATCGCTTCGCTCAGGGATTCCAGCTCAGCGGAAGCTACACTTTTAGCAAGACGCTTGACTTTTCGTCATTCGAGATAGGCCCACAACAGGATTACCCGTCCAACCAAAGGCTCGACTACGGTCCCGCCGACTATAACGCGACCCACTTCTTCACAATCACGGGCGTATGGGACCTGCCCGTATTTCGGAATCGTGATGATTGGCTAGGGAAGACTCTCGGCGGCTGGAGCGTCAGCGGTGTCTTCACCTATCACAGCGGGTTCCCGTGGAGCCCCGTGTCCTTTGGCCCGACGAACAACAATCCCGTCGGCGACGGATATCGCCCGGATCGGCCTACCTCATACGCTGGCACTTGCATCCACAGTCCGGACAACGCGCAGTTCATTAACGGTGTCTGCCCGACCACAACCACTCGTCCCGGCAACGCACCCAACGATCCCAACTTTCCGACCCTCCTTACGAACTGCGGGGCAGGAATAGACAACTGTTTCACCACGGCGTTTCCCCGCGGCGGCCCACCGATCGGACGCAATTCCTTTACTGGGCCGAGTTTTAAACAAATAGACTTGAGCCTGGCAAAGCGATTTGGTTTGCCTACAACGCCTTTGCTTGGCGAGAATGCAGGCCTCGAATTTCGGGCTAACTTCTTTAACACATTCAATACGTTGAATCTGGCGCCGATTCCCAATTTCAGCAGCAATGACGACCTCACGAACACGTTTTCTTTCGGGCGCGTACCAGGAGGCTTGGCTGGCCGCGTCATCGAGCTCCAGGCACGGTTTACCTTTTAGCTGAGAAATAGCTTCCTGCTGTGTCTTTGTCCCGCTGGATCTCTCCGTCTACTCGATCCCCTTATGAGCCGCACTTCGATGGCTGACAGTTTGTCGTCCGTGAGTTCGGCAGCCAACATCAGGCCGAGATCGATTAGCCGTTCGATCGAAGGGTGTGGCCGTTAACGGGTTCGCGACAGAATTGGAGACAAAACGCGGGCACTTGGCGTGCCCAGGCGAGGCAAAGTATCTCTCCTCAAAGGATTGCTTCCGATTTCAGCGAAAACGGGCTGGTTTAAGCCTTGCCTTTGGTTACAGCCCCTTCTGGAGGCACACGGCCGAGCAACTTTCTTAACCGATGACGAGCTTTGTGCAATTGGGACTTTGAATTTCCAGTTGAGTATCCGAACATCTTGGCGATTTCGCCGTGATCGTAACCGTGGATATCGTGAAGGACGAGCGCCGTCTTGTAGCCGTTCGGCAACACGTCAATGGCGGATTGCAAGTCGATGCGATCCAACAAGCCGGTTAGATGCAAGTCCGGCGCGCCGATCTCGCTATAGGAAGCAGCCTCATCTTCTCTGTGCTCCTCTAAAGGAATCCACGCGTTTCTGTGTTTGTTCTTGCGAAAGCGCATGAGGACACTGTTGGTTGTTAGGCGGTAGAGCCACGATGAAAACGCTGATTCGCCGCGAAAGGTATTGATTTTACGAAATACGCAAACGAAAACGTCCTGTGCTGCGTCTTCAGCTTCGACCGGATCCCGCAGCATGCGCAGGCAGATTCTATGGACGAATTCGCAGTAGCTTTGATAGATAAACTCGAATGCATGCACATCGCCCCGATTAAACAACCGAATCGCCCGGCCTGCGAATAAGTCGGCAACCTTTCTTGCTCTGAATCGTTGCATTCTCCACCTGCCGCCTAAACGATATTTGTTAAACAAAGTAGGGAGCACTGCCAAAAATGACAGGGGCTACCGCCGGTGGCGATGAGGCTGCTGCCGAGATGAGCCACTGGACTGATCCTTGGGATCGAGAATAGGTGGCCCAAGAGTCTTCGATGTGCGTGTTCCTTGCTACGAGAATGGCATGATGGACGTTTTTTGCTTGCTTGTGGTCATTGACAGAAGCTGGGTTGAGGGGGTATAGCTGACCACAAGGTGCAAGGTTCGGGGGGGGACAATGGCAGCAAAGCGAGCATCCTTGTTTTTTCTCGTTTGTTGCATGTTTATAGGGGCGAAAAACACGCCTATGGTGCACGGGCAATCCCGCGCGCAGACCGAGATTGTCGCAAACGTTGAGCTGGTACAGATTCCCGTAACCATCTTCGACGACAAAGGTGCGGTAGCAACTGGCCTTAAAAAAAGCGATTTTCGCCTCTTCGAGGATGGAATTGAACAGAGAATACTTTACTTTGATCGAGAACGAGTGCCGGTCTCATTTGTAGTTCTTGCGGACTTAAGCTCCAGCATGACG
>Ga0126378_10000753_pt1 | contig 23865 bp, 22 predicted proteins | sample PanSoiMetPlot_23_FD_92587 | JGI IMG/M metagenome (GOLD analysis project Ga0126378, IMG submission 92587) | Tropical forest soil microbial communities from Panama - MetaG Plot_23 | ecosystem: Environmental > Terrestrial > Soil > Tropical forest > Bulk soil | place: Panama | collected 2016-02-17
CCGCTGGCGCAAGGCGGCAAGGTCAAAGCGCTCGGGCTCACCAGCCTTAAGCGGGCCACGGCGGCACCCGAGATTCCGACCGTGGCGGAGTCCGGCGTGACAGGCTTCGCATTCGTGTCGTGGTACGGATTGTGGGGGCCCAAGAACCTGCCGGCCGAAATCTCCGACAAGCTGCAGGCGGAAATCGCCAAGCTGCTGGCGCTGCCGGACGCGAAGGCGCGGCTCAACGCCCTCGGATTCGACCCGATCGGCACGGGCGGGGACGAGTTCGCGCGCTACATTCGCGAGGAGATGGCTAAATACGAGAAAGTCATCAGGGAGGCCAAGATCAAGGCGGAGTGAGCGCGCCACGCGCTACTTGCTCAAAAGGCCGCGCAAAGTTCCGTTGCGATCCCACGTGATATCGGCGATGCGCCATCCGACCTTGAGCTTGACCAAAGCGAGGACAACGGTCCGCCGGTCGCCCAGGCTCTTGAATGAAACGGTTGCCGTCGCCTTGTTGGCGCCGGTGTCACGGACGGCGACATCGACGCTGTCGATCTCCCAATCCTGCGCATCGATAAAGGGATCGCTGCCGAGTTTTCCGACCTCGCCGTGCGCTTCTCTGCGGTCCTTGATGATGAGTGCCGCGAGCTTGGGATCGAAATAGCGCCGCACGGCCGTATCGGTATCGAGCGAAATGCCGTTGCTGTTTTTTCCCGTATAAGCGGCGTAGATCGCTTCCACGAACGATTTGGCGGACGCTTCGGCCGCGCCCGCCCGCACCGCCGCAAGCGCGATGCAAGCGCAGACCGCTATAAGCACATCGCGGCGCGCGATCATGGTGATCCCGTCCATTGCTCCCTGCGATTGCTCCCTGCGATATTGTGCCGGACTAGCGTATTGTTCGCTCGGCCTCCAGTCCCCGGGCCGCGAGAAGGAGAGGGTGTGGCATGAGTGAAGACATCATTTACGACGTCGAGGAGAGCATCGCGACCATTACGCTCAATCGCCCCGAGCGGATGAACGCGCTCACGCACGAGCTTGAAGCCGAGCTGCACCGCATATTCGACCAGGCCGACGCCGACCGCGCCGTTCGCGTGATCATCCTGACCGGTGCGGGTCGCGCGTTCTGCGCCGGCTATGACCAGGGTCAGCCCAAGTCCGGCAGCAGGCATTCCGACCCGACCGGCAAGTCGCCTGCCGATTACATCGAGTTCTGGCAGCGCACCGACGCCGGCCGCGTGGCTTATTGGACGCATATGTGGCGGCTGGGAAAGCCGGTCATTGCGGCGGTGAACGGCTGGGCGATGGGCGGCGGTTTTTGGTACCAGCTCGCCGCCGACATCACCATCGCCTCCGATCAGGCGGTGTTCGCGCAACCCGAGGTTCGCCACATCTCGAACACGACGTTTCTCTTCAGCGCACTTTGCGGTTGGAAGGCCGCCAATCGTTGGGCGCTGACTGGCGACCATTTCGACGCGCAGGAAGCGCTGCGCATCGGCATGGTCAACGAGGTGGTCCCGCACGATCAGCTCATGACCGTGACGCGCGCGCTCGCCAAACGCCTCGCGCTGGTGCCGGAGCCGTCGGTGCGGCTCAACAAGGCGATCACCATGATGGGCATGCAGGCCGCTGGCCTTTATTCCGGCCTGCTGCTCGAAAGCACGCTGGGCGCGCTTGCGCACGCGTCCCACAACGAGTTTCGCGAGAAGCTGCTCGAGACCCAGCGCCAGCACGGGCTCAAGGCCTACCTCGACATGCGCGACGGGCCGTTTCAACCCGAGCCCATGGGCCCGCGCTCGGCAAAGGGCCGACAGAAGAAGGCGCCATGATCCTGGGCGCGGCGTTGCGAGCGACCACGAGCGTTCGTTTCCGATGGAGATGACGATGGCGCTGCAGATTCGACCCAACTGCGAATATTGCGACAAAGATTTCGCAGCCCATACGCGGCGGATCAAGGACATTCGGCCCGAAGACCGCTGACTGTATCGATTGAGCGGATCGCCACCGCCGCGCCGCATCAACTCGCAATCTACTATTCGGGCATGCCGGCCTTGCGGAGTCCCTCAGTGAGCCGCTGGTACTGCTGCTGGTAATTCGGGCTCGTGAGCGCGAGCGGGACCGGCGAAAACCGGCGGAACGTTGATAATCTCGTGCCAGGACGCCTTTCCAGATAGGCGGCGAGTGCTGCACGCGCCTCTTCGGAGCGACCGAGGAACGCGTAAGCGGCCGCCAGGAACGCATGCGGCCACAAGTTCTTCGGATTGGCATCGAGCGCGCTAATCAGCGTACGCACGGCTTGCTCGTCGCGCCCGAGCAGAATGAGCGCGTGACCGCGACCGTCGAGCCAGGTCCACCGTCCCGGATCGCGCGGGCCGATACGGTCGGCTTTGGCGAACCACTCGAGAGCTTGTTGCGACTTGCCGAGGTACAAACTCGACAAGCCGATCTCCTTATACGTCCACGGCTCGCCGGGATTTTCCATGATGACCGTTTCGGCCATGGCAATGGCATCGTCGAATCTGCCCTGCGCCCGCCGCAGCGCGGCATTCGCCTTCAACGCCATCAGGTGACGAGGATCGGTCGCGAGCGCGCGATTGAGCAACCGCTCGGCCTTGCCGAGCCGTTCCTCGCCGCCGGTATCGTAGTAGCCGTTGAGGAATTCGAAGACGAGCGTCGTGGCGACTCCGGCGAGGCCGTCAACGCTGGCAGGCTCGACCTCGAGCGCCTGCTCGAACAGATTGCGCGCCGCTATCATCGTGGCCGGCGACGACGGCAGATTAATGGTCGACTTCGCGCGCATGATGAGATCGATCAGCTCGGCGCTGTCCGGCCGCTCCTGCCAGCTCCGCCGCGCTTCGATGTCGATGACTTGCAAGCCGATCGCCCGCGAGACCCGGCGCACGACCTCGTCCTGAACCTGCAGCATGCTCGTGAGCTCGGTGTCGAAACGTTCCGCCCAAAGTTGGCTTGCTTCCCTCGTATCGACGAGCCGGACATTGACGCGCACGCGTTCCCCGTCGAGCGCCACGCTGCCTTCGAGCAGATATCGGACCTCGAGATCGCGGCCGACCTCGCGCGCATCCGCTCCCTTCCCTTTGTAGGCGAATGCAGTGTCGCGGGAGACGATCGAGATTCCGGGCAGCGCACGTGCGAGATCGCTGATGAGACTATCGGTGATCCCGTCAGCCAGATAATCCCGCTTCGCATCGCCGCTGAGATTGACCAGAGGAAGGACCGCCAGGGACGGAGCCAGCGTTTTGAGCCGGTCCGCCGGGAACGATGCGTCGTTTGCGAGCGCGTCGTCACCTTGCATGCGCGTCGCCTGCAACGGAGCGGGTGACGACAGCACCAACCACCCAGCAGAGACGAGCAACGAAGCGAGCGCGAGCACAGCGAAGCTGACGAGCAGGTTTCGCGCAGCGCCGGGCTTGCTCAATACCGTCGCCTTCGCCTCGGGCCCTGTCTCGACGTCAGGATGAGCCGGCGAAAGCGCAGAATCGCCGACGGCATCCGATGCGAGGTCAGCCCGCGCCGCCCGCGCGGCCACGGCAAGCGCGAGACCGCGCGTAAAATCGGCGTCGTCCGAGTCCCGGCGTATATTGTCGAGGCAAGGATCCGCAGCGTCGTCCGAGTCCCGGCGTATGTTGTCGAAGCAAGGATCCGCAATCGAGCACTCGTTTGACGGAGGCAGCGGTTCGCTGGCTGGCACGAGTTCCGTCGGATGATCCGCTGCGTCCGCCGCAAATCCTGTTCCGGGCGCAGGAGCGGCCGGCGCCGAATCGGCGTCTTCGACGTGGCCGACGAACCGAAAGCCACGCTTGTGCACCGTGCGAATGAAACTCTGGTCGTTGCCGCTGTCGCCGAGCGCGCGCCGTGCGGCGCTGATGCGGGAGCTCAGCGTTGCCTCCGACACGATACGGCCCCGCCAAACCGCATCGAACAGCTCGTCTTTGCTGACGATCCTGTCGCGGTGACGGACGAGGTGAACGAGCAGATCGAACACCTGCGGCTCGATGTGAACGGCCGCGCCGGCACGCCGTAGCTCGTGGCGTGCGACGTCGATCTCGAAATCAGCGAAGCGGAAGTTCAAGTGCGCCCCCGGTCGAGCCTCTTGATCGCCGCGGAGCGACGACTTGTCAAAATAGCGATACGCTATCGCCTGCACTACGGCATTTTGAGAAATCTCCAGCGAATCTACAGACAGATTCCAAACAAAATCAAGCCGCGCTCAAGCTCGGCGTCAAGCTTCTCATCCGCACGGCAGCTAAGCATCCGCGCATGCGCTCCTGCGCCGATGCGAGCCTTTTCACGGCCTCGCCGTTGCTCAGGGTCTACGCCAAACCTTTGTGAGGATTGAGATCATGGCTAAACCTTCGGTCAAAGCGACCTTTTCTCCCAGTGCCGGAGTGCTGTCGGTATCCGGCGACGACACGGATAACGTGATCGTGACGAGCCGCGACGCAGCGGGACAAATTCTCGTGAATGGCGGCGCCGTGCCGGTTGCTGGCGGCACCCCGACCGTCGCCAACACGAGCGTGATTGAGGTGTTCGGCAACGGCGGCAACGACACGATTACGGTGGATGAAGCAAACGGGGCCTTGCCAGCCGCCCATCTGTTCGGTGGCGCGGGCAACGACGTTTTGACCGGCGGCTCGGGCAACGACCTGCTGTTCAACGGTACGGGCAACGACACCCTCAACGGCAAAGGCGGCGACGACCTGCTGTTCGACGGCGCGGGCAACGACGTGCTGATTGGCGGCACTGGCAGCGAGATGTTCGGCGAAGCCGGCAACGATCGCATGATCTGGAATCCGGGCGACGGCAGCGACCTCATGGAGGGCGGCGACGGCGTCGATACCGCCGAGGTCAACGGCGGCAACGGCTCGGAAACGTTCACTATCACGGCCAACGGCACGCGCGTGCGTTTCGACCGCATCAGCCCCGCGCCCTTCACCTTGGACATCGGCACCACCGAGAATCTCGTTCTCAACGCCAATGGCGGCGATGACGTCATAACCGCCGGAAACGGGCTCGCCAATCTCATCAAACTCACGATCGACGGCGGCGCGGGCAACGACACCATCACCGGCGGCGACGGCGACGACACGCTGCTCGGTGGCGACGGCAATCACACCATCAACGGTGGCCGCGGCAGCGACACGGCCTTGCTCGGCGCGGGCGACGATACGTTCGTTTGGAATCCGGGAGACGGCAGTGACGTCGTCGAGGGCCAGGCGGGCACCGACACACTGGTATTCAACGGCGCCAACATCAACGAGAAGCTCGACATCGAGGACAACGGCAGCCGCGTGCGCCTCACCCGCGACGTCAGTGTCGTGACCATGGATCTCAACGGCGTCGAGCAGATCCAGCTCAACGCCAAAGGCGGTTCCGACAACATCGTGGTCGGTGATCTGACCGGCACCGGAGTGACGCAGGTCTCGACTTGGCATCGATGCCCGGCAGCGGCACCGGCGACCTCGCGGCGGACACCGTGACCGTCACCGGCACCAAGGGCGACGACGTGATCGAGGTACAGGGCCAGAACGGCGCTCTGACCGTCACCGGCCTGCCGGAGGTCGTCACCGTCACCGGGTCGGAGGCGATCGACGCGCTCATCGTCTCCGCTGGCACCGGCAACGATACGCTCTCGGCGGCGACGCTGCCGGCCGACAATGTGACACTGACCCTCGATGGCGGCGCCGGCAACGACACCATCGTCGGGAGCCAAGGCGCCGATGTCTTGCTCGGCGGCGATGGCAGCGACACCGTCACCGGCGGCCGCGGCAACGACACGGCCTTGCTTGGCAACGGCAACGATACGTTCATCTGGAATCCGGGCGACGGCAGCGACGTCGTCGAGGGCGGGGCTGGCACGGATCGGCTCGTCTTCAACGGCGCCAACATCGGCGAGAACATGGACATCTCCGCCAACGGCGGTCGCGTGCGCCTCACCCGTGACATTGGCGGCGTCACCATGGACCTCAACGGGGTCGAGAAGATCCAGGTCAACGCCGCAGGCGGCGCGGACAACATCACGATCAACGATCTCACCAGAACCGGCGTGACGCAGGTCGCCATCGACTTGTCTGGGCCCTCGGGAAGCGGCCAGGGCGACGGAGCCGCCGACAGCGTGACCGTGAACGGCACGGCGGGCCGCGACAGCATCAGCGTCGCAACCATCGGCGCATCGGTCGTCGTCAACGGTCTGTCGGCACCGAGGGCGCCAACGACTCGCTCGTCGTCAGCGGCGGCGCTGGCGACGACACCATCAACGCCTCCGCGCTCAACGCCGGCCAGGTCAAGCTCACCATCAATGGCGGCGCCGGCGATGACATCATCACCGCCAGCAAGGGCGATGACGTCGTTATCGGCGGGCAAGGCAGCGACAAGGCCCTGCTCGGGGCCGGCAATGACACGTTCGTGTGGAATCCGGGTAATGGCAGCGACACGGTCGATGGTCAAGCAGGCAACGACACGCTCCAGTCCAAAGGCGCCAACGTCGCCGAGAACATCGACATCTCTGCCAATGCCGGGCATGCCCGGCTGGTGCGGGATATCGCCGCCATCACGATGGATCTCGACAACGTCGAGACCATCAATGTCCAGGCCTTAGGCGGCGCGGACAAGATCACCGTGAACGACCTGACGGGAACGGACGTCAACAAGGTCAACATCGACCTGGGCGGGAGCAGCGGCGGTGGCGACGGGTCGGACGACACGATCGTCATCAATGCGACCAGCGGCGACGACGTGATCACCGTCACGAACAACAACGACGTCATAACGGTGTCCGGCCTGAGGTGAGCTCGCCCTGGAGAGTGCAAGTTAGCATCCAACTCGACAGCGCAAGACCCTCGGCGCTCGAGCCGTCGTGGTGCTGCGGCATCTCCAGGGCGTCCGCCACCCGTGCCGGCCGTGTCAGAGCATCGCCCGGCTGGGCGACTGCGCGCACGGGGTAGTAACGAGAAAGGACGTCCACGCGATGACCATCGCCGATATCACGCTTGCAGCGTTCACGCTTTGCAACAGCCTGCGCTTTGCGGCCTACATCCCCAAAATCACTAGGGCGATCAGGGATCAAGGCGGTGCGGAAGCCTTTTCGTTCGCGGCGTGGAGCATGTTCCTCATCTCGCACGCATCGGCTATGACCGGGACGCTCGTAGACAATGAGCAGTGGACTGCAGGTTTCATGTTTTGGGGCAATGTTATCGGCTGCAGTGCGATGCTCTTCATCGCCGTCGCCACTGTCCGCGCAGCGCGCAAATCAGCAAATGGCTCGGCGGTGCCGATACGCAGAACTATGGGTAGCAGCTTGGACGAGGTAACAACGATGGCGACTTACAAGGGCGAGTGTTTCTGTGGCGCGGTTCAACTGGAGGCCTCGGGGGAACCCGAAGGCATGGGATATTGTCATTGCGGCTCATGCCGTTCGTGGTCGGGCGGGCCTGTCAATGCCTTTACGCTTTGGAAGCCTGGTGCCGTGCGGGTCACAGCGGGCGCGGAGTGTCTTGGCACGTTCCAGAAGACGGCATTGAGCCAGCGGCAATACTGCAGGAAATGTGGAGGCCATTTGATGACCAATCACCCTCCGCTGGGATTGGTCGATGTCTTTGCAAGTACATTACCTGCGTTGAAGTTTAGCCCGGGCGTGCACATCAACTACGACAAAACTGTCTTGCCCATGCGGGACGGGCTCCCGAAGTTTAAGGATTTCCCCGCTGAATTTGGCGGATCGGGCGAGCAGACAGCGGAATAGCGCAGGTCGCATTTATCCGACTTGCACAGCTAAAATGGGCGGAATCGGGGTAAACCCGATTTCGCATGGTTGTCTTTTGCGAAAGGCAACCATTGCCCGGTCGGGCTTCGGCAATACGATTTGCATCGGAGTCAGCTAACGCGTGCAGGACACCAAATGCATCGGTCACTCGGTCAAGCGGCTCGAGGATCGCCCGCTGCTCGTCGGTAAAGCCCGTTTCGCCGCCGATCTTGCGTTTCCCGGCATGATCGAGGCGGCCTTCGTACGCAGCCCGCACGCTCACGCAGCCATCCGCGGGATCGACACCAGCGCCGCGCGCGGCTGCGCAGGCGTTCATGCGGTATTCACGCTCGCGGATCTTGCGCCGCTTCTCGCGCAGGAGCGGCTGCCGCTGCAGTTCCGCACGGCGAATCTTCCAGCCGACATCACGCCGTTTGCGCTCGCCAAGGACGAAGTCGCGTTCGTCGGCGAAGCGGTGGCGATCGTGATCGCGCAGACGCGCTACATTGCCGAAGACGCCGCAGCACTCGTTGCCATCGATTATGAGCCACTGCCCGCGGTCTCCGACTGCCGACAAGCGCTGGCGCCGCAAGCGCCGCGCGCCCACGCCACCCGCGAGAGCAATCTTCTGATCCAGTTCCAGCAATCCTATGGCGAGGTCGCGGAGGCATTCGCTCGCGCGCCCCGCCGCCTCAGCGTCCATCTCAAGCAACACCGCGGCGGCGCGCATTCGATCGAGGGACGCGGGGCGCTTACCGTCTACGACGCCAACGAGGAGCGGCTGACGCTGTGGTCGTCGACGCAGCTCGCCCACGAGGTACGCGCCTTTCTGATGACGATGCTACGTCTCGATGAAAATCAGCTGCGCGTCGTGGCGCCGGACGTCGGCGGCGGCTTTGGCGCCAAGTTCGTGATGTATCCGGAGGAAGTGTCGCTGGCCGCGGCGTGCCTCATGTTGCACCGGCCCATCAGATGGATCGAGGACCGGCGCGAGCATTTTCTCGCCGCGGTCCAAGAGCGCGATCAGTACTGGGATGTCGAGGTCGCGTTCGACGATGATGGTCACCTGCTCGCCGTGCGCGGAGCGATGATCCACGACGAAGGCGCCTATACCCCGCAGGGCATCAACCTCCCCTACAACGCCTCCACCGCGCTGCCTGGTCCCTACATGCTGCCCGCATTCCAGCTCGAGGTGCGCGTCGCCGAGACCAACAAGGTCGCGACCATGCCGGTGCGCGGGGCCGGTTATCCGGAAGGCGCTTTCGCGATGGAACGCCTGCTCGACCGCATCGCTGACGAGCTGAACCTCGACCGCGCGGAAGTGCGCCGCCGCAACCTCGTGCCGGCGGAAAAAATGCCCTACGTGTGTCCGCTCAAGACGCGCGCCGGGTCAGCGATCACCCTCGACAGCGGCGACTTTCCGGCCTGCCAACGGACAGTACTGGAGGCAATTGACTATGCCGGCTTTGCCGAGCGCCAGCGCCGGGCGCGGGAGCGCGGTCACTACCTTGGCATTGGCATCGGCAACGGCATCAAGGGCACCGGTCGCGGCCCGTTCGAATCCGGCATCGTGCGCATTGGCCGTTCCGGCCGCGTCTCCGTCTACACCGGCGCCATGCCCATGGGGCAAGGGATCAAGACTGCGCTTGCCCAAATCTGCGCCGAGCAGTTCGGCATCGCGCCGCAGGATGTCAGCGTCGTCGCCGGCGATACCGCCGTCATTCCCCATGGCCAGGGCGGCTTCGCCAGCCGTCAGACCGTGACCGCGGGCTCCGCCGTGCATCTCGCCGCGGTCAAGGTGCGCGAAAAAGCGCTCGAGGTCGCCGCCCATCTTTTGGAGGTCGGTGTCAGCGACCTCGAGCTGCGCGATGGCCGCGTCGAGATTGCTGGCGCACCGGGCAGCGGGCTCTCGCTGCGTCAGGTTGCCGAAGCGGTATCCGGCGTGCCCGGCTATGCCATGCCCGGCCGATTCGAGCCGGGGCTCGAGAACATGCAGAGCTTCCTGCCGAGCGCGCTCACCTATGGCGGCGGGTGCCATGCCGTCGAGGTCGAGGTGGATGTCGAGACCTGCGGCGTGCGCATCCTGCGCTATATCGTCGTCAACGACAGCGGTCGGATCATCAATCCCATGATCGTCGAGGGACAGCTCGTCGGCGGGGCTGCGCACGCGATCGGCAACGCGATGTACGAATGGATGATCTACGACGATGCGGCGCAGCCGCTGACCACTACATTCGCCGACTATCTCATCCCGAGCGCAACCGAGGTCCCCAAGATCGAGGTGATATTCGCGGAGTTTCCCTCCCCGCTCAATCCGCTCGGCGTCAAAGGGGTGGGCGAATCCGGCTGCGTGCCCGCCGCCGGCGCGATCGTCTCGGCCATTGAAAACGCGCTTGCGCCTTTCGGCGTGCGCATCAATGAATATCCGGTCACGCCGGCGCGGTTGTTCGCGCTGCTGTCGCGCGCTTAACAGCAGGTCACGCGAGCCGTTCTCTTAGAGCGGGTTCCGTTGGCATAGAACGATTTGCGGGTGAGACTACGACGAGCAGTGCCACATCGTCCCCTCCCCCGCTTGCGGGGGAGGGACAGGGAGGGGGCACGCAATATCGTAAAGCTTTCCAGGCGCCCCCTCCCCACCCCTCCCCCGCAAGCGGGGGAGGGAGCAGACCGAGTTCGCCGCTCGCGATGATCCCGCTTCGCCGCAATCCGCACTGGGCCGCGGCGATCAAAACCGCTCGCGCTCGAGCTGGCGCCAGCGCGACATCCGCCGCTCCAGCCACATCACCAACTCGGTCAGGACCACGCCCACGAGCGCGATGACGATGATGGGCACGAACAGCTTGGCGGTGGCGAACACATTGGCGTATTCGACGATCATGCCGCCGAGCCCGCTGATCGCGGTGAAGAACTCGGCGACGATGATGCCGATGATTGCCAGGCCGACCGCGAGCCGGACGCCCGCCATGATGAACGGGATCGCCGCCGGCAGCGTGATCTTCCAGAAGATCTGCCATTCGGTTGCGCCATAGGCGCGGCCGATTTCCAGCATCGCGCCGCGCACGTCGCGAATGCCAGAATAAGTATTGACGATGATGGGGAAGACGGCGACCGAGACCAGGATCGTGACCTTGCCGGCGAATTCCAGGCCAGCCCACAAGATGATCAGCGGGATGAGCGCAATGCGGGGGATGGCATAGAGCGCGTTGACGAACGGGTCGAGCACGTATTCCAGCGTGCGCCACTGCGCCATGACGATGCCAAGCGCAATGCCGACCACGACCGTGAGCGCCATCCCGACCGCGAACGGCCAGAGCGTCTGGATCAACGCCTTCTCGAGCGCGCGGCTCCGGATCAGCTCCATCGCAGCCTCAAAAATCGCGCTCGGCGGCGCCATGAAGATCGGATCCATGCGGCGGCCGTAGTACTCCCACACGACGAAGAAAACCGCGACCGCGGCGGTGCGGATGGCGTTCGGGCTCAACAGCACGTCGCGCAAGCGTTGCGCCAATGTCAGCCGCGGCGCCGGCACCCACTGGCGTGACGGTCGGTTCTCCACCAAGCTCATCCTTCGCTCCTGAGCATGTTGCGCAATTCAGCGCGGCATTTTCCGAAATCCGGGTGCGGGCGCACATCCCCGCCGAGACGCTCATCGGCGACCGGCGATGGAATGATCGTGCGGATCCGTCCCGGGGCGGTGTGGAACACGAAGATCCGGTCGGAGAGGATGAGTGCTTCATCGATGCTGTGGGTGACGAAGATCACGGTCGCACCGCTGCGCGACCATATCGCCAAAAAATCTTCCTGCAGTTGTTCGCGCGTCTGCGCGTCGAGCGCGCCGAAGGGCTCGTCCATGAAGATGAGAATGGGTTTTCGCATCAACGCGCGCGCGATGCCCACCCGCTGCTGCATGCCACCGGACAATTCATGCGGAAAATGCTCGGCAAAGGCGGCAAGCCCCACCAGCTCGATGAAATGACGCGCGAGATCGCGGCGTTCGGCTTGAGCGACGCCATCGATCTCGAGCGGAAACTCGACATTGCCCATGACGGTGCGCCACGGCAGCAGCCCGAAATTCTGGAACACCATGCACGCGTCCTTGCGCGGGCCCGTCACCGGCGTACCGGCGATGGTGATGCGCCCCTCATCCGCAGGAATGAGCCCGGCAGTGAGCCGCAGCAACGTCGTTTTGCCGCACCCGCTCGGACCCAAGAGCGTGATCAACTCGCCCTTGCCCACGGTCGCGTCGATGCGATCGAGCGCCACCATCAGTTCCGCTCGATCGGTCCCGAGAGATGACGCCCGCACCGGAAAAAATTTGCTGACGCCGTCGTAGACGACCATCGCGGCCGCCGGCGGGCTCGTCATGGCGGGGGCTAGTTCTTCCGATAGGTGCCGAGCTTCGCGAGGGCGCGATCGACAAAGCGCGGCTCGAGCACGTCCTTGGCCGGCGCGGCCACCGGCAGATTGCCGAGCTTCATGTTGAGCTCGGCGGTGAACTCCTCGATCGCCGGATCGAGCCCCCCGTCGACACCCCAGACGTTCTCGCCGTTGAGATCGCGAACCACTGCTTTGAGGAAGGACAAGTCGAGATCGGGAAGCCGCTCGTGCAGGATAGCGGCGGCCTCGTCGGGATTAGCCATGATGAAGCGCGACCCTTGGATGCCGATGTCGGTCATGGTCTGGAACGCGGCGGCAAGCTCCGGCTTGGCCAGCGTTTCAGTGCGCACGACGTTCCAGACGTAACCCAGGCCGGGAAATTCCGCCGACAGCCTGGCCACCACGGTGACCTTGCCCTCCTGCACGCCTTTGAGCGCGGTGACGGTATTGACCAGCGTCGCATCGGCACGGCCGCCGATCACCGCCTGCAAGCGGGCGGCGTGGCCGCCGACCTGCACGAAACGCGCGCCCGTTTCGTCGATGCCGTGCTTGCGCATGATCAGGCGGGGAAGCTGGTCAGGCAGCCCGCCGGGACCGGAGGAGGCGAAGGTTTTGCCGGCAAGATCGGCGAGCTTGCTCCCTTTGCCCGTCGCGATGACGAGACTGTAGTCGCCGATCGGCTGCCACGAGTGAATTGCGCGGATGCCGGCGCCGGCATGAATCGACGCCAGCACGTTGAGCGTGCCGATGAGGCCGATGTCGGCATTACCCGACAGCAGCACGCGCATGGCATTGGCATCGCCGGTGACATGGACGTCCTCCACTTCGAGGCCGCCCATCCAGCCTTGCTTCTGTGCCACGAGATACGGCAGCGAAAACGTCGTCACTGGCCCGGGAAAGACCATCTTGATCTTGGCGGCGTCCGCGGCAGATACGTTGACGATGAAGATTACCGCGGCAATGCAGAGGCTCCCGCCTATTGCGCGCAGTCGACGACAAACATCAGCCATAACAACTCTCCACGCGATCGAGCCGCGACACCGTTTGCAAAATGAGCCTTTCGCGCAGGCCATGCAAACGGTTTCTCGGCTGCGGCCAGTTGGAAGCCGCGGCAAATTTTCTCGTGCGCATTGCGTGTGCGGGGTCCGCCGCCACCGCCGGCCCGGACCTCTATCGCGCGCGCCTCGAAGCAACGCGATGTGCGCCTCGGATATTTTGGAATGAGTTCCCGATCCCGCCGCCGTCTCGAAACGGGACGGAATAAAGTCGACCAGTAGCTTTGACTCGGACGGGCTTATCGGCCGTGACGCTCGAACCACTTCGGCCCCGGGCCGCGCATGTAATGCAGCTCCGGTCGATAGCGGCGGTGCGTGAAGACGGCTCTGATGGCCCGCAGAACGGCCACGAGATACATCCCCGATTCCCCCACGCTATTTTCCCCACCCATGCTGTGGCAGGAAGTTCCGGCTAACACATGGACGTTGTTGGGCAATAATGTGAAATGCGCGGACGGGCGCGCGCGGCGCCGAACCGGGAAAGGCGGCTGCTACGGTCACCGGGTTTGTCATGCCCGGGCTTGACCCGGGCATCCATCGTCTTTGCAGAAAAGTCTTTGCGAAGGGGATGGATTGCCGGGTCAAGCCCGGCAATGACGGGGGATCAGCGCCGACGCCCTCGGATCACACCGCGGCGATCGCTTCGATCTCCAAGAGGAAATTGGGATTGGCGAGCCCGCGCAGAACGCACAGCGTGCTGGCGGGCGCGGCGCCCGCGAAATAAGTCTGCAGGATGCCGCGCGCCTTCGGCACGTCGTGCGGGTTGCAGATGTAGATCGTGATCTTGGTGACGTCGGCGATCTTGGCGCCCCCGGCGGCGAGCGCCTTCGCCAGGTTCGCCATCACCATCTTGGCCTGAGCCTCGAAATCATCGGGTGGCAGCACTTTTCCGTCCACGTCCGCCCCGACTTGGCCCGCGCAGAACACGAGCTTCTGCGCGCCCTCGGCCGTCACCACATGTGAGTAATTCGAAAACGGCTTGGAAATACCTTCGGGATTGGTTCTGGTGATCTTGGCCATCGCTTCTCTCCTGTTGAATTGCAATCGCATGAGTGTGGCCGAGCGCCCTTGCAATGCAAGCACGCTCGGATAGTCTTGGCCGGCCCCGAGGATCGCTGCATGTCCAAGGCGCTCGCCTCGTCCGCCCTCCTGCATTCTTTCCTCTTTTCTCGTGTGTGGTGCCGCCATGGCCGACAATGTTCCGCGCAACGTCGTGAATGAACTCGCGCCCACGGGCAAGCTGCGCGCGGCGATCAACTTCGGCAATTCCGTGCTGGCGCAAAAGGACCCCGCGAGCGGGGAGCCGCACGGCGTCTCGGCCGAGCTTGCGCGCGAATTGGCCAAGCGGCTTGGCGTTGCGATGGAATTCGTCACCTTCGATGCCGCCGGCAAGGTTGTGGACGCGCTGGCGAACGGCGTCTGGGATGTCGCGTTCCTGGCGATCGATCCCGTGCGCGGAGCCGGCATCGATTTTACCGCGCCCTATGTGCTGATCGAGGGCGCCTATGTCGTGCCGGCGGATTCCCCTCTCAAGACGGTCGAGGACGTCGACCGCGACGGCGTGCGCGTCGCGGTGGCACGTGCAAGCGCGTACGACCTCTATCTCACGCGCGCGCTCAAGCACGCCAAGCTGGTGCGGGAGGCGAATGGGCCCGACGCGCTGGCGCTCTTTCGCAAAGAGCGGTTCGAAGCCGCCGCCGGCGTGAAGCAGCCGATCGTGGCCTTTGCCAAGGAGTACCCGGACACGCGCGTGATCCCCGGCCGCTTCATGGTGATCGAGCAGGCCATGGGCACCCCGAAGGGCCGCGAAGCGGGCGTGCGCTATTTGCGCGAGTTCATCGAAGAGATGAAGGGCTCAGGCTTCGTCGCGCGCGCGCTCAGCGCGAGCGGCCAAACCGATGCCGCCGTCGCGCCGCCCGCCCCGCGCAGGTGATTGCACGCACCATCTGTCGGTTCGCTCGGCGATTCTATGCCGCGCGACGTGTGGCTTTGTAGAGCGAACAGGCACCCGGGCCGGCCCATGAATTACGGCAACTTGTCGTATTCTCGTTGAAAAGCTTCGTCCAAGATCTTCTCGGATCCCGGACCGAGCGATTTTACGTCGCAATTATCGCAGGTACCCATCAGGATCGTGACGCGGCAGTGGATGTATCCTTTGTCGCTTCATTGCCGAAATGCAATTTCTTCCATGCGCTTCGTAACACGCCCTTTTTTGCAGATCTCGCAAACGACAGGTTCGTCTTCGGCGGCCATCGCCCATCCCCTCGCCGTCGCCCTGACCCAGTCAGTCTGCGTGACAATTTTTGGGGGAAGTGTGAGCTACTTCACACTCAAAGGGAGAATCTCAGATCCGTGGGGGCGTGCTGCGCATTCAAAACGGCCTACAAGTCAGCAAGGCTTGCGCTGAAACGGAATTTCAATTATCCTATGCGTTTTTTCGCAGCTCAGCGGCTGGGCGGAGACTGCGCATTCATATCGACGTCAGTAGGGTGTGTCATGAACCCGAGTCTGAGTATCGCAAACGGGTCAGTAATGCAAACCGCGGTCGAGCCGCCGCAACTCGTTTGGGGCGCGCCCAGCGCTGCCGAACGCGGGCCGGTGATCGCGACCTTGCGCAACGCGGCGCATCGCAATGCGGTCGGCAGCCACGCCGGCGGCTACTCGGTTTACCGCGCGCTCGCCATCGCCGCGCGCACGCTCGCCCACGATCATATCGCCGACCTCACGGACACCGCGCCGGTCGAGCGCATCGGCCCGCACCCGCAATGGTGCGATCCCAAGAAAATCGTCTCGCTCGATCCATGGGGGCATCTGGTGGGCGACGTCTTCCGCGAGCATCTCGCGCGCGGCTACGACGTGCGGCCGACCATTGCGGTCACCCGCGCGCATATCGACATGCCGGAAATCCGCGCCGCCATCGCCGCGCGCCGCATTCGCGCCGACGGCGATATCGTCTCCGGGCACGGCAGCGTGCGCGTGATGAAGGCGGCGATCGATCCGGTCTGGTATCTGCCGGGCATCGCCGAACGCTTCGGCCTCGACGAGGCCGATTTGCGCCGCGGCCTGCACGAGCAGACCGGCGGCATGTATCCGGAGCTCGTGTCGCGGCCCGACCTCAAGGTGTTTCTGCCGCCGATCGGCGGCACGACCATCTATTGCTTCGGCGATCCGGCCACCCTCGGCGACGACGTCACGCCGCTCGCCTGCCGCTCGCCTGCCGCGTGCACGACGAGTGCAACGGCTCCGATGTGTTCGGCTCCGACATCTGCACCTGCCGGCCCTATCTCGCGCACGGGATCGAGATCGCCATTCAGATGGCGCAGGCGGGCGGCGTCGGCCTCGTGGTCTACAACCGCAAGGAGGGCCGCGCGCTGGGCGAGGTCACTAAATTCCTGGTCTACAACGCGCGCAAGCGGCAGAAGGGCGGCGATCGTCCGGCCGGCTACTTCAAGCGCACCGAATGCGTCGCCGGCGTGCGCGACATGCGCTTCCAGGAGCTGATGCCGGACGTGCTGCACTGGCTCGGCATCAAGCGCATCCATCGCTTCGCCTCGATGAGCGACATGAAATGCGACGCGCTCCTGCGTCAGGGCATCACCATCGATGAACGGGTGCCGCTGCCCGATGACATGATTCCTCCGGACGCGCGGGTGGAGATCGAGGCTAAGCTCGCCGCCGGCTATTTTGCCGGCGAGCGCTCGCGCGGCGACTTTGCCGGTACCGTCGGGCGCGGCCTCCACGAGTGAGGGCCATGCCGCTAAGATCCAGTCCGCTCGTCCCCGCGAAAGCGGGGACCCAGCTTCGAGATGGGGCGAGAACTGGATTCCCGCTTACGCGGGAATGAACGGCGGAGAGTACTTGAACGAAATCACCGAGCTGAACACCGCCGCCGCAGTGCGCGAGCGCTGCGGCATGGTGCATCGCTGGGTTGCAGAAGGCCGCTCGCCGCATTTCACGCTTGAGGAGAGCCGCCTGCCGGCAGTCGCCGCCTACGTGGCCGAAGTCACGCGCGCGGCCTATCCCGATCTGAAAATTCCCTACCACAGCCGCTGGCGGCATTTTGCAGCGGACGGCGTCGACCGCTGGGGCGAGCTCGCAGCGCGCATCGATGCCGATGCGATCGAGCGCGGGCGAATTGCCGTCGATCTCGCGACCGTGAGCGTGCTGCTCGATGCCGGGGCTGGCGATCGCTGGCGCTACCGCGAAGATGCGACCGGCCTCTCCTTCGCCCGCTCCGAAGGGCTTGCGGTTGCGAGCTTCCACATGTTTTGCGCGGGAGGATTTTCCGCCGATCCCGACCGGCCGTGGCGGGTCGACAACGGCGCGCTTGCAAGGATCGAGGCGGCCACGCTGGCGCGGCATTTTCAGGTCACATCCGCAAACCCGCTCGTCGGATTAGATGAGCGCGCCGCGCTGCTACGCCGGCTCGCCTATCCGCTCGCCGCGCGCGCGGATCTGTTCGGGCGGGAAGACGGGCGCCCTGGCCACTTGATCGACCACTTCCTTGCGGCGACGCGTGAGCGACCATTGTCCGCGGCGCGGCTGTTGACGACGCTCCTCGACAGCTTCGCCTCGATTTGGCCCTCGCCCCTGATGCGTCATGGAAATCCGATCGGCGATGCCGGTCGGCATTCCGCTGTGCGTACCGGCGACGACAGCGAAGGGTTCGTGCCTTTCTATAAGCTTTCGCAGTGGCTCGCCTATTCGCTCATCGAGCCGCTCGAAGCGGCGGGGCTTGGCGTTGATGGAGTTGGCGAGCTCACCGCCCTCGCCGAATACCGCAACGGCGGGCTCCTCATCGACCTCGGCGTCATTCGCCCGCGCGCACCCATCGATTGCACGGTGCGGCACGAGGTGGCCTCGGAGCTTGTCGTCGAATGGCGCGCGCTCACCATCGCGCTGTTCGATCCTTTGCTGCATTTGGTGCGAGGAGAATTAGGTCTCGATGCGTCCTTCGCCATGCCGCAGCTCTTGCAAGGCGGTACCTGGAGCGCGGGACGAAAAATTGCGCACGCACTGCGTCCGCCGGATGGCCCCTCCCCCATCGCGATTGCCGCCGACGGCACGGTGTTCTGAGGCTCGCACCTGCGGGCGCGTCATCCGCGGTAGCGGCTTGCCTTCATTAGCTTTGAGCTCTGGACTTGTTCAGGGTCACGGCGGCGCGAACGAGAGTCTTCAATGCCTCCTCGTCTATCTTCTCGCCCTCGTGAAAGTCGATGGCGCGCCTTGTGTTCCCCTCAAGACTGGAGTTGAAAAGGCGTGAAGGATCTTTCAGAGCCGCCCCTTTGGCGAAAGTCATCTTCACGACGTTCTTGTAGGTCTCGCCTGTGCAGATCAATCCGTCGTGCGACCACACCGGAACCCCTCTCCACTTCCACTCCTCGACGACTTCGGGATCGGCTTGCTTGATTAAGGTACGGAGCCGGCTGAGCATCTTGCCCCGCCAGTCGCCCAGCTCCTTGATTCTTGCGTCTATCAGCTGAGAAGGAGACTTGCTTTTCTGCGACGAGCTCTTCTTCACGCCCGTTTTCTCCTGCTACATCTTCCCGTGTCCGCGGCCCATTCCGCGGCGCGTGTGCGGCGCCTGCGTCCTTCTTTATCATTTGCGTGGCCCGGGCTGAAGTAAGCGGGCGCCACCACATTCGTCACCCGCGGGTCCATCATCTTCGTAAAACTTTTTGCGAAGAAGATGGATTGCCGGGTCAAGCCCGGCAATGACGATCACCACAGCGATCGAGACCGGCTGCTGAAACGGCTTAATCCAATCGCGCGCCCGAGCGCCGCACGACCTCGCCCCATTTTTCCGAATCGGTGCGCATCAATTCGGCGAATTCTTCCGGCGTGCCGCCCGCCGGTTCGTCGCCGATCGCAGCGAAACGCTCGCGAAATGTCGGCGACTGGATCGCCGTGTTGATCGCCGCGTTGAGCTTGTCGATGATCGGCCGCGGCACGCCGGCCGGCGCGATCACGCCGCTCCAGGTTGGCGCCGCGTAGCCAGGAACGCCGGCTTCGGCGATCGTCGGCAAGTCCGGAAATCCCGGCGAGCGCCGAGTTCCGCTGACCGCGAGCGCGCGCGCGGCCCCGGAGCGCGCGTGCGGCGCAATCGAATTGAGGCTCTCGAACATCAGGTGCACGCGGCCAGCGATGAGGTCATTGATCGCCGCCGCGCCGCCACGATAGGGCACGTGGACGATATCGGTGCCGCTCATGTACTTGAACAGCTCGCCGCCCACGTGCCCCGGTGATCCGTTGCTGGACGAGGCGTTGAGAAGCTTGCCCGGATGATCCTTGGCGTAGGCGATGAGCTCCGCCACCGATTTGAACGGCACCGTGGGCGAGACCGCGAGCAGCAGGTGCCCGCGCGTTGCGAGCGCAATCGGCTGCAGGTCGCGCTCGATGTCGTAAGGCAGTTTCGCCACCATGTGGCGCGTGATGGCGAGCGCGCCGATCGGCCCCATGCAGATCGTGTAGCCGTCGAGCTCGGCCTTGGCGGTCAGGTCGAGACCGATGGTCAACGCACCGCCCGGGCGGTTGTCGACCACGATCTGCTGCCCCAGCTCTTTGCCGAGCTCGGCGCCAAGAATGCGCGCGACCGTGTCGGTCGCGCTGCCGGCGGCCTGCGGCACAATCAGCCGGATTGGCCGATCCGGATACTGCGCCGCCGCGCCGGTCGCAACGACACAGGCGAGCAGCGACAGAGCGAGTCGGAGAAGACGCATCTTGCGTCGCTATGAGGTTGGCGTTGCGTTCGACGACTGGAGCACAGCCTATCACCGCCGCTCGCATAAGCGAGCCGCAAACGCGGTGCGCTTCCTCTCCCCATTTGGGAAGAGGGCTGGGGTGAGGGGGTTACTGGCGGTACTGATGGATCCGAGCTCCCTCACCCACTCCTTGATGTTGCAAAACCGGGTAGGCCCTCTCCCCGGCGGGAGAGGGCACAAGCGGCACGCGCGCTTGCGGCTTCAGCGCCGGCCGTGATGGTGCTAGCGTCACTTTCGACACGCGCGGAGGACATCACATGTTCCTCAGAAATTATTGGTATGTCGCGGGCTATGACCGCGAGATCACCCGCAAGCCGCTCGGCCGCATCATTCTGGGCGAGCCGATCGTCTCCTACCGCTTAGAGGACGGCACGCCGGTCGCGCTCGAGGATCGCTGCGCGCACCGCCATCTGCCGCTCTCCATGGGGACATTGGTCGGCGATACGCTGCAGTGCCATTACCACGGGCTTCGCTACGACAAGACCGGTACCTGCGTGCGGGTGCCGGGCCAGGACACGATTCCGCGCTCGGCGCGGGTCAAGAGCTATCCGGTGGTCGAGCGCTATCATTGGCTGTGGATCTGGATGGGCGATCCGGCGCGCGCCGATGCCGACACGATCCCCGACTTCCACTGGCTCGACGATCCCGATTGGGGCGCTAAGGGCGAATACCTCCACGTCAAGGGCAACTGGCAGCTCGTGGTCGATAACCTTCTCGACCTCACGCACCTCGCCTTCGTGCATGGGACGACGATCGGCAATCCGGCGCTAGTGGAGCAGGCGCAAGTCAGGGTGCAGCGGGCGGGCGACAACATCACGATCACCCGCTGGATCGTCGACGCGCCGCCGCCGCCGACCTTCGTCAAAGCGGGCGGCTTCACCGGTAATGTCGACCGCTGGCAGATCATCAATTTCACCCCGCCCGCGTTCCTGCGCCTCGACGTCGGCGCCACGCCGACCGGCACCGGCGCGCCGCAGGGCAAACGCGTCGGCGGCATCGGCATGTGGAATCTCAACGCCATCACGCCGGAAACCGAGACCACCAGTCATTACTTCTGGGGGCAGGCGCACAACTTCGACATCCACAATCCGAAAACGACGGACATGCTGATCGAGCAGATCAGGACCGCCTTCCTCGAGGACGTCGCAGTGTTCGAAGCGCAGCAGCGCAACCTGCTGATGATTCCCAATCCGCCGCAGACCGACATCAACGCCGATGCCGGCGTGATCCAGGCGCGCCGCATCCTCGATCGGCTCTATCAAGAGGAGCAGGCGGCAGCGACAAAGGTCGCAGCGGCGGAGTAGAGGGCGGCGTGCGCGGAGTTTATCGCCCGTCATTCCGGGGCGCCACGAAGCGGCGAGCCCGGAATCCATAATCAAAGGCCGTGGTTATGGATTCCGGGCTCCCTCGCTGACGCTCGGGCCCCGGAATGACGGCCGGGGATCGACCTCGCCCACCCACGCAGCTCCGTTCGTCCCCGCGAAAGCGGGGACCCAGTCTTTGGCCTCTGGATTCCCGCTTTCGCGGGAATGAACGGAGTTTTGCTGCGCGGTGATTCACCTCACTGCGGCTCAAGCCCCGCAGCCTTGACGACCTGTTGCGCGAGCGCGCGATCGCGTCTGATCTCGGCTGCGAACTCGTCCGGCGTGTTGATCGCCGAGACCAGACTGCGGGCGCTGAGATGGCGCTCGCGGAAACCCGCATCGGCGAAAATAGCGGCGACTTCACCCGCGAGCTTGTCGACGATCGGCTTCGGCGTGCCGGCCGGCGTGAACAGCCCGTACCAGCTTCGGGACGGCGGCCCAGCGTAGCCGGTCTCCGCTAACGTCGGCACCTCCGGAAAAATGGGCGATCTAATGTTGTTGAGCATGACGAGCGGCGTCATCGTGCCGGCGCGAATCTGCCCGATGACATTGCCTTCGCCGATCAGCGCGATCGGGGTCGAGCCGCTCAACACCGCGTTCACGGCCTCGCCGCCGCCTTTGAACGGCACGCGCACCCAGTCCGCGCCTTTCTCCGTCTTGAGTGTCTCCATATAGAGCGCGAGCGGCACCGAGGCGGTGAGATAGCTCAACGTGCCGGGCTTCGCCTTAGACAGCGCGATCAATTCCTCGATCGTCTTGACGTTGAGTTGCGAATTCACCACCAGCGTCTGAATGAGATGGAACAGATTGGTGACCGGCTGCAATCCCTTGTCGGGATCGAACGGCATGGTCTTGATCAGGAACTGATTGTAGGCAATGGGCTCCGCATTGAGGATGCAAATCGTATAACCGTCGGGCGGGGCCTCGGTGCAGGCGCGGGCGCCGACGTTCTGCATCCCGCCGGGACGGTTCTCGACCACGACCGGTTGGTGCCAGCGCTTGAGCAATTCGTCGCCGAGCGCGCGCATGAACACATCGCTGATCCCGCCGGCGCTGGTGGTGGTCAGAGCCCTGATCGGTCGCGCGGGATAATCCTGCGCGAGCGCCGAAGGCGCGAGCGCAACGAGCGCCAGGATGAACAGGGCTTTCAACATCGGTCTCATTTGCAAATCGTGCCCGAGCTCAAAGACACTCTCCTCCGTTCGTCCCGCGAAAGCGGAAATCTAGACCTCATGGATTCCCGCTTGACGACGCACTTAGCCGAGAACCAGTCTCCTAACCAAACTCCCTGCTAACAGGGAAATTAACAGGGAATTTCAACGCCAGCTGCAATTTGTTGACGACGGACTGGACCTCGAGGCTGCGCACCACTCCCCGGTGCCGCAGTCGGCCGTCGATGGCCTCTTGGCCGGCCTGCAGCGCGTGTTTGACGCGGCGGTTCGGATGCTAATCGCGCCAGCGATCTCGGTCGCGGCCGCGTTAAATTTTTTTACTTGCCGTTTACGGCTAATTGGCTTGTCGCGGTCCGCCGTCGGTCACGACATTGCGAAATCGGTCGTTCACGGCAGCTATCGCCCGCATGCGGACAGCGATAAAATGCGCGCCCTCTGCAACTCAACGAGACGGTGCTTGTAGTCCCCCGCATAGGAGTTCGATCCCATGAGTACATATACAACATCCGTCATCATCTCCGCCGCCGTCAGCGTTGCAACACTTGCAACCGCTCACGCCCAACAAAACGTCGTGGCAATCCCCGACAATGACAGCGTCTATATCGACGCAAAATCGTTTCAAGTCATTCCGGGAAAGGGAAAAGGCGACGCCGCACCTCAAATCAGAGATTTAGCTGCGCGCGAGCTTGGCCCTGGGGCAATCATCATACGTTCGGGCAACAAGCTCTACATCGCCGAAGGTCAAACCCTCCGCGGTGTTGTCAGCGCCTACGCCTACGATCCGCGGCAGTATAATCCGGCCCTCACCGGTGGCGGCAACATCGGCTATAACGCACAATTCGCCTACGATCCGCGGCAGTACAATCCGGCCCTCACCGGTGGCGGCAACGTCGGCTACAATCAACAATTCGCCTACGACCCGCGGCAGTATAATCCGAACCTCACAGGTGGCGGCAGCATCGGCTATAACCAGCAATTCGCCAACGATCCGCGGCAGCCGCAGTATAATCCGAGCCTCACCGGCGGCGGCAGCCCCGGCTATAACGCCTCGCTCATGCAATTCGCCAACGATCCGCGGCAGTATAATCCGAGCCTGACTGGTGGCGGCAGCTCCGGCTACAACCAGCAATTCGCCTACGATCCGGACTATGTTCAATACAAGCTCAAAAAGGCCTTCGAGGAAAATTGGATCCCGGCGAGTACAAAGTGACGAGCCCGCAAGCCTTTAGTGTTCGTGGGAGCGGGCTGAACTAAGCTTCAGTCCGCCCCTACGTCTTCTCAAACTTAAACGCGCGACGTCGCTCGTGAGAATCAATCTGCGTCGCGGGCGATCAACTATGGAGAAGGGGATGAGCAGTCTCCAAGGGAAGTCCATAGGCACCGTCGGTGCCA
>Ga0126378_10000754_pt1 | contig 23848 bp, 17 predicted proteins | sample PanSoiMetPlot_23_FD_92587 | JGI IMG/M metagenome (GOLD analysis project Ga0126378, IMG submission 92587) | Tropical forest soil microbial communities from Panama - MetaG Plot_23 | ecosystem: Environmental > Terrestrial > Soil > Tropical forest > Bulk soil | place: Panama | collected 2016-02-17
ATCGATGGGGCCGAATTGCAAGTAGTCGGCGTCGGTGGCGAAAAGTTGATCCTGCTGAACATTGGCTTCAACGCCGTCGACTTGGGTATGTTCAAAGTCCCAGCCAAACTTCAGGGTGTGACGGCCAAGAGTCTTGGCAAGGTTAGCGTCAAAAGTCCCATATTTTTGGTCGATGCTTGAAGGCGTGAAGGTTGCGCCATAGTTTACAAAGGCCAGATCCCCAAAGAGGGTATTGGTGGTAAAGCTGCTGAACCTGTTGAACCTAGTATCGGGGCCAGCCTGGGGATGAGCAGCACTGGTCAAGGTCGATTCGCCGCGGTACTGGCCGCGAAGATTCAGGATGAAAGGGCTCCCGGAATTTCCGAAGGTAACGACGTCGCTAAATCCGAGAAGAAGGTTCCGGTCACCGAGGTTGGTACGCGTGGAGGGGAGTGAAGTCGACAGTGACAGCGGATTCGTGCTGTTGACATGCACGTTAGTGTAGTTGACCTCTTCAGTCAAATGATGGGGACCAAAGGTTTGATCAAGCTTGCCGAACACGCGTGTCTCGTTATCAGTGGTGGGCTGGTTGAAACTCTCCTCGCTATTGAGCAGGAATTGAGGAGTGCCGGGGGGAGGGACGAAATTCAGCTGCTGATTTTCGTGAATATTCTCGGCCGAGGCGAACCAGAAAGCTCGGTCTTTGACCATAGCGCCTCCTCCGGCGAGGTCGTAATCCCAGCGCAAGAGATAGGGCGGCTCTGTTTGCCCGGGAATACTGGAGCCCGCAAAGTTTCCCGGAATGTCATTACTGTCAAAACGATTGTTGCGGTGGTACGCGGAGGCGAGGCCGTGCGGGCTATTGGCGCCGGACTTGGTGATAACATTGACGACGCCGCCTGAGGAATGGCCAAATTCCGCTTTGTAGCCCGTGGTGAGGACCTGGAATTCTGCGATGGTGTCCTGATTGAACTGCGCGGCTGGGCCGCCGGCAAGTTCGTTTTCATTGGAATGACCGTCTAAGAGGAAGCCTGTGTTGTTGGCACGTTCGCCGAGGACCGGCCTGGCGTTATCGCTTCCAGTGTCTTCCTGGCGGTTGATCGCCACGCCCGGCACAAGTTGCAGCAGGTCCAGATAATCCCTCCCGTTAAGCGGCATGTCCACAATCTGCTGCGGCACAATGGTCGCACCTTCTGACGAAGAGCTGGTCTCCAACAACGGAATCTGACCCGAAACTTCCACTCTCTGTTGCACGGTGCCGACTTCCAGCGCGACAACGATTTTCACTGTGCGGTTGAGGGTGATCTCCAGATCCTTGACCACTTGGGTGCTGAACCCGCTATGAGAAACCGTCAAAGTGTAAACACCCGCCGGAAGCGCCGCGATCTCATAGTTCCCGTTGGAGTCTGTCGTCGTCTTTTTACTCACAGCCAGGTTGTTTCCAGCAATGCTGACTTCGGCGCCGGAGATCGGCAAGCCCTGACGGTCCAGCACCGTCCCCTCAACCGTTGACGTTGTTTGCGCGCGAAGTGCGGGCGCGTCTGCAATCGCGGCCAGGGCGAGGAGCAAGACCGCGCCACACCAGGACAACGTTGAAAGCCTCGGGCAGTGTCTTGTGAGAGTCGATCCGGCGTGCATTCTTTTCTGCATGGCGACCTCCAGCAGTTTGAACAGCCTGTCCACGGATTCCGCAGCAAGTGCAAAGTCTGTTGCGCTAGGTCACAAGGCTTTCGCACTCTCTTGCAATAAACGTTGCTATATGAGGACAGCCATTTTTCTTGGCGGAGAATATATGAATCAAGATTGGCAGTGTCAAGTCGTTTCTTTTGGCCTATGGTGATAATCAGATGCAACATTTGATGCACACATTAATCACGGGCTTCGGCGCCGTTGTGCAACGCTCGTTGCACTCCTTGACAAAGCAGGCTGACAAGGGCCATGCTTCCCGCAACCATGGCAAACCACCAAGATGGTCGTCCGCGCGGTGCGGCTCGGGATTTCTTTGCAAACGTGAATGGGCTCAGCCGGAGGCGTCAGGAATTAATCCGCCCGGTTCTGGAGAATCCGCGCGAGTTCGTGCTGCTCAGCGTGCGCGCCCTGGCGCAAAAGCTAGGCGTCGATCCCGCCACGGCTATTCGCGTAGTTTTGCGGATGGGATTTGCCAATTACCGGGAATTTCAGCATTACCTGCACGAGCTGTCGGTGTCGCAAGCCACCTCGCTCGACACCATGCAGACGAGCAAGACTAAAGGCTCGAGCCTTGCCGCGCACGTGCGCGAAGCCGTCGATTTGGATGTACGCAGCGTGCAGAAATTCCGCAACGCCATGGATGCCGACCGCATTGCGGCACTCGCGAAGAAGATCCATGAAGCCAACCGCATCATCATCCTTGGCGGAGACCTGGCCGCGAACCTCGTCGGATTTTTCCACTATCATTTGATGTTGCTGGGTCTGCCTACCGTGATGGCGACTTCTTCCGGCGAAGCGGCGCACGTCACGCGCTCTACGGGAAAGGACGACGTGGTCATCGCCATCAGCTTCCGCCGCGGCTTGCGCCAGACCGTCGAAGGCCTGCGTCAGGCGCGCGAGAATGGCGCCTATTGTGTCGGGATCGCAGACACGTTGGTTTCCCCGATTGCGCGGTTTGCCCACGAATGCTTTACCGCTTCCGTGGAGACGCCGTCGTTTGGCGCTTCCTATGCCGCTCCCATGTGCCTGTTGAATGGCATTCTTGCCGCCTGCGGCTATTTCGACCGGCGGCGTAATCTGGATTTGCTCAAGAAAGTTGCCGAGGAACAGCGCACGGGTTTTCGCTGGTATCAGGAGTAAATCTGGCGGAGAGGGGGGGATTCGAACCCCCGGTACAAGTTTTAGCTCGTACAACGGTTTAGCAAACCTGCCACGTCTTTTGATTGGTTCTGAAAATCTTGGACTCTACTATATTCCTCAAGCAGTTACAACGCCCAGGTCTTGACCCGTTTGTACCCGAATTGACCCATTCTGAACGAGGAACTACTACATTTTTACACTGAATGCTCGCGTATATGATTCCGGTATAGCGAATCTGCAAGCTAACTGGCAGACATCTTTACGGATCGACTGGAGGACAGATTTTTCTCTTCATTTCAGACATCACGAGAATCGACTTGAAGAAGTTGGGAACTCCGGAAGTAGCCGGTGGACGCTGGTGCGAGGAGCGAGTTGGCGACGCCGTCGTAGTTTGGCTTCCCACCCCGTTCGCAAAGGTAGGCGTTGCTCGTGGCACATTCTCCATCGCGCTCCAACGTCCGGAAGATCCCGAGCCGATCTGCAAGTTTCAGTGGTTTCAAAGATCGGGTGAAATCGTGGTTAGTCGTCGGTGGTCTGGAGAACTGTCCGTTCACGTCGCGCAAAGTTCCAAGCGAGTCATCACATCACACACTAGAATCGCGGCCCTTGCCTGCAGTGGCTGTCCGCCGGAAATGAGGAGGCTACTTCCCGGCGATACTCTTCGCGTCGGAACGACGCGGCCAGAGCGCAGCGAGTCAGTCGGGTCAAAGAGTCCGCTCTCTCCTTTCGGTATGACGTACGCGCAGACGCTCGCGGGCCGTGCGCCGGGAAATGTATTCGTCGGTGAGTAGGTTGCCCCATTGCTCGCCTTCCGGGCACCATGAGCAACTGATAGAAGGATTCCATCTTCTCTCGGCCGCCCATAACTTTCTCGGCGCGGAGGTAATAATTGACTGCGTCCATTGTATATTATTCCCACATTCGCATTTTCCCACGGTCACCTTTGGTGAATCCGTGGTGTGGAAGGGAAAAGTGCGACCTGGTGAGCGACTCCGAATTTCGCTCATTTGGGAATGACGCAACGTCGTAGTGGGTGCCAAACAAGAGTCCAGGGAGGTTGCGGTGAACCGGGAACATTTTTACAGCGTCATGAACGGCGAGGGAACCCTCGATTACGAGCTTTATCTAAAAACGAAACCCCTCCTCTCTTGCCAGAAGGATTTTCACGAACTCTGCAACGCGGATGAGCTTCAGTTCCAAATCGTCCATCAGATCGAGGAGCTGTGGATGAAGCTCATCGGGTATACGCTGCTGGATATTGATGATTATCTGCAGCAGGAGAACACGAATCGCGTGCTGACGCTTTTCCGGCGTGTGCACATCATACAAAAACTGATGATCGAGCAGATCGCCCTGCTCGAAACTATGTCGCCGAAGGAATATCAGGAAATTCGCCTGCTCCTGGGGAACGGCAGCGGCCAGGAATCTCCCGGCTTTCGCGTCCTGCTGAAAATGTATCAGCCGCTGTGGAGCTCATTCAAAGCGCAATATCTGGACAAACATGGTCTAACGGTGGAGAAAATCTACGACTCAGGGTATGCACACGGCGACGCTTATGTCGTGGCGGAAGCCATGGTGGAGTTTGACGAGCTGTTCCAAAGGTTCCGCTACCATCACATGCAATTGATCTACCGCAGCATCGGCATCGGCGCAAAATCGTTGAAGGGCCGACCCATTGAGATTCTTGAACAAGGCATGCGCCAGCAGTTTTTTCCGGAGCTATGGGAAATCCGCCACCAAATGACGGATGCGTGGGGCGAACAATATGGCGTAAAACGCGAGCCTCTCGCCGGGCACCACTAGGGTGCTACCCAAGAAACGCCGCAGCCAGTCTCCTTGATCGTCATGAATTCACACTTTATCGAAATAGATCGAACTCAGTTCCATTGCGTGGGGTAACTCTTATCAATTTGCTCTCGCATCTGGGCGCAGACGCGTGCGCACGAAGCCGAACGCAAAGCCGATGAGGGCAATGATCAGGAGAGCCGAACCAACAACGGCGATTGACCCCGGCGTACTACCGCGATCCACGGTTTGCAGCAAAACACCGAGCGGAAAAAAAACTGCTCCTAAGAAAGCTGCGAGGGAAAGAGCGAGCTTGATTCGCTCCGCGAAGATGACTCTATCAAGGGCGATGCCCAGGACAATCAGGATCATGGCCAGGCCGATCCAGTGGCTGTGAACGTCGACCTGGCGGTCGTAGACGTACTTCGTTTCGCGATATTGGCCCAGCGCAGCGTGCGCACCCTCCGGACGGCGCTCTGCCGCGCTGGCGAAAGAAGTGGACAGCGAGGCGCCAATGCCGTCAAGAGCTTGATGCTCGGCAAAAACGGCGTACCAAAGACCGTAGGCCATTCCCCAAAGCGCAAGCGCAATGCCGCCCACAATGAGCATGTGCCGAGCAAAGCTCATGCGCGCGTCTCCTGACGAAACTCCGTTCCTCCTGCATCGAGATGGCCCGTATAGCGGAGGATGCCAATCCACATGGCAAAGAGAGCGAGAATGACTAGCAGACCCCCGACATCCGCGAGGCCACCTGCAACCAGGCCGTAGCGCAACTCGAGGAAGACGCAAATCGGCAACATCAACGAGCCCAGCAGGAGAATCGTGGCCCAGCGCCGCCTCCAGACTTCGCTAAGGGCGACATAGGGCTGAAAGAAAGCGAGCATCATGGCGAGCAGACCGAATTCGATGGCGTGTGCATGGGCGGCAATTTTGACGGCTTTGTCGCCCTGGAGCTGGCCGTATTCATTGAGCGCGCGGTCGACAGTTGTGGCGTCGTTCGATGCGGCGGCGGAGGTCATCTCTGAAAGATTTGTGAAGTCCTGCGCCTCATGGTTGTAGAGATCGAAGCCGGCGTACCACGCGCCACTAAGAAAGCCGAGGACAATCAAAACAACCCCGCCTGAAAGCAGCACCGGCGTGGCCGCAACGCACGATGTCATCAACTGGTCTTTCTGCAATTGACGATGCGGCGCGCGGAAGTGCTTCCAGAGACCTGCGAGGAAAGAGAGCAACGCCACGAGGATGAGGAAACCGCCGAAGTCCGCGAAGACACTGGCCCAGCCAATGCTTTGGAATGGGCTGTGGGCAAGCCCGACATAATGGATGAGAAAAACGCCGATGGGCAGAAGCCAAGCGCCAAGAAGGAACAACCAAGCAATGCGGCGCTTCGCAGCGGGAGAGAAAGCGATCCACGGCTCGAGGATGGCAAGGAGCAGCGCCAAATAGCCAAAGTCGATCATGTGCACATGCGTATCGACCTTAGTGCCGCGGTTTTCGAGGAAAGCGCCGACGTCTTGAAAATGTGACCGAGCCGCAGCGGCATCGCCTGCGAGGGCAGCATGGGCAGCTCCGGCGAGACTCGCTCCAACACGAGAAGCGTTTTGGTGCAGGATAAAAACGGCAAAGATGTCGCCGACGATCATGCCCACAATGATGAGGCCGATGCCGCCGAGAAGAAGCAGACGACGCGCACCAAGCGGCGCAAACGACTCACTCGCGATTGTAGTTGGCAAGGAACTCATCGAATCCGTTTGCGCTAATTGAGCGGAATACATCTAACGCCGATCAGCCTATCGCTTGTGACGCGGCCGTTTGCCCCCGGAACGCTGGCATAACACGCTCCGCAAAAAGGTGCTGCGTCTTGATGGATTTCCAGTGTTCGAGCCCGCCGAAGTTGGAGACGATGGCCAGTTCGCCGATGCCACCTTTAGCCTGCAAGTTTCGTATCTGGCGGATGACTTTCTCCGGAGTGCCGATGAAGCCAATTTCCTGGTCCACAATTTCCTCGTACGTCAGCTTGGTGAGAGATTCGAGCGCACCGCTGGCGTAAAAGCCGTAGCCCTTAGTGCGAAGCTCCGCCTTCTTCGCTTCGTCCTGCAACGATTCCACCGGCGACGCGTTGAAGGCCAGAAAATTGTGGAGCGCAACCTCGACTTCTTTGCGGATTTGCTTCTCGTCCTCGTCGAGATAAACAGGTCGGATGTAAACGATGTTTGGGGAATGGCCATGCTCGGCACAAGCTTTCTTGTAGATTCCGAGCGGCTTTTCGAGAACGCCCCAAGGGAGCAGTGGAGGGACGAAGATTCCCCAGCCACGTTCGCCGGCCATTTGATAGGTGATGTCGCTGGTTCCACCGGTGTAGAGGGGCGGATGCGGTTTCTGCACGGGCTTTGGCACGACCGCGAGATCTTTGAACTTGTAATGCTGTCCCTGGTAAGAAAAGCGATCGTTCGTCCAAGCGCCGATCAAAATGTCGATGGCTTCATCGTAGCGCGGCCGGCTTTCTTCGAGCGGAACATTCGAGGGGCCGAAAAGCCACGCGTGCCCGCGTCCTAAGCCGCACTCGAGCCTTCCATTGGTGAGAATATCGGCCTCGGCGATTTGCCCGGCAAGGCGCATGGGATTTTCCAGCGGCAGCGTAAAGAGGGCCACGCGAAAGCGAATCCGCTGGGTGCGTTGGGCGGCTGCGCAGAAGAGCGCCAGGGGATTTGCGGAGATCGAAAATTTCTGGAAGAAATGATGGTCGATCACGGAGTAGACATCGAAGCCCACCTGATCGGCATGCTCAATCTGCCGGAGAATCTCCCACGTCATCTCGGAATGGGATTTCCCCGGGGCCGTTTGCATCTCGGAATAGATACCAAATCTCATCATTCCGCTCCGGACCCGAAGATTAAAGGACCAATTTCAATCGCCACTCCCATCGGAGACTAGCTGCGGGAGCGGCGCAAAAGATTGAATGAAGGCGCAAATCGCATCTAGTGTAGTTGGATTGCGGTCCGCAAACTATACGGCCCTACCTACCAGCTATACCGCAATGCCAATTGAATCTGGCGCGGATTGAAGACTGCGCGCGGCGTGCCGTAATTCGGGTTCGGGGAGCCTTCCGTAAAGAAAGGTCCCGCGCCGCAGGCCCCAGGCACCGGGGTCACGTTGCAAAAATCCGCTGAGCCATAAACGGTGTTGAAGTATTTTATGTTGACGTGGTTCGCCAGATTAAAGGCCTCCGCAATCAACTGCAGAGACTGGTGCTCGCGGAAATGAAACGAGCGCGAACCTCGCAAGTCAACCGTGTAAATGTTCCTGCCGCGGAAGGTATCCCGTCCTTCGATTCCCACCCGGTCGTTATTTCCGAAAATGTCGCCGTTGGCATCGAAGCCGGCAAACTTGGTGAAGAACTCGTGTGACTGCAAGGTGATGATGGTGCTGAGCTGAAAATCGCGCAACCACATGCTGCCCGTTGTGGAAGAGGCGAGCGTGCCGTTCAGCACAAAGCGGTGGCGAATGTCGTCGGCGGAATTGGCCTTTTCCCGGCGGAAATTTCCGCTGTCCTGCGGAATCAGCACGAAACTGGGGTTCGGCCCGTCGTCAATCGAGTGCGCGTACGTGTAGCTAATTCCGGCGCTGAAATGGCTGCTGTACCGTTTGTTCAAGTTGACAAGCAGGCCGTTCCAATTGGAGTTCCAGCGCGACGTGGCCACAAAGTACACGGCGTAGTTTTCCGGGCAAGTGATCCCGTTCAACTCGCAGGCGGTGCCGGGAAGACCGTCGAAGAAGGGATTGGAATAAGTGGAGCCGCAGGTCGGATCAGGCGCGAGACTGGGCACCACGAAGTATTCGTTCTTGCATCCCGCGTGTCCCTTGGAATCATGCACCAACACCTGTCCCTGGGGATTTGGCTGATTCACGTTGTAGAAGCTTCCCAGGTGCACGCCCTTGACGCGGAGATAGCTCAGGCTGACCGTGGTGTCCTTCAGCGGGCTAAATTCAATCGCTAGGCTGGACTGAATTCCGTAAGGGTTTTTGTGATTCTTGTCGAACCGAACGATGGTGGACGGACCGAAGAAACCACAGCTTGCGAGGGTGCCAGTTGGTGGGCAAAACGGTGCAGGCGCACCATCAGGATACTGCCCATTCTGCAACAACGCGTTCAGCGCCAAATTCATGATGGGCGGACCGCTAGCAAAGGCAAAAAGCTTCGTGGTGCTATTCAGGTTGTCGAGTTCGGGATGCCCCGGGAACAGTGTTTCTCCGCCGCACGAAGGGATCTGGCAGGCAAGCAATGGTGAGGGGATGATGCCGTGGAACAAGCCGGCCCCCGCGCGGACCACAAAGTGCCAGGGCCCGCCCAGGTTGTAGGCGACGCCCAAGCGTGGATCGAAATTCTTGTACTGGTTGTTAAGCGCGTTCGACGGCCAAGTCTCGAAATCCCACCGCAAACCATAGTTCACTGTTAAATTGCTTGACGCGCGCCACTTGTCCTGGATGAAAAACCCGTTGTACGTGTGGTTCAGGGACCCTTTGGCCTGATTTCGGATGGCGGACGAGATGGCCCCGCCTGAGTAGATCTGCTTGAAGTTTGCCAGCGCCGGTTCAGTGAAATTCGGCCCCTGGAAACGCTCGAAGAAAATCACAAATGGATGGGGGCAAGCAGGGGCAGTGGCACAGCCAGGCGCCTGTCCATCGGTTCCCAAGAAGGCTCCCAAATTGGCAAAATCCCCTTCAAAGGGGTAAAACAGCGGAAAAGACTCTGTGGTTACGACATAGTTGGTATCCCCGCCAAAACTGACCGTGTTCTTTGCTAGGTTCAGCGTGACGTTATCTACGATCTCCGTGCGCTTCTCGATGTAGAAGTCGGGATTGCCGCGATTCACGCCCACGGTGAAGGTATTGGCTACTTCCAGGTGCGGTTGCGTGGTGGCTGTCTTGAAGTCGAAATTGCGGCGGGAGAACTGCCCGCGTAGTTCATTCGTGAACTTCGAGGAGATGATCGAAACCAGGCTGCCCACCAACGACTGATCATTGATGCGGTTGTTCTTGAACGCGGATGGCAAGTCGAATCCATCATTTAAGGGAGATTGATTCAGCAGCGTGGCGTGATTGATGAAATAGCGCACCATTAAGAGCTGGTGAGCCGAAAAATTGTGATCCAGTCTGCCAAACGCGTTGTCGTAGTCAGCGGTGCGCAGCACATCCAGCCGCGCCGGTTCTGCCGGAAGGCCAAACACCGTAGTCTTCACGTTGTTGATGGCACCAATGTTTGCCAGAACCACGGAATTATAGAAGGGTGACTCACCGCGGCGCTGACCCTCATAATTGGCAAAGACAAACGTCTTGTCTTTCGTTACCGGGCCGCCAATGGCCCCGCCAAACTGGTTCTGCCGCAGTGTATTTAAGCCCGGCGCAGCAAGGATGCTTGTCGCATCCATCTTGTTGTTCCGGAAATACTCATAGAGAGTACCGTGCCAGTCGTTGGTCCCGCCCTTGGTAATGATATTGACGATGCCGCCCACCGCGCGGCCCATCTCTGCGCTGAAATCTGTATTGATGACGCGGAACTCTTGCACCGAATCCTGCGGCGGGGTGCCGCGTTGAATTCCGGAGGCAGTGGAAACATCGTCCGCGCCATCGACGGCGATAAAATTGTAGTGAATGTTCTGGCCGGCGAAAGAGAGCTTGGTCACTGGTTCGACGATGACGTCGGTGCTGCCGGAAGTGGTATCGCCGATTTGTACCGCCGGCGAGAGCAACGCAAAGTCAATGAATTCGCGGCCGTTCACCGGCAGGTTTTCGATTTGCCGCTCCTGGATGACCGTACTCACTTCGGTCCGCGTGGGCTCGGCCAGAGTCGTGGTCGCTTCGACTTCAACTTTTTGCTCCACGCTTCCTGGCATCAGTGAGAAGTCCAGTTCGGCGGCTTGGCCGACCTGCAAGCTGATATCTTTGGCCTGCTTGCGGAAACCGGTGAATTCGGCAGAGACCTTGTATTCGCCCGCCGGCAACGCGGGGATGACGTATTCGCCAGTGTCGGAGGATGGGGCGGTGCGTGTAAACCCGGTGGCTGCATTGACGATAGTGACCGTCGCCTTGGCCACGCTTCCCCCGGAAGCGTCAGTCACTTTCCCAGAGAGCGTGGCGTTGACGGCCTGACTTTTGGCAGTCTCGGACGTCGCGAGCATGACTCCTGCGGCTAGCGTTAAGAAAACAAGTTGAAGGAAGAGATTCCACTTTCCACGGCTCACGATTCACCCCCAGAACGAGCAAAATAACAAACGGTCCGCGCATTAAAGACCGAGCGCGCCTAACAACCATGCACCGGGAATCGGGACTCGACGGTATGAGCGGGAAGATGGCCGGACAGACCCGCTTGCAATTCCCCACTAGGATCGGCACCCATCCCTCCCACGCCTTACATAAGGAGAATTTGCGGGATACAGTAAGCCGCGAGCGGGCAAGTGTCAAGGAGAAATGGTAGAGCAATCCAACTGGCGAACTGTTGAACACTTGACAGCTCTATCGTTTCACAGCAGAATGGCCGCCTTCCCCGCCCCTTCGTTGGAGGGTTATGGAAGTTGTGGAAATCAGCAGGATCTCAATTGCCGACCAAGTTGCCTCTATCCTGCGCCAGCGAATCCTGAATGGAGAGCTGCCGCCGGGCACACCGCTACAGGAAGTGCCTACCGCGGCCTCGCTGGGAGTATCGCGGAATACGATGCGGGAGGCCACGCGCATCCTTTCGCTCGAGGGCTTAGTGAAGCGAAGCGCTCATCGCGGAGTGGCGGTCGCCCAGCTCACCCCGGAGGACGTTGCCGAAATCTACCAAGTTCGTCATCTACTGGAAATACCCGCGGTGCGTGCCGCCAGGCGAGAGGATTCTGATGTTTTCACGGAACTACGCACGGCCCTCGAGGGCTACGAAAACTCGATTCGCGAAGTCGACTGGGTGCGCGCGGTGCGCTTCGATCTGCAATTTCACACGCTGCTCATCCGTTTTCACCGGAACGGCCGGCTCGAATCGTTTTATCAGAAGCTGATCGGCGAGTTGCGGATGGGGATGGTGCTCGTGGATCTGCGACATGACGACCCGGGCGGCCTTGTGCCAGTTCATCGGAAGATGTATGAATTGCTGAACATGGGCGAACTGCAAGAGTGCGCGATGCTGTTGTCGCAGCATTTGCATGACTCGGAAACGCGTTTGTTGGCCATCATGGACCAACGAATGTCGCGCAAGGCTGGTCGAGAGGCTTAGCGCCGCGCGACTCGAGGAAAAACGGCCAAGGACGAGAGATGTATCCCCGAGCCTTTCACTATCACCGTGCAAAGACGTTAAAGGAAGCTTCCACGCTCCTGACCCAATTGGGAGAAGGGGCGAAGCTTTTGGCCGGCGGTCAAAGCCTGATTCCTTTGATGAAGCTGCGGTTCGCCAGCCCCGATCACTTGGTGGATCTGAATTTCATAAGCGGGGCATCCTTCATTGCAGAAGAGAAGGGTCACCTGCGCTTTGGTCCGCTAACACGACACGCGGAAATCGAAGAATCGCCTGTAGCGGCCAAGATTCCTATTCTTCACGATTGCGCGGCTGGGATTGCTGACGTCCAAGTCAGAAACCGCGGGACGATTGGCGGGTCCCTCGCCGAGGCGGATCCCAGCGGAGACTGGGCGACCGTTATGATGACGCTAGAGACGCGAGTGACGTGCCTGGGACCTAAGGGAGAGCGGAGCCTGGGCCTCGGCGGTTTTGTGAAAGACGCCTACACCACCGCGCTGGAGTACGATGAGCTTGTTTCGGGAGTCTCGGTGAAAATCCCCGAGGGGAAGAGCGGTGGCGCATATCTGGCTTTCAAGCGCGCAGCACCCGTCTATCCTACGGCGAGTGCAGCCGTGCAGCTGACCTTGGAGGGAGACGTATGCAAAGAAGCCGCGATCGCGCTGGGATGCGTCGGGCTTGTGCCGGTGCGCGTGAAAGAAGCCGAATCGGCACTTCTCGGCAAGTCAGTCAACACAAAGTTGCTTGAGAACGCCGCGGAGGCTGCGCGTGCGGCGGCCGAGCCACAACCGGATATGCGAGGCTCCGCGGAGTACAAGCGGCAACTCGTTGCCGCGCTCGTAACGCGAGCCCTGGCAATCGCGCTACGTCGCGCGCGGGGCGAGCGCGTGGAGGTCAGCCACATTTATGCCTGACGCGACGCAAAGGGTTCGGGTGGAAGTGAAAGTCAATGGGCAAGTGCATTTGCGCGAAGTTGAGCCTCGGCTCTTGCTGGTGGAGTTTCTTCGCGAGCAGCTCGACCTTACCGGCACGCACATCGGATGTGACACCACGTATTGCGGGGCTTGCACCGTGCTGCTCAACGGCCAAGCTGTAAAATCCTGCACTGTGTTTACCGTGCAGGCCGACGGGGCGGAAGTCACAACCGTCGAGGGGCTCGAAAAGAACGGCGAGCTGCATCCGATTCAGAAGGCGTTCGCGGATTGCCATGGCTTGCAATGCGGATACTGCACGCCGGGATTGATGATGTCCGCCCTGCAACTGCTGAAATGCACACCTGAACCAAGCGAAAATCAGATTCAAAACGCGATCGCCGGGAACACGTGCCGCTGCACCGGCTATCAAAATATTTTCAAGGCCATTGCAACGGCCGCGGAGCGCATGAGGAGCGCCGCGCATGGCGATTAAGTTTGGCGGAGAATTTGAAGTTCAGAACAAGCCGGAGGAAGTCTACGACTTTCTGACTGACCCAAAAAGGTTTGGGCCGTTGCTCCCTGATTTCCAGAGCATGACGGTACAAGACGCGAGTCATTTTACCGTCAAGGTGAACGTCGGGATTTCTTACATCAAGGGCACAGCGGACGTGAAGATGGAGCTGACACAGGCGGACCGCCCGCAGCACGCGCAATACAAAGGGCAAGGAAGCGTGGCTGGCGGCAACGTCTCTTTGGTGGCAGGTTTTGATTTGGCGACCGCTGGAACGGGCACAAGAGTATCTTGGCAGGGCGAGGCGCAGATTTTCGGGCGGCTGGCTTCGGTAGCCGGAGGCTTGTTGGAACCGCTCGGAAAGAAAAACGTTCAGAAGTTAATTGATGGGTTGCAGGCAGCGCTGCGTTAGCGAGGGCAAAAGGAGTGAGCACGGAACCTGAAAGTGGGAAATGGGTCGGCCAGGGACTGCCACGGAAAGAAGACGCTCGGCTTCTGCGCGGGCACGGCAAGTTTGTGGATGACATTAAGCTGCACGACATGTTGTATCTCAGGTTCGTGCGCTCGTCCTTCGCGCACGCCAAGCTGCTGCGCGTGGATTGCTCGGCAGCGGAGGCGCTCCCCGGAGTGGTCTGCACCCTGACTGGCGAAGAAGTCGCCAAGCAAACTCAGCCATTCATTGAGATCGGGCCGGATCCTTTTTCGCGCATCAAAGACTACCCGCTGGCCACAACCAAGGTTCGCTATCAGGGAGAGCCAGTAGCGGCGGTGGTGGCAACGAGTCCTCAGATTTGTGACGATGCCGCTGAACTCGTGCAGGTGGAGTACGAGGCACTCGACGCCGTCGTTGACGCCGAGGATTCGCTCAGCGACAAAGTGGTACTGCACGACGAGGCCGGGACGAATCGCGTTTGGCGCGGTGTTTTTGAGTACGGCGATGTCCATGAAGCATTCGAAGAAGCTACCCACGTCTTACACATCGACAAGCTGCACTTTCACCGCTTTTCTAGCACGCCTCTCGAAAACAACGCAGTGATCGGCCAGTGGGACGCGAAAGACGACCAAATCTATTATTGGTGCAACAATTCGTTTCCTTCGTTCGCTATCCAGTTCATCGCTGCGCACCTCGGTGTGCGCATTGACCGGATTCGCGTACAGACATTCGATATCGGCGGAAGCTTCGGGATCAAAATCACCACGTATCCGCAAATGTCGGTGTGCGCGCTGGCTTCAAAGAAGGCGGGCGGACGGCCCGTCAAGTGGATTGAAACACGCTCCGAACACAATATTTCTAGTGCCCATGGTAACGAGCGGACTTTCCTGGCAACGCGCGTGGCCCTGGACAAGAACGGCGTCATCACGGCGATCGAATCCAAGCACATCGATGACTGCGGGGCGTATCCACGTTACGAACCGCTTGGCTGCGTGATCTGGGCGCAGGTATTTCCCGGCGTGTATCGCTTCCGCAACGCGCGCATCGATTTCAACCAGGTAGTGACCAACAAGTGCCCGGTCGGACCGAACCGCGGATATTCGCGCATGCAGCACCTGTGGTTTCTCGAGCGCGTGATCGACATCTGCGCGCATAAACTTGGCATCGCCGCGGACGAAATGCGTTTGCGGAACTATGTTGGCCCGGAGGAATTTCCGTACACCACGCCCAATGGATGTGTGTATGACTCCGGGAATTACCCCAAGATGCTGCAGGTGGCGAAGGAGCGTATCGGCTGGGAGGAGTGGAAAAAGAAGCAGGCCGCGGCCCGCGCGGAAGGAAGATGGGTCGGCATTGGCATCGGAACTACGCTCGATTCCGGCACGAACAATTTCGGGCAGTCGCAAATCGTGAATCCGCACGCGCCGTTCTCTGGAAACTCCCAAGGCGCAAACTGCAAGCTAGATATTTACGGTGAGGTGGTCGTTGCCGTGGGCTCGTGCCCGCAGGGTCAGGGGCATGAGACGACCGCAGCTCAGGTTGTCGCGGACGTGCTAAACATCCATCCCGACATGATCACCGTACGCACCGGCTTCGACACTGAGCGCAACGTGCACACCGGGGCCTCAGGCACCTATGCAAGCCAGTTTGCCGTGTCGGGCCTCTCCGCCGTACACGGAGCAGCGCAGAAACTGAAAGGCGAGATGAAGCGACTCGGCGCGTTTCTGCTCGAAACGGGCGAAAACAATCTCGAATTCGGGCTGGGGAAACAGGGGCCGGAAATTCGTCGCAAAGACAACGGTAAAGCCGCGAATTACTGGCAATTGGCGAACGTGGTCAACGTAAATTCGGCGCTGCTCCCGGCCGAACTTTATGAAGTGACGCTGAATTGCAGGTATGTCTGGCGCGCGCCGTTCCGCGTCCCGGACAAAGAGAAGAAGTACGGCAATTTGACGCTCACATATGCTTCGCAATTGCACATGGCGGTCGTGGAAGTGGACCGCGAGACGTTTGTTCCGCGGATTCTCGACTACATCGCTGTCGATGATTGCGGGAAGGTGATCAATCCCCCGATCGTTGAAGGCCAGGTCTACGGAGCCACTGCCCACGGAATTGGCGCGGCGCTCATGGAAACCTGTGCCTACGATTCCGTCGGGAACATGCTCACCACGACATTCAGCGACTACACGCCAATCACGGCGGTGAACATGCCGCGCGTGAAATATGCTCACATCGAAACGCCTTCGCCGCACAGCTACAGTGGGGCGAAGGGTATGGGCGAGGGGGGCGCGGCGCCAGTGCACACGATTTCCGCTGCGCTGCAAGATGCGCTGTTCTCAAGCGGAATCATTATCAGCGATTCTTTCAACAACGCCGATACGCTGTACCGCGCGACTGTGGCCAAGGAGATTTACCAGGCGGAGAAGTTGGTTAAGATCGAAAAGGGAGCGTAGCCGCACACGAAGGAGCGCAGCCGCGCACAAATATGAAACGCGTCTGTATCGTTGGATGTGGCGCAATAGGTTCGCTCTTTGCCGCACACCTCGCGCGCGTCGTTGAGGTTTGGGCTTTTGTGCGCCGAGAAGATCACGCGGCCGCGCTCAACCGCGAGGGCTTGCAAGTGACTGGCACGCACAATTTCCATGTGTCGCTAAAGGCCTCGGCACGTCCTGAGGATATTCCGGACTGCGATCTTGCCATCATCGCCACAAAGATTAGACACGTCAGCGAGTCAATCGCTCCCGTGGGGCATCGCTTCGATCATGGCTCGGTGCTTTCCGCACAAAACGGCTTTGGCAGTGAGGAATTCATTGCCGAGCATACGCGCGGCCAAATCATTCGGGGCGCCACCTTTATGAGCGGCACGCGCCATTCGGACACGCTCGTGCAGTACGAATTGGATACCGTCACATGGATGGGCCCCTTCGAGCCGCGGAACACGCCTTTTTCGGTTGTCAAAGAAGCGGCCGAATTGATCGTCGCAAGCGGCTTAAAGGCCGAAGCCATGCCCGATGCACGGCCCGCGCAATGGTCCAAATTAATCTTCAATGCCTCCGTAAACGGGGTTTCGGCGCTCACCGGCCTGCCGCATTCTCCTCATTTCGCTGATGAAACCGACTCCTCAAGCTTGGGGCATTTGCTCCGCGAGCTGATTGACGAAGGCAGAAAGGTTGCCGAGGCTCTGGGCGTGAAACTTTACGAAGATCCCTGGGCTATGAACAGAATCGGCGCGATGACCAACCATCCGCCGTCGATGCTGTATGACGTGCGCAATCAGTTGCCGACGGAAGTCGATTTTCTGAGCGGGGCGATCGCGCTCCAGGCAAGGCGCGTGGGAGTGGAGGCTCCACTGCACACGGCTGTTTATCGGCTCATCAAAGGCAAAGAAGCATCTTGGACGTACAAGGAATACAACAAGCACGCGGTGGTCAACAATGCCGTGGCCCATTGACACTGCAAAACTCAGCCGCGTACGCGCGCTGCTGAAAGACCAGGACCTTGACGCGCTGGTCGTGCGCGCTCCGGACAATGTTCTTTATCTGTCGAACTATTGGTGCATGAAGGGATACGACGCGGTCGTTTTTCCCCGCGAAGGCGAAACGACACTCATTGCGCTCGAGCCGCAGCTTGCCGACGCGCAACGCAACGCGTGGACCAAGGACATTCGCCTGTTCAAGGGGTACGACGAAAAAGATCCGCGCCCTCCGCAGTATCGAGCTTTAGACACTGCTCTGGATGTTCTGAAAAAGCGAGGGCTGACGAAGAAAGTGGGGATTGAGCTGAACATGGGCACCCAGTCAGCGGACCGCATGGTGGGCGAGCCAACCACGCCGACGCAGAACTTTTTTGATGCTTTTCGCAAAGTAGCCGGGGAAGTGGTCGATGCTACCCCCCTCCTAAACGAAGCACGCGCGATTAAGACCGCGCAGGAAATCGAACGCATGAGGCTAGCGAATGAACTCGCAGCGCTGGCGATGGAGCACACGCGCGAACACGTTCGGCCCGGCATGAAGGAAAGCGAAGTCGGCGCGATATACGAAGGATTCGTGCATAGCATCGGCGTCGGCTATCAGGGCCGCGTCGAGATGGCGCGCGCGTTCACGCTGGTGTGGTCCGGAAAAGGCATTGCAACGTTCACCGCGACAGGCGATCGTCCGGTCCAGGAAAACGAACCAACGCTGCTTGAAATCTGGGTCTGCGCCGACGGCTATTGGACCGACCTCACGAAAAATCTGTGCCCGGGCGAGCTGACGCCCGAGTATCACAGGTTGCTCGACCTGCTGCTGAGGGTTTTCAATGAGGCTATGCGCTTTGCAAAGGACGATGCAAACTTTCCGGATCTAGATCGTCTGGTCCGCGCGCGAATTGCCGAAGGCGGATACCTGGGGCAGCCGTCACACCCGATCTGTCACGGAGTCGGCGCCCGCGCACATGAGCCACCCTACGCGCATCAAGCCGGTAGCGGCACAATTCGCAAAGGAATGGTGCTCGCGATTGAGCCGGGCATTTACTGGCCAGGTGGGGGCGGGTTGCGACTCGAAGATAATTTTTGGATTACGGATAGTGGCAGCGAAAAGCTGTGCTCGTATCCGGACGATTTCCGGCGCGTGCTGCGGCGAGGCAAGCGAGATAACCAATGACCACGGCCGCGCGAAATCTCAATCCTTCAGCCCTCGATGCCAACCTGGTCGAGAAAATTCTGGCTGCCGTGCGCGAAGAAGAAATCGTCACCATGGCTTGCGACGTGATCAACATCCCGAGCCCGACCGGCGAAGAGCTGCAAATGGCAGAATATATGCAGCGAGCACTGCAACAACTCAGCCTTATCGTGACCTGGCAGGAGGTCGAGGACGGCCGCGCCAACGTTGTCGGCCGCTGGACCGGCTCCGGTGGCGGCAAGAATTTGATGTTCAACGGCCATATGGACACATCGAACACCGGCCGTGAGGAATTCCTCACCGGCATCGGTTACAAGCCACACGCCGTTGTGAAGGACGGCGTGATCTATGGACTCGGCATTTACAACATGAAGGGCGCACTTGTTTGTTACACCCACGCCGTCAAGGCCTTGCAGCGCGCGGGAATCAAACTGAAAGGCGATGTCATTATTGCCGCCGTCGCTGGCGAAATCGAGAAAACGCAGTGGGGCGAATACAAGGGCAAGGAATATCGCGGCTACGGCTTCGGCACACACTATCTGGTGAATCATGGAGTGCTTCCGGACAAGTGCATTCTCGGCGAGCCAACGGATATGCGTGTGGTGCTCGATCATTTCGGTTCGCTGTGGGTGCGCATCTCCTGCACTGGAATTTACGTCCACACGGCGTTCTGCGAGGGACGAGAGGAGATGAATTCGATTCGGCGGATGCATGAATTAATGGAAGCCATCCTGCAGTGGGCAGCCGCTTGGGAAAAGAAAGCGAGCTATGGCGGCAAGAAGGCTATTGTGAACCTTGGAGGAATTCGCGGCGGCCACCCCTGGCGTGCGAGCCGCACTCCTGAAAAGACCGACCTGTTTCTCGACGTTCGCGTCCCGCCGAACATAGCGATGAGCGACGCGCGACGCGACGTCCATGCGATGTTTCTCGAATTGCAAAAGAAGCATGCCGACTGGGGACTCGAGTTTGAGACCTATGTTTCGGTTCCGGGCGCACACATCAGCGAAGACAATGCAATGATTCGCGCGATTGAAGCCAATCACCAGCGAGTCATGGGTCAAAAGCCGGAACGCGAGGTCGTAACGTGGTGCTCGGATGCCAGCGTGCTAACGCGCTACGGCATCGAGACGGTGAACTACGGACCTTCGAGCGGCCCGCGCGATGCGGAAGGCGAAAAAGTTCTCATCAAGACTCTCGTGGATATCACAAAGATCTACGCGCTGACCGCGGCTGAACTTTGCGGCGTGCGGTGAAGTTGGAATTCGGAGGAAACGGTTGCCAAGCCAGAAGGAAATAGACCGGCGTTATGCAAATATCCGCGCCGCGATGCAGCGCGAAGGACTGGATGCGCTGATCGTGTGCGGAAATCAGTACGCCGGCTTTGAGGGTGCAATCCTCTATGTTTCCGGCTTTGAAATTGTCCATCGTTACGTGTACGCGCTGATTCCGCTCGAAGGTGAACCGGCGCTAGTCTTTCCGCGGGAAGCCCGGTGGATTGGTGACAAGGCCAAACCCTGGATCAAAGATCAGGTTTGGCCGGATCTGCCGGGGCAGTGGCTCACTGAACGCGGCCGCGAGAAAAGCTGGAAGCGCGTTGGCGTGCACGGCATGAGCTTTGTCATGGCCGTGCGCGACTATCGCGAGTTGGCGAATGCGCCGTTCGAACTTGTGCCCTTCGACACGCAGTTCGACATGATGCGCGCGGTGAAAAGCGAGGAAGAGCTCGCAGAGGTCCGGGACGCAATGGACATTATCCTGGACGGATTTTGGGCTCTTGTCGCTGCCTACGAGCCGGGCAAAACCGAAGCCGAGATCATGGCGCCGGCGGTCGAGCTGTTTTTCGCGCGCGGCGCGGGCCCACGCATGATGAACATCCTTCTTTCTGGCACGCGCGGCGAAGCGGAAGCATTTTTCAAAGTTCCGGGCCAACGAGTCGTTGCCGCGGATGATCTCCTGCTTTACTCGCTGGAGGTCACCGGAGCTGGAGGTTATTGGGTGGAGTTTTCACGGCCGCTGATTCGCGGAAAGCTCAGCTCGCGCACGCAGGCGATGGCAGATGCGTACCCTGACGCCCTCGAAGCTGCGCGCAAGTTGATGCGCGACGGCGAACTCGCCTGCAACGTCCACCGCGCCGTGTCCGAACGGTTCGCCAAACACGGGTTCGCCCTTGGCCACCTCTCGGGCCACAGCATCGGGGCGACCATGATCGAATACCCCGCCATCGGCGCGAAGAGCGACGTGGTGCTCAAGGAAAACATGATTTTTTCGCTGCATCCTCAGGTTGTCGATCAGGACGGCAAAGTTTGCCTCTATACTCAGGACACCTACCGCATCGGCAAAACCGAGGGTGAGTGCCTTGCCGACGTTCCGTGGAAGTTTTTTAACGGTGCGGAAGCACGGCAGCGTGTCGCTTCCTAACCCTGATCAAAGGAACAAAACACTTGCATGACGCGGTCCATTTGTCATTCCGAGCGAAGCGAGGGATCTGCTTTTCTCACGCGAACTCAGTGGCCTGCGAAGCAGAGCGAGCAGCCCAGTGAAAATTTGCGTCATCGGTTGCGGAGCCGTCGGCAGCATCTTTGCCGCGCATCTGGCGAAGGCTGGCGAAGTCGAAGTCTGGGCTTACGACGTCTGGAAGGAGCACATCGCTGCCATTCAGTCGAACGGCCTGCGCATTTCCAGCGCCGCCGAATTTACTGTGCGGCTTCAGGCAACAAACGATCCTGAACAATTGCCCCGGTGCGACTACGGCATCGTAGCAACGAAAGCCATTCACACAAGAACTGCCATCGCTCAGGCCGCCCGCGCGTTCGATGACAAAAGCGCGGTCTGCTCTGTGCAGAATGGCGTTGGGAACGAGGAGATCATTGCCGAGCACGTTAAACTTGTGATTCGCGGCACGACTTTCCCTGCAGGACATACCATCGCTCCCGGCCGTGTCGGCTACGACATCAAGGGCGACACCTGGATCGGGCCGTTCGAGCCTGCTGCCGCGCCCATGCAACGCGTCGAGGAACTTGCCGGCCTGCTTACCCGCGCAGGAATGAACACCATCGCGCTACCTGACGCGCGCGGTGCGCAATGGACTAAGCTCATTTTCAACGCTTCCACCAATCCCGTGGGCGCCTTGACTCTCCTCCATCACGGCGCCGCCACGCGTTTCCTTGCCACCGGCCAGCTCTTCAATGACCTCATCACGGAAGGCGAAGCCGTCGCAAAAAAGCTCGGAATCGAATTGCACGGCGACCCTCGCCAACTCGTGCAAAAGGGCGCCAACGCTCCGGGCAAACATCGCGCCAGCATGCTGCAGGATGTGCTCGCCAAGCGCCAGACGGAAGTTGACTTCATGAACGGCGCTATCGCGGAATGGGGCGAAAAGACTGGCGTACCCACTCCGCTCAACAAAGCGCTTTGGGAATTGATTAAGGGCCTGGAGCATTCCTGGCAAGACCCCGGTTAGAGGAGACCATCCGCAAATCATGACTGTGCCGTTCAACATCGGAGTGTTGCAACTTAGTATGGAGCCAGTCCACGAAATCGTGGCCATGGCCAAAGCTTGCGAAGATGCCGGTTTTGACGCCTTCTGGATTGCAGAAGCCTATCCCTGGTGGCGTAAGCATGGTTTCGAAGCGCGCTCGTCAACCGCGATTCTCGCGGTCATTGCCGCCCAGACGCGCCGCATGCAGCTTGGCTGGGGCATTATCTCGCCCTACACGCGTCATCCAGTGCAAGTCGCCATGGAAGCGCGCGTCATGCAGGACCTTGTCGGCGATCGCTTTCTCCTTGGCCTTGGCGCCTCGAAAATCTTCATGAAGGAAATCGGCGAAGGGGAAGGAGAGAAAGTCGGCCCTGCAACCGTTATGCGTGAAAGCATCGACATCGTGCGCGGCGTCCTAAAAGGCGATCCGTTCGAATACCAGGGGAAGGTCTTTGCCGCTTCAGTGCCACCGCTCAAATCCGAAGTCCACATGCCGCGCACTTTGCCGCCCATCTACGTCGCCGGCACCGGTCCTGTGATGCAGAAGATGGCAGGCTCCATCAGCGATGGCCTGCTCACCGCCAGTATCACCACTCCCGCTTTTGTCCGCTACTCCCGCAAAAACATGGAGGAGGGCGCGCGTAAGTGTGGGAAAGACGCCGCAAAGCTCGCGCTTGGCTCAGTGATTGTCGGCAGCATTGGCCGCGATTCTGCAGCAGGCAAGGAAGGCGCACGCGAACAAGCCGCGATGTATCTCGCCAACAAAGTGCAGAACATCAAGGGCTCCGCGGACGTGCTCCTGGAATGCGCCGGCCTTTCTCGCGAAGAACTGGAGCCTGTTGCCGACGCGATGGAAAAGGGCGGCCGCAAAGCAGCCGCAAACGCAGTTACCGACGAAATTCTGCGCAAGGTATGCGCCATCGCCGGCACGCCCGACGAATGCATCCAGCGTATCGAGGAGTATCGCGCCGCCGGCTGTACGCACATCCTGATCGAAATTTGGGGCAATGACCGCACTGGCCAGGCCAAGCTTTTCGGCGAAGCCGTGCTTCCCCACTTCAGGAAATAAGCGCGGCAAACATTTTTCAGGTTGCGGGCGTAAACTCTCTTAAGAACCCTTGGAGCTTTTTCATGCGACTGATTACTTTTGACAATGCTGCGCGAGTGCGGCGCATCGGCGCGCTAACGCGAGACGGTAAGGTCGTCGACCTCAACGCCGCCTCCGCGCTTTACCTGAAGGAAATGCAACGCGAGCCTGCCTTCGAACGCCTCGCGAACACGCTCGTCCCTCCCGACATGCGTGCACTCTTCGAAGGTGGCGATACCAGTCTCGACGCAGCGCGCCGCGCCTTCGATTTCGCGCAGGACCGCGGCGGCGACGGCGACCTCCGCGGCGTCCACGGCGAGCCTGTCATATATCAATCTTCCGAAATCAAGCTCAAAGCTCCCATCCTCCCGAAAAAGTTCTTCCATACCGCGGGAAACTTTCGCGAACATCACGAAGAAGCCACCAAGGCCGGCTTCTCCCATCCCGTTATGCCCTGGATCGTTTTCTTCCAAAACGTTGACGCCATCGTCGGGCACGACGAACCCGTCATCTATCCCGAGCATTTAACACAAGAGCTGGACTACGAACTGGAGCTTGCTGTGGTGCTGAAAAAGTCGGGGAAGCACTTCACTCCCGAGGAGGCGGCCGGCTACGTCGGCGGGTACGTCATTTTCAATGACATCACCGCTCGCGACATTCAGCGCCGAGAAATGAAGTCTGGCGTCTTCAGCTTCTGCAAAGGTATCGACACCTTCTGCCCGCTTGGCCCGTGGATCGTCACGGCCGACGAAATTCCCGACGCCCACAATCTCGATATGCAGCTTCGTGTGAACGGCCAGGAGCGTCAGCGCTCACACTCCAGCAAGATGTCCGTCAAGATTCCGGAGATTCTATCCCACTATTCACCTATGGGTTACAGCGCAGGTGATGTTATTTCCACAGGGAC
>Ga0126378_10000755_pt1 | contig 23803 bp, 17 predicted proteins | sample PanSoiMetPlot_23_FD_92587 | JGI IMG/M metagenome (GOLD analysis project Ga0126378, IMG submission 92587) | Tropical forest soil microbial communities from Panama - MetaG Plot_23 | ecosystem: Environmental > Terrestrial > Soil > Tropical forest > Bulk soil | place: Panama | collected 2016-02-17
GAGCATTTCGAAGAATGAAAACCGATTCAATGTCGGCAAGCATCGAACAGGGCTTGGAATACGGGCGTCTGGTGGGTCGCTACTGGCGATTTGTTTCTATTTCCTCCCTTGCTCTGACTCTTATCTTCACCCTGGTGATTGCGCGCCTGCCAAATCTCTATGAGGCTACCACGACGATTCTGGTGGATCCCCAACAGATTCCCGAGAAATATGTGAGCCCGGCGATTACCGGGGACGCCGGTGCACGCCTAAACATCATCACGCAGCAGGTTTTGAGCAGGACCCGGCTGCAGGACATCATCAACCGCTTCGGATTATATGTTGAGGAGCGAAAATCGCTCTCGACGGAAGAACTGGTCGCGAAAATGCGTAGCGACATCACCATCCAGGTCAAACAAGGCTCCGGACCTCAGCTGAGTACGTTTACCATCACTTTTCAGGGAAAGGATCCGCTTAACGTGGCCGCGGTAGCCAATGAACTTGCCACCAGTTTTATTCATTGGAATGTGGATAGTCGTGAGCAACAGGTTGCCGGAACAAAAGACTTTCTCACCTCGGAACTGGCGGACGCCAAGCAGAATCTCGAGCAGCAAGAAGACAAACTCCGGCAATTCAAGATGAGTCACCTCGGGGAAACGCCAGATCAGACGGTGAGTAATCTTCAGGCGGTGGCGGGCTTGCGGACAACCCTGCAGGCCAACATTGATTCCATCAACCGGCTGGAAGGAGAGCGACTTTTATTAGCTCGCCTACCCGATACCGTATCGCCGGCCAACAAGAACGACGTTGAGCTCACCGAGCGCGGTCGCCTTCTGCTTGAAAAGAGCAAGCTCGAGAGCACGATACAGCAGCTCAGAGAGCAATATTCCGATCGATACCCTGATCTGGTACGAGCCAACGCCCGGCTGGCGGACATCAATCAACAGTTGGCGTTGGTGCTCAGCAATGCGCCGGACCAGGCGCAAACGAACAACGGGATGGTTTCACCCACTGTTGTCCGGCTGGAACTGCTGGACAAGGAACTCAAGCGTTCGAAGACCGAGCAGCAGCGCATCCAGGCTCAAATCGACTCGTATCAGGCGAAAATAGATGCCGCTCCACTGCGTGAACAACAGCTCGTGGAGTTGACACGGAACTACGATATTTCAAAGCAACATTACCAGGCTCTGTTGGACAAGAGTTTCAATATCGACATGGCCGCGGATTTGGAGGAAAAGCACAAAGCAGAACGATTTACCGTCATCGATCCGGCTCAGCCGGCTGAAAAACCTGTCAAACCGAAGCGAAAATTCCTGATCCCTTTCGCTGCGATGGCTGCACTTGCTCTTTCAATCTTGCCCGTCCTGGCAAAACATATTCTCAGTCCGGCAATAAAGAATGAGGAAGAACTGAAAACCATGATCCCGGAGCGCGTGCAGATTATGGCGCTGATTCCTCACGTCCAAATCGCACGCGATCGCAGGCGATGTTTGCAATTTAACGTCATGACGACTCTGACCTGCCTGGTACTTGTACTTGCCCTCTTGGGTGTGCTTTGGAGAATCAGACTCGTCCTTTAATTCCCCTTGGGTGCTTCGACGTAGAAGAACGTTGACGATTTTAAGAAAACGATGAGCTGGTTCTACGACGCGTTAAACGAAGCAGCGAAAAAGGGGCAACCGGCGGGGACGGTACCACCTCCCTCAGCTTCGGCAGACGAAGGCCGGTTACTCCTGGACACTTTGCAGGCTGTCTCACCCATTGCAGGCAAGCTGCGTCAGGCAGCCCCGTCTATCGCAGCCGGTGTCACACGGACGGAAGGGACTGAAACCGATCGTGAACCACGGTCTCCCGGTCTGCAGAAACAATCTGCGTCTCACACTTGGAACAATGGGTTCCGCCATATCACACCGGCATTGCGAGAAGAAGCCCGGCTGGTGCTGCGATCCAATCCGCAAAGTCTGGCTGCGGAGCAGTTCCGGTTCTTGCGGCAACGACTGAACCAAGAATTCAAGGACGGCGGGGTGCTCATGGTGACCAGCGCCGGCAAGAGCGATGGCAAAACCCTTACTTCTATCAACCTTTGCAGCTCATTCTCTGACTGGGGGCATTCGACTTTGCTTGTAGAACTGGATATTCATCGGCCCTCTATCGCAAGAATTCTCAATTGTAATCTCGAGGGCGCTGGGGTGGAGTCCGCATTCTGTGGCAAGGCTTCGCCGGAAGAGGTTGTTCATGCCCTGGACAATGTCGGGTTTCATGCGGCCATGGTAGCAAAAGCACCGCCCGGTCCTGCCCCCCGTCTGAGCAGAGGGAAGGTCGATGACTTTCTGGCTTGGGCCCGGCAGAGGTTCCGCTGGATCGTGCTTGACGCCCCCCCTGCGGTCCTCGTGGCGGATGTTGCTGAAGTCCTCCCCATCACCGATGCGGCTCTTCTGGTGGTACGCGCGCAGAACACGCCCCGAGCCTTGGTAAAACTTGCTCTGCAGACGCTGGGCTCGCGTTTATGTGGTGTCGTCTTCAATGACGCGTCAACGCACTCGGCCCCGCAATACAAGTACTTGGACACTTACTACGGACCACCCAAAGCTGATCGTCGCAGCGCTTCAGAACAATAGGATATCCAAGCTTGAATCAGACGTTACGCCGCACTTGTCGATGGATATGGGCCTCCGTGCTCGCCAGTACTGGCTGCCTTTGGTGGGCTAAGCGTCATTTCCGCCGCGACGGCGCTGTTGTCGCTCTGGTCTTCCATCGTGTTTTGAGTCCCAGCGATCTCCGCCTCACGAACAGCCAGCCCGAGATCATTGTCGAGCAAACGGCATTTGAAGCGCTAATCGAATACGTCGCGCATGAATATGAAACGGTTGACTTCTTGCGGATATTCCCCGGGAAGTTCTCGAACAGGCTGCAAGTTTCGTTCACTTTCGACGACGGATGGGCAGACAACTTCGAAGCTGTTTCCCTTGCCCGAGCCTACAACATTCCTGTCACAATCTTCGTTTGCCCGGCTCTGGTCGGGCACACCATGCCTTTTTGGCCAGAACAGGTTATGTATTTGCTCAGGAATACGGACTCCCCTCAACCGTATTCCCAGATCAAGCAGTTCATCGAAAGCTTAAAGGCTTGTAACGCGGAAGATCGTGAACAACGGTTTTCTAGTCTGGCGGACCGCAGCCGCTCACCTCTCCCGCAGTCCACTCCGGATCGAACTCTGTCGTGGGACCAAATCCAGGAACTGGATCAGGCGGGCGTTAACTTCGGCTCCCATACTATGACGCACGAGATTCTGACTCGATTGCCTTCGGCCGCGGCGCGCTACCAAGTCCGCTCATCACGAGAGAGCCTCGAAAAGAAATTGACCAAGCCATGTGTGTCTTTCAGCTACCCCAACGGGAACTGGTCCACAAAAGCTCTGGAGGTTGTAGGCGAGGCTGGCTACTCCAGGGCAGCCATAGGCGAAACTCGAGCCTGGACTCGGGATTGTGATCTTCTGGCCATCCCTCGCCTGAATGTCTCGCAAGACCATGTAGCCGGGCCATTTGGCGGATTCTCAAGAGTGGTCTTCGAATACACCACATTGTGGAAGGCATGGCGGGCGACCAGGGGTTCCTCTGTTCTACGGTTTGAGGGACCAGCGAAGGCGACCGTCGCGTTTCCATCGGCATCGTGACGGCGCACCTGCTTTATACCCATGAACATATTGTTCCTCGTAAGCAGCCAAGGCCATTACGGCATCGAGAACATGATGATTACGCTCGCGCGAGGCCTGCGTCTTTCCGGATGTCGATGCATCGTTGCTGCTTTTCGTGACTCGCGCTCTCCTCATACGGAAGTTGTCAAAGCCGCTCTCGACGCGGGCCTTGAGGTTGAGATCATTCCCTGCGCGGGCAGATTCGACTGGAAGGTGGTTCGCCAACTTCGGAGCTTAATCGCCGAGTACCGTCTCGACGTCATGCATCCTCACGGCTACAAGGCGGATTTCTACGCGTTCGCAGCCGCGTGGAAGAAACGCGTAGCCCTGCTGGCCACCAGCCATAACTGGCCGAGCAAGCGCACTCACATGCGTTTCTACGCAGCACTCGATCGTCTCGTTCTACGATATTTTGACCGAGTGGCTGTGGTCTCCGATGTGGTTGCTGGGAAGCTTAAAAGGTCGGGCGTCTCTGCACAGAAACTCTTCACGATCTACAACGGTGTCGATCTCGACAAGTTCGAGAAAGCGGTTCCAGCATTCCACCTCCAAGATCGAAGCCCAATCATCGGATTCGTTGGACGTCTCGTACCGGATAAGGGTGGAGCGATCCTGTTGCAGGCGGCGCGGCCGGTCCTCAGAAACTATCCTGCTGCGGCGCTCGTCTTTGTAGGAGACGGACCTTGCAGGACGGAATGGCAAGATTTGGCAAAGCGGCTCGGGATTGAACGCCAGGTCCTATTTACTGGTGCCAGGCAAGACATGCCTGAGACCTACGCGGCTCTGGACATTATTGTTCTGCCTTCGCTGGTAGAGTCCATGCCGATGTGTGTTCTTGAAGCGATGGCGGCGGGCAAAGCCGTGGTCGCCACACGGGTGGGAATGATTCCCGACGTGATTGTGAATGGCGCAAATGGGCTGCTTGTGGATGCAGCGAGCGTCACCGACCTATCCGCTGCAATGCTAACTCTTTTGCGAGATCCGTTCCTCAGAAGACAGCTGGGCAAGAGCGCGCAAGAGTGCATCGCTCAGCGTTTTTCCGCTGAACGGATGGCACGCAATTACTTGACGCATTATCGTCAGGTCATCGCCAACTTTAGAGAGACTCCACTCCAATCCATAACCTAGAACACTCAGAATGAACGACGAAAGCAAGGTCCAAGTATCGATCGTCGTTGCGTGTCGCAATGAGATCCAACACTTAGCCCCGTTCTTAGAATCGGTGCTCGCACAAGAGTTGGAAAGCTCGTGGGAAGCTATCGTGGCCGATGGACTCAGCGATGACGGAACTTGGGAGGCATTGCACGAGTACGCCGTCGCCAATTCGCGCCTTCGAGTGATCAGGAATCATGGCCGAATCGTTTCAACCGGTTTGAACGCGGCTATCCGCGCCGCTCGTGGAGATATCATCATCCGCATGGATGCTCACACCATCTACGCTCCAAGTTATTGCCGTCAATGTGTGCTGGAACTCGAACGCACCGGGGCGGACAATGTCGGCGGGCCGATTCGCACGCACGCGGTCGGCTCACGCGCCCGTGCTATTGAGGCGGCCTACCAGTCCCGTTTTTCAACCGGCAGCGGAATCTCTCGCGACGTTAATTACGAGGGCTGGGTCGATGTCGTGGTTTATGGCTGCTGGCGAAAGGCGACGGTCGAACAGCTGGGCTTTTTTGATGAAACGTTGGTGAGAAACCAAGACGATGAACTAAGTTTCCGCCTGGTTCGTGCCGGTGGAAGACTCTGGCAAAGCCCCTCCATCGTCTCTTTTTATTCGCCGCGATCATCCTTTTCGAAGCTGATGCGGCAGCATTTCCAGTATGGCTTCTGGAAGGTGGCGGTAATCCAAAAACACCGGCAACCTGCCTCGTGGCGACATTTCGTACCAATTCTGTTTATCGCGTTGGAGATTTTATTGATCGCAAGCCTGCCTATTTGCGCTCTGGTTGGCGCGATGCAACTGGCACGTATTTTGGCGGTCGCATCGATGATCACGGTGGCGGGCTACTCCAGCCTGAACTTGCTGGCATCATTCAACGCTGCACACCGGCATGGTTGGGCTACCTTTCCCTGGCTGCCCATGGCTTTCGCCACAATACACTGCGGATGGGGGTTTGGTTTTCTCGCCGGAACGCTCCGTTTCCTCGCACACCCTGGCTCCGTGGCTACACATTCCGCGGTGACCAAACTCTCCAGATAAACGGCATTCTATGGATGATCCACACGCCACCATGCAAGTACCTTACCATCGCCCAAGCATAGGCCCTGAGGAGATCGAAGAAGTCATCAACACCTTGAAGTCGGGATGGCTCACGACCGGGCCTCGAACCAGCCAGTTCGAGCAGGACTTCCGACAGTATGTCGGGGCGCCATTTGCTCAGGCCGTGAACTCGTGTACAGCGGGGTTACACCTGGCTCTAGCCGCGCTTGGCATCGGTCCAGGCGATGAAGTCATTACGACGCCAATTACATTCTGCTCCACGGTAAATGTAATTCTGCACGTCGGAGCCACGCCCGTCCTCGCCGACATTGGCAGCGATGGAAATATCGACCCGGCCTCCATCAGAAAACGAATCACGGAGCGCACGCGCGCGATCATTCCCGTTCACCTCAACGGCTTGCCGTGTGAAATGGATGAGATCTGGGACCTGGCGCATGAGTATCACCTTTTCGTAATCGAAGATAGTGCTCACGCGGCAGGTTCCCAGTATCGCGGCGCTCTGATCGGCGGCGGCAATCCCACGACCGGAAGTCGCAGCAATGCCTCAGTGTTTAGCTTTTATGCCACCAAGAATCTCACCACAGGTGAAGGCGGGATGATCGTGACTCATGATCAGGACACCGCCGCCGCAGTCAGAAACCTTTGCTTGCATGGAATCAGTAAGCAGGCCTGGAACCGCTACTCGGATCAGGGTGACTGGTACTACGAAGTGCTGCGGCCGGGTTTCAAGTACAACCTTACTGACATAATGTCCGCTATCGGAATTCGACAGTTGCGAAAACTGAACGACTTCATCGAAATACGTACCCGCATCGCGCATTACTATAACCAGGTGTTCGGAGAGCAGGAGGAGTTTGAGACCCCTCCAGACAAAGGGTACTGCAGGCACGCCTGGCACTTATATGCCTTGCGCCTGAATCTGGATCAACTCGACATTAGCCGCGCTGAATTTATCGTGCGATTGCGGCAGGCGGGAATTGGAACGAGTGTGCATTTCATACCGATTCCGCTGCATCCATTCTTTGCCCCATTCGCTGCTCGCCCCGAAAACCAGTGCCCGGCTGCGATGAAACTCTATCCACGCCTTATTTCCCTGCCGCTTTATCCCGGCATGACGGAGGCTCATGTGCAGTATGTGGCCAAGGTAACAACAGAAATTGCCCGGAAAGCACGGAAACGAAACCCGGTCTCCGTATAACTGGGGGATGGGATTGCGATCCTTATGAGAAGAATAGTCGACGTTTCCATTGCCGTGCTGGTACTGCCTCTGTTAGCACCCCTTTTTGCTATTGTGAGTCTGCTCATCGTGATGGAATCTTCTGGAGGCCCACTTTATGGCGGCTGGAGAGCTGGAAAAGGCGGTGTACCTTTTCGCATGTGGAAGTTCCGCACAATGGTCACGGGAGCCGACCGCATGGGCGGGCCCGTCACCACTCGCTCCGACTCTCGTGTTACGCGAATCGGTTGGTTCCTGAGAAAGACCAAGATCGATGAGTTGCCGCAATTCATCAATCTCTTGGTAGGCGACCTGACGCTGGTCGGACCGCGGCCGGAGACTCCAGGAATTGTGGCTCGATACCGGCCCGAACAGAGGCAAGTGCTTCAGATGAAACCCGGAATCACTGGCCCCACACAGGTGCAGTACACCGCCATCGAAGCCGCTGCGATTCCACAGGACAATGCGGAACAGTTTTACGTTGATCATCTGCTCAACGGCAAAATACTTCTAGATTTGGAATACCAGCGTAAACGAAGTTTCTCGTCTGATTGCATAGTCTTGCTTGAAACGGTTTCCCTCATATTGCGCTCGTTGGCGGGATCTTTCAGTCGAGCTCAGTAACTCACCTTCATTCCCACACCGACGGATGATTCCCATCCTGGTCCCCATAAACGAGCCAACAAGATAGAGCCGTGAGATCAACGCGATCGAAGATGCTCAACCTATTCAGGAGTAGCGATATGCGCCAAAGTCTGAGCTGGGAGGAAGCGCTTCCACGGGTGGTAGTTGACTTCGTCGTCGTTCATGTGAGCATGGTGGGCGCTCTCGCCGTCTCCGTCGCCTATCAGCTGATACGCGGTTCATGGCCTGAGGCTCATGAGCTAATCAGTACCTTTGAGAATTACTACATTCGCTTCTTTTGGCTGCTGTCGCCGATTTTCCCGCTGACGTTCGCTGTCAACGGCTTTTACACGCATACCCGGAGTTACGGAGGCTGGCGCAAGAAAAGAGTTCTGTTGAGCGGCCTCGCGATGGCCGTGGTTGCCTTTTGCACCATGAATCGCCTGGTCGGAGATACGACGACTGGCCGCAGTGTCACGATTCCTTTCGCCGTGCTGGTCAGCATGGGAATATGCTTCTCCCGCTTCGCGAAAAACTTCGTGGAGAACCGATTCGACGTTAAGCCAAAGCGCGACACTGCTTCGCTTGACCGGACAACGCACGTTCTCGTGGTCGGAGGTGCCGGATACATCGGTTCGCTGTTGGTCGAACGCTTGCTTCATTCGGGATACAAAGTCCGCGTGCTCGACGCACTGTTGTACGGTCGTGAAGCCCTACGCACCGTGGAGAATCACCCACAATTCGAGCTGATGACCGGAGACTGCAGAAACATGCAGGATGTGATCCGCGCGACCCGGGGCGTTCAGGCCATCGTAGACCTGGCTGCCATCGTGGGCGACCCCGCGTGTGAACAGGATCGCGAGGCAGCCCTAGCCATCAACTACGGAGCTACTCGCATGTTGATTGAGGTCGCAAAAGGACACGGCGTGGAACGATTCCTCTTTGCGTCCAGCTGCAGTGTCTATGGGGCTAGCGAGGTCGAAGTCGACGAACGATCCAAAGTGAATCCGATCTCAGTTTATGCACAAACCAAGGTGGAATCGGAAAGGGCGCTGCTCGCCGCGCGCAACGAGAATTTTCATCCCACCATCCTTCGGTTTGCGACCGTTTTCGGGTTGGGCTACCGACCTCGATTTGACTTGGTTGTGAACTTGCTTAGCGCCAGAGCGAAACAGGACGGCAAAATCACGATCTTCAATGGAGAACAGTGGCGACCGTTCATTCATGTGCGTGACGTGGTCGAAGCGGTAGTGCTGGCCCTCGATGCTCCAACCCGTATCGTGAGTGGCGAAATTTTCAATGTCGGTGATTCCAAGCTGAACCATACGTTGCGTCAAGTCGCTGAGATGATTCATGAGGTCTTTCCCGGAACAGAGATCGAACACATCGCGAACACGGACCGGCGAAACTACCGGGTCAATTTCGACAAGGTGCACAATCGTCTGAGTTTCGAATCCGAACTGACTGTCCTGGATGGGGTAAAAGAACTGAAGACGGCTTTCGAAGAGCGCTTCATCCTCGACTATAAAGACCTCCGCTATCACAATCAGCGCTTCCTTGAAGTAGCAGGTGTCGTGAGAAACAAGCACCAGGTCGACGCTCTTGTAATGGCGGCTTTTGCCCAGGTCGCATGATCACACAGCCCATGCCCATGATTCCACCGGAGCTCAGACGGGACCTCATCCGTCCTCACGTTCGATCCGCAGAGAGGGTGGTCCTTTCGGTTGTTATACCTGCTCTCAATGAAGAGCTGTTCATTGGACATTGCCTGAGCGCTCTTGCCGGGCAAACTCTCGGTAGCGACAAGTTCGAGGTCATCCTGGTCGACAACGGTTCTACCGACCGAACAAGAGAAATAACTGCCAAGTTCGAGACCTGCCTGAACCTTCGCGTCCTGGAAGCCACGAAGGGCAATATCTCCACCCTCCGCAACCAGGGTGCTTCGGTTGCGACGGGATCATTCCTCGCCTTTCTCGATGCGGACTGTTTTCCAAATTCCACTTGGCTCAGTGACGCCATGGAACTGCTTCGCTTGGGTGATGGCGGTGTGGTGGGAGCCTTTTACACCGTTCCGGACAAATCTCGTTGGGTGGCAAAGGCATGGTATGGGGATATGGCAACGATGAGGTCAGGAAGGGTCTCATATGTTCCCTCCGGAAACCTGTTTGTGAGCCGTAATTTGTTTCTAAGGTTAGGCGGCTTTGCCCCTGCAATTCAAACCAGCGAAGACTTCGAGTTCTGCCAACGGGTGAAGACCGCGGGTTACAGCGTACAAGCCATTCCACATTTGAGCGTCGTTCACGCAGGCACTCCCCAAACGTTGGGGCAGTTTTATCGGAAACAACATTGGCACGGCAACGGAGTTCGCACGGCGTTCTTTCGGGACATCTTCGACCCGGCCTTCGCGAGGACGGTGGCTCTAACGGCGTGCGTCGTGCTGAGTCTGCTCATCTCAGTTCTGGACGTACCGCTGGCAATCGTAATTCGCCGACACGCGGTCATGCTTATTGGTCCGGGATTTCTCCTAGGCGGCGCCATGGCTCTGGCGACACGAGCCGCTATCATTCGTCACAGATGGTCATTAGTTCCGCCGTTGACAATTTTGTATCTCTCTTATGGCTTGGCTCGCGCCCTGTCTCTGCTTGGCTTCGAGGGAAAAAGATCCGCGAGACCTACTCCCGGCCAACCGGAACACCACCCTCGGAACCGGGAGGCCCTCGCACCAAGCGCGCAGAGCGTGATTCCTTCTTCGCAGGAAGCCGCTATCACCAATCCACCCCGATCACGCGCAGTCGGTGGGTTTTGATAACTGGATCAAACAACAAGGCCCTGGCCATTCCCACTCTCGTGAGCACACAAATCGAGCAAAATCCGGCCGTCCAGTCGACCACCGATCAGGCCGTTCCGTTAATCTCGAGTTCTAGCTTCGGTGAGATTCGGAAACTCTTCAACCACTCGTCTCATTATTTGCTTGGACTGATGGGAAAGGTCGGACTTGGTTTCATCTCTTTACCTATCTTCACCCGGGTGTTTTCGGTTGCCGATTACGGACTGATCGACTTTGCGACCAAGATTCTGCTTTTGCTCACTGCGCTTTCCAAGATGGGCCTGCAGAACTCGGCATTGCGCTGGTTTGACGAAAAGCATTTTTCCTCTTGCCGTGAGGACGCGTCTCGGTATTACTCCACAATGTTCTTTGGTGCGCTCTTTACTTCCGTGCTCGTTGCGCTTGTGTTTCTCGGTTTTTGTGAGTCGGTTTTGAGGCATCGAATCCAGAGCTACATGCTTACGATCATGGTCTTCGTCGCGGGCATGACCGTAATTCGCGCCATCCAGTCCATGCTGTGGTCCTTCATGCGCATTGAGGAACGTACGAAGGCTTACAACATCTCCATGGTCGTAGGCAAAATGGCGATGATTGGCGCCATTTGCCTGTTGCTACCCTGGTTCGGGCGCGCCGCGAAATCCTATTTCTCCGGCGCCCTGGCGGCTGAAATCAGTTTGGCGCTGGTGCTGACAGCGATCCTGGTGCGTCGTGGGGTGCTCAGCCTCCTGCACTTCGATTGGCGGCTGTTGGGCGCGGGAATATTATTCGGCGGTCCGCTGATCTTTTACGAGATCTCCACCATCGTGCTCGACGCCGGTGATCGGGTTTTGGTTACGCATTACCTCGGCGTCAATCCTCTGGGTATTTACTCCGTCGCGTACGGCCTGTCCGCTCAGATCAATGACCTGCTGATATTTCCTTTGAACCTCGCACTTTTCCCCATCTACATGAGGTTGTGGACCACCAGGGGCCAACAAGCAACCGCCGATTTCTTGAGCACTTGCCTCGAGATTTTCATTCTCGTTGCCGCTGGAGTGTGCGCCATTGTTGCAGTTTCGGTTCGCGACGGCGTTGTTCTGCTTGCGTCTTCCAAGTACGCCGGCGCTCGGCCCCTCATACCCGTCATCGTGATCGGCCTTCTGATTTATACGATGCACGTATTTCTCTGCGCTGGCCTGCTGATCCACAAGAAAACTGGAACGATGGCCGTGGTGTTGTTTTGCTCCGCAGCGGTGAACATCGCACTCAATTGCTATCTATTGCCGCGCACCGGCTTGATGGGAGCTGCTTTTGCAACCCTGGTCAGCTATGCATTCTGCGTTGCGCTTCTGGGTTGGGCGTCAAACCGGTATCTTTCCCTGCGCATCCGTTGGGGCTCCATTTGCAAGTGCACGATCGCCGCGGCATTGATTGCGCTCGCGGTTTCCAGAATCGAACTTAAGCCGCTCGTCTTGAATCTTGCCGCCAGGCCTCTCGTGGCCGGGGTGCTCTACTGCGGAGTGCTCTATGTTCTGGAACCAAGAATTCACGCCTTTGTCCTCGGTGTGATGTGGCGCCGGATGAGGCCTCCCTGCGAAAGCACATGGACCTACCCGATTCCTACGGCTGATACGGGAAAGTCCTCGTGATCCATCACCCATCCCGGAGCAAGTATGCATTTAGGTCTCGAAGGAGTTCTACCGTACATCGAATTCTTGGCTTTCGTGGCGGCGTTCCTGCTGAGTGTATTCTGGCGCTCGATTGTGGGTATCTTCTTTCTCCTCCCACTGCTCCCCTTGCAGACCATACGGTATCGCTTGAATGCCCTTCCGCTGGGAGGCAGCGTGGTGGGAATTGCGCTCCTGGGCGTTGTTCTGGGATTGTGGCGTGCTGGACAGCCGATTTTTCCCAAGAGTCCTTGGACAAAGGTGCTTGTGATTTACATCATCTTCACCTTTGGCTCTCTCTGGTTCGGTTCGTTTTATCTCGGTTACCCTCTGCCCTTTCCGGGAGACCCACGATTTGAAGTCTGGCAAGACTACATCGAAATGCCCCTCCTTTTGCTTCTGACGGCGGCGTGCGCCCCCACTCGATCGCAAATGCGGGCCATCATTTTCATCATGTGCATCACCATTCTGGCGGTCAATTACAGTTCCTGGAGCGTCGTGTCGGGACGTGATTTTTCGACCTATTCCGACGATTTGCGAGATGGGGGCAGCATGGGGTACGCCGGGCCCAACGGATTGGCTGCCTTTGAGGCACAAGCGATCGCATTGCTGGCTGCTCTCGCGGCCTTTGAACGCAGATCCCTGCTTCGCTTGGCGTACTACGGCATTGCGGCATTTTCTGTGGTATGCCTCATGTATAGCCTCTCCCGTGGCGGCTACGTTGCGTTGCTGGCGGCGTGTCTCTTCCTTGGCTTGGCGAAACAGAGAATTTTGCTCGTTTTCCTGCTTGCTCTTCTCCTCACCTGGACGAGTCTTGTCCCGATGGCTGTTCAACAACGCATCTCCATGACCTATGACGAACAGACTGGCTCTCTCGATCATTCCGCGGAGACCCGGCTGTCGATCTGGGAGAACGCGATGCAGGTTTTTGACAGCAACGTGATATTCGGCACCGGCTTTAACACTTACGCCTACATGCACCTCAATAAACGAACGGACGGCGGCCAAGGATATTACGAGGATACCCACAACTTCTTCATCAAGGTCTTGGTGGAAACCGGGATCGCGGGACTGGTGATCTTTATCTGGCTGCTTGGAAGGACCGCTGTCTCCGGATACAGATTGTTCCGAGCGGCACGCGATCCTCTTTTCGCCTCACTCGGCCTGGGCCTGGTCGGTTGGCTTGTGTCCGCCATCGTGGCAAATCTGTTCGGGGATCGCTGGACCTTTCTTCAAGTGAATAGTTACATGTGGATTCTTGGCGGCCTCGTCTCCCATGCTCTCGTACTCGAAGAGAACCAACCGGCCGTCAGCTTGTCGAAAGTCGCAGCCGAGGGAGGGGAAGCGGCAACCAGCCTGGTACCAGAATTCAATGATCACCTTCCGGAAGGATTCAAGGTCTCACATGCCCCACAAGCCTGACCAAGCGGCTCGGCAGGGTCCTCGCGAACTCGTTTCGCCGATGGACTTCGAACTGCTCCTTCGCAAGCGCAAGGCACTCAAGAAAGAGCTCCTTCAGCAATCGAGCCTTTTTCCTGTGAAGATTGCGATTTTGGGTGGCTCTACGACCTCGGAAGTCAGGAGCATGCTGGAACTATTTCTCTTGGGGCACGGGATCCAGCCTCAGTTTTATGAATCAGCCTATAACTCATTCTTCGAAGACATTGCCTTTGCTAATCCCGAACTTGGCACCTTCAAGCCGGACATCGTTTTCATTCACACAACCTGGCACAATGTCTATCGATTTCCTCGTGCGCTGGAACCAGAGTCTTCGGTCGATAGCCTGTTTCGCGAATTGATCGACCGATTCGAGTCAATCTGGCAGACCATCTCCGCACGCTTCGGCGCGCTGATCATTCAGAACAACTTCGATCTGCCTCGCTTCCGCTCCTGCGGCAACCTTGACGGATCGGCGCAATTCGGTCGGATTCGGACGCTGCAGCGCCTGAATGAACACTTTAGCCGTTACGCGCAAACCCATGCGCAGTTCTTGATTAATGACATTCATTACCTCTGCGCCCAAGTTGGCCTGAAAGACTGGTTTGATTACACCTACTGGTATTCCTATCACATGGCGGTCACTCCCACCGCTGCCGCTGCCATCGCGCAGAACGTGGCCGCCATCATCAAATCCGCATACGGCCGAGCTAAGAAGTGCATGGTACTCGATCTTGATAACACTCTGTGGGGTGGGGAAATCGGTGAAGCGGGATTGCAGGGCATTGTGATTGGACGGGATGATGCCTCAGGAGAGGCCTTTCTCGCTTTTCAACGATACGTGAAGGAACTGCGAGAACGGGGTGTGCTTTTGGCGGTCTGTTCCAAGAACGATCTGCAAAGCGCGATGGAAGGTTTTTCGCATCCCGATACGATCCTGAAATTGGAGGATTTCAGCGCCTTTCGTGCGAACTGGGATCCTAAGCCAGAGAACATCCGCGAAATCGCCGCCAGCCTCAACATCGGTTTGGAGCATGTTGTCTTTGTGGATGACAATCCCGCCGAGAGAGCGATCGTATCTGAGCAGCTGCCGCAAGTTGCAGTGCCGGAGGTTGGCTCTGATGTCTCCTGTTTTCCCGAAATTCTAAGCAATGCCGGCTACTTCGAGCCCGTTAGCATTGTTGCCGATGACCTCCAGCGAGGTGATTACTATTCAGGCAAAGCAAAGCGAGAAGCGGAACAGCACACCCACAAAAGCTACGACGATTTTCTTGAATCTCTTGAAATGAAGGGCGAAATTGGCAGCTTTTCTGCGCTTTATTTGGATCGCATCACACAACTCATCAATAAGACAAATCAGTTCAACCTGACAACGAAGCGCTGTACCCGGGCAGACGTCGATACCATGGCCGCCGATCCGTCATACATCACTTTATATGGCAGGCTGGCAGACAAGTTTGGCGATAACGGCCTGGTCTCGGTGATTGTCGCGGTTCGAGATGGCGGGTGTGCTCGTATAGACATCTGGCTCATGAGCTGCCGCGTATTAAAGCGGGACATGGAATATTTCATGTTCGATGCCCTCGTCGAGGAATGTATCGCGAGAGGAATTCAAACGATCAAAGGTGTGTATATTCCGTCCCCTAAGAACGCGATGGTGGCGGACCTGCTTCGGAGCGTGGGATTTGCGCACGAACCGGTCGAGCTCGAGGGGAGGACGTCCTGGAGTTATCAAATACCCGCTCCCTACACTCGGAGATCGCGATTCATCCGGAATTCGCAGGATGTTGTCACCGGGCACCTTCCCACCCAAACCATTGATTCCCCAGATCTCGAGGTTGCATGACTATGCTAAATCGTTTGCAAGCCATATTTAGAGACGTTTTTGACGATCCGCAGATCTGCATCAATGAGGGGACGTGCGCTGATACCGTACCCGGGTGGGACTCTTTGACGAATATTCAGCTGATATTCGCGGTGGAGCGGGAGTTTAAGGTTAAGTTTGCGCTGGGAGAAATCCAGGAATTGAGCAATGTCGGAGACATGATCTCCCTGATTCAGAAGAAGCAACAATGTGCGGCCTGAAGCCGCTGCCCACGTCCGGTCCGATCCATCTTTAAGACATGAATTTCAACTCGTTCACCTTCATCTTTCTGTTCTTGCCGGCCGCTCTGGTTGGTTTCTATGTGCTGGGTACCATGCAAGCAAAAGCTTCATTGAAGCCTTGGCTGCTCGCAGCTTCGTTGGCATTCTTTGCCGCGGGCCGGTTGCAGGATCTCCCGCTCTTGATGGCATCGATCACATTTAACTGCATTGTGGCAACGCGGCTTACGAGTTTTCCAGACCGCTCGAGGGGGCGGTGCGCCGTATTCGTCTTGGGACTCTCGGGTAACCTGCTCTTCCTCGCTTATTTCAAATACAAAGCTTTTCTCGTCGCGCTGGCTAATCAGTGGATGGGGCTACACCTCGCCGTTTCACGACCACTCTTTCCGCTGGGAATCAGTTTTTATACCGTCTACCAGATCATGCTATTGGTGGATTGCTATGAAAATCTCGCGCAGAACTACAATTGGCGCGACCATCTGGTTTTTGCAGGCTTTTTTCCGTACGTCACCATGGGGCCGATCGTGCGATGGAAGCAGATCGTTCCTCAGTTGAACGGCTCCGACTTCGGCAAACCCCGCTGGGACAATCTGGCCCGAGGTTTGTACATTTTTGTGATTGGCTTGTTCAAGAAAGTCGTTCTCGCCGACAGTTTCTTCCGCTGGTCCGACGCGGGCTTTAATTTTGCCGGATCGCTGTCCTTGGTGGGCGCCTGGATCACCGCGCTCGCCTTTACCTGCCAGCTTTACTTCGACTTCAGCGGCTATACAGACATGGCCATTGGGGTCGCCCTGATGTTTAATATCAACCTCCCTGCCAACTTCAACACGCCTTACCGTTCGCAGAGTGTGATCGAGTTTTGGCGCCGCTGGCACATCACGCTCAGCAACTTCATCACGACCTATCTCTACACTCCAATGATCCGCGGTATGCGCAAGGTGAGTTTCGGCAGGATGATGCTGGTTACTTTTATCGCCATGCTGATCACCGGGTTTTGGCATGGCGCCAGCTGGACTTTCGTTGTTTTCGGCAGCCTGCATGGCTTGGGTCTGGTTGCAAACCAGGTCTGGAAGAGATGCAAATGCCAAATGCCAGGACCGATTGCCTGGGCCTTGACTTTCATCTTTGTCGTAATCACCTTCGTCTTCTTCAATTCGCGCGATCTTAGCCAGGCCGGTGAGATCGTCCGCTCGATGTTCTCGATCCGGACGGCGGTGTTTAGCTACGAACCATGGTTGGGGATTGATCGGATCGATCAGGCCGCCGGGATTGTTTGGATGCTTCTCGGTACCTTCATTTTGTATCGAGCACCCAGTTCTCAGACTCTCCAGCAGAACTTTCGCCCCTCTTGGGTGACCGTTGCAGCCACCATCGCGCTGGCGGCCGCAGCGTTGCTCTACACCAATGGAGTTGTTTCTCGGAGCTTCGTCTACCGTGACTTCTAAACAGTTCCTGGTGTACGTGGCAACGGGGGTTCTATCCCTCGCAATGCTGGTCGTCTCTTTCAATATGCGCGTCGATATGTATGGCTTGTTCCGACCCGCCGGAACGCGCCCGCTCTACGTATTCGGGGAAGAACGAGTCGCGAAGTACTTGCACTCATTCCGCTACATCCGCGAAAACTTTGACGGTGTTCTGCTTGGGTCGTCCACCTCCGCCATCCTAGAGACCAAGCAAATAAAAGGTTATCGCATCTACAACGCTTCGATCGTTGGAGGCAATGTCGAGGACGTGAAGCCCATCGCGCAAAACATTTTCTCCGATCACCGGGTCAAAGTATCGTTTATCTGTGTGCATCGTTATCTCACCAACGATCACGCGCAGAAGACCGACCTGATCACTCCCAAGCAATACTGGAGTGCGCTGGGTTCTCCACAGTTGCTGACGGCGTACGTTTCTCGAATAGCAGTCGATCTTGGGCTCATCGGAAGGAGATATGACGAGTATGGCACCCAGTATCTGCGGTCCGAGCCCGATACGGAAACGGTTCAGCGCAACATCTCTGACACCGTGCGTGCAATTCAAGCTGGAACCACGTCCAGCGGCAACTATTACATCGATCCCATCGCATTCTTGCATCTGCGAGAGGTCATAGATTTGGCGCGGCGCAACAGTCAACAGCTGGTCATCTATTTTCCTCCAGTTCCCGCCCCGGTTTTGGCGGTTCGAGCCCCTGAATACCACAGCTATCGAAGGAGCATGGATACCCTGTTAGAGCCGGGCGATATCGTCGTCGACTTCAATGCACCGGGTTACGCAGGACTCCGACAGGATGTTCACAACTTTGTAGACGGGAGTCACCTTAGCCAGGCGGGCGCCCGAATCGTGCTGCAGGAATTGGCTGCCACACTCGCCCAGACGAATCTCAGGAATCCAGCCATCACCGCGGCCAAAACGACATTTTAGCGAGACTCGAGCGCTGACTGTGTGCTCGCTGTGCGTGACACACGAACACCATCCCGGTAACCGACCTTCAGGCCACGCCAATGATTGACGCCATGGAACAGGCCAAGCATTTCAACTCCGGCCATCGCTCCGACAAGTCCCGGACGATTCGATTCTCGCGCGAGGATCTCCACTTGTTTGCCGAGGCCTCGCACGACCGCAATCCGCTCCATCTTTCCCCCAGTTTCGCGCGAAAAACTTTCTTGGGCGAGCCCGTGGTATTCGGCATCTTAGGCGTCTTCGCCTGTCTGGGAAAGATTCCGTACCGGTGCAATTCGAGTCTGTCGCGCATTACCGTGGAATTCAAGAATCCGATTTTTGCGGAAGTTGACTATAGCATCGACGCCGTCATGCAATCGGTCAACACTGCATCGCTCCGTCTTTCTGACGGGAGTAAGGTCCTGCTGAAGGTATACCTCACATTCTCGGACAGACCCTCTCTCCCCGTTCGATGGAACGGCGATCGGCGCCCATTTCCAAGAGGCCCAGTGAACTTGGAGCGGAGAGCTCTCTACGATGGTGCTTGCGTAATGGGAAAATATCAGCCCGATCCGGCCGCGTTCGCGGCGCTGCTGGAGCGCTTTGGGTTAGTGGAGCAGCAGTTTGGCAGCTTGCCACTCGCCGCCTTGCTCTGCAGCAGTTACATCGTTGGTATGGAGCAACCGGGCCTACAGTCGCTCTTCTGCAAGCTGGCACTTGAGTTTCACAGCCATTCTCTAGACGATTCGGAAATGCAATACGAATCCCGAGTGCTGTGCGTCAATGCGTTGAACATGCTCGCGTCGGAGTTACATTTGAGCGCGAGCGGGGTTCCGATCGCCACCGGCGAGCTTCACTCGCTTCTTATGCCAGAAAGCCCTACTACATCCGTCGCCAAACTGGAAGAGTTGCTTTCCGCCTCCGTGAGCCTTAAGGGCCGGGTCGCTCTCGTCATCGGTGCCAGCCGCGGTTTGGGCGCCGCATTGACTACCGCCCTGGTATTGAAGGGCTGTACCGTGCTGGCCAACTTTGACCGAAGCGAGCAGGAAGCACGAAGGCTTCTGGAAAGTTTGAAGAACACTGCGGGCCGCATTGTCCTGACCAAGGGCGATGCTGGCGACGTCTCTTATTGCACTCAACTGCAATGCACTGTTGATAAGGAGTTTGGACGTTTGGACTTTCTGTTTTGTAACGCGTGTCCGCCTCTACGTCCCTACCAAATCGAACCGAGTACGATCGAAAGAATCAATTCCTATCTAAAGGACGCGTTAGCGCTAGTCAGCGTTCCAATGGCGGTTTTCTTGAAGAATATGGAGGCGAGTTCCGGACGCCTAGTCATCATTTCCTCGCTGACGGTTGACACCCCAGCTCGCGAATGGCCGCATTACGTGGCCATGAAGGCGGCGGTGGAAGCTCTGGCCCGAGTGGCAGCCCTTCAGTTTCCGAAGATCACCGTATTACTGGTGAGGCCGCCGAGACTCCGCACCGATCTCACGAACTCTCCTTCGGGTCAGCTAGATGCAACATTGCCAGAGATTGTCGCGGCACAAATTACCCAGGGATTGCTTGATGTTCCTTCCGAGCAGGTGTCCCTACTGGCAATGCACTAAGAATTCGATTGAGCGCGTGCAATCGTGAGTAGCAGCAGATACACAATCCGGTCTTCTACCAGTTGGTGCGTGATTTTCGGATTTTTCTTTATCGCGGCATGTGGCAGTGCTGTGCGTAGCGAGCCCACCCAAAGGTTGGCTGCGATCAGCGCTGACACCAGCAGCAAATCTCCGGCTCCTTCTGCCCTTGCTCCCGTGTTGTTCTTCTCCGATGTAACGAGTGGGCCCAACAGCGGAAACGGCGACGCGTCCTTAGGACAGGCACCAGGGCAGGATGGAGTCTTGGTGACCATTTGGGGTGCCCACCTTGGGACAAAGGCCGAGTCACAGCTGTTTTGCAATAGCGCACCGGTCGCCCGAATTTACTCCTGGAGTCAGCCCGACCCCAATTCCTACCAAACCATCACATTCCAGGTAAGCCACTTGAGTACGACCGGCAGCGGCAACATCACTATCAAGTCCAACGGCGTGATCTCCAACCCGTTGCCCTTTGAAGTACGCCCAGGCCGGATACTGTTCGCATCGGTGCAAGGGAGCGACAAGAACCCAGGCAGCTACTCACGTCCGTTTCAGACGCTCCTGAAAGCGCGTGACGCCTCGCTTCCCGGCGACATCGTTTACGCCCTCGACGGAGTGCATCAAAAAGCGGACGACGGAGAAGGCTGGGACTCCGCCTTCACCTTACGCGGCCGATGGTGCAGTTCCAGAGGCTTTCCCCGGGCCTTGATCGCGTACCCCGGAGCAATCGTGACGATCGGCTCGGAGGATAGCAGCAAGCCTGCGGCCGGCCTGCGGTCTACAGATTTCAGCAGTGGCGACCCCTGCTCGGGAAACTGGGTGTTTTCCGGCATCCGATTCCGCGGCATCGGTCCGGTAGCACTCGCTGGCCCTAGCTCTAACTGGCGATTCGTGGGCAATGACATTTCCTGTCCCCAAAGTTCCGGATCCGACGGTGGGGCTTGCTTTGCGACGATGCTCGCCTCCAACGTTAAGTTCTACGGAAATTTCGTGCATGACGCCGGTGCCCGAAACGCCTCCGCCCTATTTCATGGCGTTTACTTCTCCACCGACTCCAACCACATCGACATGGGATGGAATACTGTGGCACGTATTCGCGGCTGTCGCGGCGTGCAGTTACATTCATCCCCCCTCGGCTCAAATTATCCGAACAGCGGTTACGATCTCTATGACGTCAGCATCCACGACAATCTCATCCACGACACGCAATGTGACGGAATAATCCTGGACACGATCGATCCGTCAAAAGGCAAGATCGAGGTTTTCAATAACGTCATCTACAACGCGGGCCAAGGCCCGAACAACCCCGAAAAAACGGGGGGATGGTCTTGCATCAATATCCGAGGCACAACAGAAAATGGCGAGTTCATCGGAGGAACGGTTGATATTTACAATAACACCCTCTATGCGTGCGGAACCTTTGCCAATCCCCCCTACGGGAACGCAAACGCGGGAATCTTCGCCGGCGGATCTGAGGGCCTATCTGTACGATTGCGCAACAACCTCTTTTATATGGTTGCAACGAGCTCTTTTTCTACCGGAGTACCCTACCTGCTAGTCTGGAATCCGGAGAAAAAAAATCTTTGCCGCCAGGACGAAAACTGCGGGCGAGTCCGTGGCGCCAATAATTTGTTCTTTGGCAGCGGTCCGCTCAAAATCAACCTGGCCAATTTCAGCAATTCCTTCACAGAGAATCCCCGGCTGCGCGATATCGAGAAACTTGATTTGCATTTGTCGGTTCGCAGCCCTGCGGCCTGGGGAGGCGCGGAAACACCGGAGCGAATGGATCACGACGGCGTTCCGGTTGGGCAAGGGGCCGCTTTCCCCATCGGAGCTTACGCGTTCCTCGGATCACTCTAGCGGGCACTCTACGCAATTCAGAATCTTTCATTTCATGAAGAGGGACCCCCACCTGACATGAAAACTATTTCGATTGGATATCACGACGTCTACGCTCAAGGGCTGACAGCTCACAATGAGGTGTCTGATGCCGGCAACATCTACAGCCTCTCGCACGAGCGATTCTGTTCGCATCTCCGTGGCCTCAAGGACAGCAACTGTCCTATTGGGACCGTCGACGCCAGCCGCAACTGGAATGGCCTGGCGCCTGTCTTCTTAACCTTTGATGATGGGGCGTTGAGCGCCTACACCCGGGTCGCACCGGAGTTGGAGAAATACGGCTGGCGGGGCCATTTCTTCGTCGTAACGGATTGGATCGGTAAGCGTGGGTTCCTCAATCGCCGGCAGATCTGCGAACTGCGGCGGCGTGGCCATGTCATTGGAAGTCATTCCAAGTCCCATCCCGAACGGATGTCGGAGCTCTCTCAGGAGGAGCTGATCGATGAATGGGAACAGAGCTGCGGAGTCTTAAGCAGCCTTCTTAAACAGCCCGTCAAAATCGCCTCCGTTGCCAACGGTTACTACAACGATCGTGTTGGCCTCGCCGCGGCTGCTGCCGGTATCGAAGTCCTATTTACCTCTGAGCCCACGGCAAGCGTTGACAGCGTCGGTGGGTGCGTTGTTCTTGGCCGTTACTTCGTACGCCAACACGACAGCACTTCTCTTTCAGCTGGCCTCGCGGCCGGAAGAATCTGGCCGAAATGGCGGCAAAGCATCGCCTGGGCCGTCAAGAAGCCGATGAAGCAACTCGCCGGCATGCGATACATCACCGCTCGACGTTACTTGGTTTCAAAAGGACGCTAGTGATGGCTTTCATGCCCCTCTGCTATGAACACAATACGACCGCCAAGCTATACATACCCTGGCTTTCACTCACCCTGTAAACATTTCAAGGTATCCAAAAGGAGAACCCATGAAAATGCAATCGATCGACGAAGAAATCTTGGCCGAGAGCAAGCCGCGTGAACCAATGCGCGTTCACCAACTCGTGAGCGCACAGGCTGAAAGCAACCCGGCCGCAGTCGCACTTGCGTCCTGCTCTTCCACGGTGACCTACAAGCAGCTGGAGGAGGATTCGAATCGCTTGGCCCATCATTTGGCCGCTTTAGGGGTTGGTCCGGATGTGGTGGTTGGGATTTGCGTCGAGCGTTCTCCGCTGATGGTGATCGCCGCCCTCTCTATCCTAAAAGCCGGTGGTGCGTACCTGCCAATCGATCCCACTTATCCCCAAGATCGAATCAACTTCATCGTATCCGAGGCTCGTCCTCGTTTGGTGCTCTCGCACTCTGCGATCGTGCCGCGTCTGCTTGACGAAAGCATTGAGAGCATGGCGCTCGATCTGGAACTCGAACGTCTTGCTCTGCAGCCCGCCACAATGCCTGATCAGCCGGGAGAGGTGAATGATTTGGCATACGTGATCTACACCTCTGGCTCCACTGGGCAACCCAAGGGAGTCGAGATCACGCACAAAGCCCTGATGAATCTGATCGCCTGGCACCACGCCGCATTTCAAGTCACGTCCTCGGACCGCGCAACCCAGACAGCGAGCCCCGGATTTGACGCAGCGGTGTGGGAAGTGTGGCCATATCTGACCGCCGGAGCAAGCCTGTACTTTCCCGGCGAATCCATCCGCAGCCAGCCCGACGTTCTGCGCAGCTGGTTGGTGGAAAAGCAGATCACGATTTCTTTCGTGCCAACCCCAGTCGCCGAGCGAATGCTGGACCTGGAGTGGCCAAGGAACACCGCCTTGCGCTTCTTGCTGACTGGCGCCGATACCTTGTATCACTATCCCCCGGCCGGCTTGCCATTCCAATTAGTCAACAATTACGGGCCTACCGAATCCACCGTCGTCGCAACTTCGGGGGTAGTGGCGAGCCTTGCCAGTGGCGAGTTGCCCTCGATTGGCCGCCCGATTGCGAACACTCAGATTTACATTCTGGATAGTGAGATGCGGCAAGTGCCCACCGGCACCGCCGGCGACCTCTACATCGGCGGACCCGGGCTGGCTCGCGGCTACCGCAACCGGCCTGACTTGACGGCGGAGCGGTTCGTGAGCAATCCCTACAGCGAAGCGCCAGGCGAGCGGCTTTACAAAACCGGAGATC
>Ga0126378_10000757_pt1 | contig 23796 bp, 22 predicted proteins | sample PanSoiMetPlot_23_FD_92587 | JGI IMG/M metagenome (GOLD analysis project Ga0126378, IMG submission 92587) | Tropical forest soil microbial communities from Panama - MetaG Plot_23 | ecosystem: Environmental > Terrestrial > Soil > Tropical forest > Bulk soil | place: Panama | collected 2016-02-17
CTCAGGGCGCAGGTAGGCGAGCCCGGATTCGTCCTGCACGACGCCCAGGTAGGTGCGCAGCATGCCGTTGAACATGCGTGGCTCGGTGAACGCGCCCTTTGTCCCGCAGTGCGGACAGGCCAGGTCGGCGAGCCCGTGCTCAGGCGCGCGGCCGTGCTTCTCCTCGTACGCCTCGATCAGATGATCGGCCCGGAACCGGAAGTGACAGGACTGGCACTCGGTCAGCGGGTCGGTGAACTGAGTGACGTGACCGCTGGCCTGCCAGACCTCAGTCGCCAGGATGACGCTGGAGTCGATCCCCACGATGTCGTCGCGGGCCTGCACCATCGAGCGCCACCACTGCCGCTTGATGTTGTTCTTGATCTCCACTCCGAGCGGCCCGTAGTCCCACGCAGCCCGCAGGCCACCGTAGAGCTCGCTCGACGGGTAGACGATCCCCCGCCGTTTGGACAAGCTGACGATGGTCTCCATGCGATCGCTGCGCTGCGCCATGACTGTTTCTCCATCCGGCTGGCGGTCGGCGGCCTGCTTGACATGCGCGACCCTCGGCAAGGGCGGCGATCTGCCCAGCTTATCGGCCTGCCAGCCACGTCGTCGCATGGGTTACCTGGCCACCCAGCGTGACCGAAGGCCGTCGTCGGCGACGGTAGCCTTGCACCCGACCGCCGCGCATCAGGCGCTCGGGGTAGCGGCCAGCCGGGCTGGCCAGGGAGGCGATTCGTGAGCACGAACCGGTCGGGCAGGCGGCGCGTCAGGCCACTGCCGAAGGGCACCAGCCTGTTCACCCCGAACGCCTCGCCCGGCCGTCAGGCATTCGAGCGCTACAGCGCTCGAACGCTGCTGTTCCTGCACCAGCTGCCTGCCTGGGTGCAGCCGGTACTGCTCGCCGTTCTGCTGGTCGTCGGCCTGGCCGTCAGGGGCCCGGGCGGCGCCATCGCCCTGTGCGCCGTCGCCGCCGTCCTCGGCTGGTTCGCGGCGGTGTCCTGGCCGCGGCTCAGCTCCGGCGGCCGGGCTGGTCGGCTACTGACCGTGGCCGCCATCCTCGCCTTCGCCGGGTATCAGGCGATCCGATAGGTCCTGGCGTCACGTCCTTCGCGACCCCCCGAGGCTGGCCTTGATGGGGATTCGGCGCTGAAGTAAACGGCCAGCCCGCCGCCACAGACGCGGCAACTCCTGTATCACCGAGCCCTCGGCTGAGATCGGCTGAGGGAGGTGATCTGATGAAGAACGGCAGATACGTGGCTGCCCTGTGGCTGACTGGGCTATTCGCGCTGGCCGGATGCACTACCACTTACACGGCCGGCTCGGCGTCAGAGGCTGGCGTGCCACCAGCCACACACGCTGTCAGCCCGAGCGCTTCGCCGGTGTCGTGGGCCTGGTGCTCGTCAGCCCCGAACGGCCAGAGCAATACCCTGGCCGGCGGGTACGACCTCACCAACAACGAGTGGAACACCGCCCACAACCCGGGGCCGCAGACAATCTGCGGAAACTCCGCGGCGGACTGGCAGGTGACCTCCACTCAGCAGGACGGAAATACCGCCATCCTGACGTACCCGAGTGTGCAGCTGAACTACAACGGGTCTAACGGGTACCCGCTGAGCCAGTTCACCAGCATGACCAGTACGTATGCGGAGAACATGCACGCCCTCGCCGACACCAGCGCCCAGGCTTCCTACGACATCTGGCTCAACGGCCTCACCAAGGAGGTCATGGTCTGGGTGGATAGCCGCGCCCGAACCCCGGCCGGGTCGGTGGTCGACACCACGACATTCAGCGGCGCGGCCTGGGATCTTTACCGGTACGAGTTCAGTCACCGGCAGTACATGGCGTTCGTCCGGCATGGCAACGCCCCCTCAGGCACGGTCGATCTGCTCGCCGCGCTGAGATTCCTGGAACACCGCGGGGACCTGGCGGCCAGCGACGTTCTCTGGCAGGTGAATTTTGGCTGGGAGATCGCCTCGACCTCCGGCCTGCCGGAGACGTTTACCTCCAAGAATTACTCGGTGACCACAGCAATTGCTCACTGACTAGGGCAGCGTCAACGGAAGTTGACGCAGCTCGCGGTGTCAATGTAATTTGACGCCCATGAGGGAGGATCTCCAGAGCGCGGACGTCGTCATCGTCGGCGCCGGCCCCACCGGGCTCATGCTGGCCATCGAGCTGTGCCTGGGCGGCGTCACCCCCGTCGTGCTGGAGACGCTGCCGGAGATCAGCGAGATTCCCAAGGGCAACGGCTTCTTCGGCCTGATCGTGCAGGTGCTGGACTATCGCGGGCTGCTGGACCCGCTTCGCGCCGAGGCGACCTTCGCGGGGCCGGTGCCCCGCTTCTTCTTCGGCCCGCTGACGCTTGACTTCTCTGGCCTGGCCACCAGTCCGCTCCAGGTACTGGCGGCGCCGCAGCGCACGATCGAGCGCAGGCTGGCCGAGCGCCTTGCCGAGCTCGGTGGCACGGTGCGGCGGGGGCACGAGCTGACCGGGCTGTCCCGCCACGACTACGACGCGGTCACGATCGAGGTGACGGGCCCGGATGGCGACTACCACCTGCGCACGCGCTACCTGGCGGGCTGCGACGGAGCGCACAGCCTGGTCCGCAAGCTGGCGGGCATCGACTTCCCAGGCGTCACCACCGAGACGGTCGCGCGAATCGGCCGGGTCCGGGTGCCCGCCAATCTCATCGTCGCGGGCACCGGTGAGCTCGACGTCCCTGGTGCAGGCCGGCTGCGAGTGATGCAGCCCGTCAGGACGCCGCGCGGCTTGTACACGATCGGGCCACAGGCTAGCGTCGACAAGACATCACCGCGAGACGTCTACATCGTTTCCACCCAGGAGGAACAGCCCGGCGCCGATCTGACCGCGCCCATGACCCTCGGTGAGCTCGCCGACAGCGTCCGCCGCGTGCTCGGCGCCGACCTGCCCATGAGCGAGCCGATCTGGCTGACCCGGCTCGGCAGCAACAGTCGTCAGGCCGACCGCTACCGAGACGGCCCGATCCTGCTGGCGGGCGACGCCGCGCACGTATTCGGGGTCGGCGGGTCACTGAACGCCGGGCTGCTCGACGCCCTGAACCTCGGCTGGAAGCTGGCCGCCGCCGCGCGCGGTGGCGCTCCTGACGGCCTGCTCGACAGCTACCACGCCGAGCGGCACGCGGCCGGACAGCGGGCGCTCCTGCAGACCAGGGCGCAGCGGGCGCTATCGGCTGACACCGACAACTCGCGGGCCGCCCGCGAACTGGTCGGCGAGCTTCTCGCCTTCCCCGACGCGGCGCGGCACGTCGGCGAGCTGATCGCCGGCTCCGACGTCCGCTATGACATGACCGGGGGCCGCCAGGTCGGCCCTGCGGGACCGCTGCACCAGCTGACCGGGCGGCTAGCTCCGGACCTCAGAGTGGACACCGGTCACGTCACGACCAGGGTGGCCGAGCTGATGCGGGCGGCACGACCGGTGCTGCTGGACTTCACCGATCACGGCCGCGTCGTTGCCGCGGCCGCGGACTGGGACGGCCACGTTACCCTCCTGGTCGCCAAACCGCTGACCGGCACGGCACCGGCGGACGCGCTGCTGATCCGCCCGGATGGGTATGTGGCGTGGGCGTCAGGGCCGGGTGCGACCGAGCCAGCCGCGGGCCTGGACGGGGCGCTGCGCGCCTGGTGCGGCGAGCCCCGTTAGCCGGGTGGCGGCGGCAGCGGGTTGGGGTCGGCGCCGCCATAACGCCGGTCCCGGCTGGCGTAGATCTCGCAGGCGTGCCACAGGTGGCGCCGGTCGAAGTCGGGGAACAGCGTGTCGAGAAAGACCATCTCGGCGTATGCGGACTGCCACAACAAAAAGTTCGAAAACCGCTGCTCCCCCGACGAGCGGATGAAGAGGTCGACGTCCGGGATCTCCGGCTCATCCAGGTAGCGGCGGAGCACCTTCTCGTTGATCTTCTCCGGGTTGAGCCGCCCGCCGGCGACGTCGAGCGCCAGCGCCTTGGCCGCGTCAGCGATCTCCGCCTGGCCGCCGTAGTTGACGCAGAACTGCAGCGTCAGCACGTCGTTGCCTATTGTCATCCGCTCGGCGTCCTCGAGCTCGGCGATCACGCTGCGCCACAGCCGCTGCCGGCGCCCCGCCCACCGGATCCGCACGCCCATAGAGTTCAGCTGGTCCCTGCGGCGCCTGATCACGTCCCGGTTGAACCCCATGAGGAACCGGACTTCGTCCGGCGAGCGGCGCCAGTTCTCGGTCGAGAACGCGTAGGCCGACAGGTACGGGATGCCCAGCTCGATGGCGCCCATGATGACGTCGAACAGCGCGTACTCGCCGGCCTTGTGACCCTCGGTGCGCGGCAGCCCGCGCTTCTTCGCCCACCGGCCGTTGCCGTCCATCACCAGCGCCACGTGCCGCGGAATCAGCTCGCCGGGGATCTTGGGCGGCTTGGCCCCCTCCGGGTGCGGATACGGCGGCGCGACCGGGTGCTTCATCGGCTGGCCCCCCTCGAGCTGCACCGCCTCCGGTTCGGCTGGCTCGGGCGGTGCGGTGAGCTCATGCTTACGCGTGCTCCACGTGCCTCAGCGACCTGATCGAGTGCTCCAGATGCCACTGCAGGTAAGCGGCGGTCAGGCCGCTGCACTCTACCTGGTGCCGCCGTTCGCTGACGTCGGCGACCGCCCAGTCGCCGCGCAGCAGGGCGATCATGAGCGCCACGGTCGCCGCCGACGGCGTCGCCGACCCCGGCGCCCGGCACTGGAGGCAGGTCAGCCCGCCGGAGGCAAGCCCGAACGCGCGCAGCCCGCCGGACGGCGCCGCGTCGCGCTCGGTCGTTCCGCAGACCGCGCACTCGTCCAGCGCGGGGGCGTACCCGGCCACGGCGAGCGACCGCAGCAGGAACGCATCGAGCACCAGCCGCGGGTCATGCTCGGCCTCCGCCAGCGCCCGCAGCCCGCCGACCAGCAGCAGGAACTGGCGCAGCGACGGCTCTTTCTCCACCGGCGACAGCTTCTCGGCGGTCTCGAGCATCGCCGTGCCTGCCGTGTACCGGGGGTAGTCGCCTGCCAGCCGCTCGCCATACGGGCGCACCGTATCGGCCTGGGTGATCACGTCCAGTGACCGGCCCTCGTACAGCAAGAGGTCCACGTGGGTGAACGGCTCCAGCCGCCCGCCGAACCGCGACTTAGTCCGCCTTACCCCCTTGGCGACCGCCCGGATCCGGCCTGACCTGCGGCCGAGCACCGTGACGATGCGGTCCGCCTCGCCCAGCTTGTGGGTGCGCAGGACGATGCCGTCGTCACGATAGGTACCCACCAGCCCATTATCGGCGGTCGCAGCCCAGGTCGCTGCGATGACGCGACGCGGTCAGAAATTCGGCCGGGAACGTGGCCGTCTCCCGGCGCGGCCGTCCGCCCGTGACCCACGTTCGTAATTTTTGTACTAAACCGTCCTCTTGATAGCGGTCTGTAATTTAGTGTCGGGATCTATGCACGCCCCGCTATTGACCCTGTCCCGTCCCAGCGCTGGGCTCGCACGTCCGAAACCGCAAGCATGAAGGCGGCGATTATCAATGGGTAGACGAGCCCTAGCTCGTTCAAGGACTTCGAAGACCAAGATCGCAGCCGGTGCGACGATTATCACAGCGTTCGCCGCCGGGGCGTTTATTCTCGGATCCAGCGTCGTCCTGCCCACCACTCAGGCCTCTGACGTCGCGAACTTTTCCGCGACGCACGACGGACACGGATCCCACAAGTTTAGGCACGGACGCCGGCACCATTCTGGATGGTCCAAGCGCAGGCCAAGGCCAGGGTCATCCCCCACTCCGTCGGCTACGCCCAGCACGTCATCGCCGGTGCCGACGCCCTCAGCGTCATCCTCGCCGGCAAGTCCGCCAGCGTCCTCCTCGCCGGCGCCATCAACATCGCCGACGACCACGGTCCCAACCGGCAACGTCTCGTGTAATTTCCAGCCGGACACCTGGTCTGGCGATGCGAGCGGTGTCGGTTATTCGGTGAAGGAAATTTCCGCATCAAACGGCAATCTTTCGTCCTTCAGCGTTGCCCTGAACGCCCACGCGGGAACCACCGAGGTCGTCGGTTATCCCTCCGAGCAATGCCTCATGTACCGGGCGCTGCCGTCGACGCTGTCGTCAAGTTTTCACATCACGCCGCCGGCAAACAGCAGCGGACTTGACTACGAATACGCCTACGACATCTGGCTCACGACCGCTTCGGCGGCCTCCAGCAACAACTGGAATAACGACCTGGAGCTGATGATCTGGACCTACACCAACGGCCAGGTGCCCGCGGGATCAGTAGCCGCGACGCTCGCGGACGGCTCGAAGGTCTGGGTGGACGGTAACAACACCAACGGCATCGTTTCGGTCGTGCTGCCCAAGAACGCCACCACCGAGACTGTCAACATCGCGAGCATCATCAGTCAGCTCAAGGCGCGTGGCTACGTCACCTCTGCTGATACCGGCATCCTTGATGTCGAATTCGGCATCGAAGCACCGTACGGTGGCGGTCAGACCTTTGGGGTCAACCAGTTCAGCGTGACCGCTGGGTAATAGCCGCTGGATGACGCGCAGCTGCGCGCAGAAATTCGGTTGCGATGCGCACGGCCGCCAGGACTAGCCTGGCGGCCGTGCGCATTGAGCAGTTCGACCCGAAGTCCGATGGCCCGCGGCTACAGGACTGCTACGACATGTTCGCATCAGCCTGGCTGGAGGACGACCCCAACGTCCCGCCGTTCTCGTTCGCCATGTTCCGCAGCTGGTGGACGCACGACGACGTGGATGAATCCAGGCAGTTCTGGCTGGCGACCACGGATGCGGGGACGCCGATCGGCTGCTACGAGCTCAAGCTGCCGATGCGGGAGAACCGCCAGACAGGTTTCCTGGAACTGCTGGTCACCCCCGGCTCGCGCCGCCGCGGGACGGGCACGGCGCTGCTGGCGCACGCCGCGCGGCAGGCTCAGCAGGCCGGGCGGGCGCTGCTCATGGGGGGCACGCGGATCGGCTCGGCCGGCGCCGAGTTCGCCGCGTCGGTGGGCGGGAAGCCCGGCCTGCAGGACGCGCGCCGCATCCTCGACGTCGGGCCGGGCCTGCACGCCCGGCTGCCCGGTCTGCGGGCAGACTCGGAAGCGCGTGCCTCGGGTTACTCGATCCGGCGGTGGACCGGTGCGACTCCCGAGGATCTGGTCAGCGGGGTGTGCGCGCTCGTCACCACCATGGCCGACGCGCCGCATCCTGAGGCCTACGAGCCGGAGACCTGGGACTCGGCCAGGCTTGCAGCGGACGAGGAGCGGGCGGCATCCCGGGGCACCCGCGAGTACTCGGTTGCTGCCATCCACGACCAGACCGGCGACATGGCTGCGCTCACGCAGGTCACGGTCGATCCGGCGCAGCCCACTGGCTGGGCCCATCAGCAGATCACCGCGGTGACGCGGGCGCACCGGGGGCACCGGCTGGGCATGCTGCTGAAGGTGATCATGCTCGCGTGGCTGGCGGAGGCGGAGCCGCAGATCCGGCACATCATCACGTACAACGCGGTGCCGAACCAGTACATGATCGCGGTCAACGAGTCTCTCGGGCACCGGGTCAGCGACTACTTCCAGTCGTACGAGCTGCCCGTCGAGGCGGCGCTGAAGCTGCCCGTCTCGGTCTAGACCCGGAGGAGCTGCGATGGCGCAAGTGACGATCGAGCGGTTCGATGGCGGGGCGGACGCGCAAGCGCTGGAGAGCTGCTTTCACATCGCCATGGAGTGCATCAGGACCGATCAGCCGGACCAGGCGCCCTGGTCGCTCGGCGCATTCCATGCCAAATGGGTGGAAGGGTTCAACGGCAGTCCGCAGGAGTCGTGGTTCGCAGCTGAGGACAGCGGCGAAATTGCCGGCTGCTACCTGCTGATCCTGCCGCACCGCGAGAACCTGTCGATGGCCCGCGTGGTTCTGCGGGTAGCGCCAGGGGGACGGCACGCTGGGACCGGCACCGCGCTGCTGCGGCACTGCAAGGACAGAGCCCGGCTCGCCGGGCGCACCCGCCTGGTGGGCGAGGCGTGGGATGACACCTCGGGCGCCGCATTCGCGAAGTACCACGGTGCAATCCCTGGTATCCCCGCGGTGCAGCGGACCCTTTATCTGACCGACCAGGTCCGGGAGCGACTACCCGGCCTGCGCCGGCAGGCGGCCGGGCACGCCGTCGGTTACTCGCTGGCTTCCTGGGTCGGCCCGACCCCGGAGGACCGCCTCGATCACGTCGCAGCGGTGCACGCGGCCATGGCCGACGCACCGCATGATGCGGGTGTCGAGCCATCGGTGTGGGACGCCGCGCGGATCCGCCGGCTGGAACAGCTGACCACCGAGCATGGCATCACGCAGTACTCGGTTGGCGCGCGCCACGAAGCGACCGGCGAGATGGCCGCGCTCACCCAGATCCTCACGGACAGGAGCGCCGCACCAGGCTTTGGCTTCCAGCAACTCACGGCCGTGCGGTCGGCCCACCGGGGACACCGGCTCGGCCTGCTCGTCAAGGTCGCCATGCTCGATCTTCTGGCCGAGGCCGCGCCAGAACTCGACCGCGTCGCGACGAATAACGCCGGGTCGAACGAGCACATGATCAACATCAATGCTCAGCTCGGTTTCGAGGTCACCGGCGTGACCAGGGACTGGGAGCTCGACCTGACGGCCACAGCCTGACGGGGTGCCGCGGGCCGAACGACCCCGTTCCCCTCTTGTCCCTGGTCGTGACTTCAGTCGTACAGGCCGAGCCGCCTGAGCTGGCGGGGATCGCGCTGCCAGTCCTTGGCCACCTTGACCCGCAGGTCCAGGTAGACGCGGCTGCCGAGGAGCCCCTCGATCTGCTGCCTTGCCACGGTGCCGACGTCTCTCAGCCGCGCGCCTTTGGTGCCGAGCACGATGGCCTTCTGACTGGGTCGCTCTACGTACATGACGGCGTGCACGTCCATGAGATCGTCGCGGCCCTCCCGCGGGCCCATCTCCTCGACCACGACGGCGATCGAGTGCGGCAGCTCGTCACGGACGTCCTCGAGAATCGCCTCGCGGATCAGCTCGGCGACCAGCACCTGTTCCGGCTCGTCGGTGAGGTCACCGTCCGGGTACAGCGGCCTTCCCTGGGGCAGGTTCGAGATCAGCACGTCGGTCAGCACGTCCAGCTGGAATCCGCCGAGCGCGGACACCGGGACCACCGCGGTCCACTCGCCTAGCCCGCTCACGGCCGCAAGCTGCGCGGCGACCTGAGCCCGGCTGGCCTCGTCGGTCTTCGTGACGATCGCCACCACCGGGGTTTTGCCGAGGCCGGCGAGCTCGGTGGCCAGGTACTTGTCGCCCGGACCGATCCGCTCGCTGGCCGGGATGCACAGGCCTATCACGTCGACCTCGGTGAGCGTCGAGCGGGCAAGGCTGTCCAGCCGCTCGCCGAGCAGCGTCCGCGGCCGGTGCAGGCCGGGTGTGTCCACGATGACGAGCTGCGCGTCGGGCCGGTGCACAATGCCGCGAATTGCCCGCCGCGTGGTCTGCGGCCGGCTGCTCGTGATCGCGATCTTGCTGCCCACGAGGGCGTTCATGAGCGTGGACTTGCCCACGTTCGGCCGCCCGGCGAAGCAGGCGAAGCCCGACCTGAAGTCGCCCGCTGGCCGCGGTTCCGGGGTTCCCACGTCGCGATTGTCCCTTACTCTGGCGGTCGGGCCCTAACCCGGCGGTGCTGGCTGCCCGACCCCTTCGCCCCGGCTGGCAGCCGGGCGCGCCGCCATGCTCGCCAGCGCGAGCCCGATCAGAGCCAGGCCGGCGATCGCCGCTCCGCTGAGCTTCTCGTGCAGCACGATCAGCCCGAGCAGGGCCGCGACCGCGGGCTCCGCCAGGCCCAGCGTGGTCGCGGTCGGCACGGGCACGGTGCGCAGCCCGCGGCCGTAGAGGAGGTACGCCACGACCGTCGTGACCACCCCGAGGTAACCGACGATCGCCAGGCCCCGGAAGCTGAGCAGCCAGCTGGTATCGCTGACCGCCAGCACGGGAGCCAGCAGCACCGCCGCGCCGCCGAAGATCAGTCCCATCACGGCCGATTCCGCGCTACCGGCGGTGATCATACGGCCCGCCGCGACCGCGTAGACCGCGTAACACAGGCCCGCGGCCAGCGCCAGTGCGACCCCGGCGGGGCTGACGCCGCTAGCCCGGCCGCCGGTCACCAGCACCACGCAGCCGGCGACCGCTGCCACGGTCGCCAGCGCCCACCTGCCGCCAGGTCGCGGCCCACCGGTCAGCAGAGTCAGCAGCCCGGCCCAGCCCGGCGCGCTGCCGATCGCCACCACCGTGCCGATTGCTACACCAGTCGCCCGGACCGCCGTGAAGAAACAGACCTGGTATCCGGCCACCGCGGCCGCGGCGAGCACCAGGACGGTTCGCCACGAACCGGCTTGTAGGCCCGCCATCCGGCCGCCGGCCGGACCCGGGGGCTGGCCGCCGCCGCCGCCCGCCGACGGGACGCCAGCGCGAGTCAGCAATCTGACTGTCGCCCGCCGGTTCGCGGACGTGCTCACCGCGACGATCAGCAAGCCAAGTCCGCCCACGGCAATCCGCGCGGCTCCGATGGAACTCGCGGTGGCTCCGGGCGGCGCGAAGTGCGCGGCGGTCCCCGTGCTCCCCCAGGCGGCCGCGCCGACCAGCACGGCCGCGGGTCCCCAGCCAGGCTTCATGCGGCGTCTGTCAAGCCGCCACCGAATCGCACGGCTATGCCGGACATATCGACGGTGCGGCGTGGCTATGGCCGCAGCACAGCGCGCACGGTGCCATCGGGTGTCGCGTGGAACACGATCGCGCCTGCACCGAGCTCGCGCACCGCCGCGATATCGCCGGGATCGGGCGCCTCGCCATCACTCACCACCGCCGCGGCCTCCAGTGCGGCCGCTCCGCTGGATGCCGCCATCGCAACTGCCAGGTGCAACGCAGACAACTGCAGGGATGGCAGCGCGACAGCCGCCGCCGCGTACGTGCGCCCGGTCTCGTCGCGAACGGCGGCGCCCTCGGCCGATTCGACCCGTGCGCGCGCGGCGCGCGCCAAGGTGATGATCTTGAGGTCCTCGGGGCCGGGCGTCTCCGGAACCGCCTCGCTCATGCGCTGATAGTAACCGGTGCCGGCCTGTCTAGCCGCGCTACCTGTGCGGGCAGCGATGGGTCCTTTCTGTCCGGACCGACGATGTTGGCCGCAGTCGTGATTACCAAGAGTTAACCAAAGCCCTCAGTTGCCTTTGGCCCGCTTGACCCATGTTTACTGACGGCCCTTCTTCCGACGCTGCGATCGGTGAGCGGCCTGTTCGCCCGAGGGGGTTTCGGGGTCTGGGATTTGTCTGCTGGAGGTCGGCTGGTGGCCGGAAACCTAACGGTGCCCGAACCGATTCAACTCGGCCAAGTTGTCCCGGTTGCCAGCCGTGGTGTCCGAGCGTGGACAAGCAGGTACGTGCTCCGAGTAACTGCAGCCGATGTTACTTGCGGGCTGGCGGCAGGTTTGCTCGCGTTCGAGGCCAGATTTGGCAGCTCTCAACCTCGGGACATTGTCTACCTCTGGCTGGCACTCGCGCTGCCGCTGCTCTGGCTTGCTGCTCTCGCGCTTTCCGGCGCTTACGACACCCGGTTCATAGGCGTCGGATCTGACGAGTTCAGGCGCGTGCTGAATGCCGGAGTGTGCCTGACCGCCGTCGTCGCCATCGCGGCCTATGCCACAAAGGCCGGATTGGCCAGGGGCTACGTTCTCGTGGCGCTGCCCACTGTCACCTGCCTCGACCTCCTCGTCCGGTACCGGCTGAGAAAAGGGCTGCACCGGGTCCGGGCGCGCGGCAACTGCATGCGGCGGGTCGTGGTGGTCGGCCACGCGGATGTGATCTCGCACCTGATCAGCGAACTTCGGCGCGACACTCATCACGGCCTCACCGTCGTGGCCGCCTGCGTCGCCGGCCGGGCACGGCCTGCATCGATCGGCGGAGTCCCGGTGGCGGGTCGGCTCGCTGACGTCGCTGACGTCGTCTGGCGCTGCGCCGCCGACACCGTCGCTGTCCTCGCGTGCCCCGAGATGATCGGAACCCGACTACGCGATCTCGCCTGGGATCTTGAGAAGACCGGTACCGATCTCTGCGTGGCACCCGCGCTCCTCGACGTCGCAGGACCCCGTACCACGATCCGGCCGGTAGCCGGGCTGCCGTTGCTGCACGTCGACCACCCCGATTTCCAGGGTTTGCGGTGGCTGATCAAGTCTGTCTTCGACCGATCTGTCGCCCTGTTCGCGCTCCTTGCGCTGCTCCCGTTCCTCGCGGTGATCGCACTCATGATCAAGCTCACGGACCCGGGGCCTGCCCTGTTCCGGCAGACCAGGGTAGGCAGAAACGGGCGGCTGTTCACCGTCTACAAGTTCCGCACCATGGTCGCCGACGCGGAGAGCCGGAAAGCCGAGCTGATGGCGCTCAACGAGAGCGACGGCCTGCTCTTCAAGATTCGCCGGGATCCTCGCGTCACGCGGGTCGGCGGTTGGCTCAGGCGGTACTCGATGGATGAGCTGCCGCAGTTCATCAACGTCCTGGTCGGCGACATGTCGCTCGTGGGACCGCGGCCAGCGCTGCCTGCCGAGACGAGCGAATATGGCCGACACGTCCGACGACGGCTCGCGGTCAGGCCAGGCATCACCGGTTTGTGGCAGGTCAGCGGGCGATCCGATTTGTCATGGGACGAGGCCGTGCGCCTCGACGTCCGGTACGTCGAGAACTGGTCCTTCGTCCTTGACCTGCAGATCTTGTGGAAGACCTGGTCAGCGGTCACACACGGGGACGGTGCGTATTTACCAGGCGGCCTTACTACGTACTCATGCGCAATGAAATCCAGGACCGGCGAGGTGCGGAACGGCGTGTCCCGACAAAAGGGGGGATTGATGACTGGGACGATCGCAGCGCGCGATCGACACACACCGTTGCGGACGCGATCTGCGCTCGCCCGGCCGGCTATCACCGTTTCGGAACAGGATGACGGTGCCACTCCGCCAGACGTACTCGTCCGGCTGGCTGCCGCCGGGGACAAAAGAGCCTGGGAACGCCTCGTCGATCAGTACTCCAGGCTGATCTGGGCCATGACCAGGGAGTTCAAGCTGCGTGAGACGGACGCGGCGGACGTTGTCCAGGCGACGTGGCTGCGGCTGCTCGAGCACATCGGCAGGATCGAGTACCCGGAGCGAATCGGCAGCTGGCTCGCTACCACGGCACGGCACGAGTGCCTGCGCCAGCTCGCCGCCAGCAAGAGGGTGACGCTGCTGGACGATAGCGACGCAGCGCTTGACGCGACGATGGCGCCTCAGCCAGCCGTCGACGAGCGGCTGCTCGCCGAGGAGCGAGCGGAGGCGGTGCGCGCGGCAGTGGCGACGCTGCCGACGCGGTCGCAACAGTTGCTCGAGCTTCTGATGGCCGATCCGCCAGTGTCCTATACCGAGATATCTGACCAGCTTGGCCTGCCGATTGGCAGCATCGGCCCGACCCGTGGCCGATGTCTCGAGCGGCTCCGGCTGATCCTGCAGCCCGCCTTACGGATCGCCGATGTCACGAACCGATCACGTCTGCGACGACCCACCGCCCGCCGGACGCCTCCACGCCGGGATAAGCCGCCCGGACTTCCGTCAGCAAGTCCGCCACGAACAACACGACGGCGTCTGGCTTGCTGGCGAGGAGTGCCGCCGGGCTGAGCACGGGTATGTCGGTACCCGGCATTCGCAATCCGCTCTTGGCCGGCGAGGCATCGACGACGCCGGGCAGCAACGCACTGGTGACCCCCGCCTTGCAGAGCAGGGCGACGGCGCGGGACGCGGCACCGTAGCCGAGCACCGTGCGGCCTGCGGATCGCTCCTCGCCGAGCCAGTCGCGGAGGCCGCGGGCGTGCCGCTGCATCTCGTCGTGCAGCCGCGCGAGCACGACAGGATCGCGCACGCCAGTCTCGGCCTCAGAGTCCAGCAGTCCGCGAACAGCTGCGTCCGGGCGCCCGGCCGCGTCGGTGGCATGCTCGACCGCGAGCAAGACGGTGCCGCCGTAGAGCTCGAAGAGCCATGCGGAGCGGGGCCGCAGGCCATGCACGGCCAGCATGCCCGCAAGCGCCTGGGTGGAGTAGTAGGCGTAGTGGCCGTGCCGCAGGGAGTTCCACTGATGATCCCTGATGATCGTCTCCAGCGAGTGGTACTGCAGCAGGAGCGTGCCGCCTGGCGCGAGCCGGGCCGCTCGTTCCGACAGCGCCGCATGCTGGTCGGCAGCGTGCATCATGCCGAAGCAATCGACGATCACATCGGCGCGCTCATCGTCCGCCACCGGCTTGAGGCCTCGGTCGGCGGCGAGCCCGAGCCAGGACCCGCCGTGCGGGCTGCCGTACTCGGCGACCGTGGCTCCCTCGGGCAGCATCCCCGCAGCCTGGACTCGAGTGACCGCATCGCGTGCCTGCGCGACCAGCGCGGCCGGCTCTGCCCCGCGCGGCTCGGCCGGCATGGTTGGGTCCGCCGCCAGCTGCGCGAGTCCGCACGCGGAGCAGAGCCACATCTGCAGCGCATGAACCGGGTCAGGGCCAGGGTCGGCACAATCGGGGAAAAGGTCGCACGCAGGCTGATTGCCCAGGTCAAGGACGATTGCACCGGCCTGGCCGCGGCACGCCCGGCAGGTTATGTTATCCATTCCTCAGTCTTTCCTTGGTGCCGACGGCTGAGTCCGCTGCCCGCAATCACTATGGCGCAATCTAACAACCAGCTAGCGAGCTGGAAGACGGGGGATGGCAGTGTCGTATGCATGCCGTTTGTGTGACGCCCGGGTAACTCGAACATTCGTAGACCTGGGAATGTCGCCGCTCTGCGAGAGTTACGTCCCCGCGGAAAGACTGGACGCGGTTGAGGCTTTTTATCCCCTGCACGTCCGGATATGCGACTCGTGCCTGCTGGTCCAGCTGCCTGCGTATGTGCCAGGCGAGGACATCTTCTCGGAGTACGCGTACTTCTCGTCCTATTCCGACTCGTGGGTGGCACATGCCAAGCGCTATGCCGAGTCGATGATCGCCCAGCTTGGCCTCTCGGCCGACAGCCTGGTGACGGAGGCCGCGAGCAACGACGGCTACCTGCTGCAGCATTTCCACGCTGGAGGGATACCCGTCCTCGGGGTCGAGCCCGCCGCGAACGTGGCAGCAGCCGCGCGCGCCCGGGGCATCACGACCGAGGTCGAGTTCCTCGGACCGGTGACCGGCCGCAGCCTCGCGGAGCGGCACGGGCAGGCCGACCTGGTCGTCGCGAACAACGTGTTCGCGCACGTCCCCGACATCCGCGTGTTCGCCGGCGGGCTACGGGCGCTCGTGAAGGACACCGGGATGGTGACCCTCGAGTTCCCGCACCTGCTGCGGCTGATCGAGCGGCGCCAGTTCGACACGATCTATCACGAGCACTTCTCCTACTTGTCGCTGCTGACGTCGACTCGCGCACTCGCTGTCGCGGGGCTACGCGTCGTGGACGTGGACGAGCTCGACACCCACGGCGGATCGCTCCGGGTCTACGCCCGTCCCGAGCCGTCCGCGGGTGAGCCATCCGCCGCCGTCAAGGCGGTACTCGATGCCGAGGAGACGATGGGCCTGCACACGGTAGCTGGCCACGAGGGCTTCAGCAGCCGGGTGCTCAAGATCAAGACCGATCTTCTGGAGTTTCTGATCAGCGCGGCGCGCCAGGGGAAGTCAGTGGCCGCGTACGGTGCCCCCGGCAAGGGAAACACACTGCTCAACCACTGCGGCATTCGCTCGGACCTGCTCGCGTACACCGTCGACCGGAGCACATTCAAGCAGGGAAAGTTTTTGCCCGGCACGCATATTCCAATCTTCCCCCCAGAGCGCCTTGCGGACACCAGGCCTGATTACATCCTGGTGCTGCCGTGGAATCTCCGGACAGAACTCATCGAGCAGCTCGACTATGTGCGGCAATGGGGCGGGCGGCTGGTTTTCCCGATTCCTGAACTTGACGTTATCTGAAGGAGCGTCGCGTGAAAGTTGTTCTGTTCTGTGGCGGCCTGGGTATGCGGATGCGCGATGGTGTGACAAATGCGCCAAAACCAATGGCAATGGTCGGGGAGCGCCCGCTGCTCTGGCATGTGATGCGATATTACGCACACTTCGGCCACACGGACTTCATACTCTGCCTGGGCTACGGCGGGTCTTACGTCAAGGACTTCTTCCTCCACTACGACGAGACCACGTCGAACGACTTCGTGCTCGCGAACGGCGCGCGAGACGTCAGCCTGTTTCGGGCTGATATCTCCGACTGGCGGATCACGTTCGTGGACACTGGTCTGCACTCCCCCATTGGCGAGCGGCTGCGGCGGGTTCGCCGCTTCGTTGAGGACGAGGCCATGTTCCTCGCGAACTACGCCGACGTGCTGACGAACGCTGCGCTGCCCGACATCATCGGGCGGTTCGCCGCCAGCAGTGCGGTCGCCAGCCTGCTGGCCGTCCCGCCGCAGTCCTCACACCACGTTGTCGAGATAGGCGACGACGGAGTGATCAGCCAGGTGACCCCGATGCGCGACCTCCGCCAGTGGGAGAATGGTGGCTACTTCGTGCTCCGACCAGAGATCTTCGACTACCTGGGCGAGGGCGAGGATCTCGTGGAGGACGCCATCATGCGCCGCCTTGTTCCGCTCGGCCGCGTCATCGCCTACCCGTATAAGGGGTACTGGTCACCGGCCGACACGGTGAAGGAGCGCGCGCAGCTAGAAGAGAGGTTCCACCAAGGCAGCTGCCCCTGGATGATCTGGGATCCGGAACGATCGGCAGGTGTCGTGGAGCCAGGGGGAGTCATCGCCGGGGACACTGATAACGCCGTTGCAGCGGCGACGTCGGAAACCCTGCACGGGTGAGTCGCTGATGCTGCCCCTGCACCTCGAAACGCCGCCGCAGCGGAGCTTGTCCGTGCTCGCCATCGGCGCGCACCCGGATGATATCGAGATCGGCGCTGGCGGCCTCGCGCTGTCGCTGGCGGGCAGCCACCCTGGACTGCGCGTCCACTACGTGGTACTGACCGGAACACCCGAGCGCCACCTGGAGGCGGAGCAGGCCGCGAACTCCTTCTTCGCCGGCGCCGACCTGACCCTTTCGCTCCATGACCTTCAGGAAGGCAGAATGCCCGCGGCATGGGCGCAGGTCAAGGACACCCTCGAAGCGGTCGCGAGTTCGCACACGCCAGATGTGATCATTGCGCCCTCGGCAGCCGATGCCCATCAGGATCACCGGGCAATCGGCGAGATCATCCCGACTGTGTTCCGTGACCAACTGTGCCTGAGCTACGAAATCCCTAAGTGGGACGGTGACCTTGGCCGCGGCCAGCCCTCTGTGTACTGGCCGCTCTCGGCGGACGACGTTCGGCGCAAGGTGGAACTCCTGCACAAGTGCTTCCCGTCCCAGCACGGTCGCGACTGGTGGGACGACGAGGTCTTCGTCGGGCTGGCCCGGCTGCGGGGCATGGAGTGCCGTGCGCCCTACGCCGAGGCTTTCACCTGTTCGAAGCTGATACTCAGCGGCTGATCCGCGAGCGCGCCGGCGCAGGCGCACGCGCCGGGAACAGCGCGGTGGTCAACGCGGCGAACTGGCTGTCGATGAGCTGAGCATTTGCCGCGTTGTGCTCGGCGATCGCCTGCCGAACCAGCACGGCACGGTTCTCGAGCGCAGTGAAGAGCCCGGTGAGCCTGTCAACATCCAGCCGACTCGCCGGCTCACAGAACTCGGACAGTCCCATGCTCGCCATGAGCGCGCGGAACTTGTCCGAATAACCGAGCGCGATGGTCGGCTTGCCCAGCTTGAGCGCGCAGACCACGTTGTGATAACGCGTGGCGACGACCAGACCGACATCCGCCATCTCCCGTGCCACATCGGCGAAAGAGGCGGCCGAGGCGATGACGATGACGTCACCGTCGAGATCCGGCCGATGAGTGCTCACGTGCGCACGTATCTCGTACGCGATGCTCTTGTCGTACCGGTTGTCTCCGCTGAACAGCCGGACCTTGTGACCGGTGTCAACGAGCCAGAGGGTGAATGCCTTCATCGCGGTTACGTAGGAGGCGTGAATGTCCGCTGCATTGCGCCGCTCGTCGTTTCCGCCGAAATAAGCCATCACGCCTACCCCAACGGTGCGCATGTCACCGGCACCCGCTGGCGGGAACGGGGACGCGAACGCCAGATCGGGATAGACGCGGTCCTGCGCGGCGTCTAGTCCGCGTTCTCGCATCGCGTCGTGCGACAGGACGTCGCGATAGGACCGGTAGTAGGCGAGGCGGGCTGCCGCGTCGAGGAACCAGCGCGTCAGCGGCTGGTTGATCACGTTTGCCCCGACGCTGACCAACGCGACCTTGGTCCCGAAGATTCGGCCGGAGGCGCACAGCAAGAACATCGCGTAAGGGAAGCCGAATGGCCGCACCGGAAGCGTTGCCTCGAGAGCGCCGGCACCCGGCACGATCACGACGTCGTGTCTTCTCACCCACGCCGCAGTCCGTACTGCGTCGAGCACCTTGCCCAGCGCCTTCAGCCCGGCGGCGACGAGGCCGGTCCCGTCGCGCTCATGACTGGCGTACCAGAGCACCGGTATCGCGGGGATGCCGTACTTCGCCTCGACGACTTCGGGGCCGCCGCACATGGCGTCGACGATCGCATCCGGATGCTCGCGGCGGATGTAGGCAAGGACAGCCTCCATCGAAACGTCGTTTCCGGTGTTACCTGAGCCGAGCAGGCCGAACAAGCCGACCTTCGGCCTCGTACCGCTAGCCGCCCTCACGTGCTGAGCTCCTTTCTTACGTTGTCGCCGACGGCGTCGGCTTGATGACCGGCATGGGGTGCCGCGGAGATGACCTCCGCCTCGCGCAGAGCCGCGCGCAGCTGCCACCACCACACAACGGCGCCAGTCCAGGTCGCGACGGCCGCTCCCCAGACGGCCCCGAGCGCACCGCCAGCCGCCGCACCGGCGAGGCCGCTGGCGAGGAATACCGCCGCGCTCCAGATCATGGCTCGCAGGCTCCTCCGGGCGGCGGCCAGCGCGTGCAAGCCGGCCGTGGCTCCCGCGATGACGCAGCCGCCCATGACCGACACCGTCATCGGCACGACCAGTTGGTAGGTGGGCCGCCAGAGCCCGCCCAGGAGGAGACCGCCAACGCCCCGCGGCAGCGCCACGAGCAGGAAAGTGCCCCAGGCAAGCGCTCCGACGGCAAGCCCGGCACCAACCACCAGGCAGAACATCGGCAGCCGCCGCGGCGACCGGCGCAGCACACGGTTAGCCTCGGGAATCGTCACCAGGGACAGGCCCATGAACACGACCAGGAACGGCCCCATCAAGGTCGTTACCGCCTGCACGTATCCGACAGCTGCCAGGCCGACGAGGATGCCGACGCCGTAGCTGCGGAACTGGGCGGCGCCGCTGTTGCACGTGTTCTCGGCGAGATAGCGAAGGCCGAGGTCCCGAGTCCTTGACAACCACCGGGGGATGCTCGCCGGGTGCGGAAGGACGCGAGCTTGCAGTGGCCCGATGCAGGCCGCGACAGCGGCTCCCGTGCCCCACACGACAATAAAAGCCGACGCGCTGGCGTGACCTGACACATGCAGGTAGATCAGTCCCGGCACCATCGCCAGCGCCCATGTGCTGTCGTTCAGGAACGCCTGGCTGCCCCGGCCGACGGCAAAGAAGGCATACCGCCAGCTGTCCTGAAGCAAGAGGCCAGGCAGCATGAGCCCGAGCGCAAGGAACGCGGTCCTGGTTGTCCCGGTCAGCACCGTGGTAGTAGCCACGACAACTGCTCCGCTGACCAAACCGGCAGCCAGGGCTGTCGCTGAGCTACTCGCCACCGCCTCCCGCCACGCTGGCGTTCGGGGGCCGCTGAACCTGACCATGAGCGGGTCGGTAGCCAGGCCACGCGACGCATTCAGCGCGAAGGAGTACGTAACGTACGCGAGACCGAACGCACCGAAAGACACGGCCCCGAGGGTTCGGGCTACATAGATCGTCATCGCGAAGTTGGTCAGGCTGGAGACCGCTTGGTCGGCGAGACCCCAGCTGAGCCGACGGGCAACACCGCGAAAGCGCTTCGTGGGGGCGGCCGCAGCGGGATTCTCTAGCACGGCCGCTCAGCGGCCGCCGGCGTCGGCGCGCGAGCAGATGAAGCCATACTCTACGGCCAATCGCGGACTAATATAGGGAATGTTCACGTTCATATGCATGTTCACTGACTTAACCATTGGCCTGGTCGGCTGACCACCCCGCCAGGTATGGGAAACCGGAAATGACCTGTCGACCCTAAAGTGCTCGGCCAGACCGTCGCTGAATTCCTGGGCTGACTGAATATTGTTAAAGGCCCCACCGGCCCGCGCATTGCGATGGCCAAAGTTGGTGAAGGTCACGAGGAAGATGCCATCACGATCCAGTATGCTGGCTACCTCGGCAAACTTGCGCGACTGAACATCCCCGAGGTATTCAAACAACCCCTGAGCGACGACTATCTGGAATCTCTTGCGCCCAAATAGTATCGGCGACTCGACGATATCCGCCTCCACGAGGTTGGGCGCAGCGCTATGGATTGCGATATCAATCCCGTAATAGCTGATGTTGTCTGGCAGGAGCTTCATCAGCGTGGCTGGCCCGCACCCAACATCGAGCAGGTCAATCTTCCGTCCCCCGGCAAGTCTGGTGATAATTCGGGCGAGCTTGTGCAGTCGGTAATGAGCCGGGATGTGTTTCTGGTTCTCCTGGATCCAGAACTCTCGCTTGTAGTACGTCGCGGCCCGAGCAGACCCGTCCCCGACGAGGCCGTTCACGTGGGTCGCCACTTCATCCATGGTGGGTCGCCCTCCCCTAGGCGCCGCCCGGCGGGCCGCGACCGGTGATCGCTGGGTCAGCCAGCTTGCAGTCGCTGGCCGGCTACTGCTGATTCGACGGACACAACGGCCTCGGTCGTCGGCGCGGGCTCCGCCGCCCTGGTGCCGCCCTGGCGAGCGCGACTAGCGAGCCATTGCCCGAGGTAGCGATAGCACTCGCGCTTGTCGGCTGGCGACAGCGGCGCCCGCCGGATTGCCTTGACGTGCGCCCAGACGTACTCGGCATAGAGGCGGACGTCAGGGTGCCGCCAGCGGCTTGCCCGGCGCGGGTCCATGTTCACGCATCGGCTGCGCATGGTGGGACACGCCCGTTCCGCCCGGTCATGGTGATCTCGCCGGAAGTACAGCCAGTCAGGAACCTGATGGAAGGCGCCGTGCAGCGCGAGTTCGGTCACGATCGTGTGATCGGCGTGATGATAGCTCTCTTTCATCGCTGTCTTGCGAAGCACATCAAGCCTGATGACGCCGTAGTCGTCATCGCCGCCACTGTCGAACAGCAGGCTGCGGAACCGTTCCGGGGCGCGTCGTGACGACGTAGCCAGCGGGTACTTCATCGCCGCGGTTAGTGCTCCCGAATCATCGATCATGGCCGTCCATGCATGGGCGAGTACGACGCGCGGGTCCTCATCGAGGGCGGCGACACACCGCTCAAGCAGGTCACGGGCATAGAGGTCATCGCTGGCCGCCCACTTGAACAGCTCGCCCCTGGCCTCATACGCCACAAAGTTGTGGTTCGGCGAGAGCCCCACATTTCTGGGCTGCCGAAAGTATCGAATTCTGGAGTCCTGCCTCGCATAGCGCCGGCAAATGTCCGCAGTCCCGTCGATCGACGCGTTGTCGGAGATAATGAGCTCGAAATCCTCATAGCTCTGGCCAAGGAGGGCCTCGATGGCCTCCGACACATACGTCTCACCGTTGAAAACGGGGAGCCCGACGGTCAGCCGGGGTGGCCGGTTCATCGGAACGTGCCTTCTCGCCGTGCCGCTCGCGGCAGCGATGTGCAGTCAACTTCCAGGCGCAGCGTCATCATTTCCCCGGGTCAGGAGCGTCCGGCGGGCGCAACGACCAGGCTTCCCCGATCTGATTACGGGAGCCAGAGTCCAGCTGATCTGATACATGCTCCGCGGTGTATCACGGCCGCGAGCTCAGTGTTCAGATGCACAGCGGCTAACGCTGCAGGCGGCGGGCCCATCGAGCTCGTGACAGCCCCGAGGCCGAGTCTGTGGGGGGAACCGGCTCGTGAGCATCTCCGGCATGGCGTTCCCGGCGCGCTGTCGCGCAGTCTTGCCGACAACCGCTGAGGCCCGCGAACGCTGGGTACGGCGCAGGGTTGGCCTGGTCTGGGCCCTGCTGTTCCTTAATGTGCTGACTTTCGCCGCAGGCACCTGGAACCAGCAACCGCTCATCGTGCCGATCCCGTCGGCTGTCGGCAAGATCATCACCCAGGGAGCCCTGCCTGTGGCGCTGATCGTTGCGCTGAGCCTCAACCGCCGCTTGGTCATCCGTCCGAATGTGTTCCTGCTCCTGACGACCTTGCTGGCCCTAGCCGCGATCGTGTCAGCCGTGCATCCGACCGGGCACGTCATCGGCACCTTGTATCGGACTGTCAGGCTTTGTGGCTTTGTCGCCACCCTCTGGCTGCTCACGCCCTGGTGGGGCCGCCGCGACATGCTCCTGCTCCGGTGCCACCTCTGGACGCTGGGCGTGGTGCTGGCGTCCGTGCTGCTTGGCATGCTCGTCGCCCCTGGGCGTGCGCTAGCCCAGGGCAGGCTGTCTGGCGAATTCTGGCCGATCGCGCCAACCGCGGTCGCAGACCTCGCGGCGGTGCTGGCGGGGCTGGTCTTCGTGCTCTGGCTATGCCGGCTAGTGCCTGGCCGCGTCGCCCTCGCCGTGACCGTCGTCGTCGGCGGACTGCTGCTGCTGACCCACAGCAGGGTTGCCTTGCTCGCGATGCTGGCCGGGATACTAGTCGCGGGCCTGAGCATGTTCTTGACCAGGGCCCGCGCTCGCTGGACGATCGCTACTGCCGCTGTCATAGCCTCGCTGGCGGTCATCGCGTTTTCCAGTGCGCTCACCACCTGGCTGGTCCGAGGGGAGAGCACCAGGCAGCTGAAAGACCTGACCGGGCGGACTTCCGTCTGGAGCATGGTAGTCAGGGCGCCACGGGATTCGTTTCAGGTGCTGTTCGGCTTCGGCTTGTCCAACAAGTCATTCAACGGACTCCCCGTGGACAGTAACTGGCTCGCTGCCTACCTGGATCTCGGCCTCGTCGGGGTTGCGCTCTCGGCCGCATTGATCCTGTTCGTGCTGGTTGCTGCCTATTTCGAGCCAAGTGGCGCACGCCGTGCTCTTGCCCTGTTCCTCGTTACCTACCTCCTCATCGCATCGCTGACCGCGACCGGAATCAGTGACGCCTCCATCGCCCTTCTCGAGCTCTCCCTGGCCGCGTCGCTGCTGGTGCCGAGCCTTGCCAGAGGCTCGCCTCGATGAGGGTCCTGGTAGCGCACAATCGATATCGCTCCGGCACACCGAGCGGCGAAAATCGCGTCGTTGATACGGAATGCGAGGCGCTGGCGCGCCGCGGGCATCAGGTGGCCCGTTTTGAGCTGCAGAGCGACGACATCAGCGCCTGGTCACTGGCACGGAAAGCGACGCTACCTGCCAAAGCCATCTGGAACCAGGGGGCATATCGCAGCCTCGCTGTCACGCTGCGCGAACGCAAGCCGCAGGTCGTGCACGTGCACAACACTTTTCCGCTGCTCAGCCCCGCAATTCTGTACGCCTGCCGGCACGCGCGCGTCCCCGTCGTCGTGACCGTCCACAATTATCGGCTCTCGTGCGCGAGTGGCGACTTCTTCCGGGACGGCCGTATCTGCCACTCCTGCGCTCGCGTCCCGATCCCGGCGGTTGTGCATGGCTGCTATCGC
>Ga0126378_10000758_pt1 | contig 23763 bp, 14 predicted proteins | sample PanSoiMetPlot_23_FD_92587 | JGI IMG/M metagenome (GOLD analysis project Ga0126378, IMG submission 92587) | Tropical forest soil microbial communities from Panama - MetaG Plot_23 | ecosystem: Environmental > Terrestrial > Soil > Tropical forest > Bulk soil | place: Panama | collected 2016-02-17
ACGGAGACTGTGCCATCCACGCCGGCCAATCGCACCAAGGATCAAATGTATCCAGAACCTTGATCCGCGGGTCGACAGCAGAAGCCAGAATTCCAATGCTCGCTCCGGACAGCTGCGCGAACATGCCTACGCGATCCATGTCGAGATCGTGGCGCGTCGCCAGATAATCGATGATCAATTGCACGTCGTGTGCTGTCTTACCCATGCTCTCTTGCAACTCGCTGAGGAACCACTGCTTCATCGGACGATTGTGATAGCGCTGCCCTGTGAGCGCGCTGACAAATCCCACGGCGGCAACGCCGTCCCGCGCCAGAAATTCCTGGACCTTCTCATCGCGGAACGTATCCGTATCAGAAGGATAGCCGTACAGGTAGAGAACCACGGGCGGCTTGTCGATGTGCGCAGGCTTCATGATCCACAAATCGATGGGATCGGCCTTTCTCCACTGCACCCGGACCAGTTCCACGCTGTACTTCTCCTTCTTGTCGACGAATCCAACAAGAGGCTGGACAGGCTGTAAATGGCTGGTGCGAAGCGCAGGTGTGGACCAGTCTTCGGTGACGCCTTGAAAACGATCGTCGACAAAGTCCTCAATCTGCGGCGGCGGCACTTTCGGTGCATTCTGCGCGCTGGCCGCTTTGGCAAAAAACAGAAACATGATCGTGTAAGAAAAAACCGTCATCACAAGTTGTAAGAATTGAGCGCGAAACTTCATAACCTCTTGTACTTGCACCTCTCCAGAAAGTTTTGCCAGAAATTGACCTTACCATACCCTGCTGTTGCCCGGCGCGCGCCGGATAAAAACAGCTTGAAAAAGGGCGAACCACCTGAATGGTTCGCCCGGTTGAAGTTCGAGTGTGAACTGCTGGACTCAATCTAGTTGCGGTCCGGACCGTTCGAGCAGGAGACGTTGGACGTTCCCTTCGTGCTGTTCACGTCGGTGTCGATTCCGATCTGGATGATACCAGCCGTGTTGGTTTCGGCCACTGAAGTGTTGATGGTCCAGGTGTCACTTACCTGAGTACCGTTCGTTTGCGTGACCGTGAACGTCGTACTGCCGGCGGCGTTCGTGACCGAGCCGATGCAGCCGCCCATATCGCCGCCCGCGTCAAGACCGGTGGGGTTGTTGTTGACGTTGAAGCTGCCGAGTTTGGGTGCGGGTCCGAGACTATCAGCGCCAGGGCAGGTCGCCGAGGTGCCATTTCCATCGCACTGCTGGTAGTGCGCACGGAAGATGGTCAGTCCCGGATCGATGTTGCCTGCAACGCTTGTCCTTAGCGCCGGAACATAGTCAGGCGTGGCAAGAACAACGTATTGATGGGAAGCAGTGGCCAAGGCCGTGACACCGGCCTTAGCCGCCGCGGTGGCGACCATGCGCAATACTGACCAAGCACCGTAGCTACCATTGCGAACGTTCGGGAAGGACGCACCCGTACTCCAGAACTGACTCTCCGCGCAAGGCGCGGAGCAAAGGGGTAGTTCCTGGTTCGGGTAGAGAGACTTGGTGGCGCTGTTGAACGGGCCAATCGGGTCGACGCCGTCGATTGTGGCGTAGCCATAGCCCGCGTTGCCGGCGACCGGCTTCACGTTCCCGAAGCTGAAGAACGTGTAGGCAAAGCCATCGACGCCGTTGTTGCTTTGTGAGTTCAAAACTGAATTAACAACTTCGCCAGTTCCGATACCACGTGAGCGGAAGCCGGCAGTTCCGCAAGCCAGGTTCTTCAGTGGGTTGTTGGCGCCCACGCCAGTCTCCTGGCTCGCATTGGGAGCAGTGGTTCCATTGGAAGCGAGGGTTTGTACCGGGCGACGGAATACAGTCGCTTCGGTGGTGTTCATGGTGCCCGACAGGGGTTCACGCAGATATGCGTAAATCGGGTTGGGGCTGGCCCCAACGCCAAAGTGGGCCGCGTCGCAATTGGCTCCCGAGAAGAGGGTGGACGCTTGATCGTTGCTCAGATTGATGCCGGTGACGCCAGTTCCCTGGTTCAGTCCGGTGCCCGAAGCCCCATTGCGGCTATAGATGAAGGTGACCGGCGATGCGCCCATCGAGATTACGGTGTAAGCCGGAACGGTCAAGTTGTCAAACGGGTCTTTCCCGCTGATGTTGAAAGCCAACACGTTGGCAGTGGAGCTCGAGCCGGGATAGCCGCTAGCGATCGCGCTGCCGACGAGTGGCCCGTTCGTCTTGTTCGAGGTGCTATAGGCCGGGCACTTACCGGAAGCATTGACGCTGTTGTAGCCGAGCCCGTCAAGTCCATCGCCGAAGCCGGGGGAGCCAGCACCGAGTTTGGAGTTTACGCGGCACTCCGCGAACGCCGCATCCTCTGGACGGATGTCGGTACCAGCGCTGTTTACCTTCACTCCGAGTCCGGTTGTTGGGTTCTTGAACAACGCCTCCACTGCGGCGGGGGGATTGATTGTGTCAGGGCCCCACAGCGAAGCGGAGATCTTCTGTCCAGCGGACCCCCAGTTGTACCCCGTGGGAGACTGGATGTTGCAAGCGGGGTTGGCGAAGAAGCAGCGGTTGCCAACCACAGAGTCTACTTTGATGTAAGCCCAAACGTTGGGGCCGGTGGTGCTATCCCAAACAATCCAGATGTCGCCCTTGTCGACTGTATCTGCGGTACCCTTTACTCTCTTTCCGGGGCGGGTATCGTGCAGTTCAAACGACGCATTATCGGTGTAATGGGAGCAGCTGAGTCCCGTCTTGGGGACCACGCAATTCCCGCCGTTGTAAGCTGCCAGAGCCATGGTCTGCCACAAAGCCGAAGAACCAGAGGCAATGACTACGCCTTTGGCGGCTGCGGAGGCAGAGGGAGCGAGAGCTGACATCGCGGTCACGAGTACGAGCGCCGCGAAAAGCGCCTTCATTCTCGACATTCGATATTCTCCTTTTACATTAGTTGAAAACAAACAGGCCAGTGCGAAGACTCGCCTACGCATACTGGGAAACATTGTTTTCGGATAGACGACGGACGCGCCCACACTTAGAGCGAAGCAGCAGTGCTCGGCCGCGACCGACAGGAGAATAAAGCAGGCTCCCGAATTGCGATATGAAAACTTCAAGAAAAGACTGTTAACAGAACATTACATTTGTGCAAGAAGTTGATATTTGCGAACTCCGCTACCCAAGCCGTATCTCCACCATCTGGAATAATTTAAACGATGTACAACCAACAGGTTTCTTCTGCCAGCTGTCACTCCAGGTTTCGAAGCGGGCGGGAGACTTTTCGCGCCCCAACACCCTAGTAAACCCGCTAGGCCACTCGCTAAACGAGCCCCGCAGTATGGCCTCTTTGATGATCGTGAAAACGAAGTGCGGCGGAATTTTAACCTGATTTTAACGTTGGGCAATTTCGCCATCTAATAGAATTCCTCGTCGTTCTTCAACCCACAAAAAAGTTCTTCTGTTTGAGAGGCTGGCTTTGAGCTTCCGGAGTTGTTCTGTGACGGTGCGCGTCCAATCAGTTTGGCTGGCTCCGTTGATGCTCGTGATGTGTTTGATTGTTTGCCCAAAGACTGTGCACGGCCAAACGGCACGGAAGACCAAGCCCGCTTCGATCAGCGGGACCGTCACAGATTCGGTGGGAAACGTGGTCGCCGGGGCGAAAGTCTCTCTGGATGGCCCCACCAAGCGCGAGGTTCAAAGCGGGGCCAATGGGGCGTACGCATTCAACGATCTGGCACCCGGGCGATACACGCTGACGGCGGTTGCTCCGAATTTTCCCCCGCTCGTGCTGTCCGACCTGAATGTAACGGCCGGCCGCGAACTTCCTATCGACGTGACTCTAGAAGGAACCTTGCCGTCAGCGGCGCCGCCGCCAGCCTCGCAAGCTCCGCCAGCGACGCCTACCCCGGCGGAACAACAACCAGCGACCCCTGCGGCACCTATGATCGCGCCGACCACACCGCCGATGCCGGTGCTGGCACAGCAGGGTCCTGGGAATGGCAAGGCTTCTATCAGCGGATCTGTAAACGACCAGACCGGCGCCGCGGTGCCGAGCGCAAAAATTGTGCTAAATGGTCCCGGCGGAACGCGAGAAGGCCAGAGTAGCGCGACCGGAACCTACGCCTTCACTGACTTGGATCCGGGTACGTACAGCCTAATCGCAAGCTCGCCCAACTTCGCCGAGAAGCATTACGACAATATCAACGTCGCGGTGGGCCAGCAGATTCCACTGGACATCGGGCTCGAACCCGCGGCAGCGGTAGAAAAAGTAAATGTCGAGGCCAGCGAAGCAGGGAAGGTGGAAACCGAGACCTCGACCTCATCAGAGACGATCGAGCAAAAGGAAGTTGTGAGCCTGCAACTGAACGGGCGCAACTTTTCGCAGTTGATCGCTCTTGCGCCTGGGGTGAGTAATCAGACCGGCCAGGATGAAGGCAAAGTCGGAGTCGTGGGCAGCGTCAAGTACAGCGTGAATGGCGGACGTGTCGAGTACAACACCTTCGAGATCGATGGCAGCGATGTGCTCAACACCGGCTTGAACCGCTCCGCCAGTACGCTCGTCGTTTATCCCAGTATCGACGCGATTCAGGAAGTCAAGGTTCTGACGGCAAATTACTCGGCGCAGTACGGGCGCACAGCGTCCGGCACCGTGCAGGTCACCACCAAGTCAGGGAGTAGTTCGATTCACGGGAATCTGTACGACTTCACGCGCAACGAGGCCTTCAACGCCCGCAATTATTTCGATCTCACAAACAAAGCGCCACTTTACCGCAGGCAGGATTTCGGCGGCACCATCGGCGGACCGCTTAGCATTCCGCACCTCTACAACACCCGGAGAGACAAGACCTTTTTCTTCTTCTCCGAGGAGGTGCGGCTGGAAAAATCTCCGATCGACTACAACCAGGCGGTTCCGGGCCTGAAAGAGCGCGGGCTGATCATGACGCCGCAGGGAATTAGGCCGAACCTGAGTCCGGTGCCCGATTTTTCAACCGGGCTGTACGGACAAATTTTTGATTTCAGTGACGTATGTGCCGGCATCACGGGTTCTTCGTTCAACCGGTCACAGTTCCCGGACTGCCCAGCCCTGCCGGGATCTGGGAGTACAGCTCTCGCTCCAATTACGAGTCTCGAAACTCGTGCTATCCCTTCTTGCTCCAGTGGACAGTGCATCACCGTGCAGGGCGACGGCGTGGACAAGAATGCTCTGGCCATCCTTAATGCCAACCTGATTCCGCTGCCCAACTCTCCAATCGGTTGCAACTACGCGTTGCCGCTGGCCGCGGTGCTGGGACCAGACGACCCGAATCGCTGCTATGTTGCCGCCGTTTCACCGTCGACTTATTGGCGAGAAGAATTATTTCGTGTCGATCACAATGTGACGTCGAAAGTGAGACTTTCTTTCCGTTACATCCACGACGCGTGGGATACGACGGTCCTGACTCCTCAGTGGAATTATCTAAGCATCACCAATCCGTCGGCGGGGACTTTCCCCACCATCCAAAATCGCTTCGTGGGCCCTGGCCTGAGCCTGGTTGCTGAAGCCAGCTACGCCATTAGTCCGACGCTTCTCAATACCACGGTTTTGAGCTACTCCAACTCGACCATCACGTTGTCGGACAGAAACGGCCCGGGGGGAGCTCAATTCCAACGTAATCCAGCCCTTGATCGCCCGCTTATTGGCAGTGCTGGTGGTTGCAATCCGGCGCTCTCGGTCGACCCTCAATCGGGATTTCCAGAATGCGCAATGGGCTATCTCTTCAACAACGGTTTCGGCGGAAAAATGCCGGGAGTCGCCTTCCTGGGAACCAATGCCGCTTATGGAGGCCGCGGCTTTGCCTTCGATCCTTCCTACATGCCCTGGGAGCACACCAGCCCGACTTATTCCATTCGTGATGACGTCGGGAAGGCTTTTGGCAGACATACTCTGCAATTCGGGATGCAGTATGTGCTGTATCAACGCAATCAGGACAACAACGTAATCGGTGGTGCTTCCGGTGACACGCAAGGCCTTCTTACTTATGCCAACTCGTCCTGGAGCACGGGGAACGCATTTGCGGATTTCCTTGGACAATTCGGGCAGTTAGGCTTCAGCCAGCAGGATCCACTCGAATTCATCCAGAGCTTTACCCAAGATTCGGCGCAGCATCGTTACTATCAGCGCTATCAACTCGCCGAACCTTACGTTCAGGACGACTGGAAGGTCACCCCACGGCTTACCCTGAACCTAGGTCTGCGTTTGAGCTTGTTCGGGCTCTACACCGAGAAAAATCGAGCGGCGTGGAACTGGGAAGCTTCACGATTCGATCACACCCGCTTCACGGTAGATCCGACGTTCGGAGACCTTCTGGACGGCGGAAATCCGGTGAGCTATAACCCCACGACTTTTGCCTTATCCCCGAGCGTGGTAAGCGGACTGGGGTTGGTTCAGTGCGGCATGGGTGGCGTGCCCGCCGGCTGTATGACGGGACATTTATTCAATTGGGCGCCGCGAGTTGGATTTGCCTGGGACCCAAAAGGTGACGGCAAGACCTCGATCCGTGGCGGTTACGGGATGTTCTACGAGCACGGCACTGGGAATGAGTCGAATACCGGTTCACTCGAAGCCAGCGCTCCAGTCGTGCTCAGCGTTACCCAACCCATCCCTACCAGTTTTCCGTGCATTGGCAACGTGGGATTCGGATCATTCAATCAGACTGTCAGTCAGAGCGTGGGGAGCTATTGCGGGGTCAGCAATAATGCGCCGCCACTGCCGAATACGCTGTACCCCATCGACGTTACCTCGATTCCCACAAAGGCGGTTTGGCCATACGTACAGCAATGGAGCCTCGGCATTCAGAGGGAACTAAGTCGCGACTTTGTTGTCAATCTTGGCTATGCCGGAAGCAAGGGCACTCACCTCACCGTGGAACGGCAGCTTAATCAGTTGCCGCCACTGCCCGCCAGCGAGAATCCATTCGGTCCGAACGAGCCGCTAACCATAAATGACTGCACTGTGGGACCCACGGGTACGGGGTCCGCTGGCCCTGGCGTGAATAATGCTCCGTTTGCGCTGCAGAGCGGCGCCGTGGTCAACTCCAGTAGTCCCGCGTACGTTTATCTCCAGGCCGCCTGCGCCAACGTATTCACGCCAAACGTGAATGCGCTTAGTCTTCGACCGTATCCCGGACTAGGCAGGGTTCTTTCGCTGCAGAATGCAGCCGATTCCGGCTATCACGCGTTTCAATTCAGCGCCCGGCGCACGCGAGGAGCGCTGACGACAGGTCTGTCTTATTCGTACAGCCATTCGATCGACGATTCCTCCGATCGCAGCGATCCCGTACTCGTGAACTCGTACGATCTCAGAGAAAATCGAGCGAGCTCCAATTTCGACGAACGGCATTTGCTCACCGTCAATTACATCTATCAGTTTTCGCTTCGCGGTCTGATCCACGATCTGTTCGATTGGGCAAACGAAAATGAGCAGCCGAGAAAAGGTGCCGCTCCCGTTCCGTCCAATTGCTGCGCTGGATTTAAAGGTCAGTTGCTGGATGGCTGGGAGTTTTCCGGGATTACGCTGATGCATTCCGGCACGCCGTTTTCGGTGATCAACACCGCCGGCAACACTGGAATTTCAGTCACGGACAATGCGGGCGTCTCCAGCGGCCTTGGAATCGCGGCCTCATATCCTGACGTGGTTCGAGGATTAGGCAAACCGGGCAATAATCTGCAGAGCTTCGGGCCATTGCTGGGGAATCCTTCGCAATTCGTAGCCCCGCGCGGACTTACCTTTGGAAACGCTGGTCGAAATTTTCTCAATAACCCACGTCAGGTCAACTTCGACATGGCCTTCGCCAAGCATTTCAGAATCACTGAAGCGGGACAGCTGGAATTCCGCGCCGAGGCCTTCAACATTTTCAATCACACCGAATTCCGAATCTACGATCCGGACAATCCGGGCAGTACCGGCAACAATGTCATCAGTTGTTACGGCGGACCCGCCTACTCGGCGGGATACAAGGGCTCTGCCGCCGACTGCGTGACTGGCGCCTCATTCTTGCATCCGGTAGATGCCCATCGGCCCCGTACGATCCAGGTAGCACTGAAGTTTTCTTTCTAGGAACCGTGAAGATGAAGTCTGAGTTTCCGAAAACCGTGCGCTCCTTGCAGCACATATATCTGCCGATGACGGTGCAGGTCTGTTTTCTCATCGTGTTGTCTTTGGCGCTTTCGTCCTGTGGGGGAAGCGCGAACGGAGATCCGGCCGGGGCACAGGGCAGCATTGCGGGAAACTGGCAATTCAACTTGTCAACGACGGGCGACACGTTCTCGGCCAGCCCGCTGCAGGGCGGGTTCCTTCTGCAGAAGAACGGTGCGGTGACCGGCCAGATTGTCTTCTCGATCGCCATGACGACTGGTAGCGGCTCCCAGGCCGTCACTACCACCTGCAACAATGGAACGGCTACGGTTACCGGTACGATGAGCGGTCAGACGGTGAATCTCACGGCAGTACTGCCGACTTTCGAGAAAGACGGGGTCACCGCCACGACTCAGACTCTCACTCTCTCGGGAGGCCAGCTGAGCTCGGATGGTTCGACGATCCAAAACGGAAAGTACACCCTGACTCCCGGTTATGGGACGTCGGGTACCCCGTGCGGTACGGCTCAGGATGGCGGTACTTGGAGCGCAATCTCCGTGCCTGCGCTGACAGGGGGCTATCAAGGTTTCTTCCACAGCACGAGCGGTGGTGCGTCGGGTCAGGACGCCACAGTTTCTGCGACCTTCACGCAGGGTCCGAACATTGGAGCAAGCAGCGCGACCGTTACGGGTACACTGACTTTTCAAGACCCCGTCACTCTTCTCCCGGATTACTCCTGCATGGCGACAGCATCCGTGGATGGAACGATCAGTGGCAACACCGTGGTGCTACAGATTTTCGGCAGCAACGGAAGCGTGATCGGCCAAATCGGCCAGACAACCGCCACCAGCTCCACCAACGGCGTCGTGACCTTGAACAACACCGCGAACGGCCACATACTGCAGAACCTACAAGTCACCGGGAGGACAAGCTACGGATACAGTCTGACGACCAAGTCCTGTTCCAACGGGGACTCCGGAAATCTCTGCCTGGCGGCAGGGAGCTCAAATGCCTGCCAGCAGCCAATTAGTTTGACTCCACCGTCGCTAACCTTCTCTCCGCAGCTTCTAGGTTCGAGCCCGAGCTCGCAGACAATCACCCTGACCAACAATACGAGCTCGCAGTTGACCGGTGCCCAAATCGCCTTGAAGGAAACCTCCAGCGGAGTGTTTTACGGTTCATCGATAAACGGTGGAAGCGACTTCAATGGCGTTCGGAACTTCAGTGAGCAAGACAACTGTACTCAGCAAGGGATGATCTCACTCGGTCCAGGGAAAAGCTGCACCATCACAGTCAATTTTGCGCCGCAGGAAAGCTGCCCCTGGCTTCCTCAACAAGTTTCGGGAAACCCAAACATTGACGGATATCCGCCGGTAAAGTGTCCGCTTCCACTGACCGCTTTTTTGAGCGTGGCGGTGCCGACTGCTGACACCCCTGACTCTGACGGCGCGTTCACGATCCCCATTACGGGCACCGGCTTGAGCGCGGTTGTTCCCTCGGTCGGCGAACTCGACTTCGGGTGGGAAGCCGTAGGCGAGGCAAGCCCGCCACAAACGCTGACCTTCAGCAACCAGAGTCCGAAAGCGATCTACATTCCTCCGTCTCCTTCAGCTCAGGCTTGTGTTTTTGTAAACAACCATACTGGCTTCGGTTTTATCCCGGCGCCCCAGGCGCGCCCACCCCTTTCGCCGCCGCAAGGCTCTGCCCTGGCGAACGGACTTTCAGTGGCCGAGACGCAGAACCTGGCGAAGGGGAATGTCCTCTACGGTCAGCCCATACAGTTCGAGAACCTGCTGAACAATGCTCCTCTTCCTGCCCCCACGGTGGGCTACGATTGCGACAGCGATCCGCTCGCCGCGTTGGGGGGCACCGGGCAACCGAACTTCCTGGTTTCGAACGATACCTGCTCCGGCCAAACCCTTCAGCCCTTCGGACACGCAGGCAGTAGCTGCAGTGTTGAGGTAACTTTTGTTCCGCAGTTATGGACGGGGCAGGTTGCGGTTACCAACAACCTCAGCCTGGACGATTTTCTGCAGCTCAACACAGCCTGGTGCGGCGACGCCAACAATCCTGCCGAACCCAATTGCGAGATCGACAGCGGCCGCTTCCCGGTGGAAATCAAAACCAATAGTCCCAGCCCACTCCGGATGACTCCCGGCGCAGCTTTGGAATTTGGCACCGTGCTCAAGGGCACCGCCAGTGCACCGCTTACCCTCACACTGTTCAACGACCCAACCGATCCGCAGACAGCGGCGGTGACATTCATCAGCAAGGCCGTGACGGGCAACGACTATCTGGAGACGGATAATTGCCCGGTCACCCTGGCTGCGAACCAGAGTTGCGAAATCACGGTTATCTTTACGCCGACGATCAGCGGTCCGGATTTTGGGCAGATCGGGCTCACGTATACCAGCTCCGTTCAGAGTCAAGTATCGCTGCCGATTTATCTGCGCGGGATGGGGCAGTAGGTTTTCTGCGACATCACCTCATGCGAGGCAAGAGGGGGATGACGAAATTTCTGGAAGTTTTCTTAAGGAGGCCAGCAGTGCCGGCTACCAAACCGATTCTTACCTCCGTGATTCTCGGGGCTATGTTGTTTCTGACTGCCTGCGGTGGCAGTTCTTCCCATTCGACCACCCCGTCGTCTGCGCTTTCCATCGCTCTGAATCCGGCGCCGTCCACGACGACGACTATGGTTGGCAACACCAAGGGGATCCAGTTCACCGCTGTCGTAAGTAACGACTCCTCGAACGCCGGAGTCGACTGGGCCATCACGTGCCCCGCTTACGTTGCTGGGAGCACAGCGAATGGCGGTTCTGGCGGATTCCAGCCGGTCAATGGAAGCTTCCCCTGCGGCACTCTGAGTGTTGCCCCTACGATGCACACCGCGAGCGGAAAGCCGGTCACTTACACGCCGCCTTCGTATCTTTCAAGCGGCGCGACGACTGTGACTATTGTGGCCTTCGCAACTGCCGATCATACCCACAACGTCAGCACTCCCGTGGCGGTCAATTCGTATACCAGCGCACTGAAAGGTACCTACATACTGGAGGTGCAGGGGACCGACGGCACCAATCCCTATCAGGCGACCGGAGCTTTTGCATTCGACGGAAAAGGCAACATTACTTCTGGCGAGGAAACCTACAATACAGTCGCGTCGCCTTACTCTAGTTCTTTCACCGTTCAGGGATCGGGCGGAACACCCAGCACCTACTTCGTCGGTGCTGATGGGCGCGGTACCATCACTATTAACGTTCAGCAGACCACCAACCCTGCCAGTACACTCACGCAAAATTTGAGCTTCGTGGTTCTTTCCAGCGCGAAAGCTTTCGTAGCCGATCTTGGCGACTTCTCTAACGGGATTGCGATCACGCTGTCGGGGGCAGGAACGCTGGAACTTCAGGATTCGACGGCCGCCACCACCCTGCCGACGGGAGCCTACGCGTTCGTGCTGAACGGAATTGATTCAGGCGGTAATTCGCTCATTAACACATATATTGGCACCGGCCCGCTTCCCACAGCGACCGGCGGAGTGATCAATATCGATAACACCGGAAGTATTTCCAGCGCAAGCAGTCTTGCGGACGAGGACTACGAGATCTACAACTACAATGGGGGATCGCCGGCAGTGACGCCCAAGCTGTTTAGCTGCCCACCGGCAAGCTTGTCGGGGGTGGAAAATGGGCCTGATTCCTTTGGATCCATCTCCTTGCTGCTGATTGGCTCTTCCTGTTTCGGTCAGCCGCCCAATACCTCAGGTTCGATTCAGCTCACCGGATACATTGTCGATTCCACTCATATCCGGCTGATTGAGAGCGATGACACCAATGGAAGCGGCGGATTCCTTACCGCTGGTATCGCGATCAGCCAAGGGTGCAGTACTTGCAATTTTAGTGCCGCATCGCTTTCCGGAAATTACGTTTTCGGAATCTCTGGAATGGAGGGCAACAGCTTCAACTCCAACTTCTTCACCGGCTTTGCCGCGCCCTACGTGCCTTGGTCGTTCACGTCCGCCGGGGTCATCGCCGCGGACGGCAACGGCAATTACACCGGAGAAACGGACACGTTTTTTCTCAGCGGTGGCATGCCCACCTACAATGGCACGCCAACCAGTTTCAATGACACGCCAATCCACGGAACGTACGCGGTCGACCCGGGCGGACTTGGCCGCGTCTCTCTGTCGCCTGTGGTTTTTCTATATAAAGGAAGTCCCTCGCCTCACCCGTATTTCTTGTTTTACCTGACCGGAAATGGCAACCCTCCTCTGGCGCTGTGGGCCGGCGGTACGGACCAAAATTTCCCGTCCTTGGGGGTAGGAGAAACCTATGTGCAGGCTCCAAATCCCAACACTCTAGCTTTCGGCAGTTCTGAGACTTATGGTGTGAACTTTACGGCGGTAAATACCCTTGGCGTAAATCCCGGTACCTCCAACACCCAACCGGAGGACGACGGGAGCGGATCAGTGACCTCCAACAATGGCACTTGGACCGGAAACATCGACGACGCGTACCACAACATCATCACAATCGCGGGTGGCGCGCCGTTGCCACTCTCCGGCAACTTCGTCTTGTCCACCGCTGACGCCTATGGTCGTCTGAATGGGGATTTCATGTACAACCTTGCAAATGGTGGTGCCCCACCGACGAGCCAAGTCGCGTACTATATGGCCGACCCCAACCACGCTTTCTTCGTGGAGACCGACTGGCCGACGCTGTTTTTCAACAATGGAACGGGGCAGGTTGGGTGGGGCTACTTCGCGCAAGCCTGCGACGTAACCAGCGCCACAAGTTGCCCGGCCGCCGCCCAGGCCGCGAAAAAGAAGCCTTCTTTGCAAGTGCGCAAGAGACCCGTGGAGTGAAGGAATGCTGCTCGGCAGCAGCCTCATGTGGAACGAGCCTTTACGACACCACCTCAGGTGGTGGCGACTCGAACAGTGATGCCGGAACCGTGTTTAAGGTGGATTCATCGGGAACGAAGCGGTCCTCCACTACGGGTTCGGGAAGGGAGGGCTGGGGTCCCTATGCTGGCTTGATCACGGCCACAGCATTCGAGCTCACGACTGACGGGACGGGAAAAATGGTTTACAGCTTGGATCCTTCTCGCCGGATCCGACTCTCGGCCCTACGAAGGCCTTGATGGATGCGCAGGGGAACCTCAATGGGACGACGGAGATTAGGGAGCATACAACTACCGTCCGGTCTTCCAACTTACTTCGTCCGGCGCTGAAACCGCACTCTATAGCTTTGGTGGGGGTGGGCCCGGCGGCATTTCCATACGTGGGCTTGGGAATGGATGCCCAAGGAAATCTGTCGGGGCGCAACGCAATAGGGAGGGGCTCACGACGAGATGACGATTTTCAGTATACCCCGTAGCGCTTTAGTGTTCAGTTTTGCATTTCTCTCGTTGCGGTAGGTCAGCCTTCGCCGTCTACTCAAACTGCTTTGAAAGGCCCCGGTTTCAAGCCGCGCCCTTTCGAAATGAGGCAGAGAAGTCGATTTTTTCGGAATCCTCGGTAAGTAGCGGGTGCGAACCATAACCGGGAATGGGTACGACTTCAATCGGGCCGGGAAGCCAAAAAATCAGGTGGCGGCTAGAGCCGCTCGGACAAAACGTTGTTGGCGAGGTAGGCGGTTGACGGGAGTGAACAGTCTTTATTTTTTTTGCAATTCAGGAGATAACAAATGAAACGATTTGCATCCGTGGTCTTGATAACCGTACTGGGAATAGGACTCGCTGGTTTGCAGGCGCAGACAGCATCCCGTACGAGAAAAAAAACGCAATCCGATGCGGTCGCCGAAAAACTGACGGAGTTGCAGCAGGCGATTCAAGCGCAGCAGCAACAGATTCAACAACTCAGTCAGCAGGTTCAAAGCCGCGATCAGCGCATTCAGCAACTGGAACAGCGGCTCGACCAGAATCAGACGGTGGTTACCCAGGCTCAGGCGAAAGCGGATTCGGCGGCTTCGCAAGCGGCCGAGCAGCAGAAAACGGTTGCCACATTGTCGAGCGACGTGACTGACTTGAAGGCAAACTCCACACAAGTGGTGCAGAACCTGCAAGACACACAAAAGTCCGTACGCGAGCAGAGCGAGAGTCCACTGGCAATTCATTTCAAAGGAGTGACACTTACGCCGGGAGGGTTCGCGGCCGCTGAAACCGTGTGGCGTAATCGTGCTCTCGCATCTGACGTCAATACCCCGTTCAACAGCGTCAACATGCCGGGTGCAGGGCAAAACAATCTTTCGGAATTGTATGGTTCTGGGCGCCAGTCTCGCGCTGCTATGCTGGCCGAAGGCCATGTCCAGGATTTGAAGTTGAGCGGCTATTACGAGGCCGATTTTCTCTCATCGGGCATTACCTCGAATAACAACCAGAGCAACAGCTATTCCTTGCGGCAGCGGCAATTCTGGGGACAGGTTGCCGCCAAGACCTGGAGCGTGACCGGCGGGCAGATGTGGAGCCTGGTTACCGAAACCAAGCATGGTTTGGATAACCGAACTGAAGCGCTGCCGATGACCATCGACGCCGCGTATACCGTCGGCTTTAGTTGGGCCCGCCAATATGGCCTGCGCGTTGTCGGGAACGTAAATGATCACTACTGGATTGGAGTGTCGGCGGAGAATCCGCAGACCACCTTCGCTGCCCGCGGAAACGCGGCGAATTTTGCCATCGGCAGTCCTGGCAACGGTGGCGGCGTTTACAACTCAGGCATCACGAATTGCAGCACGAGCACCGTTACCGGCACCACCGGCACGATCACCAACGTGTTGACCTCTTGCACGCCCGCCGCGACCTACTCGTTCAATGCCATGCCGGACTTCGTCTTCAAGGTGGCGGCCGAACCGGGATTTGGTCACTACGAATTTTTCGGTATTCTGGGCCGCTTTCGTGACCGTATTTATCCTTGCGGGGAGCCCTCTGCATTTTCCAATTGCAACGGCACGGTCTCTGCTTTGGGCGCGTACAACAACAGTCAAACAATCGGCGGCATCGGCGCCAATTTCCGCCTGACATTCTTCAAGCAACTGGACGTTGGAGGCCACGCGTTGGTGGGAAACGGCGTTGGGCGCTACGGGGCTGGCGGCTTGCCGGATTCGACCGTGCACGCCGACGGTACTCTGGCTCCTCTGCGCAGCTATCAGACCCTGGGAACGTTGGAGTGGCATACCAAGAGACTGGACTTCTACACCAATGGGGGGGTGGAGTACGTCGAACGCAACTGGCAGTATGATCCGAATAATCCCACCAGCCCGCTCACCCCGGTGGGATACGGTTCTCCGCTCTTCAACGTCGCGGGCTGCGGCACGGAGACAGCGCCTCCCATCACCGGTACCAACGGATTCACGTTTGGCTCACTTTCCAAGTGCAACGCGGACACGAAGAGCCTGGTCGAAGGCACGGTGGGATTCTGGATCAAAGCGCATAACGGACCACACGGCAGATTGCAATTTGGCCCGCAGTATTCTTATGTGTCTCGATACGCTTGGACAGGAACGAATGGGACGGGACTTTGGGCGCCTCACGGTGTCGACAACATGTTCTTCACATCATTCCGCTATTACTTGCCCTAGCCCTAGTTGAACGCTCGCCCCGCGGAACTCTCTTTTACCGTGGGGCGAGACGTTTTTTCGAAATTGCGTTAACGGTGTGTGGCGGATGCACCGTTGTCTACAGTGGTCTCCGTCTAGCGCCTTACGAATACCATCGCCAGCGCATCTTCGTAAATCAGGTTGAATTGTGAATCTGAAGCCAACAGACGAGAGAGCGGTTTCTGCTTCGGAATAAGGAAGACGTTGGCTTGGCGCAAATAGGGATCATCGTTGTACGAGGCATCCCCATTCTCGGTCCTGTAAAAGCGCATGTCGATCTCGTCACCGTACAGATCGGTGCGTCCATCGATGGCTACTGGGTACTCGGGCATGTACCACGTTATGAAATCTCCCCAATCGTAGGTGTTATAAAGAGGCCCCTTCTGAGGGTGCTCGCGCAGGTAGTTGATGGCCTGCACCGGGTAAACCCCGGCTATAGCAAAACGAAGGTTTTGGTTGTTGACGTCCATCGTTCGCGCGTAAAGCAGAATGAGCAGAGTTAATGCGACTGCGAACCCTGCTCTTTGGGTCATGGTTACTCTGTTTTCCCGCCTTGTGCCATCGAACCAAGCGGCAATGCACGCCGTTGCAGGAATGCACGCGAACCACGAGTCACGCTGAGTTCGGTAACCCACGACGCTTGCGACGATCAGTAACGCGAGCAGGAAAGCGTCAAGCTGCTTTCTGCGTCCCAAGACAAAGAACGCGAACCCGGTCAGCAGCAACTGAACGAAGTCTGTGTAGTTCCGGAAGCCGAGAGCCTGGAATTCGTGGATGTAGGTGAAGGGGAAGCTCGAAGCGGCATAGCTGAAAACCACAAAATACAAATGGTAAGAATACGGTCCGATACAGGTGGCCAGAACACATGCTGCCAGAACGACGAATAGCGTCCTTGCCGGAAGCGGGGTCGGGACAAGAAGATCTCTCACCCATGCCTTCGCTGCAGCCCAAGTTTGTAAGATGCTAATCGTCACGAATAGCCCCACTGCGACTAATCCGTAGACGAACTGGATGTGCACGTTAGCCCACAATACAAAAAGGGGTGGAAGCCAATAGAGTAGACGCGAGTTCCCGGTTCGTCGGGCCTCCAGCAAGAGCGTCAAGGTAAGTGCAAAAAGCGTCATGGAGAAGAACACGGGACGAGGCAACACATTGAAGAGAAAGGCGGCGCAGCAGGCCGTTGCCAGCAGGCAGGCTCTCCAGAAGGAGGCCGAAACCCGGCTGGTCATCCAAAAAACACTTGAGGCCACTGCCAGGGTCAGTAGCAATCCGTAGACGGCGACGCCCATTAAGTGAAACCAGGAGTGGAAAAGGGAAAGCAACAGCTCATAAAACCAGCTGTAGGCGATCCATGGCCGATCGGCGACAGTGGCGGAGAGAATTCCGCTGTACGGGACGGCCCGATGTTCCGCAACCCAGTCACCGACTTTGAGGTGTAGCCAGATATCAGGATCGGTAACGCTGTATTTCGGCAGCAGGGAAGGAGCTGCGATGATCGTTAATAGCAAGGCTAGGGCAGGCAGTTGCACCGAGCGCCAGTGAAAAAAGCTCCCGCTTTCAGGAGTCGCCGGCTCGCGCTCAAGAGTCTTGCGGCGAGCTACCGCAGGCAGGGGAGTCCTTTCCTTCACGGGTACCATGGGCTGCGCTGGCTCCTTCTCGGTGGGTGTTAACGGAATGGTTATTCTATCGTCAAAATGAGCCAGCATCCGTGCGCGCAATGTTAATCGTTGGTTACAATCGGCCTGCGGCCGTTGTCCTCGCTATGGTTCCGATGTACATTGTAATGTCTCTCAGGGTTGACCTCGAGAAGAGTTCTGCACATCCATTCAGTCTCAACAAAGTGCATCGGAGGATTCGCCGTGCTGCTCCACCACCAACGTTTGACGATCGTACTGCTGGCACTGGTTATGAGCAGCCTGCTGAACAGCTGTGGGACGAATGCGCCACCCTCCGTTTCCGGTGTGCCGCTTGCGAGTTCCGCGATTGGGTGTTCGACTGGGAATGTTCCCTGTTCGGCATCCATAGAAGTGCCTCAGGTTCTTGTGGATGGAGTAGACCCCAGTAGCTATGGGATTCCTGTCTCGTGCTCCATCACGGCGGGCGGCCAGGCGATGAAATTCACAACGGCAACTTCCCAACCGTGGTTTGCGGCATCTCCCGTGTCTGGATCTCTCCAGTCGGGCGGAAGCACGACGATCGCAGTTCCCTCCCTTAATGCCGCTAATGTGAACGGTAAGAATATCGGCCAAGTCACCGTGAGTGCCTCAGGTTACTCGGTCAACAGCCAGATGGCGGTCGAACTCAACTGTAACGCCATAAAAGGCAGCTGCGTAGTGGCTTATTCGTGTAATCCCAAGACGAATCCCCTGCCTTGAGGATTATCCTCCCAAGATAGTGCTCACCAGCCACATACTGCGGTCCGGACAGGGCAATTAGAAAGATCGTCCGGACTGCTCCCACAAAGAGGCCTCAAAAACCAAACTCCGCGATGATGCTGCCTAGCGCCAATTCACTCACGAGGACCCAGTTTCATTAAGCTGTAACAATCTTGGCCTAAACTTTTTACTTCATTTCAACATGATAGTTTGCTTTTTCAGCATTCTTGGCGGAGATTGACTTGCAACCGGTTGCAGATGCCAGAATTCAGAGCCGGCTCGTGGGCAAGACGTCCAGAAGTGAGAATCAGGTAGCTGCCCCGGGACGCCTCCGAACGCTGGGGCCCAGCTTGATGCTGGTCTTCGCCACCTCCGCCGCCTACATCTCCGTTGTCCGCAATGCATTGGTCAACTTCGATGACGGCGATTACCTCTTGCGCACGCTCCAGATCCGCGAAGGGTTTAACCTAACGTTTTTCCGCTGGGCCTTTAGCACTTTCGCACAGGCGAACTGGCATCCGCTCACTTGGATGTCTTACGCTCTCGATTACAAGTTGTTCTCCTTAAAACCTGCGGGTGTGCACCTCGAGAGTGTTTTCATCCACGCCCTGACCGCCGTTTTCTTGTTCTTGTTGTTGCAGGATGCGACTGGGAGTCGCGGGAAGAGCCTGGTGGTGGGCGCCTTCTACGCGTTACACCCTCTTAATTTGGAATGTGTCGCTTGGGCATCAGAGCGCAAGACCGTTCTCTGCATGTTCTTCTTCATGCTTGCGTTGTGGGGTTGGAGTCACTTTACAAAACAGCGAACGGCCTGGCACTATGTGACAGTTCTGGTGGCATTCGCCCTCGGTCTTATGGCGAAGCCGCAGATCGTTACCTTTCCGTTCATCCTTCTCCTTTGGGATATTTGGCCTTTAGGGCGTCTCCGCGGCTCGAGTTCTTGGTGGTCGTCTTTCCGTAGCTTAGTCCTAGAAAAGATTCCGCTTTTTATCCTAAGCGCTGCCAGTTCGATCGTGACCTATCGAGCGCAAGTGGCGGGCGGAGCGATGAGCAATTTGGAGCGGGTGTCGCTTGGCGTTCGCCTCGGAAGCGCTGTGGTGGCGTACGCGCGTTACTTGGGCAAGTCCATTTGGCCCACGCAGCTATCGGTTTTGTATCCCTATCCCGTCCATGGATTGCCTGCCTGGCAGGTGGCTGTGGCATCGGCATTGTTGTTGGGCATCTCCGTGCTCGTATTTCTCGCACGTAAACATCAATATCTGGTGACCGGATGGCTGTGGTTTCTCGGAACCCTCGTACCGATGATTGGACTTATTCAGATCGGTCATGCCACGATGGCCGATCGGTATGCTGGCCTGCCTTTAATTGGTCTGGGCCTGATGATTACCTGGGGGATCGACGACCTTGCCAAAGCGTACGCTATTCCAGATTCACGGCTGGCCTTCGGGTCTGGACTGATCTTGCTGCTCCTGGCCGTTGCGACCTACAAGCAGGTCGGATACTGGCACGATAGCGAAACACTGTGGAGGCGTGCCTTGGCCACAACCGAGAACAACTTTGTGGCGCATGACAATCTGGGTGTCGTGCTCATCAGTAAGAGTAAGGATGAGGGGGCGCTTGAGGAATTCCGCGAGGCCTTCGCGATACAGCCACATGATTCGATAGCAAACCTGTATCTCGGAATGTACGAGAGTGGACACGGCAACCATCAAGCCGCAGTTGATCATGTCTTGACGACCCTGAAGTATGTCGGCGATGGGAATCCGGAAATCTCCGAGACAGCCTACGACCAGCTCGGCAGTGAGTATCGCAACCTGCATCAATTCCAGGAATCCCGGAGGAGTTTTGAGGCTGCCTTGCAGATTAATCCTGCCGACAGTGAAGCCGAGATTGGCATGGGCCTGGTGGCGGAGCGGGACAAGAACTATTCCGAGGCCTTGCACTGGTATTCCGAGGCCATGCTGAAGCAGCCCAGCCCAGTCACTTCCTTACTCCTCGCCAACGCCTATCGCGAGAATGGGCAGCCCCGACAATCGGTAGAGGCCTTTCAGAAGGCACAAAGCCTCGCTCCAGATTTCCAGGCATCCGTAAACGTAGCCGACCAGATGCTCATCAGCATCGAGTAGGAGCAAAACTTTCTGTGGTGAACACTCTCCCTGGTTTTTTGTCTGGTTGTTTTCTGCGGGGTTTGCGCCCTTGCCTGCGGAGGGGCTGCTTCGTTGAATTCCTCGGAATCAGACGACCTCGTACCAGCTCAACAAGGAAGTAACTGCTGGGCAACAACGTTGCCCAGACGATCGACCACCGGTAGCGCGGCAAGAATTGCACAAAGTAGTAGACCAGTGGGAAGAACAGCAACCACAGTCCGAATACATACGCCGCGGTACGCGCCCTCATCCACATCACAACCATCCCGGCGACGCTTAACAGGGTGAAACAATGAAGCACCCAAGGCTGGTCCAACTCTCCCGCAGATTGCCCTTCGGAGAACGGGGGAAACCAGAAAGCTGAAAATCTTGCTGCGCTTAGGGCAAGGAATGCGCCCGGGTTGGCACGGATCCAGTGAATCGCGTCTCCCATCCGCATTCGGTTGTATTCAACCTCTCCCATGCTTCGCAACCTTAGTGCTTCATCGCCATTCAGGTTGGGGTCTACCGAGGCGAAGCAGCCATTGTTGTTGTTGACTGCCCACAAGGCGCTGGCACAAGGATTGTTTGATTCCGCCAGTTCTTTCCCAAGGTTGTCGCGGATGAAAACGATTCGATGAAAGACAACGTAATTTCTCACGATCCATGGGCTCACCATAAGGAGTGGGACCAGGGCGAGCATAATCTTCTGACCGTTCGAGCGCTGTGATTTGAAATGCAAGAGCATCAACCACCCCGCAAATACCAGCGCCACAGTCGGCTGTGCCAGCAGAAGAGATCCCCAAAGAACCCCTGAAAGGGCAAGAGATGTGTTTGACATCTCTTGGGTAAAGGCTTTTGCCATCACGAATGTAACGAGCACGGCTAACAATCCGGCGAAGGTGTTTTCCGCCACAAACGTGGCAGGTAGCCCCGCGGCCAACCATGCGCACGAAGCCAGAACTCCAGTCCAGAATCCCAGCCCGAGGCACCTGGCAAGAAATGGCAGCAGCATCTGCTGCGCCGCCAGCATTACCGTCATGCTCCACAACAAGACGCCGACCGCGCTGGGACCGTGTCCCAAGATTAAGATGATCATCGCCACATAGGCAGGATAGAGGGGCGCGAGGTGAGCCGAGGGCCCGGTCGCCGACACCCAGAACGGATCCGCAAAGGTGTGGTGTTTCACCATCGACTCGGCGAGTGCAAACGTCTCAAAGCCAGCGGCCTTGATTTCGACGTTGCGAGGATAGTTCGGCGAGTTGATCCACAGGCTGGCGATTCCCAGCACCGTCACCGCCAGCCATTGCGGCCATTTTGATTGCGCGTTATCTACCTCGAGTCTCATCCAGAGGAGTCTCCTCTACCTCTGGTTGATACTCAAGAGGTGCAGCAAATCTTGGGCAGTGGCGTATTCAGGATTCGCCTGCACTGCCTCTTCCAATCGCGATCGGGCTTCCTTGTCTTTCCCCTGCGCTTTGAGGAGCAAGGAAAGTTTGAGGTAGCTAGCCTCCGTGGGCTCGGCAGCCACGGATTGGGCAAAAGTCTCTATCGCGTGATCGACAGCGCCCGGGTTGGAATGGTTTGCCGCTCGCAGGTCGGACAGCGCGCTCGCAAAGTCCCTGGAACGAATGTGAGCGAACCCTAAGTCGAGAAGAGCGGAAGACCTATAGTTCCAATCTTCGGCGCTCAAGTCTCGGCCGTCAGTCATCTTGACCACGGCCTCGAATTCACGAACCCCATCCTCGAGATGACCCTGGGAAGCATAGAACACTCCAAGATTTACACGCGCGGAGACGTCATTCGGGTTGAGGGTTACAGCGTTTACCAGGTGAGGGAAGCCCAGCTCTGTTTCGCCTCGAGCGAATAGCGCAAGGCCAAGTTTTTTTTCCGCCAGTTCATTGTTCGTCGTTACGGCGAGGGTGTGGGACCAAATGGCCACGCTATCTTCCCAATAACCGAGCTGCTGAAAAGTCAGCAGCCCCATGGTCGCCAGTAGAATCGCCGCTGAAGCAACGCCGACCGCTTTCGGCATAGGCCAGCGCTTAAAGAGCTCAGCGGCGCTCCAGACAGACATCACAAACAACCCCACCACTGAGAGATATGCGTAACGATCTGCCATCGCCTGGTCCCCCACCTGCACGACGCCGATCATCGGAACCAGAGTCCCCAGAAACCACAGCCAGCCCACGATCAGATAGGGACGGGCCTTGCGCAGCATCCAAACCACAATGCTAACCGCACACAGGGCCAGAGTAGCTAGAAAGGGCTTCCACGCGGGTAGACCGGGACCAGGATGAGGATAAAACAGCGCGAATCCCGTCGGCCACAATGTTTTTCGGACGTAAGTTAGGTAAGAACACACGGCATTCCCCAACCTGGCGCTCAGCGGGAATGCCTGGATCGTTCGTAATCCTCCCCCTCGTTGTGCCCAGATCGTGATCGCCGAATCCGCAGCCGACAGTGCCAACAGCGGCAGTTTTTCAAGCAAAAGCTGCGCAACTGGCAATTGGGGAGTCGTGGATCCAGGAAGAGGCGCTATCCAGCCCGCGGCTCGCCGCAATGGCCAGTAGTCCAGCAATAGCAGCAGGGGCGGCAGAATAACAGCCATCGGCTTAGACGCCAGCGCCAGAGCGAAGACCGCGGCGACCACCGCAAGCGACTTAAATCGTGGTCGGTGGACATGCCAGCCATAGGCCAGCAAACTCAATAAAAGGAAGAATGCGCATAAAACACTTTTGCGTTCCGCAACCCAGGCCACCGATTCGACGTTGAAAGGATGCCAGGCAAACAGCGAAGCTACCATGAAGCTGCGCGCGTCCGCGCCTGTGGCCTGCTGCAGCCAAAGAAACAGTAGTATCGCGTTCAGCGCGTGAATGACAACATTGACGAGATGATGGTAGCCGGCATCCTGACCAAACAACTCCCAGTCGAGCGCATGCGACAGCCAGGTTAAAGGGTGCCAATTTACGGCATCCCTGGAAGTGAGCGACCATCGAATCGTCTCCCCAGTAAGCCCCGCGGTTACATGTGGATTGTTGAAAACGTATTCGGGGTCGTCGTAGTTGATAAAGTCGTGTCCGCGGACGGGCCTATAGAGAAGCAGCGTTCCGATGAAGAGCAGTAAAGCAAACGCCACGACCGATCGAATAGCATGCGACTGAGCGTGCATCCTCTGCTTTGCTAAGCGCTTGCTCTCTCGCGTCGATCTCTGCTTGCGCACGATTCGTCAGCCTTCATTAGGTCGGATCGTTGGAATGACCCGATTCTCGAAATAAGAGCCGCGATCGGACGACTGTTGGAAAATCCGGAACCGCCTCATTGCGAGGAGATAGACGCGACACAGAGAACGCGTAACAGAATACCAAATTGAGAGTGGAGGTGGAGCCGCGATCGGTTTGCGTGGGCCCGATTAGTGAAGAATTGGGAATGCGTACATGCTCCGCTCCTATCAGGCCTCCCCCGTTGTAGGGCGCCTCCACTTACAATTCATGACCCTGTAACAATGATGGGATTCGCAGCCTAGAGGCCGGGCGAACCACCTGAGTGGTTCGCCCGGTTGAGGTTGAAAGTGCGGTTGAACTGCTTACGCCAAACTAGTGGCGGTCAG
>Ga0126378_10000759_pt1 | contig 23750 bp, 25 predicted proteins | sample PanSoiMetPlot_23_FD_92587 | JGI IMG/M metagenome (GOLD analysis project Ga0126378, IMG submission 92587) | Tropical forest soil microbial communities from Panama - MetaG Plot_23 | ecosystem: Environmental > Terrestrial > Soil > Tropical forest > Bulk soil | place: Panama | collected 2016-02-17
GCGCGGCCGGCCGCGCGGCATCCCCAATCCCAGACGGCGCGTTCCCGACCTTGTCGCGCGGCCGCTGAGCGCGCAGGCGCTGTCGCATCTGCTCGACGGCAAGCCGCATCTGTTGCGTCCTCTTGCCGCGCAGCTCTTACCGCCCCCGCTCGCTGCCATCGACCCGGCCGAGCGCCTCGGGATCGACCTGTCATCACTGCGCACGGCGGAGGACTGCCGTCAGGTGCTGGGCGTTGTTCTGACGGCCATTACGCGCGGCGAGATTGCGCCGGCCGAGGGCTCTCGCATCGCAAGGCGTGTGAACGCCCGGCTTCGCGCGATGCGGCGCCTCCTCAAAAGGCTATCGTCCCACGGCTGCCGCGCCGGGGAGACGGCTCGATTAAACGATCGGCTGGCCCGCTTACTGGGCCAATTCGCGGAGCTCCGGCATCGTACGCTCCAGGCCCCGAAGGTATCGATCGACGGCTTCGTCGATTTCGCTGCGCGTGATGCAAAGCGGCGGCGAGAACGACGTCACGTCGGCGTAAGGCAGCGCGCGCACGAGCACGCCTTCTTCGAGCACTTTGCGGGCAACAATGCGGTGGACCTGCTTCTGCGGCTCAAAGAACCGGCGGGCTCGCTTGTCCGCGACGAATTCGACGGCGACCATGAGCCCCTCGCCGCGAATATCGCCGACAAAAGGATTGTCCTTGAGCCGCTCGCAGAGCCGGTCGTGCAGATAGGCGCCCATCGCCGCGGAATTCTCGACCAGCCCTTCGCGCTCCATGATGTCGAGATTGGCCAGACCAACGGCGCCGCCGACCGGGTGGCCAGAATAAGTGAAGCCGTGCATCAGCGGTCCCATCTCCGGCGAGGCGTCGCGCAGCACCGTCCAGATGTCATCGGAAATAACTGACGCCGAGAGCGGGAAATAGGCGCTCGTGATGCCCTTGGCGAGCGTCACGATATCCGGCTTCAACCCGAACAGACCCGTCGCAAACCATGAACCGGTGCGGCCAAAGCCGGTGATCACCTCATCGGCGATGAACAGGATGTCGTTCTCGGCGAGAACCTCTTGGATCCTGGCGAAATAGCCCTTGGGCGGCAGAAAGCCGCCGCCCGTACCCATGATCGGCTCGGCGATGAAGGCGGCGATCGTGTCGGCGCCCTCGCGGGCGATCAGCGCCTCGAGGTCCCCTACCATGCGCACTGTGAACGCCTCCTCGTCCTCGCCCTCTTCGGCGAACCGGTAGAAATGTGGGCACGAGGTGTGAAGGACCCCCTCGACGGGCAGATCGAAGGCTCTGTGGAAGGCCGGGATGCCGGTGAGGCTCCCGGCGGCGTAGGTCAGGCCGTGATAGCTGCCGAGGCGGGAGATCACCTTCTTCTTCTCCGGCCGGCCGCGCAGGTTGTTGTAGTAGCGCACCAGCTTAAAGTTCGTGTCGTTGGCGTCGGATCCGGAAGTCCCGAAAAACACCTTCGAGAGATGCCGCGCGCCAGCCTTCTCGCGAAACAGACCCAGCAGGCGGTCGGCCAGCCGGATGATCGGCTCGTTAGAGTAGGACGCAAAGGTATGATAATAGCCGAGATCGCGCATTGCCTGTGCGGCGGCTTCACCGAGCTCGGCGCGCCCATAGCCGACATTGACGCACCACAAGCCGGCGCCGCAATCGATGAGTTCGCGGCCGTTGCGGTCTTTGAGCCGCACGGCGGAGCCGCCGGCAATGATCGCCGGCCCGTTCTTCAAGTGATCCGCGATCGACGTCGCCGGGTGGATCAGGCTCTGCCGATCCATCTCTTCAAGCGAGTAATTGGCTGTCGTCATCTGGTCGCTCCTTCTACGCGACGCCGTTCAGCGCAAAATCGAAGATGTCGTAATTACGCAATCTGCGGCTCGCCGCAATCTGACGATACTTCGGCGTCAGCGGGCGCGACAGAATGAACGGCACCGGTTGCTCGCCGAGCCCGCCATGCGAGCGCAAACGATGACCCGCGAGCCCCGACAGATCGTGCTCGGTACGCGTCGCACCGATCGCGGTGTTGTCGTCACCGAGGACGACAAAGTCGGCCTCGCGGTCGAGCGGCAACTCGAACCGCTCCGCCGCGCTTGCTGCGTCGAGCGCCAGCGCCACCCCGGGCAACGCCGTGCTCGCCGCCATCAGCGACGGGATATCCGCAGCGTTGCGCGCATAGACGCGGACAAAGGATCCCAAGGCGCCATGGTGGCGCACGAACGGGTCGGTAATCGGACAGATCACCCGTGCGGCGCCGGCTCCGAAACGGCTGTTAAGTTCATCCTCGAGGAAAATGACATTGGGCTCGCCACCGGGTCTCGCCTTGTCGTTCATGCCGTGATCGGCGACCAGACCCACTACGGCGCCCAGTTCCAAGAAGCGCCGTACGCGATCGTCAATCGCGCGATGGAAGGCATCCGCCTGCGGCGCGCCGGGCGCATGGGCGTGCTGCACGTAATCCGAGAGCGAGAGATAGAGCAGCTCGGCGGCGCCGCGCTCCAGCAATTCGATCCCGGCGTCGAGCACGAACAGCGAGAGATCCGCCGAATACATGGGGGGCCGGCCGCGGCCGACCATCAGTTCGACCTCGGCATCGGCACATTCGGATGAAAAGCAGACGCCGTCGAGGTTCCGCCCGAGCAGGCGGCGCAGTTTGTCCTTCGCAGTGACGGCAGCCGTCTTGACCCCGACGCGAGCCATCAGCGCAAGGATCGTCTCGCTGCGCATCAGGCGCTCGTCGGTCATCATGATCTCGCGCCCGGTTGCGCGGTCGAGGTAGTAATTCCCAGCAATGCCATGCACCAGCGGCGGCGCGCCGGTCACGATCGAGACATTGTTCGGATTGGTAAAGGTCGGCATCGCCGCATCGGCGCTCCCGAGGTAGCCCCCGCCCGCAAAAGTCGCAATCGTCGGCAGAATGCCGTCCGCGATACCGCGCTCTACGTATTCGGGATCGCAGCCGTCCACGCAGATGACCACGGTCGGCCGCTCCGGTCTCCGATACCGCCTTCCGTTCAGCTCGATCAGATCCGCCATTCTCACTCCTCAAATCCCAGCGCGATTATCGACGCGAAACAGCTGCCGCGCTAGCCTGCGACAGCCGACCTGCTATCGTGCCCGGCTGACACAGAAGGAGACACTTGCATGAGCTCGAATGGGAAAGTCGCCCTCGTCACCGGTGGGGGAAGCGGGATCGGCAAGGCAGCGGCCGTTGCCCTCGCCAAAGAAGGCTTTGCCGCCGCCATCGCGGGACGCCGTCCGGAACGGCTCGAAGAGGTCGCACGCGAGATCGAGGGCTTCGGCGGCCAAGTGTTCCCCGTACCAACCGATGTCACCGATCACGCTTCGATCAAAAATCTGTTCGCCAAAACCAAGGAGCGCTTCGGCCGGCTCGACGTGCTGTTCAACAATGCCGGGTTTGGCGCCGCGGCGCCAATTGAGGAATTGCCTCTCGAGCGCTGGCGGGCGGTCATCGACACGATCCTCACGGGCTCGTTCCTGTGTACTCAGGAAGCCTTCAAGATCATGAAGGACCAGAAGCCGATGGGCGGGCGCATCATCAACAACGGCTCCATTTCGGCGCATGCGCCGCGACCGAATTCGGTCGCTTACACCTCGGCCAAGCACGCAATCACGGGACTCACAAAATCAACCTCGCTCGACGGTCGCAAATACGACATTGCCTGCGGCCAGATCGACATTGGCAACGCGCTGACTGAGATGACCCAGCGCATGCAGCGCGGCGTGCCGCAAGCGAATGGCACGGTTATGGAAGAGCCGACGATGGAGGTCGAGAACGTCGCCCGCGCCGTCGTGTTCATGGCTACTGTGACGCCGGAGGCTAATGTGCAGTTCCTCACCGTAATGGCGACCAAGATGCCGTTTATCGGCCGCGGTTAGAAGGCTCACTCCTCCTCTTCCTCGATCGCGCTTTCGTGCCAATGCCGGAGCAGCAGCCGCGACAGTGCATCAAGCAGCCCGTAAATGAGGATGCCGGTCACTGAGAGTAGGAACAGCGCGGCGAACAGGCGAGGGATCGCGAGGCGGTAGCCTGCCTCGAGAATCCGGAACGCAAGCCCCGTTTCCGCGCCGCCGGTACCGGCGACGAATTCAGCCACAACGGCGCCAATCAACGCGAGACCGCCGCTGATGCGGAGCCCGACAAGAAAATAGGGCAGCGCCGTCGGCAGTTTGAGGTAGCGCAAGGTCTGGGCTCGCGACGCGCCATAGAGGCGGAAAAGCGCCAGCAGGTTGCGGTCGGCGCTGTTGAGCCCGACCGAAGTATTCGCAACGACCGGGAAGAACGCGACGATCCAGGCGCAGACAAGGAGTGCCAGAAACGGCTCGCGCACCCAGATGATGATCAAGGGCGCTATCGCCACAATCGGCGTCACCTGCAGAATCACCGCATAGGGGAAAAGGCTGAGCGCCAGAACGCGCGAGAGCGAGAACAGAAGAGCAATCCCGCCGCCGAGGATAGCGGCCGCAGCCAGTGCTGCGAGCGTGATACGCAAAGTCACGAAGAGCGAGCCCAAAAGGCTCGGTCCATCGGTCCACAAGGTCTCGGCGATCAAGAGAGGATCGGGCAAAATATAGGGCGGGATGGCTTCGACTTGGACGACGATTTGCCACAACGCAAGGACGAGGGCTCCCAGCGCGAGCGGAGCGGCGAGCCGCCACAACCGCGCAGTGCTCACTTCGACGTCTCGTCGCTCATCGCCGCTGCCAAATGCTGCGATATCGTCATGCAGATCGCGGCATAGGACGGCATCGTGCGCAAGGTGCGCTCGCGCGGCTGAGGCAAATCGACAGGCAGATCGGCGACGATGCGCCCCGGGCGGCTCCTCATGACGGCGATGCGGGTCGACAAATAGACGGATTCGAAAACGCTGTGCGTGACGAACACGACGGTTGGCCGGCGCTTATCCCACAGCCGGAGCAAGTCGTCGTTGAGCGCCATTCGCGTGATCTCGTCGAGCGCCGCGAAGGGTTCGTCGAGGAGCAAGAGCTCAGGATCGGTAACCAGCGCGCGGGCGATCGAAACACGCATTCGCATGCCCCCCGAAAGCTGTCGCGGATAGGCCCGTTCGAACCCGGCGAGCCCGACCGCGCCAATTTCGGCTGAGACTCGCTTGCGCTCGGCAGGCCCGACCCCCCCGGCTATCCGAAATGGCAGCAGAACATTATCGAGGACCGTGCCCCATGGCATTAAGGTCGGGTCCTGAAAAACAAAACCGATCCGGCCCGCCGCAATTTGTCCGCTGCGCTCGGTTGCCAGCGACAAGCGGCGAATTCCGCTAGTGGGTTCGCTGAGGCCCGCGATGATGCGGAGCAGCGTGGTCTTGCCACAGCCGGACGGGCCGAGGAGGCTCAGAAACTCGCCCCGACGGATATCCAAATCGATCGTCTCGAGGGCGGCAATACCCGAGCCAAACCGCTTGCCGATGCCTCGCAGTGTGACAACCGGCGTCAGCGCTCCATACCCACTTTCTTGTTGATGAATTGCAGCGTGAACGCCTTGCGGAAATCGAGACTGTCGGGATAGACGCCGGCCTTTGCCATCGTGTCGAAGAAGTCGCGCCAGCGCGCCTCCGTCATTGCGCCGATGCCGTTTGTTTTGGCCTCTCCGCTGTCGACGATGCCATATTCCTTGATCTTGGCGATGCCATAGGCAAGCAGAGCGTCGGTCATTTCGGGGTTGTCGCGCTTGATTAGGACGTTCGCCGGCGCCGGATCGCCATAGAGATAGCTGTACCACCCCTCGATGCTGGCATCGACAAAGCGCTGCACGACGTCGGGCTTTTCCTGCACGAGCTTGTCGGAAGTCTGGATCAACGACCCATAACTTGAATAACCGGCATCGGCGAGTAGCAGAACGACCGGCTTTACGCCCTGTCCTTCGATCGTAAAGGGCTCGCTCGACAAATAACCCTGCTGAATCGCTTTGCGATCGGCGAGAAATGGCGCGACGCTGAAGGTATAAGGCCGGATTTGGTCATCGGTGTAGCCGAACTTGTTTTTGAGGAACATCCAGCTGGTGATGCGCGTATCCGTGCCGATCATGATCGGTTTGCCCTTGAGCGCGGCGAGGCTGTCGTTCCCTTGTGCCGGATGCGCAATCAGAACGGAGGGATCCTTTTGAAATATCGCCGCGACGGCGACCATCGGAATGTTCTCGCGAACGAAATTGAGCGGGATAAAGGAGTTGGGCGCCAGGTTGAAATCGAGCCGGCCGGCGGCGAGCAATTGCGCATGATTGACCTGTGGTCCGCCCTGCCGCAGCGTGACTTCGAGCCCATGGCGTTGATAAATCCCGGTAGCGAGCGCCTGATAGTAGCCGCCATGCTCGGCCTCGGCTTTCCAGTCCGTACCAAAGCTCACCGTCTCTGCTGCTTTCGCACCATTGCCAAGAGCAAGACAGGCCGCAGCCCACAGAGCGATACCGATCAGAACGCGCATTATCGCGACCCCCCTCTTGCCGGATATCGCCAGTTTAGACGGTGAACGGTGAGGCGTCATCCGCCTGCTCTCGCACAACACGCTCTGATCGTGTATTATTAAGAAAAGGCTCGGCCTTTTGTGGCGAGCAGGGAGTGCGCAATGAAGAATCTGTTGACGGTGGTCGGTGACGGCAATGCGGCGCCGGTGCTCGACACTGCGCTGTTGACCGCACAACGCTTCAATAGTCACATCGTCGGGCTACACAGTCTGACAACCGAATATGCCGTGGTGTTCGGCGGCGAGATGGGGTTCTCGATCTCGTCCGAGGTCGACCGTACTCTCGAGCGCGAAGGCCATGAACGCCGCGACCAAGCGCGTCGGCTGTTCCGCGACTTCATGAATGCGAAAGGCGTGCCGATCGGACCGGTTCCAGCGGGGCACAACGGCCCCAACGCCTCATGGCGCGAGGAAGACGGCCGTCAGAATGCCGTCGTCGGCATGATCGGCCGGGTTTACGACCTGATCATCGTCGAGCAGCCCGAGAAGCTCGCCTCGATTGCCGAGGCCACCCTGGAGGACGCCTTGTTTGAAAGCGGCCGGCCGGTGCTGATGGTGCCGAAACGCAGTCCGCCGACTTTGGGCGAGGTCGTTGCGATCGCGTGGAACGGCAGCACCGAAACGGCGGTGACGGTAGCGATGGGCATGCCGTTTCTCGAGCGGGCGCGCAAGGTGGTCGTCGTCGCCGTCGGTCCGCAACACATGCCGGAGCCCGGCCCGGAAGGCGAAGAACTCATCCATAGCCTGGAGCAGCACGGCATGGATGTCAGCCTGCGCACGGCCTACGGCCGCCAGAAAGCGCAGGGCGAGTCATTCCTAAAAGAAGCCATGGCAGCAGGCGCAGATCTGTTGCTGAAGGGCGCCTACACACAAAGCCGCATCCGGCAGATGATCTTCGGCGGCGGCACCCGCCACATCATCATGGAGGCCCAGATCCCCGTCCTGATGGCGCGCTGACCCCCTCACCGTTCCCTCCCCCGCAAGCCGGGGAGGGAACGGGTGAGGCTACACGAACCGTGAGATGTCGACCGCCTTCTCGGTGATGAATTCGAGCAGCGCCGGGGTGCCTTCGCGGGTCTTTTCGACGCCGCGGCGGATCGCCGGCACGATCTGCTCGGGCTCGGTGACGCGCTCGCCGTAGCCGCCCAAAGCGCGCGCGAAATCGGCGTAGTTGCCGCTGATGTCGGTCGAGCGGTACTTCTCGGTGGCCACCGGCATCACCTTCAACTCGATTGCCATCGAGAAGTTGTTCATGAGGATCGAGAGGATCGGGATGCGCTCGCGTACTGCCGTCTCGAAATCCATGCCGGTGAAGCCGATGGCCGCATCGCCCCAGACATTGATGCAGAGCTTGTTGGGCGCCGCGAGCTTCGCCCCCATCGCGAGGCCGAGGCCGTAGCCGAGCTGTGTCGTCTTGCCCCAGCCGAGATAGCTGAGCGGCACCTCGCTGACCCAGAACGGCGACAGCTGGTCACGGGGGCTGCCGGCGTCGTGCGTGATGATCGTGTTCTTGACGTCTACCGTGTGCAGCAGGTCCCAGATCACACGGTAAGGTGACAGCGGCGCCGTATTCTGCGTCAGTCGCGGCATCCATTGCCCCATCCACTCCTCTTTAAGGGCGCGGATGTTGCGGGTGACGGCGGGTAGCTGGTCGCGGGTCTTCCCGTGGAGCCGGTCCTTCACCTCCTGAAGCACTGCATCGAGGGTCAGCCCGGCATCGCCGACCGCGGCCAATTCGGCCGGCACGTCCTTGTTGATGTCGGTCGGGTCGAGCGTTGCATGGGCGATGCGCATGCCCTTCGGCATCGGCGTCGCGAAGCTCGATCGCGTGAAGCTGCAGCCGATGCCGAACACCAGATCGGCATTTTGCAGGAACGTGTGGAGCTGTTTCGAGAATGCGACCCCGCCGGAACCCAGCGCCAGCGCATGGTTCTCGGGGAAGGCGCTCTTGCCCGGCAGCGTCGTCATGACCGGGGCTTCCAGCAATTCCGCGAGTTCCTGCAACTGCTTCCACGCCTTCGCGTAATGCACGCCCTGGCCGGCGACGATCACGGGACGCTGCGCGGCGACGAGCGCGGCGGCGATCTCGGAGACCGAGCGCGGATCGGGGCCGGTCCTCAGCCGCGGCGCCTTGCGATATTCGATCGGCCCGCTCAATTCCTCGCGCAACAGGTCGGAGGGGAATTCGATCAGCACCGGCGCCGGCCGCCCGTTCTTGACCTGTGTGAAGGCGCGGCGCAGCGCCTCTTCGGTGGCGGCCGGCACCGTCACCTGCTCGCACCATTTCGTGACGTTGCGGAAGTTGAGCGCGGCGTTGAAGTTGGGCCGCACCTGGTTCAAGTGCCGCGCATAGCCGGCCGGCAACACGACGACCGGGCAGGAATCGCCATAGGATTGCGCGACGCCGCCAAAGGCGTTCTCGGTGCCGGGGCCGTGCTGCATCGCAAAGACGCCGATGCGGTCGCCCGAGGTGACCTTGGCGATCGCGTCGCACATGTGCAGCCCGATGCGCTCCTGGCGCACCATGATCGTGCGGATGTCGGCCTCGGCCGCAGCCTCGATGATCGGGTTGACCGGATAGCCGATGAGAAACTCGATGCCCTCGCGTTTGAGGATTTCGGCGACGGCGTTGGCGACCTTCATGGGATCCTCCTCGGGTGTTCAGCGGTCGTGGCGCGATTGTGACACAACCGGCGGTCAGGTTGCGAATTCTGTCGCCGCAGCTCGGCCGCGCAATTCCCGTGCCGCGGGAAAATAACCGCGAATCTTTTTGATTTTGCCCGGTAAGCACCGTTCTGGTACTCCAAACGGCAAACCAAATCAAAGACATGCGGGCCAATTCCCGTAGCCAGCCCAATCGGGAATTTTTTGGCCCTAACCGGGAATAAAACTCGGCTAACCGGGAATTCTGCGCCGTCTAAATACATGCTCGGCCCTGCGCTACTGGTGCCTCAATCTACCGCGGCTCTGTGGCGGAAATCGGTATAGTCTCACGCTATATGGTAGAATGGTTTCACCTAAGTGGTAGATCGGTATAGCGCATGAGCTTGAACATCAAGAGCGAAGAGGCACACCGGCTTGCCCAGGAGCTAGCGCGGCTCACCGGGGAGAGCATGACCGCAGCCGTCACGGAGGCGGTGCGCGAACGTCTCGACCGCGTGCGCCGTGAACGGGCCGCTGGTCTGGCAGATCGCCTGTTGGCGATCGGCAAAGACTGCGCTGCCCGGCTCAAAGAGCCGTTCCGTTCGGCAGATCACGGGGAGCTGCTGTATGACGAGCAGGGGTTGCCGCGATGATCGTCGACACGTCGGCGCTGATCGCGATCCTTCGCGACGAGCCCGAGGCGGCGGCCTGCGCGGCCGCCATCGAAGCCGTTCCTCATCGCCGCATATCGGCCGCCAATTTCGTCGAAGCCGCAATTGTCATCGACGGCAGCCGCGATCCCGTCGCGAGCCGCCGTTTTGATGATCTCGTTCGAGAGGCGCAGCTGGTCATCGAAGCGGTGACCGAAGCCCAGGCAAGGATCGCGCGCGAGGCCTATCGCGACTTCGGCCGGGGCAGCGGCCATCCCGCGCGGTTGAATTTCGGCGATTGCTTCGCTTACGCTCTGGCGCGCGCCACGGGTGAGCCCCTGCTCTTCAAAGGCGACGATTTCTCGCATACCGACATCCCGGCTGCTCCGCCAGCGCATATCGACTGGCGGTAGGCGTCACCAGGATTTGAGCTCTGCTTGCACCGAGCTCTCGGGAGTGACCGATCGGGATTGCTGCGAGCGAAGTTTAGCCGGCTTGCCAGGGAAGGCTGGCTGCGCCCGAGCTGAACAAATGCTGAGACGATAGGGGAGATGCATTCATGACGACTGAAGCGCTTTCGCTCGCGGACCGGTTGAAAGCCCTGTTTCGACATCTCGGGATCGAGCGGGCCCACGTCGCCGCGCGCGATGCTGCCGACTGGCGCGACTTCGCGGTCGCGCATCCCGACCGCGTCGCTACGTTGGTCCCGTGGCGCTGGATATGCAGCCCTTTGCTGCGCTCGCCCGCCGAACGCTCGTGATCAGCGGCGACCGCGGCGCGGCGGCCGAGCGTGTCACGGCGGTATTGCAGGCTGTCCAAGGCATTACCGCGGTCAGATTGGCAGACTATGAAGCCCTGATGTGGTCGGATCTGGCCGCTGACCGCACCACGCAGATCGCATCGGCAATGTTGAGCTTTCTGCAGTCGGTGGGCGGGCGAGATACGCCGGTGCGGCTGCCCGAGGGCGAGGGTGAAACGGCCGGCATTTCCTATCGCATTCAGGGCGCAGGGCCGCCGCTCGTGCTGTTGCCACTGCTGCTGGCCCCTTCTCAATGGACCCCGCTGGTTCCGGTACTCAGCGAGCGTTACTGCACGATCCAATTGGGAGGAGCGTTCCTTGGTACGGTCGCGATCCTGGAGGCGCGCGGCCGCTCCGACTACCTCGGCATGATCCGAACATTGTTGGATCTCGCGCGAGTGCAGCCCGGAGAAACGGTTCTCGATGTCGGGTGCGGTTCCGGCATTGCCATTCGAGAGGTCGCCAAGTGCAGCCGGCAGGGCAACCGTCTGATCGGGATCGATACGAGCCCATACCTGCTTCGCGAAGCAGAGCAGCTCGCGCGACAAGAGGGATTTGGCGGCGTCGTCGAGTTCCGTAAAGGGCGAGCGGAGGCACTCCCATTCGCAGATAACAGCATGGACCTGGCATTGTCCTGCACCGTGCTGGAAGAGGGCGACGCCGACCGGATGTTGGCCGAGATGATCCGCGTCACCAAGCCCGGCGGCAGGGTTGCAGTGATCGTGCGCGCGGTGGACGTACCCTCGTGGGTGAACCTGCCGCTGAGCGCCGAAATGCGCAGCAAAGTAACCATCCCCGGCCTGTTCGGTGCCGGCGTGGCGCCGGGCGGATGCGCCGACGCAAGCCTCTACAGTCGTTTCTCGAAGGCAGGACTGACGCAGCTGCGCTGCTTTCCCCAGTTCAACACCGTGACGCCGGCAGAACCGCGTCTGAGGATGCTGCAGCAGCAGGCGCTTACAGCGCTAGACAAGCAACAGTCAATCGAATGGCAGAGGGTCATAACGCAGGCGGAGACCGAGGGAACGTCGTTCATCGCCATGCCGCATCACTGTGCAGTGGGCACTAAACCTCAATAAAGGGCCGAGTCAGCAGGGAGCAGGTCACAATGGAAGCCAATGATGTTATCGAGAACATACGGGGATTGTCTGCCCAGTTCGCTCGCGAGCGCAGGGAGCGCTAGTAGCGAGGCGAATTGGCAGCTGCCGACTTTGAGCGGTTGCGGGATGCAGGGTTTCTGCTGACCGGAGCGCCCGTCGCCTATGGCGGTATTTGGCAAAGCATAGGGGCATCAGCGCGCCCGATTTGTGAAATGCTCCGGCTATTAGCACATGGCGATGCATCGGTCGCCCTCGTCTGCGCAATGCATCCGGCTGTGCTCATTTTCTGGATGGCCACTGCAGAAGCGCCTCCGCCGTTCGACAAGGCCTGGGAAGAACAGCGGCGCTCGATCTTCCGGACTGTCTGCGAAGGGGCTTGGTGGGGCACCATCGCCTCGGAACCCGGCATCGCCGGAGACATCAGCAAGACCAAGGCTAGAGCTAAGCGGGGGCCGACCGACGGCGCCTATCTGCTCACCGCGCAGAAGAACTTCGGCAGCGGGTCCGGCGTAACTTCGTACATGATCACCGTGGCGGTCCCCGACGGCGAAACCGACCCGGACATGTTCGTATTGGATATGCGAGGCGTCCCGTGGGACGGCTCGGCCGGGATGACCCTGACAGCCGCGTGGGACGGCCACGGCATGCCCGCGACCCAGAGCCACGCATTTTCTTTCAACGACTTTCCCGCGACCCGCCTGGCGTGGCCAGCCCAGTTTCCCGGCATTCAGGCGGCGACTGGAGGACTCACCCAATGCTGCTTTACCGCGGTCATCGTCGGAGCGGTGCAAGTGGCGCTCGCGGCGGCGCGTGACCGAGTAACGCCGCGCCGGGATGATCTGCGCGCCTATGAACGCGTCGAATGGGCAAGAGCCGAGCTTGAGGGCTGGCTGATTGAGCAAGCCTACGAGGGCATGCTGCGCGCTATTGAGGAGGGGCGCGAGAGGCGCCTTCGCTCGGTGCAGGCAAAAACGGCGATCGCCGAATTGGCAGAGTCGGTCCTTGCGAAGATATGCAGGATCATCGGCGGCGGCACGCTCTCCCGTTCCTCGCCGTTCGGCCATTGGCTCGCCGACGTCCGCGCTCTGGGTTTTTTGCGCCCGCCCGGGGGTTGGCTTACGACCAACTCTTCGCCGCCTCAGTGGTCAGTTGAGTCCGATCCTGCCAGTGTCAGAACGATCGCGTCCGGCACAGTGCCTCGCTTCAGCGCAGCCCGAGGCCGCGGGCGATGATGCCGCGCAGGATCTCGGGCGTGCCGCCGCGCAACGTCCAGGACGGAGCGTGCAAGATGGTCTCGTTCAGCACCTCCTCGAACCGGTCGTTCGCTGCACCGGGGCGGCTCGGCGCCACGAGGCGCGCGAGTTCGGGGACCCTGCGCTCGAAAGCATTGCCGAGATCCTTGACGAGCGCCGCTTCGACCTTGGGCATTTCGCCTGCCTGCAGCATGCCGGCGATCGACAATGACATGCGCCGCAGCGTCCGCAGATGCGCGATCATGCGTCCGGCCGCCTCGGCGGTTTGCGTCTGGGGATCGGGGCCGGCGCGGCGCACCAGCTCGACGAGCAATTGAAACGAGCTGAGGAAACGTTCGGGACCGCTGCGCTCGAAGGCGAGCTCGCTCGTCACCTGCCACCAGCCGTCGCCTTCCCGGCCGACCAGCCGGTCGGCCGGGACAAAGACACGGTCGAGCACGACCTCGTTGAAATCGTGGTCGCCGGCGAGGTTGATGATCGGTCGGATCGTGATCCCCGGCGCTTTGAGATCGAGGATCAGCTGGGTGAGGCCCTGGTGGCGGTCGGCCTCGGGCGGCGCCGTACGCACCAGGGCGATCGCGAAATGCGACTCATGCGCATAGCTGGTCCAGATCTTGGTGCCGGTCACTTCATATCCGTAGGCGACCGGGACCGCACGGGTGCGCAGCGAGGCGAGGTCGGAGCCCGCATCCGGCTCGCTCATGCCGATGCAGAAAAAGATCTCGCCCTTTGCGATGCCCGGCAGAAACGTGAGGCGCTGCTCCTCCGTCCCATAGCGCAGCAACAGCGGCGCACTCTGCCGGTCGGCGATCCAATGGGCGCCGACCGGGGCGCCGGCCGCCAGCAACTCCTCGGTCACGACATAGCGTTCGAGCATGCTGCGCTCGCCGCCGCCATAGCGCTTGGGCCAGGTCATGCCGATCCAGCCGCGCGCCCCCAGTCGCCGGCTGAACGCCGCCGAGCGATGGCTGCCGAAGTCGCTATTCGGCGCCCATAGTCCCGCCGCGAGCTCCTCCGCGATGAACTCGCGCACCTCGGCCCGCAGCGCCTCGCATTCAGGCGGCAATTCGACGGGATCGAACCGGAAGGCGCTCATTGCCTGCTGACGATACGCCGCCCCAGGCCAGCGTTATAACCTGGGCTTCTAAGTCTGCGCATTCGGCTCGGTGAACCTAAATTTTGACAGGATTTTGCTCAGGCGGCGGCAAAGCACAAAATGTTGATCGGGCCAATCTGATTTGACGCTTCGGCGGTGCCGGGCCTAGATTACCGGATGAGGAGCGAAGACCGATGCCTGATGATGTCCGCAAAAGCGAAGTGATCGAAACCACGGTGGGTGAGGTCGTCGCCGAGCTGGTGCGGCGCGGCCTCGACCCCCATGACCGCGTCACGGTCACGATTGAGCCCGACGAAGCGATCCCAGGCCGCCGTGAAGCGCGCCCTCGGGTGATCGCCGCAGGCCTCATCGATGACGATATAGACCGGCTGATCAAGCAAGCGCAGAAGGAAGTCGAGCCGCTGCTCGAATGAGGGTGGTTCTCGACACCAATGTTCTCGTTAGCGCGGCTCTCAAGCGACAATCCACGCCAGGGACGGCGGCTCACATCGTCGAGCAGCATCACTGCCTTCTCAAATCGCGGGTTACCGAGCAGCAATTGTTCGACGTCGTGGCGCGACCCTACCTCGCCACGATAATTCCTGCCTGCACACAGGCTTGGCTAGGGAGGCTGATGGCAGCCGCAGAGCTGGTGACTATCACCGAGCGGATCGCCGCGTGCCGCGATCCGACCGAGGACAAATTTTCTCGAGCTGGCCGTGAACGGCCACGCCGATCTGATTGTTTCCGGCGACAACGATCTGCTTGCGCTCAACCCCTTCCGCGGTATTCCGATTGTGGCGCCCGCCAACTTCGTACAGCAGTTGTCATGACGACGGGCTGGAAGCGCAATTCCCGGAAAGCCGATAGCCAATTCCGGGCCGGGCCCGGAATCCCTGAACACTGGTAATTCAGATACTTGCATGGTCGATGGGTTCCGGGTTCGACGAACTGTGTCCGCGCCCCGGAATGACGACGTGCGCGGATTCCTTCACACACCCTGAAGAGGTATAGGATGCAGCGACGCAGGCTCGGTATGCTCGAGGTCTCTGCGATCGGTCTCGGCTGCGCGACGATGACGCCGTTTTACGACGAACCCGACACTGCGGCGGCGATTGAAACCCTGCAGCAGGCGCGCGGGATCGGCATCGATTTTCTCGACACCTCGGATGCCTACGGTCAGGGCAAGAACGAGGAGCTGATCGCCCGCGCGACAAAGGGGCATCGCGACGATTACGTGATCGCGACCAAGTTCGGCAATCTCGGCATCGCGACCGGCGTCCCGAGCTCGGACGGCAGGCCCGATTACGTCAGGGCGTGCTGCGAGAAGAGCCTGCAGCGCCTGCAGACCGACGTGATCGACCTCTACTACATTCACCGGGTCGATCCGACCGTTCCGATCGAGGACACGGTAGGTGCGATGAGCGACCTCGTGCGGCAAGGCAAGGTGCGCCACCTCGGGATCTGCGAGGCCGGCGCCACGACAATCCGGCGAGCCCATGCGACGCACCCGCTCGCCGCGGTGCAGATCGAGTATTCGCTATGGACCCGCGATGTCGAGGCCGAGATCCTGCCGCTCTGCGAGGAGCTCGGCATCGGGTTTGTCGCCTACAGCCCGCTCGGCCGCGGTTTCCTGACCGGCTGCATTGGCGATATCGCGGCGCTGCGCGCCGGCGACGCCCGCCGCAACATGCCGCGGTTTCAGAGCGACAATCTGCGGCGCAATCTGGCATTGGTCGAGGAGCTGAAGGCCCATGCCGCGGCCGAGAACTGCACACCGGCGCAATTGGCACTCGCCTGGGTACTGTCCCGCGCGCCTTACATCGTGCCGATCCCCGGCACGACCCATCGCTACCGGCTTGAGGAAAACGCCGCTGCCTCCTCACTCAACATCTCGGCCGATACCGAAGACGCGCTGCTCAAGGTGTTCGTGCTGGGTGCGGCAAGCGGCCTGCGCTACCCGGAGAACCACCTCGCGCGCCTGGGGATTTGAGCGAAATTTTCCGGTCCAATCCGATAGCGCCGCTGCCGCACTTTGGTGCCCAGTGGTCACTGGGGTTTCCAATCCGCCGGATACATGCTCCGAAGGGTTGTTTTCTCCTGTTCTGTCAGCGGGAAGTATCTTTCAGTCGGAGACGCGAAGAGGTCCGGACGGCAAGGGGATGGCCGGCCGCACATCAACATTGTCGGATCGCTGTCGTGGCGCAATCCGATCGCATGGCCGAGCTCGTGCGCGATGACGTTACGCGGCACATTGGGAAGCGTCATCGGATAAGAACCGAAATCCTTAATGGCGACCAAAGCTTTCCCGCTCCCCGGCCAGCGCAGCCCGAATGAAATGAAATTGCCGTCGGAGAGCGCGACGATCAGATCGCCCGGCACCTGATAAATATTAGCCGCGAGGACTGCTCCGCCACTCCCGCCTACCGCGATCTCACTGAGGCTCTTGAGCTGGTCGACCGGGAGTGCTCCCGCAGAATAGGTGACCGCCCCGAGCCGAAACGGTGTCCCAAGTTCCGTGAACAACCGGTTCCAGAATTCGACCGCGTCCTGCACAAGTTGCACCCGGTTGTCGTTCGCCGTCCACAGGACTGCGATCGAGGGAATTTTGGTCCACGGTATTCCCCATCCCCCGCTGCCGCCGCGGTCTCGCGCCTGCGCCCGGCACAATGATGGCAGCGCTAACGCGGTCCCAAACACGACAAGCCTGCGGCTGACACTCGTCACAATATCAGCAGCGCCGCGCCTTGAAGCGCGCCGCTGCGCAGATCGACCAGCGTCTCGTTCGGGCGAGCGAACGCGGTGGTCATCGCCCACTTCGGGTTTGGAATACCGACCACCTCCCCGCAGCCCTGTCGCGGCATCTCGGTCCATAGCACTTGGAGTAACGCTGCCGGTCAGCTAGACCTAGGACAGATCCCCGATCATTCGATCGTGAGGAGTATCATGCCCGACGCGCTTCTGCCTCACCCGGCGTCACTTCCTGGCTGGAAGGGCGATCTCACTCGGGTGCCTTTCTGGGTATATCGCGACGAGAGGCTGCTGAAGCTCGAGCAGGAGCGAATGTTTGAGGGGCCGGTATGGAATTTCTTGTGCCTGGAAGACGAGATCGCTAATCCGGGGGACTGGCGGACAACTGTCGTCGGGCAGATGCCGGTGGTCGTCGCGCGCGACGCCGACGGGTCGATCGCCGCGTTCGAGAACCGCTGCGCGCATCGCGGCAACCTGATCTGCCTCGACAACGCCGGCAGCGACGCCAGGGATTTTCAATGCGTCTACCATGCCTGGCGTTACGACCTGCGCGGTAACCTGCGCTCCGTCGCGTTCCAGCGCGGTGTCAGAGGCAAGGGCGGGATGCCGCCCGATTTTCGGGTCGAGGACCATGGCCCGCGTCAGTTGCGCATCACCACGACGCACGGCCTGGTGTTCGGCACATGCTCGGACGATACGCCGGCGGTCGAGGACTTCATCGGGTCCGATGTGCTGGCGCGTTTCGATCGTGTGCTCGGCGGCCGAAAGGTCGAGATCATCGGGCGGTTTGTCGAGGTATTGCCGAACAACTGGAAGCTGTATGCCGAGAACGCCCGCGATTCCTATCACGCCAGCTTGCTGCATCTGTTCTTCGCGACCTTCAAGCTGAACCGGCTGAGCCAAGGCGGCGGTCTTGTCGTCAGCCCGAATGGCGGCTGCAGCGTGTCCGAAACGATCGCGCCGACCGAAGCGGACGACAAGAGTTACGCCGGGATGCGCTCGGTCGACGATGACTACAGGCTCGAAGACCTCCGACTGATCGATGTCGTCGACGAACATCCCGACCGCGTTCGCCACCAGATCGTCACCGTGTTTCCGAATTTCGTATTGCAGAAGACGCAGAACGCAATGGCGCTGCGGTTCTTCACACCGAAAGCCGTCGATCGCACCAGCCTCGAGTGGATCTATTTCGGCTACGCCGATGACACGCCCGAGATGCGCAAGCGTCGGCTGCGGCATCTCAATCTCGGCGGGCCGGCAGGGTTCGTCTCGATGGAGGACGGCTGCGTCGGCGGTTTCGTGCAGCGCGGCATTGCAACGGCCGAGAACGAGAGCGCGATCGTAGAGATGGGCGGCGCCGGCGTTGCCGGCCAGCCCACCCGCGCAAGCGAGGCCGCGGTCCGCGGCTTCTGGTCGCTGTGGCGCGAGATGACGGGCCTATGAGCGCCCTGCTGCGGGTTGCCGAACTCAACGCCGCCTATGCCGCAACAATCGACGCCGACCGGCTGGAGGCGTGGCCGGATTTCTTTGACGAGGATTGCCTCTATAAGATCACGTCTGCCGAGAACTACAAGCGCGGCTACAGCGCCGGCATCGTCTATGCCGACTCGCGCGCGATGCTGCGCGACCGGGTCACGGCATTGCGGACTGCGAATATCTTCGAGCGCCAGAGCTACCGCCATATCGTCGGCCTGCCGGTGCTCGGCGCGACTGCGGCAGACGGCATTGCGGCCGAGACACCGTTTCTCGTCGTGCGGATCATGCGAGACGGACGCACGGATCTGTTCGCGACCGGCGTCTATATCGACCGGATCCATGACGAGGGCGGCAATCTGCGGTTTGCGGAACGGATCGTCGTCTGTGACAGCAGTCATTTCGACACACTGCTCGCCATCCCATTATAGGGATGCACCGGTACGGGTGGGAGAATGAGCATGAGCTATGATCATATCCGAGTAATACCGCTCGCGACCCATGTCGGCGCGGAGATCTCGGGCGCCGATCTCGCCCGGCCGCCAGGCGCGGCGGAATTGGCGGAGATCCGGCGCGCCTTGGGCGAATACGGGGTCGTGTTTTTCCGGGAGCAGCAGCTGACGCCGGAGCAGCATATCGCCTTCGCCCGCTGCTTTGGCGAGATCAATGTCAACCGCTTTTTTGCGACAGTGCCGGGTTACCCGACGATTGCCGAGGTGCGCAAGGAGCCGGAGCAGCAGCGCAACATCGGCAATGGCTGGCACACCGATCACTCCTACGACGAGGCGCCGGCATCGGGGTCGATGCTTTATGCGCGTGAGGCGCCGAAGACCGGCGGCGACACGCTGTTCGCGAGCATGTATGCGGCCTATGCCGCGCTGTCGGATGGGCTGAAAGCCACCCTCGAGGGCCTTAAAGCATTGCATTCGAGCCGCCATGTCTTCGGCCCTGCGGCTGCGGCGAGGCGGGGCGACCTCGAGGGCCGCATCCGCAACGCCGAGCTTGCGACGCAAGACGCCGTGCATCCAGCCGTCATCCGCCACCCCGAGACCGGCCGCAAAGTGCTTTACGTCAATCCGGGGTTTACCGTGCGCTTCGATGGGTGGACCGAAGAGGAGTCGCGCCCGCTGCTGGACTATCTCTACCGCCATGCCGTGCGGCCGGAATTCACGTGCCGTTTCCAGTGGCGGGAAGGCTCGCTGGCGTTCTGGGACAACCGCTCGACCTGGCATTTCGCGGTCAATGACTACCACGGCGAACGCCGCCTCTTGCATCGCATCACGATCGAAGGCGAGGCGCTCGGTTAAGCTGCGTCGCCGGCCTCCGCCACGTTGCCCACAATTGCGGCGATGGTATGCACGGCAAATCTGCGATATGACGCGGGCATTCCGCAGAAGGGGGGGCAGACGTGCGGCCACAGATTGCAAAATTCGCCGTCCTGGCCACTGTTGCTTCGGCTATACTTTTCGCCTCGATCGCACGCTCGGCCGAGACGGCTTCGCCGCCGGATGCTAGTCCGAAGCCTTCCGGCAGCACGGAGGCTTCTGCGCCGCGTACGCTCTCCGACGCGCAAATAGAAGCGTTGATCAAAGAGATCGGCATTCGGTACGGCAGCTCTACGGAAACTGCGTCCAGAGCGGAGGCAAAGACAGCGCTTCCACCGCCGACCGCTGCACTCCCCGACGCGCAAAGACAGGTGCTGTTGCGAGAGATGGCGGATTGGTACGACAGTCGGATGGCAGGCACCCCAGGACCCAAAGCAACGCTATCACAGCTCCCTTCGGCGACTGACCCCCAGAGGCAGGCGCTGTTGCGGGAGATGAAGCGCTGGTACGACAGCCGTATCGCAGCCGCACCAAGGCCTGAGGTCAAATTCGCGCCACCATCGCGGCACCATTGGCGGCACTATTCGATCCGCGCCGAATCCGACCGCGGCGAAGCCACACGGCTGATGCGGGAAGAACTTCAGCAAAGAGGGGTTGCAGTCGATACAGCCGCCGGATCCGGCGATCCGCAATAAGCGGGGCTCACGGCAGCAGCACCGCCGCGCCTTGCAGCGCGCCGTTGCGCAAGTCGGTGAGCGCGGCGTTCGCGCGCGCCAGCGGGTAGGCGACGATCTCGGTTTTGACGCCGGCTCCCGGCGCCAGCGCCAGGAATTCCTCGGCGTCGCGCCGGGTCAGGTTGGCGACGGAGCGCAGCACTCGCTCCTCCCACAGAATCCGATACGGGAAGGACGGGATGTCGCTCATATGGATGCCGCCCGAGACGACGATGCCGCCCTTCTTCGTCGCAGCAAGCGCCGTCGGCACGAGCGCACCGACCGGCGCAAAGATCAGCGCCGCGTCGAGCGGCTCGGGCGGCGGCTCGTCGGAACCCCCGGCCCATTCGGCGCCGAGCGAGCGGGCAAAATCTTGCGCTGAGCAGTCGCCGGGCCGGGTGAACGCGAATAGCCGGCGGCCCTGATGGCGCGCCACTTGCGCGACGATGTGGGCGGCGGCGCCAAAGCCGTAGATCCCGACCAGCCGCGCATCCCCCGCCATGCGCAGCGTGCGGTAGCCGATGAGCCCGGCGCACATCAGCGGCGCCGCCTCGACATCGCCGTAGCGCGGATCGATTGCAAAGCAATAGCGTTCGTCGGCGACGGTCAATTCCGCATAACCGCCGTCGATCTGATAGCCGGTGAAGCGGGCGCGGTCGCAGAGATTCTCGCGCCCGCTGCGGCAATACTCGCAAACCCCGCAGGTCCAACCGAGCCATGGCACGCCGACCCGGTCGCCGATCGCGAAACGGTCGACCGCTTCTCCCTTCTCGACGATGGTGCCGATGATTTCGTGTCCGGGCACCAGCGGCAGTTTCGGATCGGGCAGTTCGCCGTCGACGACATGCAAGTCGGTGCGGCAGACGGCGCAGGCGCGCACCGCAATCAGGAGCTGCCGCGGGCCGGGCCGCGGTGCCGGCAATTCGGCGGCTGCCAGCGGGCGGCCGGCGGCGGTCAATACTTGTGCACGCATCAGCCTCTCCATTACTACTGCCCGACGTGAAGCAACGAAATGATAACGCTTGCGCGGAAGCTGCGCTCTATCCGCCGATAAAGACGTTCCTCGAACAGCAGGGATACGAGGTCAAAGGCGAGGTCAGAGGTTGCGATCTCGTCGCCCAGCGCGGCGGCGAGCCGCCCATCATCATTGAGCTCAAGCTGCGCTTCAATCTCGCGCTCGTCCTGCAAGGCATCGACCGGTTGGCGCTGACGGAGCGTGTCTATCTCGCCGTACCACGGCCCAGCGCCGAAGCGCGCCGAGGGGCGTTCGCGCCGGACCGGCCGGAAATCCGCAAACTTTGCCGTCGCCTGGGATTGGGCCTGATCCTCGTGGGACTGAGGCGGAAAACCGTCGAGATCCTCGAAGAATCGGTGCCGTACCGGCCGCGGCAAGCGAAATCGCGGGTGCTGCGGCTGCTCGACGAATTCTCGCGCCGCGCCGGCGATCCGAACATCGGCGGCACCGCCGGCGTGCCGCTCGTCACCGCCTACCGGCAAGACGCATTGCGCTGCGCCCAGGCGCTCGCCGTCTACGGGCCGATGCGCGTCGGGGCATTGCGGACAATGGCCGAGGTGCCGGCAGCGGCAGACATTCTGCAACGCAATGTCTACGGGTGGTTCGATCGCATCCAGCGCGGCGTCTATGCTCTGACGGCCGAAGGCGCTGCGGCATTGAACCGGTTTGCCGAAGCGATCCCCGCCCGATGACCGATTACCACCAAGAGCGGCAGCGCAGCCTGATCCTCGATTATTTCGGAAGCGAGGCGCGGATACGCGTGCTACGCCGGGCCGGGATCTTTGGCGCGATGGTCTTCGTCGTGGATTTCGATCGGGGACCGCGGCATTTCCGCACCCTGGGATCGTTCGGCGGCGCGATGGGGGTGACCGAGCAATCGAGCATGGACATGCTCTATCCTGCGCGGCTCGTCTTCCATTACGAGCGGCTGATGTCGCTGGCATTTGGGATGAGCGCGCGAGCAGTAAACGCGCTGCTGCTCGGCGTCGGCGGCGCCGCGATGTGGCGGTCTCTGCGCGCCTATCTGCCGGATTGCGCGCCGACTCTCGTCGATTCCGACGAGACGATCGTCGGGATCGCCCGCCGCTGGTTCCATCTGAAACAGCCGGTAGTGATCGACACGGCACAGCGATTTCTTGCCGGGACAAGCGCCCGCTATGACGTGATCCTTGTCGATCTCTATGGTCCCGGCGGCCCGGCCGAGAACGACGAGGCCTTTTGGGCGCGCTGCCTCGACGCGCTCGCGCCCGGCGGCTGCCTCGCGAACAACTGGGCCGATTTCACGGTCAACCCTAAAGTCCGGCTATTGGCCGACTCGCTCGCTGCGGCGGCCCATTCCCGCGGCCTCGAACCGGTCTTCGTGACCCGCCGCGGCTTTCGCGACAACCTCGTGCAGTACGTGCCGACTTTGCCGCAGCCCCAATTCGACACTCTTGAAGCCATGTACGAAGTGCTGGTGCGCCTCGTCGGCGCGGGCCATATCCCGGATCGCGGCCGCGGCATCCTCGAAAACTGCATCGTGACGTCCGGCTTTCCGATCGCGTGATGCGCCCACAGTGCGCATTAGCTTTCGACTGCATCCTCGAACGCCGCCAGGGTGGCTTCGACCGCTTCGCGCGGCAGGTCGCGGGTAATGAAGACCATGCGCGTGCGGCGGTCCGCGCTCGGCCAGTGCGGCAGCAGCACGGGCGGATAGAAGAGGTGCTGCACCCCGTGCAGCACCACCGGCTGATCTGGCTGATCTGAGACCGCTACAATTGCCTTCAGCCGCAACAAATCATCGCCCCGCATCGTTGCCAGGCCGTCGAGCCACGCGGAGAGCGCCACCCAGGAGATCGGCCGCTCGCGGGTGATGCAGAAAGCGCGAATGCGATCGTCGTGTCGATTGACGTCGGCGGCCGTGTGATCATGTTCGTGCCCGGCCGGGAAGGCCTCGTCGCGCAGCCAACGCTGCACATCGACGCTCTTCGTCGCCGGGTCGTAAAAACCAATATTGAAGAGCCGCGCCGGGTCGACGACGCCATTCGCGGCCGGCACAATCGGGGCGCTTGGGTTGAGCGCCTTGAGCCGCGCCTCGATCGCCTGCCGGGAGTTGGGCTCGGCGAGGTCGGTCTTGGTGAGGAGCAGGCGATCGGCGACCGCGGCCTGCTTGACCGCCTCGGGTTGTCTGTCAAGCGTGGCCTCTCCGGTAACCGCATCGACCGTGGTCACAACACCGTCCAGCATGTATCGAGCCGCGACGATCGGGTCGGTCATCAAAGTGTGCAAGATCGGCGCGGGATCGGCGAGCCCGGTGGTCTCAATCGCGATGCGGGCGAAGAACGGAACCTTTCCCTTGACGCGGTCGACGAACAGGTTGGTTAGCGTATCGACAATGTCGCCGCGCACCGTGCAACAGAGGCAGCCGCTGTTCAGCAACACGACATCCTCGCTCGACCGCTCGA
>Ga0126378_10000762_pt1 | contig 23707 bp, 17 predicted proteins | sample PanSoiMetPlot_23_FD_92587 | JGI IMG/M metagenome (GOLD analysis project Ga0126378, IMG submission 92587) | Tropical forest soil microbial communities from Panama - MetaG Plot_23 | ecosystem: Environmental > Terrestrial > Soil > Tropical forest > Bulk soil | place: Panama | collected 2016-02-17
ATATTCCGCCTGGATCTCTTGCAGCCGGCGCTGGGCGACAGTCGACTCTGAGCGATAAATGTCCAACGGAGAGAGCGCGCCAAGCTCAAGAGCGCGCTTGTCATGCTTGTACGATTCCTCCGCGAGGTGGAGGGACTCCTGCACAACTGCGAGGTTCTTCTGCGCCTGCACCAGGCTCCAGTACTGATTGATCACGGAAAGAATCGAGTCGTTGAGCTGCGCCTCGAAGTTAGCTCGCGACTGCTTGACGTTCCGCTGGGCGATCATGATGGGGCCGTGATTCACGAGATAGCCGCGGCCCTTAAGCAGGTGCTGTCCGACAGTGAAAGTCGCTCCTGAAGTGAACGACGGATTGAAGGTGGCAAAGCTGCTGTTTGTGGTGACACGATTGGTGCCGAAGCTGATGGCGTAGCTGGTACCAGTCTGGAATGATTGGTTATATGCGAAATTCGCCTGCTGCTGCAGCTGACTTAGAGTGGTGGCTCCCTGGAGTGACGAGGTTGTAGGTTGTGTCGACCGTTGCGGTGTGAAGCTCGCGGTAACAACAGGATCGAACGGTGAATAAGCACGGTCGATGCCGAATGGCGACTGGTCCATTTGCGCCTGGCTCACGCGAACCTCTGTGTTGTTAAGCAGCATTAGCCGGATTGAATCCTGGAGATTAAGCCGCAGCTTGCCGTTGACGATGTACTCATCGAGCGATTGCGGCCCCGGGAGCTGAGTCATCACGTGCGGATAGCTGAAAGTGTGCCGGAAGTAGTCTGGCGTTGGGAAGGTTTGAGCGCTCAGGGGAAGGGTACAAACGACGATTAGGAACTGTATGCAGTCTTTCGTCGAGAACGACTTCATTATGAATCTCCAGTGCGGGGGAGGCTCGGAAATTAACTTTCCGACAAATCAGTTACTCATACCGGATAGCTTCAACCGGGTCGAGCTTCGCGGCCTTTACTGCCGGATACAAGCCGAAGATGAGGCCAACGGATACAGAGAATGCGAATGACAACACGATCGAAGTCGGGCTTGTAACCGTTGACCAACCCGCCAGCACGGCGATCGTCTTCGACATCGTCATTCCCAATACGATACCGAGCATTCCGCCGACAAAGGAAATCAAGACTGCTTCCACCAGGAACTGGCGAACAACGTCACTACGCCGTGCGCCAATCGCTCGTCGAACTCCGATTTCACGTGTGCGTTCGAGGATGTTGGCCAACATGATGTTCATAATTCCGATTCCGCCAACGAGCAGCGAGATCGAAGCGATAGCGACCATCACCAGATTGAAGACGCGCTGCGTCCGCTTTTGTTCTGCCAATAGCTCCGCCGGAACAAGGATGCTGTAGTCGTTCTTGCCGTGATGGGAGACGTTCAGGACTCCGCGCACCATTTCAGCGGTGCTGGGGCTCGCATCGGCCGAGGCGAGCTGAAGATAGATGCCATCGATCTCATCCTTCATGAAGCTCTTAGTGTCTTCCAGTCTTAGCATCGCGGTGTTAAGTGGGACGTAGATTAAATTATTGAGATCTTGGCTGGAGACACCTTCAACCCCGCCGCCCGAACTCATCTGCGGACCGACAACTCCGATAACCCGCAGCCACTGCTCGTTCACCTTGATGTACTTGCCTACCGCTTCGTCCTGAGCAAACAGCGCCGCCCGGGCCGCCTGTCCCAAAACAGCAACTGGCTCTGCCCACCCGGCCTCGTGGTTGTCGAAGAAGCGCCCGGAGACTATGCGCAGACCAGCGATCTTTTGATAGTTCGCTGCGATGCCGTAAACAACCGGTAGGTCGCCTTGCGGCTTTGGCAGGACTTTGGTTGGAATGAAGCGCTTGCGGGGGGTCGCGTCCACAACATCATTAGCAGTGGCACCAATTACGCGAAAGTCCTGAAGCGTTAGCCCTGGCGAAGTTTTGCGAACTTCTTGAAGGTCTTGCCACGAGTTCGATTCGTGGGCCTCGATAATAAGGTTGCGCACGCCCAATTGCTCGATGAATGCCATCGCCTGCTGGCGGGCTCCCGCGCCAATTGAGAGCATGGCAATGACTGCGGCCACGCCGAAGATCATTCCCAACATCGTGAGCAGAGAGCGCAATTTATGCAGCAGCAGATTCTGAAATCCCAGTCCGATATCGGGAAGATAGCGAGCTTTAAACTGCTCCAGGTTGGTTAAAGAAAACGCAGGCGCGCTCATCACATCGCCCCAGCTGCAAGGACCGAATTGGGCTTTGCCCCGAATTTCTGTTTGGTCGTGGGATTCACTATGGCGACTTGTGTACCTTCAGACAGTCCTTCGATGACAACCCGGCTCTCCGTCCGATACTTTACTTTGACTTGAGCAGGAGCGAAGTCATTACCGCGTTTTACGTAAACGATCGGCTTGCCGTCTTGATCGAAGAGTGATTGCGCAGGCAGATAGAGGACATCCCGCAGTTTGGCTCCATGGACCTTCACCAGCGCAGAGATGCCCGGGCGCAGGTTGGGAGAGTTCTGCTCGAGGCGGAAGCTGGCGGGGAACTTGGCTTGCGAGTTACCGCTCCAGAAGTCTCGTGATGCGAGCCCGGCCACGGTCTTTACCTTGGCCGGCAGAACTTCGCCCGGATGAGCGTCGATTTGAACCTCGGCGGCTTGATTCGGTGCGATATTAGAACGATCGGTTTCGCTGACCTTCGCCTGTACCTCCATCTGGCTGACGTCGAGGACCTCAGCCAGCACTCGTCCCGACTGCACAAGGTCGCCAGCCCTGTATTCCTGGAGAACCATTCCCTGAAAAAAGAATCCGCCGGTGGCATCACGATTTTCCTTCGCCGTAACGATGCCATCGATCGTCGATTTCAGTGTCATATTGTCGATGTTCTGCTTTGCCACCTGCATGGCCAACCGGGCGGCGTTGCGCTTTTCTACCAGCACGTTGATTCCGGCTTCACCCGATGTGGCTCGTGACTTTACGTCCTGCTCCAACTGCGCGAGCTTGCGCTTCGCTTCTTCTAGCGCGAGATTGTTTTTCTGCGCGTCAATGGAACTCACTAGTTCGTTCCGACCGACTTCTAGCTCGGCGCGACGAACATCGAAACGCGCCGTCAGCAAATCAGTTTCGTCTTTTGCCGCCTGCACGTCGGCATCAGCCTGCGCTTTGATAATGTCCTGTTCGGCTTGGCGGAGTTGCGACTCGCTTTGCTCGTAGTTGTATTCTTGCTCACTCGGATCGAACTGTACGATCGTGTCTCCAGCTTTCACCGCGGCGCCGGTGCTCAGCATGGAAACAATCTGCAATGTGCCGTTCACGGACGGAGCGATCAATGCTGCGCTGTGTGGAGCGCGCAATTCGCCTGAGGTAAAAACATCGATTTGCAAATCGCCGCGTTCCACCCGCGCCGTAGGAATTGGAATCTCCTTCGAGGAAAGACTTCGCGCCGCGATCAGTGCTCCTTTGGCCCCAAGCACTCCGACGATCAGTGCGAACATGGAGATGAGGATTCGAGTCTTTTTCTTCATTTGCTCGAACTCACCTCCGTCGGATCTTTAAGGGCCACGCGCTCTCCGGGCTTGATGCCATCGAGTATCTGGGCAGTCTCGCCGCTCCGTCGTCCGACCTGAACTGAGCGTCGAGTGAAATTTCGTCCATCCTCCACGTACACAACTGTTGTTCCGTTCCTTGGAAACAATGCCTGAGTCGGGATCAGAACGGAATTGGGAATGCTGTTCACTGCGATACGAGCGTTTGCTTTCATCCCTGGCCTAATGCGGGGATCGGTGCGATCGATCTTCAGGTCCAGCGTAAAGTTCTTCATCGGTGGCCAGCTTGAGAAATCCATCTTCGCCAGCGTACTGATATCGCGCACGCGGCCGGGAAAATCGGAGTCGGGAACGGCGTCTATGTGAACATTCGCATTCTGGTCGGACTTCAGCTTGCCGCGATCTGCCTCCTCGACGTGGGCCTCAAAGCGAATCGAGCTCAGGTCGGGAATCTCTGCAATCGCTGCGCCGGGCCAGGCGTGATCGCCTTCGCGAAAGTCCGGAGCGTTGCCGCCGAACATTACCGCCCGGAAATTGGGCAGTAGCGTGACTACTCCATCGCCCGGTGCACGTAAAGTGAGAGAAGCGATCTGATGCTCTGCCAACCTGACGTCGAAGAGGGCCTTGTCGCGCTTCTTCTTCTTTTGCGCAATATCGGCTGCAGAGCCAAGCTTTCCGGAATCGAGTTTTGCTTGAGCTGCCCGAAGCTTTTCCTGCGACGAAGCAAGCGTGAGTTTGTTCTTCTCACCGTCGATCTCCGAGAGTATCTCTGCCTTACTGGCGTCGAGCCGAGCACTTTCAACGGCATACTTTGCCGCTAAAGAGTCGGTGAGATCCTGTTCCTGCGTCATGTGCTCCTGAGCTTCTTGCTGGCGGATTTCCGCTTCGGCTGAGGCGAGGTCCGTGCGTTTTTGCTCCAGCGTGCGTTGAAGAGTCGTGGGGTCGAAGAGGACGACTACATCGCCGGTCTTGACAGGCTGGCCGGTCTTCGCCAGCTTAACGATCTGCAAATCCCCAGCTGCCGACGGCGCAGTGAGCGTCTTGGACTGTCGCGCCTTAATTTCTCCGCGAATCGAGAGGTACTCGACAAATTCCCCCCGCTTGACCTCGGCCGTGGGCACGCCGCTCGACACAGCATGCGACGAGCGTACGCTGAAGAAGGCGGCAATCGCAGCCACTAGAACAACGAGGGTCGCCAGCGGCCAGCGCGCTCGGATGTGTTTCTTAATCATCGATTCACGTTACTCAGCACTTTCGTGCCTTCGGTAATCCCGGAGACTACAGCTTCGTTGTCGCTTTCAGCACTGACCTGAACCGGTTCCTGCTCGTATTTGGATCCTTTTTCCACGATCACGTAGCGACTGTCACCCGAAGAAATCACCGAAGCGCGCGGCACAGTGAGAACCCTCGGGATCCGCTGCAGTTCCACGTTCAGCGATGCAGAAAGATCGGGCATAAGGCGGCTGTCGGATCCCGAAATGGAAAACAGTACATTGAATGATCGAACTTTGTCGGAAAGGCCGCTGGTAACACCAATTGCCGCAATTCGCTCAACTTTTCCGCCGAACGACAAATCGGGATACGCGTCGAGCCCCACGCGAACAAGCTGTCCTACGCGAAGTAGAGATACATCGGCTTGATTCACCCTCGCGCGTACCTGCATCGTTCCCGGATTTACGATCTGCATGAAAGGCACGCCGGCACGGACCTCGTCGCCTTCTTGTACTTCTCCCATCTGGCCGCCCTTCCAGACGGAGTTCAGTACGACGATGCCGTCGATTGGAGCGTGAATTTCCAGCCTGGCCGTGTTCTTCCGCGCATATTCCATCGCGGCTTTCGCACGATCGCGCTGAATCTCGAGCGACTTTACTTCTGCCTGGGCTGCGCGCCGCTTGAGATCGAATGTCTTGCGGAGTTGCGCGTATGTAGCTTTTGCCTGCTCGTAGGCAAGATTATTTTTTTCGGCATCGATTTTCGAGAGAATCTCATTGCGTCTGACTTCGGCTGCGGCAGAGTTCATGTCATTTTCGGCCTGACGCAATCCGCTGTCATCCGCAGCGCGCGCTGTAGCCTGATCCGCCTTCTTCTTATTAATCTGCTCCACCAGGTCAACGTAAGTAGCTTCCTGATCCAGCGCATTCTTGATCTGTTGCTGTTGATCAAACTGTACGAGTAACTCGCCCTTGCTCACATGACGTCCGCTAGCCGCCAGCTTGGTAATAACCAGCGATCCCATTCCAGGGCCCGAGAGCCGGGGTGGAGCAATTGCCAGAAAATTTATGGCTTCGACTGTTCCGGTAAGCCGAATGCTGCGAACGAAGTCAGTGCGCCTTGCAGTGGCGACCTCCGCTTGGGCGCTAGTCTGCTCTAGAGGGTGGTCAAACCTATTCCAAATCAGGAGAGAGACAACCGCAATTACCGCGAGGATCAGCCCGACAAGCAGAGCTTTTCGGCGGCGCTTTGGCGGCGTTGAGACGATTTGGAGCTGAGGAGGCGGTTCAGCGTGGTGGATTGCCGGTGCTTCGATTACGTCCTTCAAGGGTGGAAGCCTGCCATCTACGCCAGTAATCCGGACAACCAGCGCCAGTATCTTAGCGTGTTTTTGGACGAACGACAGTATCGGGAGTTAGCACTGTTTCACTGGCTGAACTGTAGACCTGCCAGCTAGGATTTGAACGCGAACGATTCTGAGAACTTGCGTCCAAAATCTAGAGCAGCCAGCACTTCCAGTCGACGTCGATCCCTAAAGACACCAGCGGTTACTTTCCCGCCTCCAGCTTGTGCGCTATTTCCAATAGTTTTGTAACGCTGTTCCAGTTTCTGCCAGTTCCCAGAGTGCCCAGTATCTTTTCGATTCTGGTCCAGGGCAGTTTGGTCTTTCCCATGCCATTCGGAAAGTAGATATAGACCTCGCGACCTCTCATATGCAGTTGCTCGGGATTGGCTTTGATTGCTAAGACCTTTTCACGGCCCTCTGAACTGGGCTTGCCGGCGAGGAATAGGACCAAAAGCTTGCTCGGCTCGACGTCACGCCGCTTCGCAAACGGACTCTTGGCAGTGACGTCTTCTAATTCGGCTACGGATCGCAGAATGACTTCTGGCTTGCATGCTAACTTCTTCTGGATCCCGTTCTGAATCTTCGTAGCCAGCTTGACCGCATCGTGCTCCTTTGTCTTGAAAACGACGTTGCCACTCTGCACATAGGTTTGCGCGTCCTCCATTCCAAGGGATTCATAGAGGGCTCGAAGCGCATCCATACTGATCCGGTTATGCCCTCCGACATTCACGCCCCGAAGCATCGAGATCATTACGACCATATCGGGAGAATACATCGCGAGGGGCCAGAGGTCCTACCGACATAGTTGTCATAAAAAATGCCCAGCAGATCTGGGCATAGTAGCTAGGGCAGGTTGAGGTCTAGTCGGAGGAGCCTTCGACTGTAGTTGACCGCTAGTATCTCCGGTACTCGACTGAGTGCTGGATCTGCTGGTTTGGCTTGAGCTCGTGCTTGGATATGTCTGGCCTGGAGAACTTTGTGCCGCAACCCAGACTGCGCCAAGCTGCAGCCCCGTGATAGTTAGCAGGTGTCGCATATATGTTGGGTCCTCCTGATTTGAAAATTCTGGATACGTTTACTTCGAAGTTAATAGGGCAGGCGAGTTTGCTTTGCAGAAGCGCCGATATAAGCCCAGCATTTTGCGATCCGCCAACCCTAGAAAAGCAGAGTAGACGATTACTTTTGAAGAACGTCTGGAACAGGTAGGGCACTTACCAGCTGGCGCGTATATGGGTGCGATGGACGTTGGAGGATCTCGCTAGTGACTCCCACCTCAACCAATTCGCCGCTGCGAAGAATAGCGATGCGATGGCACAGAGTCGAGACTGCCAGCAGATCATGGGAGATGAAGAGTATTCCCGTTCCCATATCTCCACTCAGTTGACGGAAGATGTTGAGTACTTCTTTCTGCGTGATTAAGTCGAGAGAACTCGTGCATTCATCTGCCAGCAGCAGTGACGGACGATGGAGAACCGCCATAGCAATGAGCACTCGCTGTGCCTGTCCGACGCTTAGTTGAGCTGGTTTTCGATTTAGGAATTTCTCGGCTACATCGAGGTTCAGGCTTTGCAGGATTTCTAAGAATTTCGGAGTGCACTCTTTGCGCGTGCCTGGCTTGTGTGCGCGCCATGTCTCATACATCTGGGTCCCGATTTTGAGCGCCGGGTTCAGCGACGACATCGGGCTTTGCAGGATTAGCCCAATGTCGCGGCCGCGGATGCTGCGCATTTCGGATTCCGGCAGAGTTGTAAGCTCGCGTCCTTTGAGGCGGATGCTGCCCGATGTCTTGCCGCCTTTGAGATCGAGCAAACGAAGAATACTTAGGGCCAGCGTGCTTTTGCCCGAACCGCTCTCGCCCACGAGTCCGAGAATCTCTCCCGGCTGCATCTCCAGTTGTAGATTGCGCAACACGCCAGGTTTGTTAGCGTAATTAGCGGATAGCGATAGAGAAAGAAGGGGCGTAGAGATCCTCAGTCGCTCAGGCTCCTGTGTTTCGCCCGGCAAGGGAGCCGGGTGCTCCTTCATCTTGTCGATTCCCGTTTCCGGGTTCATCTCGACATCCCTGATCTTCATCGCCTTCACTTGTTTAGCGAAAGATACTCGATATTCCAATACGTCTGCGGAGTCAATACAACCGGGTCTGCGTTTTTCACTTTGGACGAAACCGCTACCAACGCACTCTTATCGACGAGGTAGAGCATCGGTGCCTGATCGGCGGCAATTTCCTGCACCTTGTCGAAGGCGGCTTTGCGCTTATCTCGATCAAGGGTCGATGCCTGCTCCTTCATGAACTTGTCAATCTCGGCTTCCCATGGCGTCGCCGGAGTTTTTTGCTCGGGATTCCACTGATGTAGGTCTGCCGAACTGAGCCAGACGTTTGCCTGGCCGTTAGGATCGAGATCTACGTTCGTTAGGCCTAACATGCAGGCATCGTAGTCAAAAGTCTTCGTGATGCGCTCTGCGATGGAAGGAAAATCCAGCGGTACAAAGCTAAGCTTGATGCCGATCTGTTGCAGGTCTTGCTGAATCAAGCTTCCCATTTGCTCACGCTGTTTGTTCCCCGCGTTTGTAATTAGCGAAAAAGCAACCGAATTTCCCGATCTGTCCTTAAGAATGTCTCCGTCTTTGTGGAATCCATCCAGTTTCAGCAGCTCGAGGGCTGCATTGGGATCGTAAGTGGGCGGCTTGAGATTCTTGTCGAACCAGACTCTATTTGCGGAACTCATCATGCCAACTGAAGGACGCGCGTGGCCGCGGAAGGCCACACGTGCCAAATCGGCACGGTTGATCGCCGTCGAGATAGCACGCCGAAAATTGTGTGAGCGGAACCAGGCCTTCTTGTACTCAGGCAGCGGAGAGCGAGGAACTTGATTGAACCAGAGTTGCTCCGACTCCACAGAAGGCCCCAGGTCGTGCGCTGCCGCTGCATCTTCACTATGCAGCTGCTCGTAAAGATCGGGCGACATGTTATTGATGAGCTGAATGTCGCCTTGACGGAATCTTATAAGCTCAGTGTCGCGGTTCGAGAGCACGTAAAGGCGGACTGTATTCAAGTAAGGAAGCTGATGTCCTGAGTCGTCCTTCTTCCAATACTGCGGATTTCTTTTAAGCAGGACATATTCGCCCGCCTTCTGTTCCTCAACGCTATAGGGTCCCAAGACGATACTCGAATCAGCCTTGCCAGCCATCCGCGCAGGCGAGATCGCAACTTCGTCAAACAACCGCTCCATTCCGGCGATGGGATGCTCAAACTCCACGACGACCTTATCTTTGCCCTGAGCTTCGACCCTCGCTGCGCCGCCGGCGCGGAACGAGTCGCCCTTCGGTGCATTCAGACTAGGATCGAATGCAGCCTTCAGTGTGGCGACTGCATCATCTGCAGTGAAGTCACTGCCATCAGAGAATTTCAACCCGGGTCGCAAATTCAGTGTGATGCGCCGGCCGTTTTCGTCAACTTTCCAACTGCTCGCAAGTTCGGGTTGATTTTCCTGGGTCTTGCGATTTATCCGAATCAGAACTCCGCCAGTGAGATAGCGAATGATGTCGGAGGAATCATCGCCAGCCATCAGAGGATTGAACGTCTTAGGATCGGATTTGATCGTCACGTGAAGCTCCCCAGCATTTTGTGGAGAGCGATTGCAACTTGACAAGATGAGCGCTAATAAGACTAGCGCGAGCGATACTGCGCATGCTGTGGCTCTTCCTTCGCCTGATGACGCGATGACGCGATGACCCGATCTCTTCATTAAGACGCGTACTCCTCACCGGAAAGAATGAACTGAAACAAGCTCATCACGAGGACCAGCGAAATCAGAGGGGCCCACAGCCATGGACGATGCGTCAAGGCCGCATAGTTCTCGAGTTCGCGTAGCAGATTTCCCCACGACGGGAGTGGCTCGGTCACTCCAAGTCCGAGCATTCCAAGATTGGCCTCGGTAAGAATAAAGAGCGGAACCGAGATCCAGAATTGGGCAATGAGAATCGGTCTCAGATTCGGCAGTATATGGCGGATCAGGAGCCTCGATGGCGGGCATCCTGATGCCCTTGCCTGAAGAACGAACTCAGAGTTGCGAAGGTCTCGTACTGTTGCGGCCACGATCCGGGCAGAGGCTGCCCAGCCCAGTGCTCCCAGCAGTGCGAATGTGACGATCACGGACGTGACTGCGGGAATGTCGAGCGGCAGTAACGCGCGTACAGTTAGGAGCAAGAACAGCCACGGCAAACTGAGAAAGAGATCTATGAGGATCTTGGTAAGCCGCTCCCAGGCGCCCCCCATGTAAGCGCCTGCTCCTCCAATCAGCGATGCAAGCAGAGTCGAAAGCCCTGCTGCGGCGGGCGCAAGCAGCAGCGAGATGCGCATGCCGTATAACAAACGCGACAACCGGTCGCGCCCAAGTTCGTCAGTCCCGAGTGGATACAGCTGCGCTGGGGAGTGATTGAGGTCCTGCCGGAATTGCTTTGCGTAGGGAGCGGGGGCGAATAAGTTAGCGCCCAGTGCGATCAGAAAAACCGCCGTGAGTAATGCCACGGCTCCCCACCGAGCCGCGGTCATAGTACATCCCTCGTTGCTGCTGGAGTCAGGAGATCAGAGAACGAGTTTGCGGCTACTGTGACGAGTGCAATGACCAGGGTGAGACTCACCAGGACCGGTACATCACGCGCCAGAGCGGCTCTCCACGCCAGTTGTCCCAAACCGGGATAGTCGCAAACCACTTCTACTGGAATCGCCGCGCCGAGGGCCAGACTCAATGTGACGCCCGCCAGGGCAAGCATTGGCGCTGCGATATTCGGAAAAACGTGCCAGCCGAGAATGCGAAGCCCGCTTAGTCCTCGTGCTTTGGCGGTAAGTACGTGCGGCTCCGCATAGGTCTTAATCAGCAGATTGCGGGAGAAGCGAAATACTTTGGGAAAAACAATTAAGGCAATCGCGATTCTTCCAGGTGAGCCGACAACAAGAAACAGGAGCGCGAGAACAGCAGAAGGGACACACAGGAAGACACCCGTGATCAGCGCGGCCGACGTGCTGTACACGGGAGATCGCTTCCATGTTGCCGGCAATGCCAAAGCCAGACCGAGCAACCACCCGCCTCCTACGCCAATAGCAAGGGAATAGAGTGTGTCTGGCACCCGATCTTTTAGTAGTTCCATAACGGGACGGTTCAGTGAGCGGGAATATCCGAAATCGCCATGCGCTAGTTTGCCGAGGTAGTGCCCGTAGTAAGAGAGCACGTTGCGTTCGCGCGCATCTTCTTTGTGGAGAGCTTGCCGGGCTTCTGCGCTGAGCTGTGCGTTCAGGTCGCTTTCTTGTACTCCGAATCCCGGCGCAAAGCGAACGAGTGTCGCACCGAGCAATCCACCGATCAAGGCCGTCAGCAGGATCGTAATTAGTTGCCTTCCGATCGCTCTCAGTGACATCGCGCGCACACTACCTCACTCGTTTCGGAATATGACAGTGTGCGCAGCGGGCGTCTAGCGTTTATGGGGGCGGGGAACATCGCAAGTACTGTCTGAAATTATCCCTTGTGCAGGGCGTAAGAGCGGAGTTTGCGGCTTAGTGTCCTGCGCGAGATGCCAAGAATCCTGGCAGCCTTTTGCTGATGGCCCGCTGTACCCCGAAGTGCCCGGAGGATCAGATCCTTCTCCATGCTCTCGAGTGGTGCTGAGGCAGGAACATGGGCAGGGTCCAGCCGTGGGCGAAATTCCTGAATGTGGCTCGGCAGTTCGTGCGCAGTGATCGTCTCGCTCGGACAAAAAACAGCGGTCGTCAGTACAACATTACGTAGTTCGCGCACGTTGCCGGGCCACTGATAGTTCTCCAGTGTCGCCTTTGCTTCCTCGCAGAACGTCAAGTGTGGATAAGTCGAGTGTAGGAAGAAGTTTGCAAGAGGAATGATGTCTTCCGGGCGTTCGCGCAACGGCGGCACACGCAAGTGAATTTGGTTCAAACGGTGGAACAGATCATTGCGGAAGAGACCTTTCGCCACCTGGTCTTCCAAATTGCGGCTCGTCGCGGCGATGATGCGCGCATCGATCGAAACTTTTTTCAGTCCGCCCACACGGTAGTAGGGAGTTCCGTCCAAAACGCGCAGCAGCTTTACTTGGGTTCGCGGCTCCAGCTCGGCGATTTCATCGAGGAACAGCGTGCCTTCGTGAGCGAGTTCGAAAAAGCCAGCCTTTTGGGCGTCAGCGCCGCTGAATGCACCTTTCTCGTATCCGAATAGCTCGCTTTCAACAAGATGTTCCGGAAGAGCGCCGCAGTTTACGTCGATCCAAGGCTTGTGACAGCGCAAAGAAAAATAATGGATTGCGCGCGCGACGATCTCTTTTCCGCTTCCGGTTTCTCCCGTGATTAAAACCGACGCATTGGTCTTCGCGATTCGCTCGGCGGTTGCCATCAAGCGCTGGAGCGCGGCGCTGTGCACAATCGCTTGCACACCCAGCAAGATCTGCGTGTTGGACTCAGTGGGCAAGAGTTAGAGCCGATTCCAGGAAGCTTCCGATGTAGGTAACAACTTACTGCCGAAGATGTGGGAAATCTAAAGTGATAAGACGGTAGGGGATTACCTTCGGTTACTCCAGCAGGTTACTTTAGGGAAGTCCAGCCCTCCTCGAGCTGCTTCTGCAGAATCCAACGCCTTAAATCGGCTGCGGAAGCCTCGTCTATGTGCAGAAACTTGATTCCTGCATGGCCATCGCGCGAACACCATGCGATCTCAGCCTCGGCCTGGACGGGAGCCTCTATGCTTGGAACGTTGAAGGTGAGGTGAAAGGTAAGAGCGTTCTGCGCCTCAAGGGGAACCTTATTCAGGGCGATGCCCCCCAAGCTAACGTTTGTAGACTCGGCAGTAAACTCATGGCCATCAGAGGTTGTTACCCTCACTGGTACTTCGAGGCTGCTGCGGAAGTAGTTTTGCTGCCGCTGACTTAGGACTCCGAGGCTGTCTGAGTTCTGCTGCGATTCTTCGCGCATTTGCTTCAGCTGACGGCTGAGCGTGCGGCGGGAGATCCCTAGCTCTTCTGAAGCCAAGCCTTGATGGCCACTGTGCCGGGCCAAGGCTTCGAGGATACGTTGTTTCTTGATGTCACGTAAGCCTCCGCCCGAGTAGGAAGGCACGGGAGTTGGAGTGAACGGGATGGAACCAATCTTCGGAGGAACCGTAGCTGCTCTTCCCAGGAGAGGCTCGGAGAACTCGATTTCAGGAGGCAGATCTAGCGGCAGCACAACATTGCTTGAACACAAAGCCCCGGCTCTAACCATCACATTGCGAAGCTCGCGAACATTCCCAGGCCAGCGGTACGCCTCAAGGGCTGCCGCTGCAGCTGGTGAGAGTTCAGTTTCCGGATGATTTGCCTTGAGGAAATACTCCGCGAGCAGAACAATATCTTCTTTTCTTTCGCGTAGCGGGGGAACACGCAGTTGAAATTGCGACAAGCGATGATACAAATCGCCGCGAAAGCGTCCTTCTTTTACTGACTTATCAAGTTCCTGGTTAGTCGCAGCAATGAGTCGCACATCGACGACAACCTTCTTCGTGCCGCCGAGTCGGTAATAGGGCACGCCGTCTAGCACGCGGAGTAGCTTTACCTGGAGCTTGGGTTCGAGTTCGCCAACCTCATCCAGGAACAAAGTGCCCTTAGATGCGAGTTCAAAGAACCCCGGCTTTGAGCCTTCGGCGCCACTAAAAGCACCCTTTTCATACCCAAATAGCTCGCTTTCCACCAAATGTTCGGGCAGGGCACCGCAGTTTACATCGACCCAGGGCTGATCTCCGCGCAGTGAATGGAAGTGAAGGGCACGGGCGATCAATTCCTTCCCAGTGCCGGTTTCTCCAATGATAAGGACAGCAGCGTTGTGGTGCGCCACGCGCTCGACCATCTGCAGCAATCGTCGCATCGACTCACTGCGAAAGACGGCCTGGACGCCAGGTAAGTCCAGAATGACAGGTTCACTGCTCAACAAAATGGCCTTTCAAAGCCTTGGGCCGGAGTGTAGGTCAGTAGAGTAGATGACCGCAACTCAAATAGAAAGCGGTACTTGGCCTGACAATGCCCCCAGCAAAAGCCCTATTTTCAGTGCGTCCAAACTCACTCTCGGTGCCTTCGTACCAACAAACTGACCCTGACTCAACTGCGGGACATGCTGTCTCAATCGCAGTGGCGCAGTGCGCCAATGTGTCTCAGGTTGCGAGTTTCCATTTTCGTCCATTTGCGTAAATCATTAAAAACAATGGGTAAACCAACGGTTTCGATGCACAGACCAAGGTGGCAGGAGAAGTGCACAATGACTGGTTGCGAGGGTAACAGCAAATGCAAGCCGAGCGACTTAAGGCTGGTGCATTCATCACATTAATCGCATTCTCAGGCGCCTCAGTCTTCGCCTACGGAATGCTCCACTGGCACGCTCAGGACCCAGTGCGGCTGATGGTGTATATCGTCATTGCCGCAGTCGCCTCCGGGCTGAAAGTCAGTCTGCCGGGCGTAAATGGGACGATGTCCGTCAACTTCCTGTTCGTCCTGCTTGGCATCGTCGAGCTTAATCTTCCGGAAACATTGCTCATCGGCCTCACAGGCATCATTACTCAGAGCCTGTGGAAGTCGCGCAAAATCACACCGGTTCACCTCACATTTAACCTGGGTGGCAATGCGCTGGCGATCGGTGCCGCATATTCGGCCTACGAGTTCGTGAACAACCGCTGGTTTCAGCAGAGCCTTCCGCTGTCGCTGGTAGTCGCGGCTTCCGTCTACTTCCTGGCCAACACAATTCCGATCGCTGGAGTTATCTCTCTTACTGAGCATAAGCCGGTCACAAAGATCTGGAAGGAATGCTACTTCTGGTGTTTCCCGTACTACCTGTTTGGCGCGGCTCTAACCGGATTGGCGCACCTGATTAATCAGCACGCCGGATGGGAGACATCGCTGCTCGCCTTCCCGGCCGTGTACTGGATCTATCGCTCGTACCGCCTTTACCTCGAACGACTCGAACATGAAAAGAACCACGTCGAGGATATGGCTGCTCTTCACCTCCGAACCATTGAGGCATTGGCGCTGGCCATTGAAGCTAAAGATCACACTACACACGAGCATCTGAAGCGCGTGCGCGTCTATGCAGTGGAAATCGCGAAGCAGTTGAAAGTTTCGGAAGAAGAGCTCGAGGCACTTCGCGCTGCCTCGCTGCTTCATGACATCGGCAAGCTGGCCGTACCTGAACACATCATCTCCAAGCCGGGCAAATTGACGCCGGAAGAATTCGAGAAGATGAAGATTCACCCGATCGTGGGAGCCGAAATCTTGCAGCGCGTGCAATTCCCGTATCCCGTTGTTCCGATTGTGCGCGCTCACCATGAAAAGTGGGACGGCAGCGGATATCCGTTCGGTCTCCGTGGCGAAGAGATTCCAATTGGCGCTCGCATTCTGGCAGCCGTCGATTGCTTGGATGCGCTTGCCTCTGATCGCCAGTATCGCCGTGCTCTGCCGCTGGATGAAGCGATGCGGCACGTGGAGATGGAAGCCGGCACTAGCTTCGATCCGCTCGTAGTGGCGGAATTGAAGAAGCACTATCAAGAGTTGGAGCGCAAAGCCCAGGATCAGGATCATCCGCTGGTGAAGCTCTCGACTGATTTGAAGGTCGAAAAGGGCACACCCGCTGCGGGACTAGAGCACAACGAAGGCAAGCACGACGAACAGGCCGTTGTGCAAAAGGCGCACCAGGTCGAGTTTTTGTCATCGATCGCGAGCGCCCGTCAGGAAGCGCAGATGCTGTTCGAGCTCAGCCAGACGATCGGCAACTCGCTCTCACTCGACGAAACGCTTTCTGTGTTGTCAGTGCGCTTGAAGCGACTGATTCCCTACGACTCGATCGCGATTTACTGCAAGAAGGATGATCGCCTTGTGCCAGAGTTCGTCACCGGCGATAACTTCCGCCTGTTCTCGTCCCTGCAGATCCCGATGGGACAAGGTCTCTCCGGATGGGTAGCACAGAATCGCAAGGCCATCGTGAATGGCAACCCATCTGTAGAGCCTGGATATCTTGCTGACGACACCAAGTTCAGCACATTGCGTTCCGCGCTCGCGGTTCCGCTTGAAGGCTTGCAGGGTGTGCTCGGCGTACTGGCCCTGTATCACTCCGAAAAGGACGCATTCACAAACGATCACCTGCGCATCCTGCTGGCGATCGCTTCCAAGCTTGGACTCTCCATTGAGAACGCATTGAAGTACCGGCTGGCCGAGACGTCGGCTACTACCGACTACCTCACCGGATTGCCCAATGCGCGTTCGCTTTTCCTCCACCTTGATCGAGAGATGTCACGTTGCCGCCGCCACGAAGAAGCTCTCACAGTGCTGGTCTGCGACCTCGACGGATTCAAGCAGGTGAACGACCGCTTCGGACACTTGGAAGGCAATCGCCTCCTGCGTGTCTTCGCCCAGAAGCTGAAAGAATCCTGCCGCGAATATGACTACGTTGCTCGCATGGGCGGCGACGAATTCGTAATCGTCGCTCCCGGACTCGCTCCAGAAGCAAGCCTTGAACGCACCACCTATTTCAACGAACTCGCCATTGAAGCGGGAAGACAAGTAACCGGAGAGGAAATCGTCTCGTTGAGCGTAGGCTCTGCATACTATCCAAAGGATGGACGCGACGCTGAACAACTGCTCGCCGAAGCCGATCGCCGCATGTACGTGGTAAAGCAACAGCACCATGCCGGCGTAAATATTCCTCAAGAAGTTCCTCGAGCCGCCAAGGTGAACTGAGGCACCTTCAAGCCCGGGGCCCTCGCAGAAGACCCCAGCCGCAAGGTTGGGGTCTTCGTTTTGTGCGCCGAAGAAAAAGCTAGCTATCTGGAATGTCCAAGGACCGCAGATTCGAGAGCGTCAATGAGCACTCCAATGCTGGCGTCGATCAGTTCTTTCGTGCTTTTTGCTTTGCCTTTGCTTGTAACTAACATTCGAAAACCCCTCTTCCGCCAGCTTTCTCCAGGCAGGGCCGGTGGATTCGCAGCACTCGAATCGCCCGACGGTAAATTCCTCTACTATGCGAAGGGTCTCACCGCTCCCGGATTATGGCGCATTCCGACCGATGGGGGCGAAGAGAGTGAAGTCATAAGCTCTCTGGAACCAGTTACTGGGGCTATTGGGCAGTAGTCGAGAATGGTATTTATTACCTCGACATGACAGCGAAGCCTGGAATCGATTTCTTCGACTTCACCACCCATCGCACCAAGCATTGTTGTTTGAGATGAGCGACGTACAGCTCATCTGGCTGAAGAAGGTCAAAGGGCCGCACGGGGGAAGTGAAGCGGCTACCACGGGAAGCTCATCTCTGCGGAAGAGGACTACTGCACGCTGGAGGTTAATGGTGAGCGGTTCGCGGCTCCATTCAGGATGTGAAACTCGTGAAGGCGGCAACAAAGTGACTGGCACTGAACGCGAGCGGCCTTTTTTCAGCTTTCTGGTTTGAAGTCTTTTGGCAGTGCTCAGCGGTGAGCTATAGTGTTTGCCGCCTTGCGGGAACCAGTCTCTGGTCCAGGGGGATCTGATAGCTCCTTCCCTTCGGTCTGGCCGATTCCCGCAAGGCAAAAGAAACTGCCAGAGTGGGCTTTTCTTTTTCACATTTTAATTTCAGTGCAGGCTATCGCGCAGCTTGCCCAACTGCCTTGCACTGGCTTCTTTTCTCCCGGCGCAAGTATCCTCTCTCCTGAGCGACTGTGTGTAATCGGGATTCCTTAGCTTGAGCCAATAGGTCTGGGTTTCTGTGAACTGGTAAGGCGAGTTCTTCGGCTTTGCAACGATGCCTTCCAGATCGTTCGCAGGCAGTCCTGTTGGTGCTCCTCGCCAGAGCCCGAATTTCGACGGCGACCGAAGAGCGCAATTCTTGGCATTCAGTGTTGCGAAAGACAAGTTTATGAAAGCGCCCTACCTGCTTAGACTACCATCGGCACGACCGTACTGATCCCAGGTTCCCCTTTCGGAGTTATTATGCGGGCAACTGCGCGACGCCTCGCTCTGGCTCGGCACCCATGTGGGCACTGAGCTCTGTCGTCGTAAGACGGATCGGAGCCTACTTGTGCTGAATCGAACTTGGCGACCGCGCGGTGTCCAGCGGGACTACTTGAACGTTCCATGAAACAGGCAGCTTCTGCGGTAAGAAGCACGTAGTATCGTTACATGCTTGGTAGATCAGTGTTCCCGTTGCCGTGATAGCTCTTCCCGAACCGACCGATGCCCTGAAGCTGCGATCGGCGGAAACTACCAGATCCTGGGCAATTCGAAACTTCCCCTCAAAGACAGGCACGGACTCCTTAATCGCAGGAAGATACAGCACCTGGGACTGAGGGAATCGAACACTTTCTAACTTCAACTCCACAGATGGCTCCAGGATCAGTTGAGTCGGCTTGTAACCCTTCACCTCCGGCGCGTAAACGTGCACTCCCGGAGGCAATTCCAATTCGACGACGATAGTGAATCGGCTTCCCGGAACCACAACTTCATCCGACTGGGAAAGAGTCACCTTCATATGCGGGGACGAAACTTCTCGTCCCGTGGCTTCCACGAGATCCGGAAATAGCTTCAGCAAGAGGTTTCCTGCCGTGTACCGGTCGGTGTAGGCACTCTCGAAGAATTTCTCTCGTATGTGCAGGTCTGGCGTTACAAAGAAGTATCCGGGAAAGGCCATGCCCTTCGTGAATCCCGTTGCCTCCTCGTTCAGGACTTCGTATTGGCGAATGATCTGCGAATCGGGATCGGACAAGAGCGAAAATTCAATGTTGTGTCTGCCAGCAAAGTCCTGCAGGATCTCAGGGGTGTCATAGCTGATGGCAGCCAATCCCAATCCTTGCTTCTGAAACTGCTTGTGTGCGGCTTGCAACTGGACCAGTTGCTGTTTGCAAAACGGTCACCAGTCGGCGGAGCGGAAGAAAAGCAGTACGACGCCCTTCGGCCCCATTAGCGAGGCTAGACTCTGCGTCTTCCCAAATTGATCACCAGCGCGAAATGGTGGAGCGAGTTCTCCAGCGTTGATGCCAGGCATCTTAGCCGGATGGAGACTAGTTAACATCAGGACGGGAACGAAGATCGCGAGTCTAAGTCTTGAATTCCTTACCATCGTAAGACCAGGCCGCCGGATGCGATTACGTTGTGTTGATGATTTTCACGCACGGTTGTAATGAAGTTCGGAGTGTCGAGTGTGTAGAAGTCGCGCAGCTCAGCCCGGAAGCCGATCGGGAACAGAATGTGCAGCGGAGTTTTGAAGTCCAAACCGCCGCCAAACTGGAGTGCCCCGGTGCTCCGAAAACGGTCCGGATTGGGAACTCCGCTGGCCAGCTTCTCGCTGTTCTCGAAGAAGCCGTAACCCCCACCAGCGGAGATCCAGGGGGAGAGAGCCCTATCTGGGGCTATCAACAATCGCAGCCCGGGCGTCGCGTACAGAGTCGCAAGGCTGACCGGCGTATTACGGGCCGTTGAAGTCACTGAATGGCTCGGCGAAGCTACCACAGGTACTTCAATCAGCAGCGCGGCTTTGTCTCCGGTAAGAAGCCCACGAGCGTATGTGACCTGAAGTGAGCTGCTCCTGCTAAATCCAATTGGAAAGGATGTACTGCTTGTTGAATGATCCGGAATGCTCTCGACACCAAGGAGCAAGCCAAGTTCGTTGTGCGACTGTGCAATAGCGGAACTGCCCACAAGCAGAACCGAAACCAGTAGCGCTCTCCGTACAATTCTCACTAAATCGATCCCTTCCCTTACCGAGAGGGCACGCCTCTCGATGGCTTTGCTCGCCGCTTAGCGTTCGATTCCTCGCTTTGAATTGCGTGACAGTAATGGCGTCTCGAACTATTGTTTGGTAGGGACGAAGGGCCGACATGCCCCTTGCCGACCAAGGCCCCTGTGAAGTCCTCCCTACTCAGCGCGCCACGAGCCCGTTGGCGGACGACGGGATATCTGAAGCTTGCGATATGGGAGACAGGTTGCCATCTGATGCTATGTCGAATCCCTGGATGCTCTGAGATCCTGGTGTTAAGACATATAGGAACCTTGAGTTGTTGCTGAGCGCAGCGTCGATTGGAGTGCTGCCCTTGCCGGTATCTGCCGTTTGGCCGTTCTCATTTAACAATCGCAGCGATCCATCGAAACCGATGCCGTATCCGGATATGGTTCCGCTGCCAGTATTGGTCGTGTAGGTGAATCGGCCATCGTTAGTGACAACCACCCAGCATGGCGCCGATTGCTTGTCATTTGCCGCAGGTTCGATCGTTTCCAAACCTTGCCCCCCGGTGACCTTGTAGGACGACACAGCCCCGGCATTCGCTGCGCCTCCGAATGCATCGGAAACGAACACTTGATCGCGTTTCCCAAAAGCGAACCCAAACGGAGTATTTCCGGCTGATGCCACAACCTGAGGACCGCTGGCAACTCCTTCGTCGTCCACTGAGAACAAGTCGATTTTGTTCGTATTCTTTTCAGTAACGATCAACCCATCGCCGTCAGCGTTAAAGCCAATCTGCGCCGGTCCAACCGACGGCGCGGTTAAAGGAATCCCGGAAACGATCGATGACAGATGGCCGTTCTTGTCGATTTTGAAGCCTGCAATGCTGTCGCTTCCTCCAACCGCTCCACCGTTGTTCAGCACATAGAGGAATTTGTGGTTGACGGTGATGCTGATCGGACGGCTACCATTGGAACCGGCGACATCCTCAAGTTGAAGCCCATCTTCGGTAATCCTGAAAACAGAGATGTTGTTACTTCCTGGGTTGACTGCAAATAGAAAACCCTTCTCGTCATCAATGGCCAACGCCCCCTGGTTTCCCAAGCCGCCACCTGTGCCGCGACCGCCTGTGAGAAAGACTCCGGCAGGCGAGAGCTGGCCGTCGGGGGAGCGATTGAATCGGAGAATTGTATTTGCGGTGCTTGAATTGCTCATCGTATAGACGGCTCCGGCGGCCGCATACGCTGAGACGCTGCCAAGTGCGATGACCGTACCCAGCAGCAAAATGAAACGCAATTTCAGCTTCATCATCTTCTTCCTTTCGATCAACACTATTTCCACATCGGGACTACGACGGCCATATCAGCATAATCAGGAGCCGTTTTCTACGGTTCGCCGTGAGGCATCTTGCATTCGATATGTCGCGCGAAACCGAAAAATCCCCCTCACTATTTCTTCTCGTTATGCAGCTTCTCGATTGGCTGCAGCCGCGAGCGGGGGCGCGAAAGGAAAGAATTTCGTCCCGACCAACCGCGCCTTTGTCGGACATCAGGGTTGTTCTTGAGCTGGGATGCGTTTTCAACGTGATGTCCTTAACAAAGCAATGGGTCCCAGGTAGACCCTTCCATCTGGGACCTCATTGTGGCCAGCAGTTGCTCTGCTACTAGCGGTTATCTGCGTCTTGTGGAATCGACGCCGAAGCTGCCGGCTGCACTGCTGTCAGCAGACCGCTGAGAACGTATCCCCGCTGACTGGGAGCGAACCGCGGCGCGAGGAGACCATCATCGATCTCCCTAGTCACGGCAAAACGATCAAAGGCTGTGGCCGGCAAATAAAGCCGCCTATTTGGCAGCCCGTCGGAAGTGCCTTTCACATTGGCTTCCTGGAATGAAATGACGCCATCGCCATTTTGATCTACCAAAGAGACTTCATAAGCGTAGGCATCGAACAAGCGTTGACCAGGATCTGTCACGTTCGGCTCAAACGATTTCACTCGAGTAAAGACATCCTGGATCACCTCATCAGTAAGCCCGCTCGGAATGAAGCGAAGCCTCTTCTCGAGGTGATCGGGATTTCCCGGAGTCGGACGATCGATATCAGAAACGTCGCTAATTTCGGCGCGGTCGGGATCGCGGGGATTGCCTGGATTATCTCCATAGACCAACGGATCATTCTTTACACCTGAGGGTCCAGATCCTGGCACGATCGATTGCAATTCGCCGATTCGCCTTGCCTCAAACGTTCCAGGAATCCCACCGGTGAACGGTAGCTCATAGTGCGGGAAGACCCAGTTGGTTCCCGGATTGAACTCCCAATACGCATGAATGTCGCTCTGCTGTTGCGCATTGAAGGTTCCAATGCTGACGGGAAAGGAAACAAGGTTGGTCTGGCGATCGGGGAAGTGATCCGTCGCGCTCGGGAGGTGCGGGGCATTGCCGTCAACGGTGAAGAGACGTCCAGGCACGTTATTGTGAGCGCCCAATGCTCGAATAGCAGCGGCGTCATCAGGAGTAACAGTCCCGTACTGCGCGTGGCCGTTCCCGCGCGGCGCCGCAACGCGTGGGACCCGCAAATCGTGGATCATCCAACCTTCGTACCAACCGGACTCATTGTTAATCACAAAGAGGCCGGAGATATCCGTAAAGACGTCAATTGCGGCGCGCACATTATTGGGATCGGTCGGGAGGCCGGGCTTCGGTTCTAAAACAACTCGCACCGAGCCGATGGTCGGCAACTGTCCGTTGGGACCTGTCGCTGTTGGCTTCGTGCCATCGTTGATTCCCGGCACGATCGCCGTGAAGACATTCGGTTCAAAGCTGCTAGTGTCGAGCAGATAGTATTGGAAAAGTAGACTGGGTTGTGCTGCTTCGCTGAAGGCGGTCGTCGGCAAGAACGAATGCGGGCGGCTGGCCAATTCCTCCAATCTCGCTTTCAGTTGGTCCGGAAGATTACGAATATCTCCGCGGTTGGTGAATGCCTCCGCCAAGCCACGTCTCCGAGCCGCATGGGACTCATCCGATTCCTGGGCGCCCATCGGAACACACGATGCTATGAGGAGATAGATGGCGAGGACAAAGTTGCTCCTTGCGATTTTCATGCTTTTCCTTTCCTGGGGTTGCGACCTCATCCACTGACTGGAGAGGAAGCGCCTCAAAGACTCGCTTCCCGTTCCGTTGCGTGCAGCGAAGAATTGATATTGCAGATCGGCGCTGCAGCGCCGATCTGCGTTGAAACTTTGTTTCAATTTGGTTTGGTTGACCAAACCAAATCGGGAATTCCCTAACGAAGTGGCTTTGCGCCGCTCGCTGTTGGCGCAATCTGATGGATATGTCGAGACCTTGTGAGCGATCCCCCACTTCGACTTGGTATGAAATGGAATTCTTAGAAGCGATGAACCGCTCAAGATCTGGAAAAAAGCGGTTTTAAGAAGTTCCTCGGAAGTCTCTCTTGGGGACGTTAAGTCGCCACCAATTTTGATGTACGCTAACTTCGTTTAAATTGAACGTAGGGGCAGCCATCCCAGAAGATGGGCGCATTCTCAATCCGGTATCCTCGGCGACTACGCAAGGGTGGCGCCACAGAGACGTTCATCTACACGCCCACCGAGCGCCACCCCACAGATCTTGCCGGTCTCGTTGGACTCGCCTAGTGCGGCTAACACGGAACCCAACGGTATTGGGCGCACGAGAACTCCAGGTTAGCTCACGACGGTGATGCCCAACGCCAGTAATGCGTTGACGGCGTCCCCAGCGCTGGCATAGACCGTCGAGCGAGCGCCGGTGTTGCCCAGTGTGTTGCTTGGGGCCCCGATATCACCCTCAAAAAACCGGTCATTGGGCGGGTCTTCGCCAGCGATATCGCGTATGAGCACGCGGTGCTCACACTCCACGCCCACAATCTGGGCCGCCGCCTCGGCGATGAAAGTGTTGGTCGCGCTG
>Ga0126378_10000763_pt1 | contig 23698 bp, 19 predicted proteins | sample PanSoiMetPlot_23_FD_92587 | JGI IMG/M metagenome (GOLD analysis project Ga0126378, IMG submission 92587) | Tropical forest soil microbial communities from Panama - MetaG Plot_23 | ecosystem: Environmental > Terrestrial > Soil > Tropical forest > Bulk soil | place: Panama | collected 2016-02-17
GACGACGACCACCACCGCGGCCATAACCGTCATCGGCTCGGGCGGCTATTCCCTGCCGTGCCCGGTTGGCGCGAATGTGCCGGCGCGGTCGCTCGCGCTCGATGGCGTGTCCGATTATGTCGGCGGGGGTCAGTCGGGCGCGTTCCAGTTCTTCGACCCGACCACGTCATTAGCGCGTGCCGTCTCGGTGACGGCTGCCGCCGGCGCCACCGCGACGTCGGCGCTGATCACCGGTATGGATGTGTACGGCGTGCTGATGCACGAACAGATCCCGATTACCGCCGGCTCGACGGTCAACGGCAAGAAGGCTTTCAAGTACATCATCAGCGTCGTGCTGAATGCGGCGGACGCTGGCCACAACTATTCGGTCGGCACTACTGACATCTTCGGCCTGCCGATGCGGCTGGCGTCGTTCCCGAGCGGCTACGCGACGATCTACTACCCGGCGCCGACCCAGGTTACCGCGGGCACCGGCTACACCGCGGGCGTGACGACGCCGGCGACGGCGCTGACCGGCGATGTGCGCGGCACCTACGCGCTGCAGGCGGCCTCGAACGGCACCAACCGGCTGCAGGTGTTCAGCGGGTTGTCGGTGGCGCAGGCGATAGCGGCGAACCTGGCGACGTACACGACAAACCTCTTGGGCGTTGCGCAGTTCTAAGGTAGGGGGGCATGGCACGCCCGGTCACCTACACCAAGCAGCTTGCGCCGGCGATAGCTAACTCGGTAGCAGGATCGCAGACGCCGGTTAGCGGTACCCCGCTGACGATCAATGGGACGGCGGCGAGCGGCGGGGTCGCGACGCTCGATACCCAACGCCAGATCGTGGTCAATTATGGCGTTGAAGCGGCGCAGCGGACGATGACGCTCACCGGCGCCACCGATACCGGCGCCCAGATCAGCGAAACCCTGACGATCCCAAGTGGTGCGTCTGGCACTGTTGCGACGCAGCAGAGTTTCCGCACCGTTACGCTCGCGCTGCCGGGCGGCGGCGGTTGGAGTGCGGCGGTGACGGTCGGCACCAACACCACCGGCTCGACGCCGTGGGTGCTGATGGATGAGGCGATCTCCAACTTCAACCTGTCGCTGGCCGCGATCCTGACCGGGACGGCGACCTATTCGATCGAGTTTGCGATGGAGAGCCCGCTGGCGCGGGTGATGACCGAGTCGACCGGCGGCACTTTTGCGCCGCAGCCGGGTTTCCCGCCGACACCGTACTCGCCGACGGCGAACCCGAACCTGTCGGGGCTGACCGCGACGCTGAACCCGACCGGCTGGACCATGCCGGTGGCGGCGGTGCGGACGACGATCACCTCCGGCGCGGGCTCGGTGCGCTCAACCTTCACCCAGGCCGGTATCAGAGATTGATGGAGTTCCACACGGCGGACGCGTACATTTAAACAACGCCACGATGGCTCGAGGAGCCTGCCCACAGCGGAGGTCGATATGGCGAGACGACGTCACGAAGAACCCGATGGCGACGAGTGCATGGCGGAGGGCGGCCAGGTCGCCCTCAAGCGTGGCGGCGTCGGCATGGGAGAGCAGACCATGGATATGCCGCGGCGCGAACACGATGCGGCTGGCGGCGGCGTCCGGCGCCCGCGCCGCAAGATGGGTGGCGCCTACGAGTACAACGCCTCCGGCTCGCCGACGATGGCGGCAGCCAAGGACGAAGGCGAGACCGGGTTTGGTCGCGGCGGTCGCAAAAGGCGGGCTGCCGGCGGTCTGGCGTCGGGTGGTTTTGCGGCGCCACGCGCCGATCGGCCGTCGCGCGCAAAAGGCGGCAAGGTCTTCTCGGAAGCGGCTGAACTGAAGCGCTACGAGGATGGCGACAAGGCGAGCCGCGGTCACGAAGGACAGAGCGTCGGGAGTCAACCCGGCCCGGGGTAGGCGCCTCTGGCGAAGGCCGGACCAGAGGCTATCGCTTCGGCGGTAACGTCACTCGGTACCGGTTCGCCGATGGCGGCCGAGCCGAGGAGGTTGATCCATTTCATGGGCATGGCCGACGCCAGATAGGAGGCATCGGCAGCCTGCCAGGAGAGCTCCCTGGCCAGAGGCCCGTGGGGGGCGGCGCTGGCCCTGTAATGGGCGGCATGCGGCCGGCGCCGCCAGTAGCGCGGACGGCTCCCCCAGCGGTGATGTCGACGGCGAAAGCGGCCGGAATGAACGCTAACGTGGCGCCAGGCGGCATGGGTGTACGCACTGTGCCACCAGCGAAGCGGACAGCAGCGGGCGGTCGGTCGCGCTTCAATGGCGGGGGCTCAGAGGAAGGTGGTGCGGATCGAGCCGCCGCAGAGCAGATGCGGGACGAGCCGGTGATGATGAACCGGATCGAGCTTCCCTCGGAAGCACCGGATCGCATGGGCCGCTTTCTTTCAGAGATGGACGTCCGCAATCGTATCGCTCGCGAGCCGGCGGCTGATTCGTTTACGGGCTTGGTCGAGCGCACGACACCTAACGACGAGCTTCGGTTTGAGGCGCCGCCGACACATGACCGGGGACCGACCCGTGCCGCTGGCGGCCCGGCCTTCCGCACCAAGAGCGGCAGCGTCAGCCAGGCTGGCCGTGACGCGGCGGAAGCGAAGGGGCAGACGATGCCTGGTGGCTCGTTCCCGATCCGCAACACCAGCGACCTGTCGAACGCCAAGCATCTGGTGGGACGGGCGAAGAACCCGGAAGCGGCCCGGCGCTGGATCAACAAGCGCGCCAGGGAGCTTGGGGAGCCAGGTCTGGGTGAATAATGGCCGAGAATATTCCCGGCCTCGTCCCGAACGAACCGGACTCCAGCGGTCTCTACACCTACGCCCCGACCGGCTCGGAGATCGTGCTGGAGTCGTTTTCGCGCATTCAGATGTGGGGGCCCGAGCTCGAAGCCCGTCACGTCATCGAGGCCCGCCGCTCGCTCAACCTGGCCTTTAGCCGGCTGCCAAACAACAACAAGAGCCTGTGGCTGATCGGCGACGAGCCGATGATCGTGCCGCTGCTGCCGGGCATTCCAGCCTACCAACTGCCGCTCAACCTGGTCGACATCGTCGACGCCTGGCGCCGGATTTATACACGTGGAACCCTCTTCTGGATCGTCGGTCTGCCGCTGACGCCGATGACCGCCGGCGGCACGGTGATGGTAACGAGCCAGGGCGAGCCGATGCTGATCAGCCCGGCCTCTGGGACGTTCGATACGGTGGAGGGTCAGACCGAGATCGTCATGCACTGGCCGGCGCACGGGCGACAGATCGGGGATCCGCTGTTCTGGAACATCCCGGTTTCGGTCGGCGGTCTGGTGCTCAACTATTTTAATGCCGTCGACCGGGTGATCGACCAGAACACGCTACAGTTTCACGCAGTGGCGCCGGCGCCGTGGACCAGCACTGGCCAGGGCGCGACACCGCTCTACCAGGCGACCAGCGGCTCGACCCTGATCGATGTCATCCTGCCAAACCACGACCTGACGGTCGGCAGCATCTGGACCGTCTCGGTGACGACGGTGGTGGGGACCAGCGGCCTGACCCTTCCGGCCGGCGAGTACTTCGTCCAGAGCGTCGTCAATGACTACGATTTTCAGATCGCCCCCGCCGTCGGGCTGGCGACCGCGACCGATTGCGCCTTTGAAAATGGCGGCCAGTTCAGCGTCAGCACCCAGCAGGGCGGGCTCGACTACACCGATATCTTTTTGTGGCCGATCAGCCGCGGCGACTATGCGGCGCTGCCCGACAAGCAGACACCAGGGCCCCCAACGCAATATTGGTTCAACCGCACGATCAATCCGCTGCTGACGGTGTGGCCGGTGCCGCGCGCCGACGAGTACATCGCGTTCGTCGCGTACCGGATGCGGAAGATGATGGATTTCGACCCGGACAGCGGCCAGAAGGCGGACCTGCCGAGCCGCTTCTTCGACTGGTGCTGCAGCGAGCTCTGCGCGCGGATGGCGGAGAAGTTCCGGCCGGAACAGCACCAGGTCAAGCTGGCCCTGGCGAAGATGGCCTGGGAGGAAGCCGCCGCCGAGGATCGCGAGCAGGTGAGTTCGTTTGTCACCGGCCAGATGGAAGGGTATTTCTCGTAATGGCCTGGCCGCATGACATCCGAACCCCGACCAACCCGTGGAAGCCGGAACCGGTAGGGTGGTGCGACCGCTGCTATCGCAAATGGCCGTTGGAGGCGCTCGACTGGCAGTTCGACATCCGCGGTCAGTCGCTGGTCGACATCGGCATCATGGTCTGCCCCGAGTGCTATGACCAGCCGGCCGAGATCCTCAGGCCGCCGCTGATCATCGGGCCGGAGGGCGTCATCAAAGATCCACGCCCGCCGAACTACGCGGCAAATTTCCGCGGCGGTGTGCCGGCGCCGCATCCGGTGTCGAGCATCATCACGCCGCGCCCGAACGACATCCCGGACGACATCTATACTGCGGACCACCCGGCGCTGGCCTCCGGTTACGGGCCTGACGGCGAGGTTTCGGCCGGCACCTCGAACACCGATACCAGCCTCGACAATGTGCTCGGCATCGGCGGTCCGAGCCCATTCCAGGACGGGAGATACCCGTAAATGGCGGTCGTCCCGATCGGCGGTCTGGCGCCGGTAATTCCGCCGCTGCACGACAGCGACTCGACCTTTCTGTCGCAGGTGCCGAATGGCGGCGGGGTCTACGATCCGCTGCTGCGGGTGACGCTGCAGCAGCTCGATCTCTACGTGAAGTCGAAGGGCTCGTCGAACACACCGATCATCCTGTCGGGGACGGCGGCGGGTGTCACCGTCAACGCGGGCGACCAGACGCTTTTTATCAACAAGAACGCCACCGATACACTGCACATTACTTTGTATTCGGGGCAGAACCCCGGCGATCTTCTGTTGATCAAAGACATCGCCGGAACCGCGAGCCCCGCTCATCCGATTACGATTGTTCCGAACCCACCAGCCACCATCGACGGCCTTACCACCGTTAATCTGCAGATTCCCTACGCCTCGATGTACCTGGAGTGGGACGGCACGAAGTGGGGCGATGTCGCCGAGCCTTACCCGTGGCTGCCGCTCAACCCGGTACTGGTCAATGGCACGGCGACGGTCAATCCCGATGCGCTGACCGAGGCGCAACTGATCTACGTCAACAACACCTCCCTGGCGGCGATGACGCTGACGCTGGGGCCGGGCCAGGTCGTCGGTCAACGGGTCACGATCAAGGACGTCGCCGGCAACGCGTCGAGCTACCCGATCACCGTCTCGGTGGCGCCGCACACCATCGAAACCGGCGCCACCTCGGTACAATTAACCGCGGCCTTTCAGTCGCTGGAACTGATCTGGACCGGCAACTGGATCCAGATCCCGGTGCTGCCGCCCTTTGCGCTGCCGCCGCCGGTCGTCATTAACGGCGGCATCACGGTGTGGACGCCGGGTCCGCAGGCCTTTTACACGATCCACGTCAACAACACGTCGGCGGCCGGGATCGGCATCCGCCTCAACCCTGGCACCGTGGTCGACCAGCGCGTGCTGATCAAGGACATCGCCGGGAACGCCGCGACCTATGTCATCAACATTTCGCAGCAGAACGGTAATCCGATCGACGGCACCAGCCCGTTCATCCAGCTGAACGAAAACTACCAGTCGGTCGAACTGATCTGGACCGGGGCGAACTGGGGCCAGGTGCCGCCGATCCCGATACCGCCGGCACAGGTGCCGACCGGCAGCGCCACGATCAACCTGCCGCAGGTCGCCTATTACACGGTCTTCGCCAACAACACCTCGGCGGCGCCGATTACCCTGAGCCTGGGGCCAGGCCTGTGCACCGAGCAGCGCCTGATTATTAAAGACATCGCCGGAAATGCCGGGACCTACGCAATCACGATCTCGGGCACCGGCGGCACGCTGATCGACAATTTCCCGACGCTGACGCTGAACGGAAATTACGCCGGCGTGCAGTTGATCTGGAATGGCACGATGTGGGGCTCGGTGCCGGGTCCGGCGCTCGCGGCCGGGTCGGCGCTGGTCGGACCGAGTGGGACGTTCCCGTTTAATCCCGGGCAGCGCCCGCTGATCCTGGTACAGGTCGACTGCAGCGGCGGCCCGGTGACCATCAACCTGGGGGACGGTCAAGTATTTGGCCAGGAGGTGGTCTTTAAGGACACCACCGGGCACGCTTACCCGAACACGATCACGATTACCCCATCGGCCAATATTGAAGGCTTACCGTCAGCGGTCATCACGGTTCCCTACGGGTCGGCGACCCTGTTCTGGCAGGGCGGCGTCTGGCTGCCGGCGCCGCGGGCGGTGCCGCCGACCCAGATCAATACAGCCGCGAGCAGCATTTCGCTGCCGCCGTTCGGGAACGCGATGCTGCAGGTCGTTGCGGTCGCCAACAACACTGGCACGCCGATCACCGTGACCATCGGGGCTGGCCACTCCGACGGCCAGATGGTCGTGATCAAGGACGTTCAGGGCACCATGGGGCTGGCGAGCAGCCCGGTCACGATCGCCTGCGCCAGTAACATCGATGGGCAGGCGTCGGTGGTGATGCCGCGGCGTAATTACGGAGCGATCACACTCTACTGGTTCAGTAACACGTGGAACTCGGACCCGCTCGCCGGCCCTGACGTACAGGCGACCACGATCACCAACACCACCGGGTTCACGCTCGGCCAGGCGCTGCGGCAGATGGTGTACGTCAACAACGGCACCGCCGCGCCGATGGCCTATACGCTGGGAATTGGCCAGGCGGTTGGCCAGGAAGTCGTCGTCAAGGATATCGCCGGGAACGCTGCGACCTACCCGATCACGGTCAACGCGGCGCCGCGTAACATCGACGGCGCCACATCGGTGCTGCTCGATGCCAATTACCAGTCGCTGCGGGTGATCTGGGACGGGACCAATTGGTATGAGGCCCCGACAATTTTCCCGCGGCTGCCGGCGCCATTTGTCATCACCACCGGCGGCATCGTCTCGTTTGGCGTCGGACGGGAGCCGTTCTGGACGGTTCACGTCAACAACGGCAGCGCGTCGATTGTCACGATCCGTCTCAACGACGGGCTGACGACCGACCAGCGCATCCTGATCAAAGATATCGGGGGAAACGCCGGCACCTGGAACATTTATGTGCAGAGGACCGGCGGTCTGCAGATCGACGGCCAGACGTCGATCATCATCACCCAGAACTACGGATCGGTTGAACTGTTCTGGGACGGTTCGGCCTGGCGGCAGCTCCTCCCGAAGGGAAATTCCCACAACAGTTTCTCGAATGTCAGCGCCTACCCAACGACCGGTCATCTCGGCTTGGGCACCACCTCGCCGGGCCAGGGACAGAACGCCACAATCATCCCGGGCTCGACCGGCCGGGTTCTGTTCAACATCACCGGCACCTTCTGGGGAAATACCTTCAGCGCGAATGTCTCGCTGCAGTACGGCAGCGGCACGCCGCCGGCGTTGAACGCAGCACAGACCGGCACTCAAATCGCCCAATCCTATTCGCAGAACACCAATGGCACGCCGTCGGCGCTTTCGCTGACCGCGCTCGTGACCGGGCTAACCTTGGGCACGACGTACTGGTTCGATCTATTTTTTCAAGCTGCACAGCCCGGCCTGCCGATCACCAACTACGCCTGCACCGCGGTCGAGCTATAGGGCAGGCGAGCGACCGCTTTTGGGGGGGGGACTACTGGCGGTCGCTCACACAGGCATACGGGGGAAGCGCTGCCGGTGTCCGCAGTAGGGGGGACCACTGCGGGCCTTACTTACGTGAACGCGCAGGATATGGGGCGCATCCCGAAAAATCGCAAGACGACATCTAAGGCTCAGCTTAGCCGTCGACTTGGGATGCACACTAAATCCATGTAGAATTTCCCCCGACACGAATCGGGGGCGCCAATGATCCGCGCGGTACTGACCCTCCTGGCGGCGCTGGTGCTGGGGCAGCCGGCCGAGGCGGCCTCGACGATCAACACGCTGCCGCCGGTGGTCAACTCGCCTGGCACCTACCCGCTGCCCGATTCCGGCTGTGCTGCAACCAGCACGCAGAACCTATGGATCGCCCAGGAAAACGCCTCGCCCAAGGACGATTTCAAAATCATCCCGGAGATGGCCGGCTATATCCATCAGGGAAACACGGCGCCGTCCTGCCCCTTCAAGTACCAACTGTGGTGGGACACGACCAACAATCCGCGCGTGCTCAAGGCGTACACTGGCTCGGCGTGGGCGAGCATCGGCTACATGGATGATGTCGCCGGTTTGTGGATCTCGTCGCCGGGCACCGGCAACATCGCGTCCATCGCCAGCAGCACGGCGACCGATCTGTGTCAGGCTGGCACGCTGCCGCAAGGCACGGTCTTCGTGACCGGTAACGCGACGATCACCTCGTTTGGCACCAGCTGCCCGGTCGGCACGATCAAGAACGTCATCTGGACCGGTGCCGCGACGATAACGAACGGGACGCCCATCAGTGTCTCCGGTGGCGTCACCAAGACGGTCACGCCTGGCGATGTCTGGCAGCTCAGTTATCAGAATGTCGGGTCCTGGCGGCAGTTCTATCAGCAGCCGGGGCAGCAGAATGTCGGGCGGGTCACCAATCTTGTTGGTACAGCCTATTCGGTCCTCGAATTGCAGATGACCGCCGACACCGTCAGCGTCGGCTCTTCGCTTGGCGGCTCGGCTACCGTTGTGCCGAGCTTCAGCCAGATCTGGAATAGCGCCAATGGCGGCGCCGGCGGTATGGACACCGGCGCCGGCACCGCCCCAGCCAACAGTTTTGTCGCGGTCTACGCCATCACCGGCCCGTCCGGCATCTCGACGGTCGGCTACACCTGCAATGCTTCCTGCCCGACCATCTACCCCGGCAGTAACATGCCGTCCGGCTATATTAACTCGGCGCTGCTGGTGGTGTGGCCGACCAATGCCGCCAAGCATCCTGTCGCGGGACGTTGGGCCGGCAAGCGGTTCCAGTACGGCGGTGTCAGCGGCGGCCCGCTGCCGGCGCTCGATCACTCGACCGCACCGACGACCTCGCCGGGCACGTTGAGCCTGACTGGGTTTGTCCCGCCACCAGCCAATGCCGTCAGGGGAACGATGAGCCTGACCGTCACCACCTATGGCGGCGGCTACCCGTTCCTGCGGATCCTGAGCCAACCCGATCAGAGCGCGGCGCAGAACACTCTGCAGAGCTACGCCGCCACCGCTGCCAGTCTGAGCCCGCCTGGTGTGCTGTCCGGTAATTACGATCTCCTGCTGACCACGCCGCAGCAGATCTCCTACCAGACCAGTTCAGACATCGCCGCCGGGCTGACGGCCAGCATCTACGTCAACGGCTACACGATCCCGTGAGGGTTCCCCATGGAATGGTCCGATTACTACACCTCGCTGACGACGATGCTGCAGGTGGCTGACCCCGACGGTCAGACCAACCTCAACCTGATCCTGATGCGACTGATCGACGAGACCGAGCTTTATTTGTTTCGGCACCCGAAGCTCGACTTCCTGGCGACGCGCACCACCGACGCGACCCAGACGACCACCGCCGGCCAGCGCGGCGTGACGATCCCGCCGGCTTTTGTCGTGGTCGACGATGTGGCGCTGCTGGTGCCGACGACAACGCCGGGACGCAACCAGCGGGTCATGCTGATGCGCGTCAACCGGCCCTGGCTCGACATGATGTACCCGGTCCAAGGCGCATCGCAGACGCCGAAGAAATACGAGACCTACTACGCCATCGACGACATGCAGGAGAACCAGACGATCCCGCCACCGCCGGTGCCGACCGCTGGCCAGTCGATGAACCCAAGCCAGATCTATATCGGCCCGGCCCCGGATGGCGGTTACACGACGCTGTTCTACGGCACCTTCCGGCCACTGCCGTTCTACAAAGTCGCCGGCTTCGACCCGTCGAAATATAACGAGTCGCAGCAGTTCGCCCAGACGCCGACGGCGATCACCTTTCTCTCGACCTGGTTCCCCGATCTCTACCTCGCGGCGAGCCTGGTTTTCGGCTCCGGCTACCAGAAGAACTTCGGCAGCCAGAGCGACAACCCGCAGCAGGCGATGTCGTGGACCCAGGATCTCGAGCGCCTGATCGCGGTGGCGGGCTCCGAGGAATACCGCAAACGAGCGACAGCCTGGGACTGGGGCTCGCGGCCGATGCCGGATGCCGCTGGCATGGGGCGCCCCGCCGGCGGTGGTGGTGGCGCGGTGCCACCGGTCGGTGCGGCGCCGCAGTAGGGCCAGCCGATGTTTATGCGTCTCGACTTCCAGCCTGGCGTCGATGTCGAGCGCACGCCGACGACAATGCGCGGCGGCTGGGTCGACAGTAACCTGGTCCGGGTCCGCGAAGGAAAGTACGAGAAGCACCTCGGCTGGCAGCGCATCATCAACACGCCGGTGCAGGGCCGGGCTCGCGGCATCCACTACTGGACCGACCTGCAGGCGATCCCGTGGCTGGCGATCGGCACGACGCAGCGGCTCTACGTGATCAATCTGGCGCAACTGCCGGGCGGCACCAGCCCGGTGACGTCACCGCTGCCGGCCTTCACCATCTCGGTCATCACGCCGGCTGGCTGGACTGGCGGCCAGGAAAACCAGGTGTCGGGAAATTACGCGACACCGCTGATCTGGAGCCTCGACAATTTTGGCCAGGACCTGTTGGCCTGGCCAAGCGGCGGCGGGTTCTATTACTGGCAGCCGCCGGCGACCAACCCGGCAGCCGGGTTCGCACCGGCGCTGCCGGTGACCTACACCGGGCCGCCGCCCCCCGGGGGCTTTTCGGGGGGTCCCCCGGCTTACAATATCGGCGGCTTTGTCGCGATGCCGCAGCAGATCGTCTTCGCTTACGGTTGCACTTCGTCCACTGCAGCCGTCGGGGAGAAGCCGAACCCATTGCAGATTCGCTGGAGCGACCAGCAGGATTTCACGTCGTGGTTCCCGACCACGACCAACCAGGCCGGCGGCTACATCATCCCGCGCGGCTCGCGCATCATCGGCGGACTGTCATCGATCCTCGGGAATTTCTTTTGGAGCGACTTGGATTTCTGGAGCGCGCAGTACAGCGGGCTGCCGTTTGTCTTCGGCTTTCAGAATATCGGCCCCAACACCGGCCTCCTGGCACGCAATGCCGCGGTCGCCACCGGCAACGCGATCTTCTGGGCGAGCGATCATGGCTTCTTCCTGTTTGGTGGTGGTGGGCCGCAGCCGATCCCCTGCACCTTGTGGGACCAGTTCTACAACAACATCGTCCACGCCCAGCAGGAGAAGGTCGTCGCCGGTACCGACCAGCATCACAACGAGGTCTACTTTTTCTTCCCGTCGATCGCCGGCAACGGCACCAACTCCAACTCCAACGCCGAGATAGATTCCTACCTGAAATATAATTTCGTCGAAAACGTATGGGATTTCGGGAGCGCCACGCCGGAGATGGCGAACCTGCTGAGCCGCACCTGCTGGACCGATCAGAACCGGCCTGGTGGTCCCTTCAGTGTCGACCTCAACGGTTTGATCCAGCAGTCCGACATCGGTGTCGATGCCGACGGCGTAGCGATGGCCGGCGTGTCGCTGACCTCCGGCTACTACGATGTCGACGAAGGCCAGGGCATCATGTTTGTCGACCAGCTCCTGCCGGATTTCCTGTGGAACCAGTCGACGGTGGCGAACCCGTCATTGCAGATGACGCTATTGTTCCGCAACTGGCCGGGCGACACGCCGACGGTCAAGGGCCCGTTCAAGATCACGCCGGAGACCAAGTACGTGACCTGCCGCTGCCGCGGACGCGAGGTTGCGGTCAAGATCGAGTGCGACTCGCCGGGCACCTGGTTCCGCATGGGCACGCCGCGCCTGCGGGCCGCTAGAGACGGACGCATCTGATGCCAGACGATTTTGGAAACCAGGGCCCGCTGGTCCCGCCGTACGCCCCGGGCGGATCGCCGAACTGGGGTCTGAACAGCCTGTCGCAACTGAACCAGAGCGTGCAGGCGCTGGTGCTGGGAGTGAACAACATCCGCGGCTTGATCCGTACCGGGGCCATGCCGTGGGTGTTGAAGGCCGGCGACACGATGACCGGGCCGCTGGTGATCAACCTGCATCCGCCGACGACGCCGGCGACGCCGCTGCCGCCACCGCTGTCGTTCTTCGTCAACGGAACGGTTCTGCATGGCGCCGCTAACGACGGCGAATACACCAGCATCCTGCTCGATTCTGCGGGCAGCAGTAATCGCTTTTCGAACCTCTATCTGAGGAACTCCAGAGGCACCATCGCCGCGCCGGCGCCGACCCAGAACGCCGACTATCTCGGCGCGGTCTATTTCGCCGGCCGCGGTGCGACCGGGTTTGGCTCGTCGAACAACATTAGCTTCAGCGCCACCGAGAACTGGAGCGACACGGCTCAAGGCGCTGAGTTTCAAGTACAGGTTGACCAGATCGGCACAAACACCGTAGCCGCCAGGCTGCGGCTCAGATTGGGCCTGATGATCACCGACATTGGTGGTAATCCGCCAACCGGCGGCGACATGGGCGCCGGCACGATCAACATCGCGTCCTCGCCCGGCTACTACATCAACGGCGTGCCGATCATGACGGCGATGGGCGGGCCGTTCCTGCCGCTCACCGGCGGGACACTGACCGGACCGCTCCTGATCAATACGGCGACGGCGTACCCGCTTAGTGTCGTTGGTTCCACCGGCTCGCAGATCCACTTTAATCAGGCCAACAGCGACGACGGTGGCTATCTCATCGGTGGACCGAGCCAGGCGGTTCTCTCCGGCGGTACGTCCTGGAACGGCGCTAACTGGGTCGCCAAGAGTTCCGCCGCCGAAATCCTGTCGATCAATGGCGGCACTCTTAACTACTACCAAGATACAGGGCTGGTGGTTGGGAGCACTTATACGCCGACCCCTCAGTGGACGATCGATGCCAATGGTCATTTCAATGTTCAGACCAACAGCATCTTTATGGGTGCGTCGCTTCAAACGGGTCAAGGCGCCTCTACGGGTGACTGTGCTATTGAGTTGGGTGGCTTCCGCACCGACAACGGTAATTCCTACATCGATTTCCACTCGTCGGTCGGCAGCGACTTCGATTTCCGCATCTTCCGCGCGCCCGGCCCCAACGGTAACGCGCTGATCACCCAGGCCGGCACTGGCGGCATCCAGGTCATCAGTAACGGAAACAACGCGATCCTTGTCACGCGAGCCGGGAACACGCTGTTCAGTTCGGATCTCAGCCTCAATGTGCCGTCGCAGGTGGTGATCTCGACCGGCAGCGCCAATGACGGAAACAACTACGGCCAGGCGCTGCAGATCATCCGGCCGGCTGCCGGCGGCCAGTACACGGCCTTCATCCTCGCCGGCACCGCAGTCTACTCGCTCGGCTACAAGCCGGGAACCTCAAGCGTCTTCGGGTTTGGTAACGGCACTACTACTGACTCGGCTTTCGATCCTGCCATCCTCAACATCACCGGCCTGGGCAGTCTTGTGGCGATTGGCGCATCGGCGGTGTCAGGCTACAGCCCTGGCGCCATCCTCGCTCTTTATGACAACGGCGCCCATAATTATCTGCTGGCCCTCAAGAACGATATCGGTAACGGCTACACCCAGATGGCCTTTATCGCCGGCCACAACTACCAGATGGGGGTTGGAAACCCGTCGGTCGGCTCTGGGCTCGCCAATAAATGGTATGTCTACGATCAGCCTAGCGGCGTCTTCCGCATCGTTCTCGACACCGACGGCTCGGTCGGTATCGGCACCAATGGCATCCCACATGCGGGTCTTTTCGATGTCGAGGTCGCCACCAACAACCACTTCGCGGTGCGCTCGCTGCTTGGCGGTACCCAGATCTTCGGCAGCACCAATTCCGCCGCGGCGTACGCGCAGTTGGCGATCGATGCCTCGCCGCTGCTGATCAACACATCGTCCAACAACTACATCCAATTTGGCGGGGCTGTTGGCATCGGCCATGCGCCTTATACGACATTTACTGTGCATACCGGGACGGATCAGAATTTTCTTCTCCGGCCTGCCACGGATTTTTCGCTGCCTTCCGGCGTCGCTATTCAGACAATAAATGACGCTAATTCGGCCATGGTGCCTCTCTATATTGAGGCTCAGCCGCTTGGTTTGAATGTAGCCAGCGGTAACCCTGTCGGCATCGGTGTCACTCCGAGTGCCGGTTACGGCGCCAAGCTCGTCGTCCGCACCGGGACCGACGAAGTCTTTCTCGTCCGCTCGATGTCAGCGGTCATCGGTGGCGTGTCCGGTATCGCGCTGTCGGTGGTGAACGACGCCAACAACACCTGGGAAAAGCTGGAGATCGACGGGTCGCAGGTCACCATCAACGCTGGCACTGGTGGGAATGTCGGCATTGGCATAGCGACCCCTGTAAATAACCCAGGCTACATCACGCTCAGCATTAACGGCGTGAATGGTGGTGTCGTTCAGTTCTTAGGTAGCGGTAACACTTACGGACAGATCTATGCCTACAACGGGGGCCTGACGTTCAACGCGAATAACGCGAGTGGCGCGGTCCCGATATTTTTCCAAATTAATGGTGCCGAGCAGATGCGCCTGAGTGCGGGTGGTTATCTGCTCGTCCAACAGACAGCCCAACCTGCCGGTTTCTTCCCGATCGCTACACAGTCTGGCATCCAGGTTAAGTATGCTAGCGGTAACGGTGGCTTTGGTCTGGTGGCCAATAGCAGTTCGGGTATGGATTTCTACACCTATACTGGCGCTCCGGGGAGTGAGTCTTACGGCTTTCAAGGTCACTGGCAGGGCACCGAGTTAAGGACGTACACACCGGTTGTCTCAGACGGCACCAATGCAATTGTAGAAGTCATGGACCGCGGCGGTTCAGGCCATAGTTCAGGAGTCTACAGGTCCGGGCCAGCCACCCGTCTGTGGGATGACGTAGCGGGCGATGTCATCATCTACGATAATTCTGCGCAGGTCGCGATAGGTTCCGGCGCCACACCTGTCACCAATCAGGCGTTGTCGATAGTCACTCGCGACAATGTGCTGGCGACCAACATCATCGGCTTTAGCTTTAACAGCTCCAACAGTTACCGCTCCGGCATTGGCGTAGCCTACGACGGCGGTACGCCAAACAACAATGCGATGGTGTTCCGCGTCAGTGACGGGACGACGACCGGCCAGGTCAATGTGATGCAGTTGGTCGGCGGCACACAGGGCTATGTCGGTATCGGCACGGTGCCGAATGCCAGGCTGCACGCTTACGTCGCCGGGGATGATCGGGCGATCCTGCTGGCCTCCGGCTCGGCCAAGGGTGTCCGCATCGGCACCGACGCTTCGAACGGCTACGTCGAGGCGGTCGACAATGGAGGACGAACCTCATTCCAGAACCTGGTTATTGGCGGTGCCAGTCTGAATTTCCAGACAGGTAGTAACACCCGGCTACTGATCGTCGCCGGCCTCTATTATCCCGGCCTAACCGATCAGGGCGCCAACACGATCAACTTCAGTAAGTACTACTCGAATAACCTCGAGGTACTGCAGTTCGACGGTAACTATGTCGAGATGTATGACGGTGCCGGGAATCCTGCAATCTTCTATGGGGGCGGCGGCGGCTCGCCCGACCACGCCAACTACTACCGGAACAGCGTTCACCAATTCCAGACGATCGGCGGCGGCTCAAGTCAGGTGCAGATCGGACCTGCTGATGTGTATTTCAATCTGCCCCCCATTTCTGGAGTAGACAACGCCCAATCTTGCGGCATTAGCACGAACCGTTGGACCGCGGTGTGGGCCGTCAATGGCACGATCCAGACCTCGGACGGGCGCAGTAAGACCGACCTGGCAGACTGTGACCTCGGCCTCGACTTTATTTGTTCGCTGAAGCCGTGCAGCTGGCGTTTTGTCGTTGGCGGAAACCGGGTCGTCGAGCAGATCCCGATCCGCAACGAGGTCGGCCACATCGTCGGTCACACGCCGGTGGTGGAAGCCATCCCCGGGAAGCGACGGCATTACGGCCTGGTCGCGCAGGAGGTTAAAGAGGCGCTCGGGAATCGCGATTTCGGCGGCTGGATCCAGACCGACATGGACGATCCCGACAGCGAGCAGGCGCTGCGCTATGATCAATTTATCGCGCCGCTGATCGCTGCCGTGCAGGAACTGGCGGCCGAGGTGGCCGACCTCAGGTCGCGGCTGCTCTGCTAGGAGACGACAATGGCGGAAATACCAACCAAGGGACCGACGACCACCACCGTCACGACGAGCATGCTGCACACCGCTCTGGTGACGTGGGACGCCGTCATGAACGCTATCCAGGCGTCGAATTTTACCTCGACGCGCCCGACCCTGCAGGTCGGCGGCATGGCGATGGGCGGCCTGGGATCGGGTCTGACCTATGCCTGGAGCATGACGCCGCAGCAGCTTGACGAATTGTTGCGGGCGAGCATCGCCGACCTGCCGACCCTCGGTCTGTACACGGTGGCGACGCTGCCGAATGACCCGACCAATGCGCTGTCGGTGACCTGGACGACGACCGCGCCTGCAGGAGCCTAGCCATGTCCGACCAACGCCCAAGCCAATTGCAGAACCAGGGCACGACCGCCGGACCCTACAACCCGGCCGGTGCGCCGAACTGGGGCCAGAACGAACTCACGCCGCTCGGCCAGACGGTCCAGGCGCTGGTGCAGGCCGTCCAAGGCCTGTTCACCGACCTCGGTGGCGTGCGGACCGTACCGTAGGAGGATACATGCAGACGCAGCCACAGCAGATCCAGGTTGAGGCGACGACACCGCTCACCGTCACGCTGCAGGCGCAGCAGTGGGCTGTGGTTCGCGCCGCATTGGGGCGGCGGAAGTTCGACCAGATCGCTGGCGTGATCTACGCGATCGAAATGCAGCTCGGCGAGCAGGCCCAGAAGTCGCCGGAGCAGCATCCGCGGCCGAATGGCCTCGATCACGGGCTCGATCACACGGCATGAGCGACGATCGCCCGCCGACCTTCGACGAGTTCTACGCGAAGCTCTATGAGCATTGGCATCACAAGCGGGACAAGGGCGCCGCGGCTGAGCACTTCAAGGCCGGGATCGAGGCCAACCCCGAGTTCCTGACCAAGCTGAAGGCCGCGCACGCCGGTGTCGCGCAGGTCGTGGCGGCGCGCGGGCTGCAGTGCGACAACGGCATTGCGGCGACGTATACTATGCTCCAGTCGCTGTTCGATCAGTTCCCGGAAGTGCGAGACAGGCGATGGCAGACGACCCCTTCAATCCCGTAAATCCACCACCGCCGCTGCCGAGCCATCTGCAGCCGGTCATCCCCGTCCTCGCCCGGCGCGGTGTCCATGTCCCCAAAGTCGATGAGACGATGTCGGTCGATCTCGGTGGCGAGATCGTCTCTGCCAAGGTCAAGCGGTTGTTCAGCCGCGACGTCATCCTGGTCGAGGTGACCGGGATCGTCGTCGACAAGGCAAACCACGGTTACAAGAAGGGCTCGAATGTGCCGATGCAGCGGTCGTGGAACGGGCTGCAGGAGGTGTGGATCCCGGTCTCCGAGCGCGAAACCCGTGAGAAGGAGCACATCGAGCGCATCGAGCGCCAGGTCGCGGCCGAGGAGGCAGAGAAAAGGCGTGCAGCGATGGCCCGGCAGGCTCCGCCTCCGGAGCCACCGCCGCCGCCCCCGGATCCAGTTGGCATCCAATTGGATGACAATCGGCCGCCAGAACCGGTTGGCGCTGACGCACCCATGTCAGCGCCGCGCCGGGTATTAGGACCGCGCCGGTCCCGTATCGCGAGGCCGTGATGGCGCAGCCGCCGCTGACTCCGACGCTGAAGCTCCTCGATAACATCCAGGAGCAGATGCAGAAGGCGGCCGGGGTGCCAGCGAAATACCTGCAAGAAGGCCCGCACGGCGTGCAGCCGGGGCCGTCGACAACGCGAGTCATGTCGGTGCGGGAGGCCATCGTCATGCAGGAGTGGATGCATCGCTTTCAGGAAATGCTCATCGCCGAGGATCCCGACTACGCGGCGATCACGCGCGCTGTCGCCAGGGAGGAATAGTTGCCGCCCGTATCAGAAGCCCAAAGACGTTTTTTTCGGTGGGCCGCGGCAAACCCCAGCGCGAGCGGCGTGTCGCCAAAGGTGTCCGCCGAGTTCAACGATGCCGACCCTGGCGGCAAATTACCGGCGCGTGCGCCAAAGGCTGATGGCGGTGTAGCCAACCACAAACCCAAGGGTCCACCACCACACATCCACATACATCTGCCGCCTCCCCCGCCGATCCTGATGATGCCACGTCGTGAAACCGGCGGTGTCGACCTGTCGCCACCGGAAGCGCGTTTTAGTAATGATAGCGATCTTTTCAGACGCCTGCCGATCAATGAAGACGAGGCGGAGCCGCCGCCGCATTCAGGCCCGCTGCCGCGCGATATGCTCACCTACGGCCAATTGAAAGATCGCGAGCGGCCTGGCGCGGTCAGCATGCAGGGCTCGGCCGGGTACGGCGGCAATGCGCGGGAGCCGCCTGGCGGTGTGATCATGCTGCGCGAGCGTATCCCCCTTGGCGATAACGAGCGCTTTGCCGGCGGTAGCGTTGGCCACGGCGTCGGTGGAACCGTAACCGAGCTGGATGGTCCACCCGGCATGCCCTCCGGTGGGGCACCGCCAAAACCGATGGCGGTCGGCGGCATTCCGCGGCTCGGCGGGCACATCCCGCATATGGCCGCTCCGCGTGGAATGGGCATGGAGAAGCTCGGGCTGTCGACAGCGCCCGGCTCCGGCGGTCTCGGCCGTTTTGCCTCGGGGCATTTCGACTATGGCGGCGATGTTCACGAGCACATGGCAGCCGGCGGTCTCGAATCGGCGTCGGAAGGCTTCCCCTTCTGGGCCCGCGCCGCGGCCCGCGAAGAGGTCCAGGCGCCGCAAGCATTCAACGCCGGCAAATTGCCAACCACCACCGGCGGTGCACTCGTCCCGCCCAGCGTCATGCCGGTCAATGCCCAGGTCCAACCAAAGATACCAGACCCGTATGCCCTAAAGGTCGGACCCTACGGCACGCCTCTGCCGGAGATGAAGCGCGGTCGTGGGCCGGAGGAGCCGAGCGTCCGACTGCCGTCGCCCTTTAAAGAACCGCCGCAGGTCGCCAAGAGCGGCGGCATCATCCACGACATGGCGATCAAGCACGGTATGTTCCCAGGCGATGGCGGCGGCCGAACCGATCGCCTGCCGAGCCAGGTCGATGTCGGGAGTTACGTCATCCCGGCTGACGTGGTGAGCACGCTCGGCCAGGGTCACACGGCATTCGGCGATAAGGTTTTGCGGGCTTCGATCGGGGATGAGCACGGCCATATGGCGCATGGCGGTCGGCCGAGCTCGACCTCGATCCTGGCAGCTCCCGGTGAGTTTTGCGTTTCCCGCGAGGCCGTCGATGCGCTCGGTCAGCGCGGTCTTGAGCAGGGGTTTGGTAAGAAGGGCGAGACCGCGACGAATTGCGGGCACCGGCTGCTGGACGAGCTCATTGCCCGCGCCCGTAAGTTCCAGATCGCCTGGTTGCGCCACGCGCCGCCGCCGAAGAAGCAGGCCGGCGGAGCGGTAACGATGGGCCTCGGCTTCTCGATGGCTGCCTGATCTTTTTCCGCAGGATCGAGATTGTCGCGGCGATGCTGCCCTTCGAGCGACCAAAGCGTTCGGAGAGGATACGGAGCATTCCGGGCGGGGCATGATCTATCCGCGCCAGGCGGTGAATGAGGCGACGTAGCCGCGGCGGGTGGTAACGGGGATGGGTTCCTGGCGGCCACTGGTTGACCGACACCGATTCAAAGCCACCGAGGGTGCAGTGAAGGAAGACGTCGAGCTTCACCCGCGTCAGGGTGTTCTTTGGTACTCTCTTTGGCCGTTCCTCTTCCGTCGCGTCGCCCCCTCCGCTGACGGTATTTAAGTGGTATTTGAGACAGTCATGAGAACACGCATGAGAACATGGTCGCCCAGCGATTATCTCGTTCCTGAAGGTAAGCTATATCAATGCTTTGCCAAGGTCAAAAGCGACTGGGTGGAGATCGGTAAGCCGATGCCGCTCGAGAAAGCGAGGGAGGAAGTGAAGCGCATGCGGGAGGAAGGACGCGTCACCGAACCGCATTTCGTGCCGGTATGATCGCCAAACCGGATAGCGTCCGGATCGCGACGCAGGCTGATGAACGACCGCTATACGACCTGCTGATGGATCTTTGGACATACGGAGAGGAACGTGGCTTAGGCTGGCCGGTCGATCCCATTCTGGTGCTACGCCACATCGAAGAGGGGACGCGGCCAAACCTGGCGACGCGATCTGACCCGATGGATCTGCGGCGCGCTGTCCACGGGGTCATCGACGACCCAGACACTCCCGATCGGATTATCGCCAGCGTTGGGCTCTTCATTGACCAGGTAGGCTGGTACACGCGCGAAATGGGCGTGCACGAGTTATGGTTTTACGTGCGTGGGCACGCGCGCAATTCACGGCATCACGAACGGGCGTTGCGGGACTTCGCCTTCTGGGTACGGCAGGAGCTTAACAAAGGGACGCCGCAACCGATGCCGCTGATCTCCGGTTTTTACTACAGAGGTCCGCGCCTGGCGGCGATGGAACGGCTGTGGCAGCGGCTCTGGGGGCCGACAGCCGAGAAGGTCGCAGCGTTGTGGTGGATCGAGTAAATTTGTTGGACCCGGTGTGCACTGATGGACGGCACGAACGGTCTGTGCCTCTAGGACGGCTATCCGAAGGGGCCACAACCGGGGAAGGCGGCACTCTGGTAACGCCGGTCTAGCCGGGCCGGTAGACTGGGCTGCGCGCGTCGCGTGCCATTGAACACGATGGCCTTGTAGTACGGCCATTTAATTGAACACGGAAAACACGTAAATTCGGCGCCTCCTGTAGGGGGCGCCTGATGAGTCCTGGCGGCGGCGGCACAAACACCACGGTCCAACAGTCCGGCCCACCGCCGCAGGTAATGCAAAATTACCAGCAGTTGGTGCAGGGCGCGGCGTCGCTGGCTGGCCAGCCGATGCAGCAGTACCAGGGCCCGTACGTTGCCGGGTTCACGCCGCAGCAGCAGGCGGCCTTCTCTCAAATCAGCGATGTCGCGGGTCAATACGCCCCGTACATCAATGCCGCTGCCGGCTATTTCGGCCAAGCGACGCAAGACCTGTGGGGCAACCTGCCGCACCAGGACACGGCCGGCATCAATGCCGGCGCCTACAACACCTACCAGAACGCTCAGACCTACGCGCCGCAAGAGGCGCAGTGGGCGCAAAATTACGGCGGCCAGGCGGCTCAGTACGCGCAGAACATCCCCGGCTACGAGTCGGGCTACATCAACCAGATTACCGGTGCCGCGCAGGGCATCCCGGGCCAGATCGCGCCCTGGCAGCAGATGGGGGCGCAGCAGGTCTCGAACCTGGAGGGCGTCGCCAGCCAGGGTGCCGGCGATATCCGCAACGCTGCCAACGCGCTGCCGGGATCGGTGTCCGGTTACGAGCAGGCCATGGCCCAGACGGGCTACGGCATCCCGGGGATGGTGTCGCCGTACCAGCAGCAGGCGGCCGGCGCAAACCTTCCGGGGGTGGTCAGCCCGTACGCGCAGCAGGCCTATGCGATGGCGCTGGGGCTCGGCGGCATCGGCGCCAACCAGGGTCAGTTCGCCTACAACCAGGCGCAGAACACCCAGGCGATGCTCTCGCCCTATCAGCAGGGCGGGTACAACACCGCCTCTGGGTTACAGGCGCAGGCGGCACCGTGGCTGCAGGCCGGTGCTGGTGTCGCCGGCGGATTGCAGGGCGCGGTCTCGCCGTACCAGCAGCAGGCCGCCGGGCAGAACCTGACTGGCGCAGTGTCACCGTATCAGGGTGCCGCGACCAGTGCGCTGCAGGGTACCACCAACCCGTATACCGGTGAGATCAACACCGCCGCGGCAAACCTGCCGGGCCAGCTCGGTTACTACCAGCAGGGCCAGATCGGCGCGACGATCGGTGCCACCGGCGCCTACACCGACGCGCTCGGCGCTACCGCCAGCCAGATCCCCGGCGCGATCAACCCGTATCAGCAGGGTCAGGTCGGCGCCCTGCAAGGCGCGACCGATCCCTACACTCGCGCGCTCGGTATCACTGCCGGTCAGTATGGTGCTGCCGTCAGTCCGTACCAGGGCGCTGCAACCAACGCCATCACCGGTGTCACTGATCCGTATACCGCGGCAATGGGTGCCACTGCTGGTCAGTTTGCCGGTGCGGCGTCGCCATTCCAGCAGCAGGCGCAGCAGGCGGTCCAAGGTGTCACCGACCCGTACACGCGGGCGCTCGGTGCCACCGCCGGTCAGGTACCCGGTGCGATCGGCGGCTACCAGCAGGGCGCTGTCGGTGCGCTGCAGGGCGCCACCGACCCGTACACCCAGGCGATGCAGGCGACCGCCGGGCAGATGCAGGGTGCGGTAAGCCCGTACCAGGCGGCGGCGCTCGGCCAGAACCTGCCGGGTGCAGTGCAACCATACCAGACGGCGGCCAGCCAGCTCGGTGGGCAGATCCCTGGTGTCGTGAACCCGGCGATCGGCGCGGCGGAGCAGACCTCGGCCGGGCTGACCGGGGCGGTGTCGCCGTATCAGGGCGCGGCGATGGACATCGCTGGCGGGATGACCTCCGGTGTCAGTCCGTACCAGCAGGCAGCATCACAGGCGGGCTATGCCGGTGTCGCCGGGGTGCAGCCGTATCAGCAGGCCGGCACCAACTACGACGTCAACCGCTATCTGTCACCGTACACCCAGAACGTCACCAACGCGCTGCAGAACCTGTTCACCCAGCAGAACGCGCAGCAGCAGTCACAGGTGATGGGGAATGCCGCTTCCGCAGGCGCGCTCGGCGGTGACAGACAGGCGGTGGCACAGGCGCTGGCGATCCAGCAGCAGAACCTGTCGGAAGCGCCGACCTTGGCGAACGTGCTGCAGCAGGGCTACCAACAGGCGCAGCAGGAATCGAACACGCAGCAGCAGTTGGCACTGCAGGCCGGCCAGCTCGGTCTCGGCGCGCAGGGCCAGAACATCCAGGCGCAACTCCAAGCCGGACAGTTGGGTCTCGGTGCGCGTCAGGCGCAGGCTCAGACGGCGCTGCAGTCGGGTCAGTTGGGCTTGCAGGCGGGTCAGGCGCAGGCGGCTGGTCTCCTGCAGGGGGCGCAAACCCAGGCTCAGGCCTATCAGCAGGCGGCTGCGACCCAACTCGGCGCTGGCCAACTCGGGCTCGGGGCGGGACAAGCGCAGCAGCAGGCGGCATTGCAAGCCGGGCAACTCGGGCTCGGTGCATTGCAGGCGCAAGGCGCGCTGCAGGGTCAGGCTGGAGCGCTCGGACTGCAGGGCCAGCAGGCGCTGTCACAAGCACAACTCGCGGCTGGTGGGCTCGGTCTTCAGGGTCTGCAAGCGCAAGCCGGGATGGAGGCGCAGGCCGGGCAGTTGGGCCTCGCCGGCGGCACCGCCGAAGAGCAGGCGGCGATCCAGTCGGGTCAGCTTGGTCAGCAGGCGCTGCAAGCACAGGGCGCCTTGCAGGGCCAGGCCGGCAATCTCGCGCTGGGTCAGGGTCAGGCGGCGGCACAGACCCAGCTGCAGGCCGGGCAACTCGGGCTCGGCGCACTGCAGGGGCAGCAGTCGGCGCAGGCTCAGGCCGGTCAGCTCGGTCTGTCCGGTCAGCAGGCGCTCGCGCAGGCATACCAACAGGCCGGGGCACTCGGTCTCGGCGGGCTTCAGGCGCAGGGCCAACTGCAGCAGGCCGCCGGTCA
>Ga0126378_10000764_pt1 | contig 23623 bp, 18 predicted proteins | sample PanSoiMetPlot_23_FD_92587 | JGI IMG/M metagenome (GOLD analysis project Ga0126378, IMG submission 92587) | Tropical forest soil microbial communities from Panama - MetaG Plot_23 | ecosystem: Environmental > Terrestrial > Soil > Tropical forest > Bulk soil | place: Panama | collected 2016-02-17
GGAGTGGTTCATCGTAGTGGGCGGATGCTTTTTCATTCTCGTCCTGGCCGTCTCGGCGTTTTGGGAAGCAGACATCCGCTGGCTGCATTTCTTTCAGGCGTGGATGTACATCGCTGCCATCGCATTGGGCCTTCGCCGCAACCGGTGGGGATATTTCATCGGGATCTCCGCGGCGGGGCTTTGGGACTACGCAAATATTGTGGCGACTACATTCTTTCTTAATGGCTTGCAGCAGCTTTCGCAGTGGCTCCAAACCGGCCACCTGGCGCGACCGGATTTGCTGATCGCCGTCCCTGCCTGGTTTTCCAATCTATTGGTCGTCCTGGGTTGCTTGTGGGGCTTTTCCCGGCTGCCAGGGAAATCTCTCAGCGATGCCGGCAGGTTCCTTCTAACTTTCGCCCTCACGACCGGGTTTTTCGCGTTGGACATGTTTCTCTTCCAGCCGCGCTACCTCGGCCTGTTTCGAAGAATGCTGCACCCCCACTTGCCTTGAGTTGAGTTGGACGCAGCTACAACCAGACGCTGCCCCCGCGGGCTGAGCTAACTGAGTCGCTCACGCCATGATGACTTTGTTGCGGAAGCGTCGCGCAGCGATGGTCAACAGAGCCGCACCGAGAATACAAAGCGCCAGGCCATCCTTCCAAAGATGAACCAGGCTCGCGCCGCGCAGGATGATGCCCCTGGTGATGTTGATAAAGTACGTCGCCGGTACAAGGTAGCTTAACGGGTAGAGCATCGCCGGAATCGTTTCACGCGGGAAAATATAGCCCGAGAAAAACACGCTGGGAAGAATGGGAAGAAACGCTAGTTGCATGGCTTCTGCCTGAGACGAAGCTTTGCTGGAAATCAGAATTCCCAGCGACAACGCCGCAAACAGATAGGGAAGGGACAAAATGGCCAGGAGAAAGACATTCCCGTGGATCGGAACGAGGAACACAAACCTCATAAAAAACAAGATCAGGCACAGCTCGAAAAACCCGATCCCGAGATACGGAAGCAGCTTTCCCAAGAGAAGCCCGAACGGACGCACCGGCGTTACGAAGAGTTGCTCAAGCGTTCCACGCTCTTTTTCGCGTACGATCGAAAACGCAGTAAGGAACGTGGTGACGTTGAGCAGCATGATTGCCGTCAACCCGGGAAGAAAAAAATTCGGCGAGCGCGAATCGGGGTTGAAAAGGAGTTTGGGGCGCATGTCCACGGCGAACGTGGCGCGGTCTTGAAGAACGCGTCGCAAAGATTCATCGAGCCCAATCGCGTTTGACACGTCAACCGCCTGGCCCGCGACCGACGAGTCCGAGCCATCGATCAGTACCAGAACCTGCGCGCTCATCCCGTGCAGCAGGCGGTCGGAATAATCCACGGGGATCTTGATTCCCACCCGCGCCTTGCCCGCGATGATCATGTCGTTCAGGTCGTGGTCGTTCTCCACGTAGCGAATAATGTGAAAGGTGTCCGAGTTCTTGAAGCGGTCCAGCAATTCGCGGCTTTCCCGCCGGCCGTCGGCGTTGTAAGCAACCGTGTTGATCTGGCGGATGTTGGTATCAATCGCGAAGCCCAGCAAAAACATTTGCAGCAGCGGCATGGTGAGCGAGAAAAACAAAGTGCCGGCGTCGCGGCGGACGTGCAGCGCCTCTTTATAAAAAACGGCCCCGAATCCGCGGAAGAGGTTAGTCACCGGCGGCCCCCAAGAGCGACTGATGCTTGTAAGTAAGCTCGACAAAAACGTCCTCGAGGCTCGGCGCGAGCGGACGAATCTCGGTGACGTTAATTCCTTCTTTCCTCAGCTGGCTGCGAAGAACGTCCAAATCAAAATGCTCTTCCACCAGCGCGTGAATGGATTGACCGAAAATGGTCGCGCTGCGGATTCCTGGAATATGCCGGGCCAGCCGCAGAGCCCGCGTGACTTCGGGCGCGATGATCTCGATGCGCATGGTTCCTTGTGGCTGCACGTCCGGAAGTTCCCGCAGCGAGTCAGGCGTGCCGTCGGCAATCAGCTTGCCGTAATAAATGTACGCGACGTGACTGCATCGCTCGGCTTCGTCCATATAGTGCGTGGTCACAAAAAAAGTGATGCCGTGCCCGGAGAGTTCGAAGAGCAAATCCCAAAGCTGGCGCCGCGCAACGGGATCAATGCCTGCCGTAGGTTCGTCGAGAAAGAGCAGCTTCGGTTCATGCAACATGGCGCAGCCCAAAGCCAGGCGCTGCTTCCAGCCGCCCGAAAGCTGCGCCGAGAGTCGCTTTAAATAAGGTCCAAGCCCGTTGATCTGAACGATTTCTTCCATGCGGCGCTTGAGGCGAGGCGGCTCGAGGCTGTAAATCTTGCCGTAAAACTGCAGGTTTTCTTCGACCGTCAAATCATAATAGAGGCTGAAATTCTGCGACATGTAGCCAATGCGCTCGCGTACACCCTCCGAATCCGTGCGAACGTCAAGGCCCTCCACAAAAGCGGAGCCGCTACTGAGCGGCAGCAAGCCCGTGAGCATCTTGATGACCGTCGTTTTTCCACTGCCGTTGGGGCCGAGGAAGCCAAAGATTTCGCCTTGCTCCACGCGAAAGCTCACGTCGTTCACGGCGGTGAAATTGCCAAAGCGGCGCACCAAGTGCTGCGCAGAAATAGCGGGTTCAGCAGATGCAAGCGGTGAAGAGGTCGAGGTCACGTGTCAATTTCCTGTTTTCAGCGTCACGTCGGCGGCCATCCCCGGCAAAACATGCCCGGCCGAATCATTGATACGAATTTTTACGCCGAAGACTTGATGAACTCGCTCGTCCTGTGTTTGCACGTTGCGAGGAAGAAACTCGGCTTGCTGATTGATCTGTTCCACTTCGCCGTCGAAGACCGTCTTCGGAAACGAATCAACACGGACCTCCGCTTTTTGCCCAAGCTTGATGCGCCCAAACTCGGTCTCTGGAATATAAATGCGAACGTAGATCTGATCTTTCTCAAGAAGCGTGGCGATCGGCGTGTTGGGAGCGATCAAGTCGCCTGGCCGGACATCGAGCACTTCCACAATGGCCGCGGACGGCGCGACGACTTGGCGCTCGCGGAAACGCGCTTGGTCGAAAGCATAAGCTGCTTTGGCCTGTTCAATGTCTTCGCGGCGGTTACCATGTTCCATTTTTTCCAAATTTGCCTGCGCCTGGAGATAGCGCGCCTCGGCGGAGGCGATTTCTTCCGGCCGGTAGCCCCGTTGCATCTCGTCGTATTTGTGCTGGTTCATTTCCCTCTGCGCCAAGGCCATTTTCCAATTTGCTTCCGCGGTGTCCCGTTGTTGCTTGGACACCAAATCTTTCTTGGCAAGCGCGTCGTAGCGTTCAAAATCGAGCCGCGTGCGGATTTCATCCGCCTTGGCACGTTCCAGGTCGTCGTGCGATGAGTCAATGTCTTCTTTGCGGTAGCCGTTCTTCCTTAGCTCGTAATCCGCTTTAGCCTGCAAGGAGGCGGCGCGCGCTTCGGCAATTTCTTCGGGGCGGTAGCCGCGCTCCGCTTCCTGTGCCTTGGCGCGCGATTGTTCGAGCGAGGCTTGCAGTTCCTTGTCGTCAAAAGTGATCAAAACTTGTCCGGGCTGGACGGCGTCGCCTTCCCGAACGAGCACTTTGTCAATCCGTCCCCCCACTTCCGAGCCGACACGAACGTCGCGCGCTTCGACAGTTCCAGAGCCCCGGAGGGAGTTATCCCGCCGGAACCAATTCGCGTAGACAGCCGTGGCAGCCAGCACCACCGCCACCGCGATAAGGATGAAAACGAGCTTCCGGTTCATGAACGAATCTCCTGATTAGGAAACGGAGCCGCCTGGGGTTTGCTGGCACCAGGACGTGACGCCATGCCCGTCCAAAGCAAGTTGAAGGCAGACTCAATCCGGGTATTCAGCGTGGCGTCCCCACGCAGCGACCAAATCAAAACTGTGCCGAAAATTGTCTGCCGGAACGCATACGCTATTTCTTCAGCCGGCAGGTCACTGCGAATCTCGCCTCGCTCCTGGCCGAGCAGGATCATTTCCGTGTGGAGGTCCTGGACGCGCTTCTGCAAGTCAAGCATTGCTTCCCGAACGCGCGTGGTTGAAAGAAAGGCCAGAAGAAGCGCGCGCATAATTTCGGGATTACGCGCTGGCTCTTGGGTCATGCGGGCGCCCAGGGAACGCAGAAACTGTTGAATGGGTTCCTGGGTGCGGCGAACCTCAGTAATGGCCGCTTCAAGCTTGGCCAACTGCATTTCGCCAAAAGCGATAAGGATGTGGTCCTTGCTGGGGAAGTAGTTGAAGAAAGTGCCTTTGCCGACGTCGGCCGCTTCCGTGATGTCTTCGACGGTCGTCTCGGCAAAGCCTTTCTGGGCGAACAGGCTCAACGCGGCGCGAAAAAGGCGCTCGCGAATTTCAGCGCTGCGTCGCTGACGGCGATCCGCAAGAGCCGGTGGTGCACTCTTAGGGGCCCAGTTGCGTTTGGAGGTAAGAGTCATTGCTATGACCAATACTCATATGTGACCATAAGTCATAAACGAATGGAAGTCAAGCTCAAATCTGTAGCACCTAGCAAAAAGAGGCTCTCCGCAAAACCTCCGCCCAAGAGCAAGAAAATGAGCATCTTACGATGCATTCAAAAAAAAGCGAGTACCCCGCAACGGCAGGGCACTCGCGAAACACCGATTTGATTGAGCGGTTATTCCCTCAGCGAGGCCGGATCGGAAAGATTCTTCGGCGACCTTTTGTTAAGAAGCGAAATAAGCTCTTGAGCTGAAGGAGGCACGGCCACGGCACCCTTGCGGACAATGTCAATGGCTTCGACGGTCTTGCCGTAGAGTTTCTCGTTTCCACCATTATCCGGGCGCACGGTCGAGCCTTCCAGCGAGAGTCCCGCGAATAGCCCGCGAGCTCTGGAATAGCTCAACACCTCAGAGCGCAGCGTCACATCGGTAGCCGCTTCAGCATCACGCCCTTTGGGGCCAGCGGCGGCAGAAGCGTCTGCCCCGAGTTTGACCTTGCTATTCAAAATGGCCTTTGCCCCGCGCGGGTTCATCACCAGGAGGACAAAGTCTGTCGCCTGGCCGCCAAGCTGCAGCCCGAAGCTGCCTCCTTCCAAAGCCATCATGGTTGGCGCGCCCCAGGGGCCAGTGAAATGTTCACCCGTGCGGCAGGTCATCGCCCCACGGCCAAAACTTCCTCCCACAATGAAGGCCGCCTTGACCACCGACGGATAAATGATGACGCATTCCGCTTTATCGAGCAGGTCTTGTGGAATGTCATCGGGAATGTCGAGAATTTCCTTGAGCACCGTTCCGCAATTTTCCAGGCGATCCGCTTCTTTTTTGCTGTCCTTTGCGGTGAGGGGTAAAGCGACCAGGGAAAACGCCATCAAGAAAGTGAGCATTCGCTTCAACACGATTCACCTCGTCGTAGTTTGCCGGGCACGAGCATCATAGAGCGCATTCCGGCTTGGTGCAACCTTGGTATGACGGGGTTGAGAGGGGGCCTAACTTGTAATTACCACGCCGCTGGGGCGCAAGGGGTTGCCTTTCGACTATAATTTCGCAGGAATGAAGTGCGGCATGACCAACCATGAAAAATAAAAAACTAATTAAGCGATGCGGGACGGCGGTCTTCGCATCCGCAATGATTGTGTGCGTGGGGTCGGCGCAAAAGCCGGCGGGTCCGCAAAAGACGGTTGCCCCGCCAAAAACGGCGAGGAATCAAGGATTGCCGAGGCCAAGCGCCCTTTCAAAGAAGCAATCGGCAAAATTTGCGGCTCGCGCCGACGCTCTTTTGGGAACCGGTCCGACGGGCAAAGGTGAGTGGGGACTACTCATCGCGGACGCCGGCACCGGCGAAACCCTTTACCAGCAGAACGCCGACCGCTACTTCGTGCCGGCTTCCAACATGAAGCTTTTTACGACCGCTTTGGCGCTCACAAAACTCGGTCCGGACTACCGTTTCCACACCACGCTTGAAACGAGCGGAACAATTGCCAAAGGCGTTTTGACCGGAAATGTCGCGCTCATGGGCCGCGGGGACCCAAATCTTTCGAACCGCAAATTCCCGTACAACCTGAAAGAAGACTTCGACGGCCCGCCTGAAAAAGTGCTGGCGGAACTCGCGGACGGCCTCGTCGCGAAAGGCGTGAAGGAAGTTTCCGGCGACGTAATTGGCGATGACAGCTATTTTCCGCGTGAGCGCTATCCAAGTGGCTGGGAAATTGACGACATGGTGTGGGAATACGGGGCGGCGATCTCCTCGATCGTCGTGGATGACAACACCGTGACGCTGACGCTTACGCCGGGCGACCAGCCGGGCAGTCCCGTGCAGGCGAACATGAGCCCGGCGACGCCGGATTTTCTGGTGGAAAACGAAGTGGTCGGTTCGGCTCCGGACGTGAAATCGGACCTGACATTAACACGCGAGCCCGGGGCGAGCCTCGTGGTCATAAAGGGAACCATGCCCGCCAAGAGTGCACCAAGGAAACTGGTGCTGGCGGTCGAAGAACCCGCTCAACATGCGGCCGCTGTGTTAAAGCAGCTGCTCGAAGATCGCGGCGTGCGCGTCGACGGCGTCGCGCGAGCGCGTCACGAAGCGGCAAAGACTCAAGGAGACCCCAGTGTGCTGGCGGAGCATGTTTCGGTGTCTTTGGGTGATGCCGTCAAGCTCATCAACAAAATCAGCCAGAACCTGCACGCCGAAATGCTGCTCCGCACGGTAGCCCGCCTGAGCGGAACGTGGGCGACCGACGACGATTTGATGAAAGTTCCGCAGGATTTTTATGCTTCAGCGGGAATCGACCCCGATGATGTGATTCAGTCGGACGCTTCGGGATTGTCCCGGCACGATCTGGTGACGCCTCGGGCCATCGTGGCTCTGTTGAAGTTTGCTCAAAATCAGCCGTGGTTTGAGACCTATTACAACTCGCTGCCAGTCGCTGGCGTTGACGGTACTTTGGAAGATCGTATGAAAGACACTGCCGCCGCCGGCCACATTCATGCGAAGACGGGTTCGGTGGCGCACGTACGCACCCTTTCTGGATTTGCTGATACCCCCAGCGGGCGAAAACTGATTTTTTCCTTCCTAAGCAACAATCAGGCTGGAAAGAATCACGAAGCGGCGGACGCGCTGACCGGACTGTGTGTCGCGATGCTCGAAGAGTTCAATGCTGCGCCACCGAAGGCGAAGCACGCTCCCGACCGCAAGCGCGCGCATTGAAGATGCAAGAACGCCATGCCCAAAGAAATCATCGTCACCGTGTTTGGCAGTTCGCGCCCGCGCGAAGGCAGCCCGGATTACGAAGAAGCGCGAGTGCTTGGCCGCGCATTAGCCAAGCACGGCTTCACCGTTTGCAGCGGCGGCTATGCGGGCGTAATGGAAGCGGTTTCTCGCGGCGCGAAACAAGCCGGTGGAAAAACTTATGGTGTTACCGCGTCATTTTTCAAATCATCAAAGCTGAATCGCTGGGTTGACGTCGAAATCCGCAAAGAAACCTGGGAAGAAAGGCTGTTCGAATTAGTCCGCATGGGCCACGGATTCGTGGCCTGCAAGGGCGGAACCGGAACTCTGGTTGAGCTGGCCGTGGTCTGGGAGATGATGAACAAGTCCGTGATGTCAGGAAAGCCGTTCGCCGTCCTAGGACATTTCTGGGCGCCGATTCTCGAACGCGTTCGGGAAGTGGAAATCAGTCATCCCGGGCCGTGGGGCGAAGCGAACGGCCGGCTGGTCTACGTGGCCGACTCAGCCGGGGAAGCCGCGCAGCACCTTCACAACCAACTGAAACAGGGCAGCTCTTCGGTTTAGGCGGCTCTATGCTTCGGTAGAGGCCGGGCTTCCGTTTACCCTGAGCCTCGAAAGGTCCGGCAAAAGTTGCTTCGGTTTTGAATCAAGTTCCTTGGGTTTCGCCGAGGCCGGACTCCGGTCCGGCGAAGTTTACGACACTTAGAAAACGACGATGGCACGCACCGCCCAACAAGTCCTCGAGTTCGACAAGCTGCGGGAATTGCTGCGGCTGCGGACTACGTGCGCGCCGGGGCGCCGCGCTGTGGATGCGCTCGAGCCGGGAACAAATCGGGCCGCGCTGGAGTCCGCTTTCGCCCTAATTCGCGAAGCGCGAGAATGGCTCCGCGCTGGCCACGAACTGGGTTTTGGCGCGCTGGCCGATCCGCGAGGCTGGCTCGGGCGGATGGAAGGCCCGGGCGCGGTTCTGGATCCCGCCGAGTTGCTTGACGCTGCGTCCCTGCTCGAAACGGCGTCTTGGCTGCGCCAGCAATTCCGCGAGGAAACGGTAAGATTTCCTCTTCTTGCAGCGCGAGCAGCTTCCGTTGCCGATTTTCGCGAAGCGCACGCGGCAATCCGCCGTTGCCTCCTGCCAAACGGCGAAATCTGCGACGACGCGTCGGCGGCGCTAAAGCGAATTCGCACCAGCATTACCCAAACGCGCGAATCCATCCAGAAAGCGCTGAAGCAAATCCTTCGCGCGCGCAATGCCGAAGCGGGCGAAGATTACGTGACGGTGCGCAACGATCGATTTGTGATTCCCGTGCGTTCCGAACATCGCCGCAGCGTGCATGGCGTCGTCCACGGCGCCAGCGGCACGGGCCAAACCGTTTTCCTGGAGCCGTTCGAAACCGTCGAGGCTAACAACCAGCTCGTACAATTGGCGGAGGACGAAGCCGAAGAGATGGCAAGAATTCTGCGCGAACTCACCGAGAGGCTGCAGGCGATTCGCGGGCCGCTGCAAGCCGCGGCAGTAACGATTGCTGAGCTGGACAGCGTGTTCGCCCGAGCCCGATTCGCGCGCGACTTTGACGCCGCTACTCCGGACTTCTCCATCACCGATGAGCTGCGCCTGGAAGCCGCCCGCCATCCAGTTCTGGAAGACAAACTCAAAAGAGAAAACCGCACCATCGTTCCGATGACTCTCTCGCTCGGCGGGCAAGAGCGCGTGCTGGTCATCAGCGGCCCCAACACCGGCGGCAAGACCGTCGCGCTGAAAACCGTGGGAATGGCCGCGCTCGCCGCCCAATCTGGAATTCCAGTCGCCGCGCAACGTGCCGTGTTGCCGCTTTTCGATCGCGTGCTCGTGGACATCGGCGACGAGCAGTCCATCGCCGCGGACCTCTCCACGTTTTCAGCGCACATGCTGAATTTGAAAAACATGCTCGAAGCAGCCACGCCGCAATCGCTCGTGCTCGTTGACGAAATGGGAACCGGCACGGCGCCCGAAGAAGGCGCGGCCCTGGCCGTCGTACTGCTCGATGAATTCCGCGCGAAAAACTGTTTCGTACTGGCAACCACCCATCACGACCGCTTGAAAACTTATGCTTCGACCGCGCCGGGCGCGGTGAACGCCGCCGTCGAATTTGACGACGTGAATCTGCGTCCTACGTATCGCCTGATGGTTGGCGTGCCCGGCGGCTCCAGCGGCATCGCGATCGCGCAGCGCCTTGGAATTGCAGAAGAAATCATTGACCGCGCTCGTGAGTTACTGACCCCCGAATCGCGTGAAGCCGCTGACCTCATCGCGTATTTGCATCGTAGCCGTGATGAACTCGACCGCATGCAGCATCAAATGACCGCCGAGCGCCACGCTCTCGAAGAAGAACGCAAGAAGCTGCGCACCGAATGGGTCGAGCGTCAGCAAAAACGCATCAAGGAACTCGAAGCGCAATTCGCCGAGATGCAGAAGCGCTTCGACGAAAACGTCGCCCGCGTGGTCCAAGCGGTCAAGGAGCGCGAGCTTCGCGCCCAACTCGAAAAAAGCACGCGTCGCAAGATGCAGGATGCTCGAAGCGAAGCTCGCGAAGACTTGAACGCTGCAGTCGTGCAAACCATTTCAGAATCGCAAGCCGACCTCGGCGTCCATTCCGCTTCTCTGGAAGCGGTGAGCCCAGACCGCTTGCAGGTCGGCGCGAAGATTCGCGTCCGGGGCTTCACCAAACCGGTGATTTTTCGCCGTCTCGATGGCTCTTCCGCCGAAATCGAAGCCGGCCCGCTGCGCATGAAAGTAGCGCTCGACGAAATCACCGGCGTTGAAACGTCCACTGCAAATGTAGCGCCCGGCTTAATCCCGGCATCTTCCGGCGTTTCGGTGAAATCCGCGCCGCGCCAGGGCGCTGCGGCAAATGAGATCAACGTCATTGGCATGACCGTTGAGCAGGCCACCGAACTCGTCGACAAATTTCTTGATGACGCTGCGCTCGCTCACCTGCCCCAGGTTCGCATCATCCATGGTCACGGAACGGGTGCATTGCGCAAGGGACTTGCCGAGTATTTAAGGACCCAGCCGCTTGTCGCGAAAGCGTCGTTTGAGACCGAGGAACGCGGCGGAAAAGCAATTACGGTTGTAGAATTGTGCCCATAGCCTATGGCCGAAGCCGGATCCGTTGCCGAGCGCGTAAAACAGCAAGCCGATATCGTTCGGGTTGTGGGCGAATACGTCCGCCTGAAGAAATCCGGCAAGGATTTCAGCGGCCTGTGTCCATTTCATCAGGAAAAAACTCCGTCGTTCACGGTTTCTCCGATCAAGCAAATTTTCTATTGCTTCGGCTGCGGCAAGGGCGGCGACGTCTACAACTTTGTCATGGAGATGGAGAAGTGCGAGTTTCCCGAGGCGGTGAAACTCGTCGCTGAAAAATGCGGCATCTCCATTCCCCGGCCCAAGGCGCACTCCCCGGAAGGCCGCAAAGAAAATCAGCAGCGTGCAGCGCTCGTCGAGATGCACCGCGATGCGCAAACGTTCTTCGTCAAGCAACTCGAAGGGACGCTCGACGGCAAAGCCGCGCGCGCTTATCTCGAGGACCGCGGGCTGGACAAAGACGGCATCGCGCGCTTCGGCATCGGCTACGCCCCGAGCGGCGGCGACGCCCTGCTGCGCCACCTGAAGTCCAAGTACAACGAAAAGCTGCTCACCGAATCCGGCCTGATCTCGCGCGACCAGGGCGGCAAACTCTTTGACCGCTTCCGCCGACGCATCACCTTTCCCATTGCCAACGAATCGGGAAAAGTCATCGCGTTCGGCTGCCGCGCGCTCGGCGACGACCAGCCCAAATACCTGAATTCGCCGGAGTCGCCCATCTACTCGAAGAGCAACGTGCTCTATCACCTGGATCGCGCGAAAGAGGGCATCCGCCGCCAGGACTTCGTGATCCTCGTCGAAGGCTACATGGACGCCATCGCCGTGGCGCGCGCGGGCATCAGCAACGTGGTAGCCAGCTGCGGAACCAGCCTCGCCGAGCAGCAAATCAAGCTGCTCGGCCGCTTCACCAAGCGCGTCATCGTCAATTACGATCCCGACGCCGCGGGACAATCCGCCACCGAGCGCTCGCTGTCGCTTCTGCTCGAACAGGATTTCGAAGTTCGCGTCCTCGCGCTTCCGCCCGTGGGCGACCCGTCCGCCGGTCAGCCGGCCAAGAAAGCCGATCCCGACCTCTACATCCGCGAAAAAGGCGCGGAGGAATATCAAAAGCGCCTGAAGGAAGCGCCGTCCTTTGTGGATTACCTGATCACGCGCGCGCGCCAGATGGATTTGAGCAGCGGCGAAGCCAAGACGCGTGCGGTGAATTTCCTCCTGCCATATGTCCAGAAAATCCCGAATCGCATCTTGCGTTCCGAATGGGCCACGCGCATCGCGCAGCAGCTTCGGCTGGAAGAGCCCGTCCTGCGCGCGGCTTTGAGCAAAGCCGCGGCCGAGCGCCGTAGTGAGCTGAAGCTCCAACCGGAACTCGTCGGCAAGTCCGCCAAGCCGGTCGAGCGGCGGCTGATTCGCATGCTCGCGGAAGCCGAAGGCTTCCGCCAGGAGCTGGCGCAGCGTCTGCAGAATGCGCACGGCGACGGCGTTTATCCCAATCAGATCGGGACGTCGCCACAGCCACTATACCGCGGCCTCGAGACCGAGAAGATTTTCGCCGCGCTGCTCATCGCCAGCCTCTCCGGTCAGCCCGTGCAGGCCACCGAAGTCGCCGCGGCGCTGGAAGAGCGCGACCGCCGGCTGCTCTTCGAGATCCTATTCGAGGAGGCCAGCGAGCCGACCTGGGAGGAAGCGCTGAGCTGTGTCGAAACGCTCCGCCAGCGCCAGGCCGAGCAGGAGCTCGCCGCAGTCCAGCGCAGTATCGAAGCCAACCCCGCCGGCCCCGGCCTGCGCGACCTCCTCACCCGCAAGCAAGAACTAATGCGCCGACTGGCGGCCGCGAGATAAGTTGCCCTGTGAAGGCGGCTGCAGTCTTTAGCCTTCGATAGAAACAAGCGCCATTAAATTGGATGGGAGACGCTGGCGCTGTGGCCTCACCCGGCGGCCTTCAGCGCGGGGGGCCGGCAGCATGTATCAAATCGTTACGTCGGAGCAGGGAGTTTCGGAAGGTCAAAGAGGAAAGACGCTGGGCTAAAAGCCACGGCTCTACATTCAAACCTTCCACACATTTGCCACCAATTAAAACGTTGACGAGAGGGGAGTTGGGCGTGTAACGTACTAAGGTTTCGCGAGTAACCAGGGTTTAGTGTGCGCACGGGTCTCGCGGAGTAACGGTTTTGCCGTTAAATGCATCTATATCTATGTACTTAGCGGTAGAGGCCATGCCCCCCGAGGTGCGGAAAGCGGGCAACGCACGGGGCGGCGGCGAATGAACGGCACGGCACAGAAGGATTCAAACAAAAAAGCGAGCGATCTTTGGGGATATCCCTGCGGTTTGCGCCAACGCGCCAGCCTGTCTGTGTCTCTGGCAGCCAGCGCAGACTCTGGCGCTCAACGTGTGAACTTTAGCTGGCGACAAGGCTAGTGACTGAGACTCGCGGACTTTGGCCGCGTAATCAAGGCTCGCGGAAAGACTTTGGGAGGAATGTGTGGCAGCTGTAGGGCTTGAAGAAAAATACGATGCGGTACGCCAGCTCATTGCCATCGGCAAGGAGCGCGGCTACCTGTTGTACGACGAAGTGAACGACTCACTTCCCGCGGAAGTGCATTCGTCGGAAGAAATTGACGATCTGCTCACCACGTTCGAGCGCAATGGCATCGAGATCTACGAAGACCAGGCGTCGGCGAAGGCCGCGCGCGCGGTGGAAGTGTCGGGCGAGAGTGGTGACGGCGAAGGGAGCCTCGCCGCCAAAGAAGACGCGCACGAAGCTGAGAGCGACCTCGACCTGACGCCGGGTTCGCTCGAGAAGACTAACGATCCCGTGCGCATGTACCTGCGCGAAATGGGCACGGTTCCGCTGCTGACGCGCGAAGGCGAAGTGACTATCGCCAAGCGCATCGAGCGCGGTCAGCTCGTGGTGATGCGCTCGATCACGCGTTCGCCGATTGTCATCAAGGAATTGATTGCCGTTGGCGATGATTTGCGCAAGGGCGTGCGGTCGATCAAGGAAATTGTCCAGTTTGACGACGAAGAGCTCACCGAAGAAAAAATCGCCAACAAGACGAAGCAGACGCTGAAGTACATCGACAAGATAGCGAAGCTGTACGACACGGCGCTGAAGCAGGCGTCGAAGCTGGACAAGACCCCGAAGGGCAAAAAGCGTTCCTACATTCGCGCGAAATGGGCTGTGGCGCGCTCGCGCGTCCAGATTTCCCTCGCCATCCGCGACATTGATTTCAATCCGTTTGAGAAAAAGCGCCTGGTGGACAAGATGCGCGGCACGGTCGAGCGGCTGCAGTCGCTCGAACGCGAAGCGGGCCGCCTGGAGCGCCGCGCGGACGTCGCCAAAGGCGAAGTCGCTGCGGAAGCGCGCAAGGAGTTGCGCACGCGCCGCACGGAGCTGAAGGACATTGAAGACGCCAGCGAAGTCGGTCTAACGGAATTGAAGCGCACGCTGACGCTGATTCACCGCGGCGAAGCGGAAGCCGAGCAGGCGAAGAAAGAATTGATCGAAGCGAACTTGCGCTTGGTCGTTTCCATCGCGAAAAAATATACCAACCGCGGATTGCAATTCCTCGACCTGATTCAAGAAGGCAACATCGGTTTGATGAAGGCGGTGGACAAGTTCGAGTGGCGCCGCGGCTATAAGTTTTCGACCTACGCCACGTGGTGGATTCGCCAGGCCATCACCCGCGCGATTGCCGACCAGGCGCGCACCATCCGTATCCCGGTGCACATGATCGAAACGATCAACAAGCTGGTGCGCACCAGCCGCCAGCTTGTGCAGGAATTGGGCCGCGAGCCGACCAGCGAAGAAATCGCCAAGCGCATGGACATTCCGGTGTCCAAGGTGCGCAAGATTCTGAAGATTGCGCAGGAGCCGATTTCGCTCGAAACCCCGATTGGCGAAGAGGAAGATTCTCATCTCGGCGACTTCATCGAAGACAAAGCCGTGGTTTCGCCCTCCGATGCGGTCATCAATCTGAATTTGAAGGAACAGACCTCTTCAGTGCTGAAGACGCTGACGCCGCGCGAAGAAAAAGTCATCAAGATGCGTTTTGGCTTGGATGACGGCAGCGAGCACACGCTCGAAGAAGTCGGCCAGTCGTTCGCCGTTACGCGCGAACGCATTCGCCAGATTGAAGCGAAAGCTCTGCGCAAGCTGCGCCATCCGTCGCGCTCGCGCAAGCTCCGCGCCTTCCTCGAAGGCCCCTCGCGCGATTACCTGTAGAAAGACCGGAAGTTCTTGAAATTGAAATTGGAAAACGCCCCGAAGTGTCGGGGCGTTTTCTTTCGCGGATCTAATTTTCTTTGGGCGGGCTAAGAAATTTGATCAGCATGCGAATCGTCCAAGCAAAAGTGAAAACGAGAAAGCCTGTGAGGGCGTACCAAAAGCGGGCGGAGGTTGGCGGATGCTGAGGATCCAGGTTGATCTGAATGGCGTAGTCGAACACGAGGATATTGAAGAGGAAGAGCGCGCAGGCAAACCACGCGAAAGTTGTCTCGAAGAACGCCATGGTCTCCGCGGCACGCTCGGGTGCGAGCCAGTAGCTTTTGTTTGGCACATTAATCAACTGTGCCGGCAGGAACGAAATGAGCTTCGGAATTGCGAACCCGATCACCACCATGATGACACTCACGATTATCAGAACTTGAAAGAACGCTTGCTTGGTTTCCCAGCCATTCGCCGCGCCACGGCCGTTAAAGTGGGATGCAACGACGCTGGGCAACTGTGGATAAACGGAGGTGAAATGAAGCGCCGCATAAAGCACCAGCAGGGCGAAAATCAGTTTGGGCAATCGCGAATCCACGAGAAGCCTCTTCATCAAGGTTAGCGCATAGCGGCCCAAGGCAGGCCCAGCAATCCCTGGAACGTTGGCGAGAAGATTAAGCCGTCAGCAAGAGAAAACGCCCCGCAAGGCCGCAGGGCCTTTCTCTACGATGATCGTTCAGCAGTGACCTTATTCTTGCGCGTTACCCCCGCCGGCGAACAGGTCGGACATTACCTTCGTGCTCGCGTCGCATGCATGATTCAGGCAGGGCAGTCCGAAGCCCGCTTCGACCGACTTGAGCAGCGAGAAGTGCGTGTAGAAGTTCGAGCTCTGCGCGCCGTGCACGCCGTAATTCGTGTCCACGATCAAGAGCACTTTGTTGACGGTGGGAGAGACGCTGTAGTCATCCTCGTCCCACACCACCACGATGGCGTTGCGACCGTCCTGCCACACCGGAGACCGATGGATGGCTTTCACGATGTTGCGCAGCGTCAGGTCACCCAGATACATCAGCGCCGGATTCAGCCCCTGCAAGGTGCCGTTGTCGTTGGGATCGAAGTCGCACTGAGTGCCGCCGTTGGCTCGCCCGTGTTGGTCGTTGCACTGATTCGGCGCGATGAACGAGAAATGCGGCACGTGACCGGAACTGAGGTCTTCGAAAAGACCGCCTTCCCCTTCAAACGGAACCACTCTGTTCAGGCTGAGTTCCGGATTCTGTCCTTCCTGCACGCTGCGGAAATACACGAAGGGGTTGTGCTTTGCGGCGTACAGCTTGAGCAAGCCCTGGCCTTCGTTTGGCAGGAACTGAAGAATATTGCTCGAATCCGTGAAGAAGCCGTCGGAGAAGTTGACGCCATCTGCGCCGCTGGAGGGCAAGCTCTCCTGGTAGCTCTTCCAGCTGAGGCCGGCGGCGAAGAGTTGGTCGGCAATCGACTTTCCGGAAATGTTGTTCGCTGCGGGAATAGAGAGGACGCCATCGAGATTGTTCTCCCCATCGTGGCTGCCCGGAGCGCACTGAGTTTCGTTGGTGCAGTCGATCGCGGGCGTAGCCGCATCGGTTCCTTCACCGGTGATGGGGCAAACATTGGGGCTGGAAGGATTGTCCGTATTCACCAATCCGGAAGCCAGGTTCGGGGTGCAAGTGCCATCGTGCCAGTCGGGATTGTTGTCGCTCTGCACGCCGAAGTTCGAGCCGCCAACGATTTCCAGGTAGTTGGTGGAACTAGGATGCGCCACGGCGAAATAGTTCGTCGCCGAATTCGCAGACTTCGCGTACGAGTTGGCGAAAGGCGTCGTGGGGTTGCCAATAATCTGGTTGTATCCGTGATTCTCCATGATGATGATGAAAACATGATCCAGGTGGGGCACGCCTTTGGGAACTTTGCCTTCGTTTGCGAGCGCCGGGGTGGCCAGCATGGTGGCCAGGAGACTCGCCGCAAAGGCCTTTTTTGTGGTTCTAAGATTCACTTGTTTTTCCTTTCTTCAGGCAAAGCATTGTTGAGCGGCACGGGGACACGCATACACAAACCAAGCCGCACTCGCGGCGGGAATTCGGTTCAGAAACGTGGTTTGGGTTCTAACGACCTGTAGGAAGCTAGGCGGACTGCGTTACGGTAGAAAAGGCGTTTCGTTACAATCGTGTCAAAAAGTCGGGTGCTTGTACTGGAACGCGCCAGGTCTGAACCGGAAAGGTGGTTCAGGGAGAATGACAGCTTTACCGGGCAGCAAGCCTTCGTTGTGCCGTTCCCTTCGCATCGTTAGAATGTGATGCAAGGGCAAAACCATGAAACCGTACCAGAAAATCTTCACGATTACGCTCGTGCTGCTTTTAGGCGCGACGGTCTATGGACTGATTCGCACGAGCGAGCCGATCAAAGTTCCCACGGCTGGCGGCAAGGGAAAACCGCCGCTCGTTGCACAGCCGCTCGTCGACCAGACACCGATGCTCACCGCGGAAGCGCTGGCGCTAATGCCTACCTCGCAGGAAGAACTGCCGTTTGCCCAGCAGGCGCTCGATGCCGCAGATAAGGATATGGATGAGGCTTTCGCCGCCGCGAAACGCGAGCTTGAAGATCACCCGGTTCCCCTCAGCGCCGAAGCTAAGCAGATCCAGGAACGGTTGAATCAAGCCGAGAATGTGCTGGCTGCGGATGACGCAGTGGTTGAGCGGCTGACGGCCCAAGAAGCCAAGGCCACGGGAGCAAGAAAGGATGATCTGCATAATCAGCTCGTCCTTGCGCAAGCGGTGCAGCAGGACCACCAAAACGAAGTCGACGATGCGAAGGGGGATTTGGCCCGGGCCGGTGGCGATTCGACCAGCCGTATCGAGGCGTTGACTCGGGAGGCCGACGCTTCCTCGAAGGTAAGCGATGGTTTGAGGGACAGTTTGAAAGCCTCTCCAAGCGCGACCAACGGGCAACTCGGCCTGATGCACCGCTTCAACGAGTGGTGGGTCTTGCACCAAAAGCAACTGCTTCTCTGGCAGGCAAAGCAACAGGCGGAATCCGCAGCCTCGACTTTTTCGGCAAATCACAACGCGTTGGAAGCCCAGACCGGTACAAAGTCCGGTCCAAAGCAAGGAAGCGCAGCGGGAAAAACCGCGCCCGCGGGCACGGGCGGAACAACCGCTAACGCGCCCGCCGACTCGGGCCAACAGAGCTCCGCTGACCTTGTGAATGCAGCAAAGCAACGCGGTTCGCTCAAGAAGACCCTTTCTTCGCTGGACAAGCGAATCGACAATGAAAAGCAACTCGCCATCACTTATTCGCAGTGGATCGGTGTCGTTGCCGCCAGCCAGCGCGCGGTTTTCCATCGCATATTGATTGGCCTCACGATCATCCTCGCGATCGCGCTGTTTAGCGTCTACTTCGCCACGCTAATGGATAAGGTCGTCGGCCGGCTCAACATGGACCGCCGCCAGTTGCAGAGCCTGCACACCTTGGCTCACGTAACGGTGCGCATCGTTGCAACCCTCTTGATCCTGCTCGTGATCATCGGGCCCCCCGGACAACTCGGAACCTTTCTTGGCTTGGCCGGTGCAGGATTAACGGTGGCGCTCAAGGATTTCATTGTCGGCTTCCTCGGCTGGTTCGTGCTGATGGGAAAGAACGGAATACGCCTCGGCGACTGGGTGGAAATCAACGGCGTCACCGGCGAAGTCGTGGAGATTGGCCCGTTCCACACCGTTTTGCTGGAAACGGGCAACTGGACGGACTCCGGGCATCCTACGGGGCGGCGCGTCACGTTTACGAACAGCTTTGCCATCGAAGGCCACTACTTCAATTTTTCAACTACCGGCCAGTGGCTATGGGATGAATTGCAGCTGGTCCTTTCCACGGGGCAGGATCCCTACCCGATCGTGAACGAAATTCGAAAGAGAGTGTCGGAAGCCACGAAGGAAGGTGCGAAGCAAGCTGAAGAAGAATGGCGGCGTTCCACACGCTCACGCGAGATGAGCTCCTTTTCGGTGGAGCCTGCGATCAGCGTCAAGCCCGTGGTCGGCGGCGTGGAGGTGGCCGTGCGCTACATCACCCGCGCCAACGAGCGCTATCAGTTGCGCTCCAAGTTGTATCAAGATGCGGTCGAACTGCTCGGAGGGAAGAGAATTCCTGCGTCCGCAGATTGACTCTCTGCCTCCCCGCCACCTTCTTTCCGCTTTGGAACATTCAATTAACCATTTCGGTTAGGAACGCGCCGCTTGGACACCATTCTGTAAAGCAGAACGAGAAGGACGGCTGACAGGATCGCGGTCGATCCCAGCCAGAAGTAATAGCGGGAACGTATGTAAAGAAGATTGAAAACAAAAACCGCGAGCGGGCGCGGCAACGCTCCGCTTACCCTTGAAGCAGCGAAAATGTCTTCCCGGGACGCGCTGGTCAGGAGGGGGTTGGCGTAAGGATGGTAGGCGGCCAACAGTAAGGCGAACGAGCAGAGGAGAACGATGGGAGCGGCATCCGCTACCCAGCATACGACGCGATAGAAGCGGCCCAAGATCCGCTGGCCAAATGAGGCAGCAAAACCAACGCTCAACAGAGCTGCCATCGTCGACGGAAGGGCGACGAGGATGAACAGAACTGCGAGATTGATGAGCAGCCCTACCCACTCGGCCCTCAGCCACGGGGTCGCGCCGGGGCGATGCCAAGGATCGAAAGATGAGGATGGGGCTCTCTGTCGAATCTTCAACCGGCCCGCAGTTATTGTTTCATTCCACCGAACTGATTGTGCGGCTGCGATTTGAGCCTCGGCCGCGCAAGACAAGAAGGGCGGCAAGACCAAAAGCCGAAACGATTCCTCGCATTTTTCCTCCGTGGAGTGCCTGTATAAATAGGCTAAACGGGAGGAGGCTTTCCAGCAGTCCGGGAATCCCGCTTGTGACGGACTGCTAACCGATGATCCCTAGCGCATGAGCTGGCGCGCGCGAATCGCCGAAACGGTCGAGCCGGTGTAGAGCAATGCGAGCAAGGCGTAGCCGGCAATGAGCCCGGCGCCTTGCGCCACCCAGCCGAGCGCGAAGCTCATCAGGAGCTGCACCACGGTCGTGAGGATGGCCATGGCGGATTGCGTGCGCCCCATAAAATGACGCGGCACGATGGACATCAGGGAAGATTGAGCGATCACGCCACCCATCGCGCGGCAGAAGCCAAAGATCATTTGCATCATCACAGCGCCCACAATAAACGCGACGAAAGGAGTCGCCATGTGGCCGACGGCGAGCACTGCGCACGCCGCAACGTACAACGGCATGCGGCGAGCGCCGGGAAGCTGGCTGGCGATCAAGCCACCGCAAATCGCGCCCGTGGCCCAGCCCGCTTCCAAAAAACCGTATCCGTTGGGGCCCGCTCGCACAATATCATTGGCTAGCGCGACCAATGCAATGTTGGCGCTGACGACGCCCGCCATCATGATGGAGTGCGTAATTCCTAACGCTCGTACCAAAGGCTGCTGACGGAGATAGGCGAACCCCTCACGCATGTCCGCATAAACGGCGAGAGAGAGTCCGGCCTCAGCTACTTCCGGCATTTCTCCGCTCTCCAGCGCCTCGGCGGTCGCCTCGGTGGCCTCATTGAATTCACGCGGATATCTCTGGCGGTCGCGTGGCGAGACATATCCGCGCCGTACGCGGTAAAGGCAATACGCCGAAACAAAATAAGTGGCGCCGTCGATGGCCAGGATGCCTGCGATTCCCGCGGTGTTGTAAAGGAAGCCCACGCACGCGCCGGCAATCAGCATGCCGCTCTGCACGCCAACGAGAACAGCGGCATTCGCGCCAGTGAACTGGCTCGAGGGAATCACTTCCTGCACCAGCGCGTTCACCGTGGCCCAGTACATCGCGGAACCTGTCCCGGTAATCAGCGTCATTCCATAGAGATGCCAGAGCTGCAAATGCCCCCGCCACGCTACGTACGCGGTGAGCAGGACGAAAAAGCCGCGCACGAGGTCCAGCATTACGCCCAGGTAGCGCCGGTCGAACCGGTCAATCAACACGCCGCCGAGGAAGGGCACGAAAAGCCCAGGAAGGGTCATGACAATGATTTGAAAGCTGACCTTGACGGTCGAATGCGTCAGGGAATTGATGTACCAGCTCACGCCCGCGAAGTTCATGCCGCTGCCGTAGAGCGACACGCACATAGCCACGAAGAAATAACGGAACCCGCGCTGCGCCCAGATCAGGTTCCAGTCGACTCGATGTGCGGTTGCCGTGGCCATAAAGCTCTTTAGCTTACTATTGTGGGCGAAATCGCTGCGGGCGCATGTCAAGAAGAGTTACACTCTTCCAACAACTTGGCCCTGGCTTGGGCTAGAAGCCTCAGCGGGGAAGGTGGGCTCGATGGGAAACGAAGCGACGTGCAAAGTGCGCTTTGGCAAGCAGGAGTCCGACGGGAAGGCGTTGCTTGAGACGAGCGAAATAATCTTCCGCGGCGACTTCCGGCTGAGGATTCCTTTTTCTGGCATCCAGTCGGCTAAAACCGTGGACGGGGTGCTGCGTCTGCAGACTGCCGAGGGGCTCGCATCTTTTCATCTTGGTTCTGCCGCAGCGGGAAAATGGCTTGAGAAAATTCTTCATCCCAAATCGCGTTTCGAAAAGCTCGGAGTAAAAGCTGCAGCCAAAGTGTCATTGCTCGGGCGATTCGACGCGGGCTTCCTTCGCGAACTCGACGGCCTCACGAAATCAATCACGAAAAGCAAGGTCAATGCGGACTCACAGCACATTTTCTTCGCCGCAGACTCAAAGGAAGATTTTTCGGACCTATCCAAAATTGCAAAAGGCATGTCAGGCGCGGCGGCTCTGTGGATCGTCTATCCCAAGGGCCAGAAGCACATCACGGAAAACGATGTCCTCGCCGCGGGCCGCAAATCCGGCCTGAAGGATCTAAAGGTCGTCGGTTTTTCTCCCACCCACACCGCCCTCAAATTCGTCATCCCGCTTTCGGCCCGCTAGCGAAACGTGGAACTCGTGCTAGTCGCTTCTCAACTCTCCCTGATCTCCGATCCCTGTTCTCCGATCTTGGTTTCCTTGTTGCCTCCGCTTGAGCTAAAATCCGCCTGAAATTTTCCCCAGTTCCTGTGCGTACTTCTATCAAGCACCGGTAATTTCAAATCTGTGGTGGAGGAATTCTCGATGGCTACAACCCCTACCCCTATGTCCGAAGCGCAGGCACAACCGCCGGCACCGATCAGTTCACTTGGCCGGATTGTGGGCGTATTCTTTTCGCCTAAGGCGACCTTTGAAGACATCGTCCGAAAGCCCAGTTGGCTGCTGCCGGTGCTGCTCACGACGATCCTAAGCATTGGCGTCAGCTTTGCCATCAACCAGCGCATGAATTGGCGCGAGTTCATGAGTCAGCAGATTGAGAAGAGCCCGCGTGCGGCGCAACTGTCGGCTGAGCAGAAGCAGCAGCAAATCGAAGGCGGGGCCAAGTTCACGCCGATTTTCACCTACGCCATCGGCGTATGCGGCCCCATCCTTGCGACATTGATCATTGGCCTGATTCTGTGGGGCGTATACAGCCTGCTTGGCGGCATTAGCACCAACTTCAGCACGGCCTTCGGCATCACAGCTCATGCTTTCTTGACAGGGCTTGTGAGCAGCCCCCTACTCATCTTGACTTTGTATCTGAAGCCCTTTGGCACGGCGGATTTAGAAAATCCGCTGGCGACAAATCTTGCAGCCCCTTTGCCTGAAGATGCCGCGAAGTGGCTGGTCGCGCTCTGCAAGTCGTTTGACCTTTTCACATTCTGGACGCTCATTCTTCTCGCCATCGGTTTCGCTGCGGTGAATCCCAAGAAGTTGAAGGGCGCTAAGTCCTTCACCATCGCCTTCAGCGTTTGGGCCGTCTACGTCATTTTGCGCGTGGGTTGGGCCTTCATCTTCTCCTGATACACTGAGCGGGTGTCTTTTTCATTCGAAGTCCTGAAAAGCGATGCGACCGGCGCGCGGCGTGGCCGCCTGACCACGCCTCACGGCGTGGTGCAGACACCGTTCTTTCTCCCGGTTGGCACACAAGCTTCCGTCAAGGCGCTTACCCAGGAAGCGCTTGAAAAGCTTGGCGCGGAAATCATCCTCGCCAACACTTATCATCTTTACCTACGACCCGGGCATGAACTGATTCGTCGTCTTGGCGGCTTGCATCAGTTTATGTCGTGGCCCCGCGCGATCTTGACCGATTCCGGCGGCTATCAGGTCTTCAGCCTTTCCGAGCTTCGCAAAATCACCGACGAAGGCGTGCGTTTTCGTTCACATCTTGACGGCTCGGAACACATGCTTACGCCGGAAAAGGCCGCCGAAATTCAGCTTGCCTTGGGTTCCGATATCGCCATGGTCCTCGACGAGTGCATCGAAACTCCCGCGCCTCGCGAGCAAGCCGAGGCTGCGCTCCAGCGCACCACGGCTTGGGCTCGCCGCGCTCGCAGACATTTTCAAGAGTCCGCCAACAAAAATGGCAAGCCTCTCGAGCAATGGCAGTTCGGCATCGTGCAAGGCGCTACATTTCCGGATTTGCGCCGCGAAAGCGCGCGCCAGCTTCTTGAACTTGATTTTCCCGGTTACGCTGTCGGCGGCTTAGCTGTGGGCGAGCCGCACGAAGTCACTTGCGAAATGACCGCTGAAGTAACCGCATTGCTTCCTAAAGATCGCCCGCGCTATCTGATGGGCGTCGGCCGCCCGGAACAAATTGCAGACTACGTCGCACTCGGCATTGATATGATGGATTGCGTCCTGCCCACGCGCGCCGCGCGCCATGCCTGCCTCTACACCAGCGAAGGCCGCGTGCTCATCAAGAACTCCCGCTACGCCGAAGACCAGCGACCGATCGACTCGAATTGTTCTTGCAGCGTTTGCCGCCGTTACACACGCGCCTATCTTCGCCATCTTTTTGCCGCGGGAGAAATGACCGCCGCGATCTTGGCCACCCAGCATAACGTCCACTTTTACCTTGACATCATGCGGCAAATCCGAGAGGCTATCGAGTTTGGGAACCTAGCGAATTTCTCATCTGAGATGCACGCGCGTTACGCTGCGGACCCAGCCTGAGTCGCA
>Ga0126378_10000765_pt1 | contig 23611 bp, 23 predicted proteins | sample PanSoiMetPlot_23_FD_92587 | JGI IMG/M metagenome (GOLD analysis project Ga0126378, IMG submission 92587) | Tropical forest soil microbial communities from Panama - MetaG Plot_23 | ecosystem: Environmental > Terrestrial > Soil > Tropical forest > Bulk soil | place: Panama | collected 2016-02-17
CCATGCTGAAAATGGTGAAGCTCGATATCGATGCGCTGACGCGCGCTTGATGCCCAGAATCCGAAAAGGAGAATCCCGATGAACAAAACCATCCCCGACGTTCCCGTCGCTTCCGCCGCGATCCGCAAGATGGGCGTGCCGCTTTCGCCGGTCGTGAAGGCGGGCGGCTTCGTCTACGTCTCCGGCATGCCGCCGCTCGATCTCGAGACCGGCGCGATCGTGCGCGGCGACATCGCGGCGCAGACCGAGCTCGCACTCAAGAACGTGAAGCGCGCGCTCGAGAGCGCGGGTTCCTCGCTCGAGAAGGTCGTGAAGGTGCACGTCTACTGCGCCAACGCCGCCTATTACCGCATCATCAACGAGATCTACGGCCGGTATTTCACGACCAATTTCCCGGCGCGCACCTTCGTGCCGGTGGCGTCCTGGCCGATGGAGTTCGACATCGAGATCGACTGCGTCGCCACCGAATGAGCGCCGCTCCGACCCGTCCGGCGCGCGGCGTCGACCACGTCGTGATCGCCGTCCGCGACCTCGACCGTGCAGAGGCGCAGTACCGCCGTCTCGGCTTCGCGCTGACGCCACGCGGCCACCATCTGAAGCTCGGCTCCTACAACCACTGCGCCATGTTCGCCGAGGACTATGTCGAACTGTTGGCGCAGGGCACACCGCCCCGACCGGCACTCGAGCGGTTCCTGAAGGCGCGCGAAGGCATCCTGGGTGTGGCGCTCCGCACCGCTGACGCTCGACGCACCTTCGCGGAGTTGCGCAAGCAGGGTCTCGAGATCGGCGAGCCCGTGGACTTCGGACGACCGGTGAACACCGAAGGCGGCAAGCGTGAGGCGCGCTTCACCACCACCGAGATCGACAACGATGCGACCGCCGGCATCCGGGTATTCTTCTGCGAGCACAAGACGCCGGAGCTGGTCTGGCTGCCGCCACACTTGACCCAGCCCAACGGCGTCACGGGCCTCGCCGCGCTCGTGGTCGTCGATAGGGGCGCGCTGCTCGAGGGCATTCTCGAGCGGGCGCTCGGCGAGGCATCGGGCGCGATCGAATATCTGACACCTGCAGCGGGAGCCGCGCGCTTCGCCGGCGATCCGGTCCTCGCGGTGCCACCGCCCTACGTGGCGGCGATCCGGACGCGCGTCCGTGACCGCACGGCAACGGCGCGGCTGCTGCAGAGCGCAGGCGAAGCGACGCGAAAGCTCGGAGACGGCGCGCTCCAGGTCTCCTCGCGCGACGCCATGGGCACGGTTCTCGAGTTTGTGTAAGGAGCCCTCTTTTCAGGAGTCATCCTATGACATCACCGAGCCACCCCGATCCCTTGAGCGCCGTGCGTTGTGGTTGCGGCTCCGGCATCGCGATCGAGAGGCGCCGATTTCTGAGCGGCGCGGCGAGCGGCTTTGCGGCCGGCCTGATGTCGGCGTCCATCGTCGGCGTGGTCGGACCGACCGTCGCGCGAGCCGCGAGCACCTTGACGCCGGATCAGGCACTCCAAGCCATGATCGACGGCAATCAGCGGTTCGTCGGGGGGCGCATGACGGCCTTCGACGAGGATCTGGCGATCCTCAAGAACAAGAGCGCGGGCAAGCAGGAGCCATTTGCGGCGGTGTTGTCCTGCGCGGACTCCCGCGTGCCCGTGGAGATCGTCTTCGACCAGAGCATCGGGCATATCTTCGTGGCTCGCGTTGCCGGTAATGTCGCGAGCTCGGAGGTGATCGGCAGCCTGGAGTATGGCGCCGCCGTCCTCGGCACGAAGGCGATCATGGTGCTGGGACATAGCACCTGCGGCGCGGTCAAGGCGTCCATCGACGCCAAGGCCGTGCCCGGCCAGATCAGCACGCTCTACCGCTACATCCGCCCCGCCGTGGATCAGGCCGGCTCCGACGTCGACGCCGTCGGCAAGGCGAATGCCAAGATCCAGGCCGCGATCCTGCGCGAGGCCTCGCCCGCCCTCGCGGAGCTCATCAAGATGAATAAGCTCAAGATCGTCGCCGGCTTCTACGATCTCGCGAGCGGGCAGGTCGAGGTCCTGAGCTGATCGACATTCAGCCGGAGCCAACGGGGGCAAGCATGGAACGACTGACCGAGCGGACCCTGATCGCGGCACGCTGGCTGCTGGCGCCGCTCTATCTGGGGCTCGCCCTGCTGCTCTCGCTGTTCGTCGTGCAGTTTTTCCAGGACCTCTGGCACGCGGCGCGCGGCGTCATCGAGGCGGGCCATACGCAGCTGATCATCGAGGCGCTCGGCATGGTAGACCTCGCGCTGGTCGCGAGCCTGATCGTCATGGTGATGCTGAGCAGCTACGAGAACTATCTCTCCCGGCTCGACATCGCGAACGTCTCGGCGCAGCTCGGCTGGCTCGCGAAGCTTGACGCGGGCTCGGTCAAGGTGAAGGTCATGGTCGCCATCGTGGTGATCTCCGCCATCGACCTGTTGCAGGCCTTCCTCGATATCGAGGACGTCGCCGAGGACAAGCTGCTTTGGCGCGTCATCGTGCTCCTCACTTTCGTGACGTCGGCCCTGGCGCTCGCCTGGCTCGATCGGCTCACGGCCAAGTTGCACCGGGGGGATTAGCGCGAGCATCAGCGGGCTTACCGTGATGAACGACTTTGCCGTCGTCGACGCACACCAGCATTTCTGGGACCTGCAGCGCGGCCGCTATCCCTGGCTGCAAGGCGAGCCGCCCGCAGCCTTTCGCTACGGCGACACGCGGATCCTCCGCCAGAGCTATCTGCCTGAGCAGTACGCCCGCGACACGAAGGCCTGGCCCGTCAAGGCGACCGTCCACGTCGAGGCGGAGTGGGATCGCGGCGATCCCATGGCCGAGACGCGCTGGCTCGCGACGCTCCGGGCCGCGACGGGGTTGCCCACGGTCGCGGTGGCGCACGCGACCCTCGACCGCTCCGACGTCGCGAGCGTGCTACCGGCTCAGGCGGCCTTCGGCTTCGTCCGCGGCATCCGCCACAAGCCGATCGCCGCCGCCTCGCCCGGCGAGATCCGCCGTGGCGCGGCCGGCTCCATGGACGATTCCAAGTGGCGCGCCGGCTATGCGCTGCTGAGCCGCTATCGCTTCTCCTTCGATCTGCAGACGCCCCATTGGCACCTTGCGGAAGCGGCGGACCTCGCCCGCGCCTTCCCCTGGATCCCCATCATCATCAACCACACGGCGCTCCCAATGGACCGCACGGCGGATGGATTGCGCGCCTGGCGGGCGGCGCTCGAAATCGCCGCCGCCGAGCCCAACATCGCCCTCAAGATCTCCGGCCTCGGCATCAAGGGGCAGCCCTGGAGCCTCGCCGCCAACGCGCCGGTTATCCGCGACGCCGTCCGGATCTTCGGCGCCGACCGCTGCTGCTTCGCCAGCAATTACCCCGTCGACAGCCTGGTCGGCAGCTTCGATACGATCTTCGGGGGCTTCAAAGCGGCGGTGGCGGATTTGCCGGCCGAGGATCAGCGCAAGCTCTTTCACGATACCGCGTCCCGCCTGTACCGTATTCCCTCTGAGATGGCGACGGACGACAGATGAGCGCGGCGATCGAGACACACCGCAGCATCGTGAAGGCGTGGGAGTGCGACAGCTTCGGGCATTTCACCGTCGCCTATTACTTCGACCGCATCGCCGACGCCTCCGCAACCGTCCGCGAGAGGCTCGCCTTGTCCGACGGCTGGACGCCCGCCGAGTACGTCGCTCGCTTCACCTCGGAGCTGCGCGCGGGCGAAGCGTTCCACATCGAGAGCGGCGTGATCCTCCCGGAGGACGCGGCAGTCCGCCTCGGCCACAACCTCATCAACTCCGCCACGGGCAAAGTCTGCACCACCATCGAGGAGCGCCTCGAGCCGAAGCCGAGAAGTCCCGCACTCTTGCCGCGCGAGCGCACGGCGCTCGCGGCCCATGTGGTGCCCTGGCAGAGCCGCAAAGAGGATCCAGGTTTCGCCGACGGCGCGACCGAGGGCTGGATCACCAGCGCCCGCGACCGCGTGCGGCCGCCGGAGCTCGATGCGACGGGCCATCTGGGTCTCGCGGGCTATATCCATCGGAGCTCCATCGGCTGCATTCAGCTACTGACGGCCATGGGACTGTCGCCGGACTATCTCCGCGAATTCCGCCGCGGCTTCTCCACCTTCGAGGTGACGCTGAGGTTGGAGGCGCCGGGCCCGGTCGCGGGCGACGCGCTCACCGTCACCAGCGGCCTCCAGCAGTTCGGCATGTCATCGATCCGCATGATCCACCGGCTGAGCGAGGCACACACCGGACGGCCCGCGGCCATGATCCGGCAGTCCGGCGTGCACTTCGATCTCGAGGCGCGCCGCTCGACGCCGATCCCCGCCGAGCTCCGCGCCAAAGCCGCGAGTCTCGTGCTGCGCGGCGCCTAAGGAGGAAAACCATGCCCCTGAGCCTCAGCGTCAAGACCACGCTTCCCGCTGACGGCACCGCCGGTGCACTCGCCGCCCGCGTGTGGATCCCCGGCGACCACGCGGGACCCGCAGTCGTCGCACTGCGCGACGACGGCGTTTATACGCTCGGCCGCGAGGCGCAGACTTCCGCCGACCTGATGGACGAGCCGGACGCGGCGGCGGTCATGCGCGGCGCGAAGGGCACGCGGATCGGCGGCATCGACGAGATCCTTTCGAATAGCGCGCTCGGGCCCCGCGATCCCCGGAAGCCGCATTTCCTGACGCCCATCGACCTGCAGGCGATCAAGGCGGCCGGCGTCACCTTCATGCGGAGCCTCCTCGAGCGCGTGATCGAGGAGCAGGCCAAGGGCGACCCAAGCGCCGCCGAGCGCGTGCGCCAGACCCTGGGTCGCGAGATCGGCGCGGACCTCGGCAGCATCAAGCCGGGCTCGGAGGCGGCTCAGCGGCTCAAATCGGCGCTGATGGCGCGGGGCCTCTGGTCGCAGTACCTCGAGGTCGGCATCGGGCCCGACGCCGAGATCTTTACGAAATCGCAGCCGATGTCCGCGGTGGGCACTGGCGCCGAGATCGGGCTGCATCCCGCCTCCGTCTGGAACAATCCCGAGCCGGAGGTGGTGCTGGTGGTGAACAGCCACGGCGCCATCGTGGGTGCCACCCTCGGCAACGACGTCAACCTCCGAGACTTCGAGGGCCGGAGCGCGCTCCTGCTCGGCAAGTCCAAGGACAACAACGGCTCTTGCGCCGTGGGGCCGTTCATCCGGCTGTTCGACCGGACCTTTGGCCTCGACGATATCCGGCGCACCACCGTGAGCCTCCGCGTCGAGGGCGAGGACGGCTTCGTGCTCAAGGGCGAGAGCTCCATGAGCGAGATCAGCCGCGACCCCGGCGAGCTGGTGGCACAGATGATGGGCGACGTGCACCAGTACCCCGACGGCGTCGTGCTCTACTGCGGCACCATGTTTGCGCCCACGGAGGATCGCGGCGCCAAGGGTGAGGGCTTCACGCACAAGATCGGCGACATCGTGACGATCTCGTCACCGAAGCTGGGGGCGCTGGTGAACCGGGTCAATTACAGCGACCGCATCCCGCGCTGGGAGTACGGCACCCGCGCGCTGCTGCGCTGGTTGACGGCGCGACGATCGCCCTAGTCGCCGCGGGCGATCAGGCGACGGCAACCTCGACCACGGCCGAGGCGGGAGCTTCGGCGCGCAGGCGCTCGGGCGGCAGGCTGAGCAACACGGTGGTGCCCGCGCCCTCCGCGCTCTCGATCTCGAGCGTGCCGCCGTGGAGCTCCGCAAGCTTGCGGCTGAGCGGCAGGCCGAGGCCCGTGCCGGGCTGGCCGCTCTCGATGGCGCCGCGCAGCTGGCCGAAGGGCTCGAAGACTTTCGCGACATCCTCGGGCCTGATCCCCGCGCCGCTGTCCCGGACGGACACCTGGAGGGTGCCCGAGGCCGCGACGGTCGCCGCGACCTCGACGCTGCCGCCCGCGCCCGTGAACTTGATGGCGTTGCCGAGCAGGTTGATCAGGATCTGCTTGAGCTTGCGCTCGTCGGCGTAGGCCGGCGGCAGGCGCGCGTCCTTGACGACCGCAAGCTCGATCTTCGCCCGCGCCGCGCTCTCACGCAGCAACGTTAGGCAATCCGCGATCAGATGATCCACGTCGACGAAGTCCTCGACCAACTCCATCTTGCCCGCCTCGATCTTGGAGAGGTCGAGCAGGTCGTTGACCAGCCCCAAGAGGTGCATGCCGCTGCGATTGATGTCGTCGGCGTAGGCGCGGTAGCGCGTCGACCCGACGGGGCCCAGGGCCTCGTGCTGCATGATCTCGGAGAAGCCGATGATCGCGCTCAGCGGCGTGCGCAGCTCGTGGCTCATATTGGCCAGGAAGGTCGACTTGGCGAGGTTGGCGGCCTCGGCCTTCCGCTGCTCCAGCGTCGCCTCCTGCGCCAGCTTTCGGAGCTGGGTCGCCTGCTGGATCAGCCGCTTGCGCGACCATTCGAGCTCGTCAACGTTGCGCTTTAGCGTCTCGTTGGCGACCGCCGTGCGCTCGAGCAAGTCGGCATTCGCCAGCCGGAGCCGGACACCCCCCAGGAAGCTGGCGTAGCTGTTGTGCGAGAGCGCGATCAACACGACGGTGTAGGCCGAGAGCATCTCGGTCATGAACCAATGCAGGGGATCGCCGACCCGGCCGAAGCATACGATGAGTGGCGCGAGGCTCAGCAGGGTATAGCTCGCGCTCGCGAGCGGGATGCTCTGGAGGCTCACGAGCGCGGCGGCTGCGGTGCTGCCTACGACCAGCGCCAGCAGCACCTGGTGCGCGAGCGACTCCGGCGGGAACACGATGAGCGCAAAGAGACCCCAGAGTCCGCCGCCCACCGCAGCAGACAACGTGATCCGGCGGATCACCGATGCATCGACCCCGCGCCAGACCGAAGTGTCACGGCGCACCCACCACATCCAAAAGCCGACCGCGCTCAGCGCCACGACCAGCATGAGCCAGACGCCGAGCGCCAAGGGCGGCGCCACCGCGCCGAAGAAGGCGACCGTCAGCAGCGAATTGACGAGGTTGGTGACCAGGATCGCCGGGACGTTGCGTACGAGCAGGCGAACCTGATCGAGACGGATCTCGCACGCGTCGGCGTCTCGGGGCTGATGCGCTTGCGAGTCGGCCATGGAGCCCGCATAGCAAGGTTGCACTTAAGACGGGGTTAACCTGCACGAGGGGGCCGGAACACTCCTGCAATCTCAGGCCGCGCGACCGCCGATGCGCTTGCAAAGGACGATGGAAGACAAGGGCTTCCGCTCATCCTTGCCACAGTCTGGAAGCCGCAATTTGCCGAAATATTTAGGCGAAAGATCCGCGACGACGCCCTGACAGGCGGCCGGTCTACCGGTGCGGGTCGGTCCAGCGGGCGACGCGGTAGCGCCCATCCATGTGTCGGAGCCGCCGTGACAGCACGCGCATCACCGTGATTGCGATCTGCGGCTGCCGCTCGACCAGGATGAAGAAGCGATCCTCGTCGATCTCGACGAGCTCCGCGGCGGTAAGCGCGTAGACCGTCGCGCTCCTCGGCAACAGCTTTTCCACCAGACCCATCTCACCCACCACGCCGCCGCGCACGACATCCTCGTAGACGACGCTGCCGCTGCGGATGCGCAGGACTCCGTCACGGACCACGTACATCGCAGTTCCGGGATCGCCCTCCTTGAACAGGATCTCGCCCGGCTGAAGCGCGATGATCCGCGGCTCCTCGCGGAACACCTCGAGAAGGTCGGGGTCGCCGCCCCAGCGCTCGACCGCGATCCCCTCGGGCGCGGGCGCGGTTGGGTCGGGGCGCTCGCGCGTCTCGGGCTGGACAGGCGACTGCCGCGGCGGCGCGGCCTCGGCGCGGGCCGCCGTCCAGCCGCCGGGCGGCGTCCTGAGAGTGCCACTGCCGAGCGGGCGATGCTCGATAATCCGGATGCCGATACATCCCTCACGCTGCCAGGCAACGACGCCAGAGAGCTCACCAAGACGCTCCATGATCAGAGTCACGGCCTGATTCTCGGCGACGGGATGATCGATCTGGACAGTGGCGTTGCCGGGCGACAGCTCGAGCACGCGGCACTCAGACAAGCCGAGCGCGGACTCCAGCCTCGCCATCCAGATATCCCGCGGTGCTTCGCGTCTTCGCCGCTCGATCTGGTCCGCAACGACCTGGTGTCCCACTTCACCCTTCATCGCTCCACCTTCCGTGCCGCGACGGTTATGGTCAAGAACGAAAGGCCGACCTTCGCTTAAAAAGCGCCGGTTAGAAGGGCTCTTGGTCGCAAGCGTGGCGGTTTTGGCGACCCTTGCGCTCGCCCGCTCCAACGAACTTGCTGTATCAAATCTTAGCCCTATGCGCGCCTCCATGTCATGGCGATTCGCTGCCATGATGATTTCTCGGCGGCGAGGGTCCTCGGCAGGCCCGACCCGCTCACGATAGATTGAACGGGGCGCGGGCCGTTACTTGTCCGTCAGGTTTGAGACGCCGTGCCAGTCCGCGGGAGGATCGCTGGCGAAGACGCGGGCGAGCGCGGCGAAATGCGCGGCAGCGGGATCGCCGTCGGCGAGCGTCTCGAACGCGGCCGTTGCCTCCGCGAAGGATCCGACCCGCCACAGCCGCAACGCCTTTGCGAACGCGGTGCGGCGCGCCTCGACATCCGCCCCGACCCTGCCCGCGAGACCCAGGGGCTCGAAGAGGGCCACCGGCCGCTCCCGCCCTTTGACGGTGACGGTGTCGATCTCGCGGAACACGATCGCCTCGCCGCAGGCCTGCGCGGTGGCATCGCTCACCAGGACGAGGGTGCCGTAGCGCTTGTTGACGCCCTCTAGCCGCGAGGCGAGGTTCACGGCATCGCCCATGGCGGTGTAGTTGAAGCGCCGCGGCGAGCCGATGTTCCCGATCACGACGGGTCCGGTGTTGACGCCGATCCGGGTTGCGGGCGGCCGTCCGCCAGAGCGCGCGAGCTCACGCGCGGCGTCGGCGCTCGCGGCGCGGATGGCGATGGCGGCGCGCACGGCGTTCGAGGCGTGGTCGGCATCCGCGATCGGCGCGCCGAAGATCGCGACTACCGCGTCGCCGATGAACTTGTCCACGAAGCCACGGTGGCGCTCGACGATCTCCGTGACGGCCGCGAAGTAGGTGTTGAGCGCGGCTGCGAGTTGCGTGGGATCAAGGTACTCGGAGACGCGCGCGAAGCTCGCAAGATCCGTGAACAAGATCGACACGGTGCGCGCCTCTCCGCCCAGTTTGGGCATGGCGCCGCCCGCAACCATCCGATCGACCTCCGACGGTGGCAGGTAGAGCGCGAAGGCCTTGGCGATGCGGCGCCGGGCGCGGTCCATGACGTTGAAGCGGTAAGCCAGGCTGGCGCCGTATGCCGCCGCGACGGTGCCCACGCCATTGAGCAGCGGCAACACCAGCGTCGCGCGGGCGAACGCGAAGACGCAGGCGGCGGTCCATGCCGTGATGATCGCAAACCGCGCGACACGGGCCCACAGCACGGGAAGTCCCATGACCGTCACGCAGGTCGCGGCCGCGAGCATCAGCAGGAGCGCCCAGCGCAGCGGCCAGGACGCGGGAACCCATCCATCGCCACGGAGCAGGTTCGCGATCGCCGCCGCGTGGACATAGACGCCTGGGATCTTGTCGCGCCGCAGGTCGGCGCGAATCAGCTCGCGCATCACCGGCACGGCGCAGCGCTCGGGCGCGTTCAATCCTTCGGCGCTGGTGGCGAACCGCGTTGACGTGAGCTGGCGATCCTCCACGTCGAGCGTCGTGCCGACGAGCACGATCCGGCCCGCGAAGTGCTCCTTGAAATAGTCGGCCTTGCCGGCTTCGGCGCAGGCCACCATGTCGGCGAAGGAGTAGGTCGGCACCGCGCCCGGCCGTGTGTCGAAGTTGACGCCGAGCTCATTTGCCGCTGCCGTCTTGACCTCGACATCGCCGAGGAGAACCGTTCCGCTCGCCTCGCGCACGGGCGTCGCACGTAACGCACGGGCAGCGAGATCGAGAGCGAAGCCCGGCTCCCGCGTGACGGGCCCGCCGGCGGCGCCGACCGCAAAGAAGAGCTGTACCTTGCGCACAACGCCGTCGGCATCCTCGACCAGATTGACCGAACGCACATTCTCGATGCCGGCCACCAGCCGGAAGCCGATGTAGGGCTCGATGGGATTCGTCTGCAGCTGCTGCTTACTCAGCACGATCCGACCCTCGGTCGCGCCCCTGCGCAGGGTGCGCAGGAAGCTGCGTTCGAAGCCGGGGACAAGGGTCTCGACCGACGTCGAATAGGTGACATCGTATCCGACCGCCGTAGCGCCCGCGTCCAGCAGGGTATCGAGCACCTTCGCCTGCTGTGGCGTCCACATTGCCTGCGGCGTGTCCTTGAACGGCGGACGGCGGTAGGTCTCCTCGTCGACCGCGATCACCGCGACTGGCGCGTCGGCGGACGGGCCGGCGGACGGCTCGATCTGGTGGCGCAGCCAGAACAGCGTGTCGACGCCAAGGCCGTCGAGGCGAGAGACCCAGCCAGTGCCGGAGAGGAGCGCCGAGACGAGGGCGATGCCCGCGACCGCGGCGAGGTCGCGGCGCGTCACGTCAGAAGCGAATCAACCGCGCGAGCGGCGAGGTCTCGCCCGTCGATTGCGCATCGACCTGGAACACGACGGCGCTAGAGCCGTAGCTTGCCTGGTAGGTGCCGCCGGGCGCCAGGTGTACGCCGCGCTTGCCGAGATCGACGGGCTTCACCGAAAGGTCCAGCACGATAGGTGCCGCCTTCCCGTCGACGCGCACGATGGTGACGCGGCCGGGCTTCGGGATGGAGATCACCGGACCGGCGCTCGGGATGACGCGCGGGCGATCCGCCGCGGGCGCCGTGGTCGGCGCGTTCTTGGGCGGCGGCTTGCGGAACACGAGGCCGCCGCTCGTGGCGCTCTGCTCGGCCGTGAGCTGCATCGGCTTGCCTGCGCAAGCCACTGTCTTGCGCTGCACCGAGCCGCCCGAAACCGTCGACTGCTCTGAGCCCACCGTGACGGTGCCGCCCACGATGGTCTCCTCCTGGCAAGAGTTGAGATAACCCAGGACGAGTTTGCCTGAGCCACCCAACTGGATCTGCTTGCCCGCGGAAACATAGTCGAAGGCTTCGACGCCGGTGACGCCCGCCGACACGTCCTCCACCAGCGCCGCGGGCACCGCAGATTGCGCTGAGGCGGCGGAAGCGGCCACGCTCGCAAGCAACCCTGCTGCCAAGACTCGGGCCGTCTTCGAGAGATATCCGCACATGATTGAAAGCTCCCGACTGCCCGAGCGGGAGTGTCCTAGGGATCCGCCCGCTCGCCCCGCCGTATAGGATAGACGAAACGGGGCATCCGTGCACGTGGGCGGGCCCGTGCGTCGGGTCGTGTGCCAGGAACAATCATCCGGTGGGGAAATGGTGGGCGCGACTGGGATTGAACCAGTGACCCCTACGATGTCAACGTAGTGCTCTCCCGCTGAGCTACGCGCCCACGCAAGGCGGGGCATGTAACCCATTTCGGCCGGGGCTGGCAAGCCCGCGGCGGGCACACGAAGAGGCGTCGGCTCAAGCCGCCAGGAGACGCGTGACCTCGTCCACCAGCTGGCGGAGGTGGAACGGTTTTGCGAGCACCGCGGCGGTCTGATGGCCGATCTCCCGGTTGCGGAGCGCCACGGCGGCGAAGCCCGTGATGAACATCACGCGGAGCCTGGGCCAGCGGATGGTGGCGCGGCGCGCGAGCTCGATGCCGTCGAGACCGGGCATCACCACGTCGGCGAGCAACAGATCGACCGGCGCCTTCAGAACGAGCGCGAAAGCCGCATCGCCGTCGGCTGCCGACAGCACCGTGTGGCCAGCGCGCGTCAGGCCGCGACCGAGGAACCGGCGGAGGTTGTCGTCGTCCTCGGCCAGTAATATCCGCGCCATCCCTGTGTCCGCCAAATCCCCGTGACCCTGCCCCCGGGGCATACGCCCAAAGCAACAAGGGAGCGTTAAAGTGCGACCTGCGGACCGCCATCGCTCAAAAACAAGGCACGTCGTGGTCCGCGTCTGCGTGCGACGGGTCGCGGCGGGCGGAAAAAATCATGACATGGGCCACGGCTTGCCCGTAATCTCGATCATATGGACGGTCGTATGGAGCTGGGCGCGTCGGTCGATCCGCCGCTCGAGGTGGCGGCGCCTGCGCAGCAGCAAGTGGCTCTGGTCTGCGCCTCCCCGCACAGTGGCAACGACTATCCCGTAGAGTTCCTGGCCGCCTCCCGCCTCGACCCCCTGACCCTCCGGCGCTCGGAGGATGGCTTCGTCGACGAGATTTTTGCCGGCGCCGTCGACCTCGGCGCGCCGCTCCTCAAGGCGCGGTTTCCGCGCGCCTATCTCGATCCCAACCGCGAGCCCTTTGAACTCGATCCCACCATGTTCGCGGACCCGCTGCCGGCCTACGTCAACAGCCGGTCGCCGAGAGTGCAGGTCGGACTTGGCACGATCGCACGCGTGGTCGCAACGGGCGAGGAGATCTATGCTCATAAGCTCCGTTTCGCGGACGCCGTCTCGCGCGTCGAGCGGCTCTACCGGCCCTATCATCAGGCGCTGCGTCGGCTCCTGGCAGCGACCAGCGAGCGCTTCACGGGCTATCTGCTGATCGACTGCCACTCCATGCCATCGACCGCGGGACCCGGCGAGCGCGAGTTCAAGCGCAGCGGCGTCGATATCGTGCTGGGCGATTGCCACGGCACCTCCTGCCACCCTGTGATCATGGAAACCGCCCAGCGGATCCTCACGGCCAAGGGATATCGCGTGGTGCGCAACGCGCCCTATGCCGGCGGCTTTACCACCAGCCACTACGGCGCGCCGCAAGGCGGCCGGCACGCGATCCAGATCGAGATCAACCGCGCGCTCTACATGGACGAGCGCAGCATCGAGCGGAAGCCGTTCCTGAGCCGGATGGCCAAGGACATGAGCGATCTGATGGCAGCGCTGGCCGCGCTACAGCCACGCCAGCTCAAGGCGGCATGAGAGCGCGTGCGGCGCCGCGGGCTAGCTCTTGCATCGTTCGCGATTCCGAGGATGCCGACCTGCCCGCGATCGCCGCGATCTACGGCCATCATGTCACCCATGGATTCGGCTCCTTCGAGGAGCTGCCGCCCGACGTCGAGGAGCTGGCAAAGCGCCGGTGCGAGATCCTGGCGAAGGGCCTCCCCTACCTGGTCGCGACCGACGGCGCGCGGACCGTGCTTGGCTACGCCTATGCCTCGTCCTATCGCACGCGCTCGGCCTATCGCTTCACGGTCGAGGATTCGATCTACGTGGCGCCTGATGCGGCTCGGCGCGGTACCGGACGCCTATTGCTGAAGACCCTAATCGAGCGGTGCACGGCATTGGGTTATCGACAGATGATCGCGGTCATCGGCGACAGCGGCAACGACGGCTCGATCGGCCTGCACCGGTCCCTGGGTTTTTCCCGCGCGGCGCTGCTGCCCACCATTGGCTTCAAGCGCGGCCGCTGGATCGATTGTGTGATGATGCAGCGCCCACTCGGCCCGGGCGCGGGCACGCCGCCGGCGGCGATCGCAAAACCTTGAAACCGGCAGCGCTCGCCCAACTTCAGGGGTTGAGCGGGACGCATTTTTTCGCGAGGTCACCGATGGTCGAGACAACATACGCCGGTGCGCAGGCGCCAGCCCGGCATCGCGCACCCTCGCTCCGAGCAGACTTCACCATCACTCAGGACTGGAGCGCCTACAGCACCGAGGAGCACGACATCTGGCGCACGCTTTTCCATCGACAGGAGACGGTGCTGAAGGGGCGCGCCTGCGCGGAGTTCCTGGCGGGCGTGCAGGCGCTCGGCGTGGTCGCCGATGAGCTCCCCGACTTCCGGCGGCTCAACGACGCGTTGGGCGCCGCCACGCAATGGTCGATCGCCGCCGTGCCCGGCCTGGTACCGGACGCGGTCTTCTTCGAGCATCTCGCCAACCGGCGCTTTCCCTCGACCTGTTTCATCCGCCGGCGCGATCAGCTCGACTACTTGGAAGAGCCCGACATCTTCCACGACATCTTCGGCCATGTGCCGATGCTGATGAACCCGGTGTTCGCGGACTACATGCAGGCCTATGGTCAGGGCGGACTCAAGGCGCTCCGACTCGGCGCGTTGCACAACCTGGCGCGGCTCTACTGGTACACGGTGGAGTTCGGTCTGATCGAGACGCCGGCGGGACTCCGCATCTACGGCTCCGGCATCGTCTCCTCCAAGGGCGAGTCGGTCTACTGCCTCGAGGATGCGCGCCCCAATCGGCTCGGCTTCGACCTGATGCGGGTGATGCGGACGCGGTACCGGATCGACGATTTTCAGGTGACCTATTTCGCGATCCGCAGCTTCGACGAGCTGTTCGACGCGACGCGGCCGGATTTCACCCCCTATTACGCCGAGCTCGCGCGGCAGACGGACATCGAGCCAGCGACCGTCCTGGTGACGGACCGCGTGCTGCATCGCGGCATCCCCAGCTGAGCGCAAAAAAATTGGGCCGCGGTTGCCCACGGCCCAAGTTTAGGGAGGAAACGCCTAAGAAGACGTACGGCAGGACAGGTCCATGCCGCGGTGCACAATATGATCGCGCCGACCCCTCTAATCAAGCCCAAAGTCGCGGTTTTCCAAATCGCTAGGCTATTGTTGCATTTCTAGCACAGGCGCGAAACCAGGGCCTTGATATTGCAGCGCAAAACGCGCTCGTCTCACACCTTAGAGTACCTCTATTCTGGAGTGTGGATGGCGCGCTCAGCAACCTGCGGGGTTGCCGTGCGCGTTTTGCCGCAGGGAGACTAGCCCCAGAGCGCAGGCGCAGGCGGGTAGACCGTGCTGCCGTCGTAGCGGAGGCCGGGCTGGCGATCCTTCGCCAGCAGAAGCGGCGCATCCAGATCGACGAATTCCGCCCCCTCCGCCACCAGGCACGCGGGAGCCATGGCGAGCGACGTGCCGACCATGCATCCCACCATCAGGCGAAAACCCCTCGCGCGCGCGGCGCGGACCAGCGCGAGCGCCTCGGTGAGTCCGCCCGTCTTGTCGAGCTTAACGTTGACGAACTCGTATTTGCCGATGAGCCCCGCCACGTCCTCGCTGGTGTGGCAGGACTCGTCGGCGCAGACCGGCACCGGATGAGGCATGGTCGCCAGCGCTTCGTCGCGCCCGGCGGGCAGGGGCTGCTCGATGAGCGCGACGCCGAGCCCCGCCAACTCCGGCGTGTAGCGCTCGAAATGCTCGGGCGTCCAGCCCTCGTTGGCGTCGACGATGAGCCGGGATTTGGGCGCCGATGCGCGCACGGCGCGGACCCGCTCGAGATCGCCCTCGCCTGTGAGCTTGAGTTTGAGGAGCGGCCGCGAGGCGTGCTCGGCCGCGGCGCGCCCCATGGCCTCGGGCTCCCCGAGGCTCAGGGTATAGGCCGTCACCAGCGGCCGCGGCGCGTCGATGCCGGCAAGCCGCGATACCGTCTTGCCGGAGGTCTTTGCCTCCAGGTCCCAGAACGCCGCATCGAGCGCATTGCGCGCCGCACCGGGCGGGAGCGCCATCTGCAAACCGGCGCGATCGAGCCCTTCGGCTATCGCGGGGCCAAGCTTCTCGATCGCGCTGACGACGCCGTCCACGGTCTCGCCGTAGCGTCCATAGGGCACGCTCTCGCCGCGGCCGCGATCCTGGCCAGAAACGAGCTCGACCACCACGACCTCGGCAGTGGTGCGGCTGCCACGCGAGATGACGAAGGGGTGGGCGAGCGGCCAGGACTCGCGGTGGACTGTAAGGCGCGGCGTCGCGACCGGCATCGGCTCAGAGCCGGTCGGCGATCGCGGCCACGCCCGTGCGCACGGGATCGACGCAGGGCAGGCCGAAGGAATCCGCGGTCTGCTTCAGGATGCTGTCGGCAGCGGAGGCGTCGAGCGCTGAGGTGTTGATGGCGATGCCGGCGCAGGTGACGCTCGGGCTGGTGAGGCGCGCCGCCTGCAGGTTCGCCTCGATGCACTCGTGCAGGCTCGGCAGCGGATAACCCGGCAAGCCCCGCATGTGCGTGCGAGTGGGCTCGTGGCACATGACGATCGCCGCGGGCTGCGCGCCATGCAGAAGGCCGAGGCTCACGCCGGCGTAGGACGCGTGGAACAGCGAGCCCTGCCCCTCGATCAGGTCCCAGTGGTCGTCGTCGTTGGCGGGCGCGAGCCACTCCGTGGCGCCGGAAATGAAATCCGCTACGACCGCGTCGACCGAGACGCCGTCGCCGGCGATCAGGATGCCGGTTTGGCCGGTGGCACGGAAATCCGCCTTGGTGCCGCGCCTCTTGAGTTCGCGCTCGAGGGCGAGCGAGGTGAACATCTTGCCGATCGAGCAATCGGTGCCGACCGTGAGCAGGCGCTTACCCGAGCGCGGCTTGCCACTCGCCACGTGGAACTCGCGCGTGGGGTGGCGCACGTCGAAGATGCTGCGCCCGAGCCGCTCGGCCGTGGCCTTGAGCACGGGCACATCGGCGAGACGCTGGTGCATGCCCGCGGCGAGGTCGAGACCGCGCTCGAGCGCGCGGGTCAGCACGGGGATCCAGCTCTCGGCGACAACGCCGCCGCGATTGGCAACGCCAACGACCAGCGTCTTTGAACCCGCGGAGGCCGCGGCCTCGACGCTCAAGTCCGGCAGCTTCAGATCCGCTTTGCAGCCTGGCAACCTCAGTTGGCCGAGGCACCAGTCTGGACGCCAGAAGGCGACGCCCGCCGCGGTCTTGGCGGCAAGCTGATCATGGGCGTCGCCCAGGAAGAGAAGGTACGGATGCTTGATCGCCATGGCGGCGGTCCCCAGAAAATGATCGGGCCTGAGGCTCCGATACTACTGAAAACCGGTGGAAAGCAAACACGAGCGGCGCGACGGCCCACAGTGCTTCCAGTGGTGAAGTGCGCCGCGACCGCAGGCTGCAGCACGACGGCCGCTAAAACTCGCCGAACAGGAACGCCAGGAGGACGAACCGGCGGCCGGAGCGGACCTCCAGCGCCTCATGCAAGATCGACGAGGAGAACACGATGGCGGCGCCGGTGGCGGGCCGGTACTGCTGGTCCCCGTATTCCATGAAGCGCAGCGCACCCCCTTCGAACGCCTCGCTGTTGAGGTTGATCGACATGGCGAAGCGCCGGTGCGCCGCAATCACCTCGGAGTCGTCGCGGTGCCCGTGCACCTCGCCGCCGCGCGATCCCGTGTAGCAGCCGATCCGCATGCGCTCCCTGCGCGTCACCGGATATTGGAACGCCTTGCGGATCTCCGGAAACAGGCGCGATCCCAGGCGGCCGTCGATGAAGCTCGCGGTGTCCCTGTCGACGATCCAATGGTCGATCCGGTCCGCGCGCCCGTATTCGGGGATGCGCATCTTGTAGTCCGTCGTCATCTGGTCATCGCCGTGGCCGGGCTCGACGAACACGTTGCCGCGGGTCTCGTAGACCTGGATCAGCCGGCGGCAGTCCTCCGGGCTCAGGACGTCGGGCACGACCAGGATTGGTGGGTGCGGAACCAGGGAGGCTGCCTTGCGCTCGGCGAGGAGCGCCTGGACGGCGGAAAGCGCTGCCCCCGCCTGACCGGATGCATCGCTCTTGATGACTGCGTAAACGTGGTTGTTCTGCCGCAGCACGATCGTCGTCGGTTGGTCCCGCGTACCGGCGCCAAAGGCTGCAAACACCTTGCCGTCGCGATCGAGCAGCACGGGAACGGGCGAACCCGCCTCGCTCGCCGCCCGGGCATTGGCGAGCGACACCGCGACCACACGCGCGCCCTCGCCCTCGATCGCCCGCAACGCGGCCGTGAGCGACGCCATGGACGCCTTGACCGCATTGGCATCGAAGCGCGGCCAGAACGCGATCACCTGCGGATGCCCCGCAACGGCGTCGCCGCGGAGATCGATGGTTCTGCCATCGGGCGTCGAAAGGGCGCACGGCGGCGCAATGTCGCCGGCGGCGAGCGGAGTGCGGAACGCCGGTCGATCGCGCGGGAGGGTCGGAGCCGCCATGATGCCTCGCGACCTTGCTAACAGATCGCCTCGGGACCGGCAATCGAGCGAGCCTGCGGCACGCGCCGCCCTTGCCAAGCCACGTCGGCTATGATTGAAGCACGGTTCACGGGGATTTCCGGGGCAGTCGGTGGACCGGCTCGACGAGCTCGAAGCTCAATCGATCTTCATTCTACGCGAGGCGGTGAACCGTCTGCAGCCGATCGGCATGCTCTGGTCGATCGGCAAGGACTCGAACACGCTGCTATGGCTCGCGCGCAAGGCGTTCTTCGGCCGCGTGCCTTTTCCGGTCATCCTGCTCGACACCGGCAACGAGTTCCCCGAGGTCTATGCGTTCCGCGACCGGATCATCCGCGAGTGGGGCCTTACCTATATCGATGCGCCCTGCCCCGGCGCCGAGGAGACCGATCCCTCGCTGCCGCCCAAGGCGCGCGCCGCCGCGCGCAAGACCCTCGGTCTCAAGCGCATCATCGCCGAGCGCGGCTTCCGCGGCATGATCCTCGGCATCCGCCGCGACGAGCAGGCGATCCGCAGCAAGGAAAGAATCTTTAGCCCACGCGATGCCACGGGCGGCTGGAACTTCCGGCACCAGCCGCCGGAGTTCTGGGACCGCTTCAACGCGGAGCCGCCGCCGGGCGGCCACGTGCGCGTGCACCCGCTCCTCGGCTGGACGGAGATCGACGTTTGGCGTTATGTCGAGCGAGAGGGCATGCCGGTGGTGCCCCTTTATTTCGCGCGCGACGGTCGCCGCTTCCGATCGCTGGGCGAGAAGGATATCACCTTCCCGGTGGCGTCGAACGCCGCCACCATCGCCGAGATCATCCTGGAGCTGGAGGCGAGCCGCGAGCCCGAGCGCGCGGGCCGCGCGATGGACCACGAGAGCGAGGACGCCTTCGAGCGCCTGCGCGCGCAAGGATACATGTGAGCGGACTCGGTCCATGACCTCGGCACCGCTGCGGCTCGTGGTGGTCGGCCACGTCGACCACGGCAAGTCCACGCTGATCGGCCGACTGCTCCACGAGCTGGGCGCGCTGCCAACCGGCAAGGCCGACGAGCTGCGCGCGGTGAGCGAGCGGCGCGGCGTCGCCATCGAATGGTCCTTCGCCCTCGATGCATTCCAGGCCGAGCGCGACCAGGCCGTCACCATCGACACCACCCGCGTCTGGCTGCGGCTTCCCGAGCGCGACATCGTCGTGATCGACGCACCGGGCCACCGCGAGTTCCTGGCCAACATGGTGAGCGGCGCCGCGGAGGCGGAGGCGGCGCTGCTGGTAGTCGACGCCAGCGAGGGCATGCAGGAGCAGACCCGGCGTCACGCCTATCTGCTGCGGCTCCTGGGCCTCGAACAGATCGCAGTGGTCGTGAACAAGCTCGACCTCGTCGATTTCTCCGAGCCGCGCTACCGCGAGCTCGAGGGCGCCGCCCGGCATTTCCTGGCCGAGCTCGGCCTGACGCCGCGCCTGGTGCTCCCGATCTCGGCCCGCCACGGCGACAACCTGGCCTTGGCCAGCGCCAACATGCCCTGGTACCAGGGACCGACGCTGATGGAGGCGTTGCGGGCCTTCGAGGTAAGGCCCTCCCGCGAAGACCTGCCGCTCCGGCTGCCAATCCAGGACGTCTATCGGCAGGACGACAGGCGCGTGCTGGTGGGCCGCATCGAGTCCGGGCGCCTCGGTGTGGGCGACACGCTGCTGTTCTCGCCCTCGAACAAGCTCGCGCGGATCAAGAGCCTGGAGGCCTGGAACGCGCCGCCGCCGGCGCGCGCGGTTGCAGGGCAGTCGGTCGGGATCACGCTCGATCGGCCGCTCTTCGTCGAGCGCGGCGAGATCGCCAGCCACCAGGAAAGTGCGCCGCGCCTCAGCAACGTGCTGCACGCGACCTTGTTCTGGCTCGCGAGCACGCCGCTCACCGCCGGTCAACGGCTGCGTCTCGAGATCGCGACCGCCGACGCGGCGATCACCGTGGAGTCGATCGAGCGCGTGATCGACACCGACAGCCTCGGGCCCGGTCCCGTTGATGCCGTGCAGCGCGACCAGGTGGCGGAAGTCGTACTGCGCAGCCGCGCACTGCTCGCGCTGGACGAGCACGGGCATCTGCCGCGTACCGGCCGCTTCGTCTTGCGGGCGAACGGCGAGACGGTTGCGGGCGGTCTGGCGTCGCTGCGCGATCATCCCGATCAGCGCCACGCCGTCGGCCTCGCGCCCGAGAACTTGACGCCGGTCGATCACAAAGTGACCCGCGCGAGCCGTTCCGAGCGCTTCGGCCACCGCGGCGGCATCCTGTGGTTGACGGGACTCTCAGGGGCCGGCAAGTCGACGCTCGCGATGGCGGTGGAGCAGCACCTGTTCCGCCGGGGCTATGCCGTCTACGTGCTCGACGGCGACAATGTGCGCAGCGGCCTCAACGCCAACCTCGGCTTCTCGCCGGAGGATCGCGTGGAGAACATCCGGCGGGTCGGCGAGGTGGCGGCGCTGTTCGCGGACGCGGGCTTCCTTTGCATCACCGCCTTCATCTCGCCCTACAGGACCGACCGGGCCCGGGCGCGCCAAGCCGGCGGCGACGCCTTCCATGAGATCTACATCCGGGCCGATCTCGAAACGTGCGAGCGCCGGGACCCGAAGGGACTCTACCGGCGGGCGCGCGCCGGCGAGATCGCGGAGTTCACCGGCATCTCCGCGCCTTACGAGCCGCCGGAGAGCCCGGAGCTCGTGATCGATACGACGCGGGAGCCGATCGAAGCCTGCGTCGAGCAGATCCTTCGCCACATCGCGACATCTTTTGCGATCACGTCGCGGATGTAGCCCGCGGAGATCCTGCCCGCCACGCCAAATTACTGCAGTGCAGCAAGTGCGCGTGCGAACGGGCGCGCAGAATAAATTTCACTACCCCTTGGAAATGAGCGAACCGGTCACCCAAATGAGATTGGAGTTCGCACGTTGCGCGTTGATCTTTGTTTCCATTCTAAGAAACCAAGCTAGGACCACGGGAGAAGACGGTTATGGACGGAGCCACCAGAGAGCGCGCTTCGACGGAAGATGATTTTGGGCGCCGTCGGCGGATCCAGAAGCTGCGCTGGCTTGGCTTGGACCAAGAGGCGGATCGGCTTGCAGCGGAGGCTCCTCCCGCACTCCACATGCTGAGGGCCCCGCTTCCAGTCGAGTACCCGGAAACCGACTGAAGAGCCCAGCTGACCGGACGCGCAGCGCGACCCAGGCTGAGCAAAAATGAATGAGGCCGCGGAATGGAAGATCGCGGCCTTCCTCTCGCAAGGGGCCAGTTATGGCGAGCCCAGCGCGGCCGTCGAGCGGCTCGATACGCATGCATCCTTGATCTTTCTGGTTGGCGCGCGCGCCTTCAAGATGAAACGCGCCGTCGCATTCTCCTATCTCGACTATTCCACGCTCGCCCGCCGCAAACGGTATTGCGAGCGCGAACTCGAGCTCGGCCGGCGTTTGGCACCCGCTGTCTATCGCAGGCTGCATGCGGTGACGCGCGCCCCCGACGGCCGCCTCGCGCTCGACGGAGCCGGCGAGCCCGTCGAGTGGCTCCTGGAGATGCGGCGCTTCGATCAAGCGGCGCTGTTCGATCGCCTCGCGGAGTCCGGGCGCCTGACGCCAGCGCTGATGCGCGAGCTCGCCGACGAGATCGCCGAATTTCACGGCGCCGCGGAGGTGTCGGTCGATCGCGGCGGAAGCGCCGCGATTGACGCGCTGATCCAGGACATCGAGGCCAACCTGAGACGCGCGGGCAAGCTCTTGGACGGGGGCGGCGTGCGAGCGCTCGATGTGGCCGAGACCACGGCCTTCCGTCGCCTTGCGCCCCTCCTCGACCGCCGTCGCGCGAGCGGCAAGGTTCGGCGGTGCCACGGCGATCTGCACCTGCGCAACATCTGCCTTGTGGATGGCAGGCCTACGCTGTTCGATCCCATCGAGTTCAGCGACGATCTCGCAACCATCGACGTGCTCTACGACCTCGCATTCCTGCTCATGGACCTGCACCACCGTGGCCACGACGAGCTCGGCAATGGCGTGCTCAACCGCTACCTCGACCGCACACGGGACGGGGGCGGGCTTGGGGCCCTGCCGTTGTTCCTTTCGCTTCGGGCAGGCATCCGCGCCCACGTCACGGCGGTTGCCGCAAGCCGCCAAAGCCATCCCGCGGAAGCCGCCGGTCTGGCGGCGGAGGCCAGCGCGTACCTGGCGCTCGCCGCCGAAGTGCTCGCCCCCAGGGCACCCCGCCTGGTCGCGATCGGCGGCTTGAGCGGCACGGGGAAGTCGAGCCTCGCTGGCGCCCTGGCGCCCGCCCTTGGCGCCATACCGGGCGCGCGGATCCTCCGCAGCGACGTGCTGCGCAAGCGAAGCTTCGGCGTCCCACCGGAGACGCGCTTGCCGGCGGCGGCCTACGAGCCCGCCGTGAGCGAGCGGGTCTACCGCATGCTCTCGGAGGAGATCGCCGAGACGCTCGGCGGCGGCTATGCCGTCGTCGCGGATGCGGTGCTCCTGCGGCCCGACGAACGGGGCGCCATGGGCGAGCTTGCGCGCGCGAAGGGCGTCCCCTTCACGGGACTTTGGCTCGAAGCGCCGCCAGACCTGCTGGCTCGGCGCCTTAGGGACCGCCGTAACGACGCCTCCGATGCCGATGTCGCGGTGATGCGCGGTCAAGCAGCACTCGATCCCGGCGCGATCACCTGGCACCGCATCGACGCCGGCGGCGACCTCTCGGGCACGGTGGAGCAGGCGCGCGCGATCCTGGCGGGGCCAGCTACTTGAGCACGGAGACGTACACCGACAGCGCGAGCTCGAGGACGATCAGCCCGACGATATACCATTCGACCCGGAGGTTCCGGCTCTGCGTCACGAGATCAAGCAAGGTTTCGACGGTGCGCGATATCACCTCGAGCTTGCGGTCGAGCGCGCGGTCGCGCTCGCGCAGCTCGTATTCGTCGGCAAGCCGCAGGTAAAGACGCTCGAGCGCAGGGTGATCCCAGAGGACCTCGGGCTTCTCCCCAGTCTCGACCCGGCCGACCATCTTATGCTGGACCGAGAGCACGTTGCCGATGTGCCGCAGCAGGAAACGTCCCTGCGCGCCCGGCCGGCCATGGCGCCGAAGCGAGGCCGCGAGCGGCTCGATGCGATCGAAGATGGAGGCGATGCGTGCCTCGTAATGCGCCAACATGAGGCTCTTGCCGAGGGCATCCGCGACCAGTTGCGCGCGCTCCACTGACAGGTCCCGCAGCGTCAGAATCCCGTCGACACTCACCTGCTCCTCACCGTCAGACCGGATCGTGACGCGGAGCTCGTCGATCTCCGGGGGATCATAGGGATCGACGACGCGCGGCAGAAGCCGGTCGATGAAGCGCCGCTCCTCGCCGGGCCCCACGCCGAAAAAGACAGCGACGCCATAGCGGAACACCACGACGATCCCGTCGGGCTCGCACCGGAGCGCGAGGGGGGCGGTCGATAGGGGCACTGGGTCCTCGAGCCCGCGGGTGTCGATGCGCTCGCCCAAGAGGATCGCGCGGACGACGCCGGTGGCTGGAGCGCCACCAGGGCTCCGCGCGACCGCGCTGGTCGTGCCGACTTCGTTCATATCCACGCCATCCATGCCGGAGCGTGCCTCTTAACTGGGCGATCTCCAGGCTC
>Ga0126378_10000766_pt1 | contig 23610 bp, 13 predicted proteins | sample PanSoiMetPlot_23_FD_92587 | JGI IMG/M metagenome (GOLD analysis project Ga0126378, IMG submission 92587) | Tropical forest soil microbial communities from Panama - MetaG Plot_23 | ecosystem: Environmental > Terrestrial > Soil > Tropical forest > Bulk soil | place: Panama | collected 2016-02-17
GGTGGCGGCGAATGCCGGCCAGGCGGCGCTCAACCCGGTGACGAACAAAATCTATGTGTCGGGTTCGGGCAGCAATAAAGTGACGGTGATAGACGGGGCGACCAATACCACGACGACAGTCACAGACCCGAACGCCAGCAGCCCCTTTGCCCTAGAGGTAAACCCGGTAACGAACAAAATTTACGTTGCCAATTTCCAGAGCAACAACGTGACGGTGATCGACGGGGCGACCAACACTACGACGACAGTAAAGGATCCGAACGTGGGCAGCCCGACCGCAAACGGCCCCTTCAATGTGGCGGTGAACCCGGTGACTAACAAGATTTACGTGGCCAACGCCAACGGGAGCGTCGGCAGTGTGACGGTGATAGACGGGGCGACCAACGCCACGACGACGATCGTGGATCCGAAAGCCATCGATCCTTTTCAAGTGGCGGTGAACCAAGTGACGAACAAGATTTACGTGGTCAATTCGAACAACAACGTCACGGTGATTGACGGGGCCACCAACGCAATTACGAACGTGCCCCTCGTGGCCACCGGAACAACCGCGTATGTCATAAATTTGAACCCGCTGACGAATAAGATTTACGTGGGCGTCCTCGTCAGCAGCGGCAGCATAACGGTAATTGACGGGGCTACGAACACGACAACGACAATCAACGACCCGAACTCCATCGGCCCTGGCATCCCCGCCCCCAATGCCATTGCCGTGAGTCCGGTGACGAATAATGTTTATATAGCGAACCAGGCCAGCAACACCGTGACGGTGCTGACGGAACAGAACGTTCAGGCGATTCCGCTCACCACCACGATCACTCCCCTTCCAGGAAACCAGACATCCAACCCCACGCCCACGTTCACTTTCTCCGCCGCCAGCACCTTCGCACCCACTGCTCCTACGGTGGACGCACTTTATTTCCAAGTGGATACTTGGCAAGGGTCGTGGACCTCAGCAACTAGTAACGGCGGAGGCAATTTCACCGGCACGACCACAGCGCTTCAGGCTGGATTCCACTTTCTTTATGCCTACGCTACGGACGGGCAAGACGCGTCTTCGATTGAGACGGCAGGGAACGGCATTGGCGAAAGCAGCCCGCTGGTCGGAGCGATTGCCGCCTACGGCTTCCTGGTCACGCCGCCCCCAACTGCGCCCGGCTTCTCTCCCTCTCCAGCCAGCATTGCTTTTGGAAACCAGGCGCAGGGTGTGAAGAGCGCGGCGATGAGCGTCACGATCACGAACAGCGGCAACGCCAATCTAACATTCACCACGGTCACGATCACCGGCACCAATAAGGCAGACTTCGCCATCAGCGCCGATACTTGCAGCGGGCAAACGGTCGCGGCCAGCGCCAATTGTTCGGTCAGTGCAACGTTCACTCCCAGCACAGGAGGAGCAGAGAGTGCAGCGTTGAGTTTCCCCGATAACGCCGCAGCCAGCCCGCAAACGGTTGGACTAAGCGGCACTGGAGTGACCGCTGCGCCGGGAGCAACTTTCGCGCCGACTTCGCTCACGTTTGCGGGACAAGTGGTGACCAGTAGCAGTACGGCGCAGACCATTACTCTGACGAATAGTGGAAATGTGCCCCTGAACATCACCAGCATCGCGATTACTGGCGCGAACAGCGGGGATTTCTCTCAAACGAACACCTGCGGCTCGAGCGTTGCAGCCAGCGCCAACTGCACGATCAGCGTCACTTTCAAGCCCACGGGCACCGGCAACCGCGCTGCCAGCATTACTGTCACTGACAACGCGGCCAACAGCCCTCAGAATGTGGCTCTCACCGGTACCGGGACGGATTTTTCGATCGATGTTGCGAGCGGTGGCTCTGCCACGGCTTCAGTGACGGCAGGAGGCACAGCTACGTACAATCTGCAAGTTACACCAGCAGGCGGATTCAACGCAGCGGTCGCGATCACTTGCACGGGCGCACCCTCGGAATCGACTTGCACCCCCTCGTCAGGCTCGATCACTCCGAACGGAACGGTTGCTTCGGCGTTTAGCGTATCGGCGACAACCACGGCCCCCTCCATAGTTGCGCCGGGCGCGGAACCCCGAGACTGGCGTCCATTAGACCGTCTCCGCTTTGTCTTGCCGTTCCTTCTCGCATTCATCCTGTTCGCGCTAGCGGCCCGCTTCAGAGAGGTTGCAGCGCGGCGGCCACGCGGATTCGTCTACTCGTCCGCGCTTGGATTTTTCCTACTCGCTGGTCTGGTGACCAGCGGGTGCAATGGTGGCAGCTCGAAGGTGCACAACCCCGGCACGCCAAAGGGCACATACACCTTGACGGTTACCGGCACTGCCAACGGCGTCATCCACACACAAACGCTGACGCTAACGGTGAACTAGAAGCAGTCCTACACAGCTTCAGACACGAGCGGGCTCGCGGAAACGCTGAACTTGGATTGCCTCGACCCATAACTTGATTCCTTTCGTTCTTTCTGCCGTATGATGAACGCATGCGGCTCCTCTTGGTGGAAGATGATGCGCGTATAGCGCGCTTCGTAGCGAAAGGCCTGCGCGAACAGGCGTACGCCGTCGATGTATCCGCGACTGGCGAAGACGCGCTATATCAGGCAGCCGTGAACACCTACGACCTGGTAATTCTCGACGTGATGATTCCCGCGCCGGACGGCTTTGCCGTGTGCCGCGAGCTACGCAAGTCCGGCCAGCGCATGCCTATCCTGATGCTGACTGCCCGGGATGCAGTCGAGGACCGCATTGCAGGACTGGATCACGGTGCGGACGATTACCTAACGAAGCCGTTCGAGTTTCGCGAATTGCTGGCGCGGTTGCGAGCGCTGCTGCGCCGTTCCGGCGAATTGCGTCCCGCGAAAATTGCGATCGCCGACCTCGTGCTGGACACTGGAGCGCAAACCGCGGAGCGTGGCGGGCGCCAGGTCACCCTGACCGCCAAAGAATACGCCTTGCTGGAATACCTGGCGCGCAATGCGGGGCGCGTGGTGGGCCGCGCGGAAATTGCCGAGCACGTCTGGGACGAAACGTTCGATCCGTTTTCCAATTTGATCGAGGTGTACATCAACCGTGTGCGCCGGAAGATCGACCCCGATTCAGTGAAGCCACTGCTGCACACCCGCCGCGGCGTCGGTTATGTTCTCGGCCTGCCGTCGGATTTGCCGGCCACAGATACGGGCGAAGAGACTGCTGCGCATCGCGGGCGCGTGAAATCTGCATCCCAAACGCGGAAGAGCCATGCTTGACTCGATCCGCATCCGTCTCACGCTGTGGTATACGGGCGTGCTGACGCTCGTGCTCGTGGTGCTGTTCGTCATTACCTATGTCGTTTTCCTGCGCAGCGTCCAGGAGCGGACGGATGCCGATCTAAACGAACTTTCCGATGCGTTCCTGGTTACTTTTCGCGCAGAACTGCAAGATCAGCTGCAGGATCGAATCTCAGATCCCGATCCGTTCCGGGCGGCCGCGCGAGTGGCCATGGTGGAACACCATTTCCCGGATCATGTGTACGCGATCATGGATGCGAGCGGGAATCTGATTCTTAGTTCGTTTGATGTGCTTCCCCCCGACTCCGCGCGGCGCTCCGCTCCGCCAAATTTGCTCGAGCTGCAGTCATTTCAGGAATTTCAACACGCGGCTTCGCGGGAGGACCAGTTTTTTGACAAGGTGAAGGTCAGTGGGAGAAGCGGCTATCGCGCTTTTGCGCGGCGCTTCTCCGCGCGTGGAAAGGACTACACCTTGATCATTCTGCGTTCGCTGCATCCTCAGCGCGAGATGCTGGAAGACGTGACCGACACCTTCGCCTGGGTGATTCCGATTGCAATTTTGTTGGCGAGCGGCGGCGGCTACTTCCTGGCACGCAAAAGTCTCGCGCCCGTCGTGGCGATGAGCAGCCAGGCTGGACACATCGGGGCCGAGAATTTGCACGAGCGCCTGAATGTTCAAAATGAAAAAGACGAATTGGGACACTTAGCCCGTTCGTTCAACAGTTTGCTCGACCGGCTGGCCGAGTCATTCGAACGGCAGCGGAGGTTCATGGCGGATGCTTCGCACGAATTGCGCACTCCGGTAGCGATTCTGAGAGGCGAAGCCGAAGTTGCCTTGTCCCAACAGGCGCGGCCGCTTGAGGAATACCGCGAATCGCTGAGCGTGCTGCACCACGAGGCGGAGCGGCTCACACGCATCGTGGAAGACCTGTTCACATTGACGCGCGCCGACGCCGGACAATACCCGCTTCAACTACGCGATTTTTATTTGGATGAACTGATCGCAGAGTGCGTGCACTCTGCCCGAACGCTCGCGCTGGCGAAGAAAATCTCACTGACGTTCGACGGCGCTCCTGAATCGCCGATTCATGCCGATGAATCGCTGTTGCGGCGCATGATCCTGAATCTGCTCGATAACGCGATCAAGTACACGCCCGAAGGCGGACGAGTCACGGTGACTTGCCAGAGCGACGGCGGCGAATACGCCTTGAGCATCGCTGATACGGGAACGGGAATTCCCTCGGAGATGCGCGGCAAAATCTTCGAGCGATTTTTTCGCGCGGACAAAGCGCGCTCGCGCTCGGAAAGCGACGGCGGAGGCGCCGGGCTGGGCCTGGCAATTTCCCGTTGGATCGCAGAAGCACACCACGGCCGCTTGGAGCTGGGGTGCTCGGATTCCACGGGGAGCACCTTCACGGCTTACCTTCCGGCAAGCATCGAAAACGTCGCATCTGCTTGTTAATCCTGCGTTTATCTCAAAATCGTTAGGCTAAATTAATCCCCGCCTGGCACAGGGGCGCGCTCGGCCTAGGAGTAGCGATTTATGAAATCGTTTCGCATCGATGCGTTGTTGCTGTCGGCTGCAGTTGCCGCCTGGCTGTCTGGTGCGGGAATGGCTGTGGCACAGGAAGCATCGGTGCCCAGCGCCAGCCCAACAGGGAAGGAACCGCAACAAGGAAATGTCAGCACAGCACCCGCGCACCGATTGACGCTTCAGGATGCGCTGGCGCTGGCGCAAAAAAACAGCGCGCAATTTCAGGGCGCGCTGACGGACTCAGCCGTTGCGCGGCAAGATCGCTACCAGGCGGCTACGGCGCTGTTTCCCAGCGTTGTGTACAACAATCAGGCACTGTACACGCAGCTGAACAAAGGCGGGAATCCAATCTTCATCGCGAATAACGCAGCTCACGAGTATCTAAGCCAGGCCAATGTGCACGAATCGCTCGGGTTGGCGGATGTGGCGAATTTCCGCCGGGCTGCGGCGCTGGCCGCTGCAGCGAAAGCTCGAGCGGAAATTGCTTCGCGCGGACTGGTCGTTACCGTGGTGCAGGATTATTTCGCGACAGCGGCAGCGCAGCAGAAATTGTTGTCCGCGCAGAAAGCAGCGGACGAAGGTGAACGCTTTCTGAAACTGACCCAGGAACTGGAGCACGGCGGGGAAGTGGCGCATTCCGACGTAATCAAAGCGGAATTGCAAGCGCAGGAACGACGCAGAGCTTTGCAAGAAGCTCAATTGGGCCTGCTCAATGCCCGGCTCGATCTGGCGGTGCTGATTTTTCCTGATTTCAACGAGAACTACGAAGTGTCCGATGATCTGCACGCAGCAGCACCTTTGCCCACTCTCGGCGAAGTGCAGCAACAAGCCGCACGTGAAAATCCCGAAGTGCGCGCAGCCTTGGAAGCAGAGCGGGCGGCGAGCGCTGACGTTACCGGAGCGCGTGGCGGGTATTTGCCTTCGTTGAGTTTTGATTATTGGTACGGTATCGATGCCCAACGGTTTGCGGTGAACGGGCCCAACGGAGTATCGAATCTTGGCTCCTCGGCGGCTGCTTCTGTGAATATTCCTATTTGGAACTGGGGCACCACGCAGAGCCGCATCAAGCAAGCCGAATTGCGACGCGCGCAAGCGAAGCGCGAGCTTTCCCTGGCGCAGCGCAGGCTGCTGGCGGAAATCAAATCGCTCTACGCGGAGGCAGAAACAGCGATGAACGAACTCGGTGGGCTCAACCGCTCCGCAGAATTAGCGGAAGAAAGCCTGCGTTTGACGACGCTCCGCTACAAGGGCGGAGAATCGACCGTGCTGGAAGTGGTCGATGCTCAAGCGACAAACGCGCAGGCTAGCGCGGCTTATCAAGATGGCGCCGTGCGCTATCGCGTGGCGCTGGCGAATTTGCAAACCCTGACGGGAGCGTTGCCAACTCCATGAGATTCAACGTAAACAGTCGAACGTTCAGAAAAACCGCGTGTGCCGTTTTGCTGGGAAGCTTCGCGGCCTTGGTCTTTGCCGGTTGCAAGAAAGATGAAAAAGAGAAAGAGCCGGTGGTCACGGTGCAAGTCACCCCGGCAAAACGCGCGACAGTTTCTCAAACCATTTCTGCGGAAGCGGTGGTGTACCCGCTGCAACAAGCCACCGTGGCGCCAAAAATTACGTCAACCATCAGGCAATTCCTGGTGCAACGTGGAAGTCGCGTAAAGAAAGGGCAACTCCTCGCCGTTCTGGAAAACAAAGACCTGTCCGCCGCAGTCGAGGCTTCCAAGGGAGATTTCGAGCAGGCGGATGCGGCTTATGTGACCACGGTTAACGCCGGTCTGCCGCAGCAAATCCAAAAGGCGGAGCTTGAGGCGGCCGCGGCGAAGTCTGCTTTCGCTGCACAGCAGAAGGTGTACGACAGCCGCAAAGAGCTATTCGAGCAGGGCGCTTTGCCGCGGCGCGATTTTGATGCGGCCGAAGTGGCTCTGGCGCAGGCGCGCAGCGCCAACGAACAGGCGCAGCGGCAACTCTCTGATTTGCAGCGGCTCGGCAAAGAGCAAGCGCTGAAAGCGGCTCAAGGTTCGCGCCTGTCCGCTGCGGGAAAATATCACGGGGCGGAAGCGCAATTCAGCTATTCCGAGATTCGCAGTCCGATTGACGGCTACGTGACGGACCGCCCGACTTATGTAGGTGACTTGGCTACCGCCAATCAGGCGATTCTCACGGTAATGGACACGTCCCGGCTGATTGCCAAATCCCACATCGCGCAAGCCGAAGCCGCTACGTTGAAGGTTGGGAATCCCGCGGAGCTGAAAATTCCTGGCCTTGATGAGCCCATCAAAGGCCGCGTGAGTTTGGTTAGCCCCGCGCTGGACCCGGGCAGCACGACCATTGAAGTTTGGGCGGAAGCGGTCAAGCCTGATCCGGCGTTGAAGCCCGGGATGAACGTGACCGTGTCAATGACCGCGAAAACCGCGAAAGACGCCCTGGCGGTTCCAACTCCCGCGGTCTTCAAAACGAACGATGGCGCCGACTACGTGATGCTGGCCGGCTCGGACGGGCACGCGCATCAGAAAACAATTCAGGTAGGAGTTCGCAGCGCGGAATTCTCTCAAGTACTGAATGGTGTAAACGCCGGTGACCCGGTAATTATCTCCGGAGGCTACGCGCTTCCGGACAACACGCAGATCAAGATCGAAGCTCCCGGCACGGACGAAAAAGAAGCGGGAGACAAGGCCGACAAGAACGAAAAAGACGATAAGGCCGGCGATCCAAAAGCCGCTAAAAAGGGCAAGGAGTAGCCGCGCATGGAGCAACGGCCCGACGTGCCGCTCGTGAACAACGCCTCCCCCAAAGGGGACGCGCCATGGTTCCACCGGCTGTCGCGGCCAGTGCTGTTCTTGACCATCACCCTGACGCTGGTCGGTGCTTATCTTGCCTTCAGCATTCCCGTTGCCGTTTTCCCCAACACCGATTTCCCGCGCATCGTTATCGGCGTCGACAACGGCGTGATGCCAATCGACCAGATGCTGGTCACCATCACGCGCCCCCTCGAGGAAGCAGTCAACAGCGTTCCCGGCCTGCAAAAAGTGACTTCGGTAACCAGCCGCGGCTCAGCGGAAGTCGATCTTTTTTTCGACTGGAGCAGCGACATGATTCTGACGCTGCAGCGCGTGGACGCCGTGGTCGCGCGCCTGCAGTCGGAATTGCCGCCAACGGTGAAGGTTCAAACACACCGCCTAACCTTTGCGGTCTTTCCCATTATCGGCTACAGCTTAACTTCCGACGTTGTCCCGCCCGATAAGCTCTGGGAAATCGCCACCTACGATATCAAGCCGCGCGTGAATCGTTTGGATGGCGTGGCTTCTGTAATCATTCAAGGGGGCCGCGTCCCGGAATTCCAAGTGACTCCGGATCCCGCGAGGCTGCTTGCTTCGGGAATCACCGTCACAGACATTTTGGAAGCCATCCGGCGCACGAATCTTATTGATTCACCCGGACTGATCGAAGACGAACACAAATTAGTGCTCGGCCTGGTAAGCGGGCAAGTGCGTTCGCCAGAGCAGATTGGGCAAATCGTAGTGAAGACCACGCAAGCGCAGGTACCGCTTCGGCTCGGCGACATTGCCAAAATCACGCCATCGGTTGCGCCCGTGTACACGATGGTCACTGCCAACGGCAAGCCTGCAGTTCTGCTCAACGTGAATCGCCAGCCGGACGGTAACACGCTGGATGTGGCCAATCTGGTGCACGCGAAAATCGAGGAGATTCGTCCAGCGCTTCCGCTCGGGGTGCACATCGAGCCGTTCTACGATCAGTCGACCATCGTGCGCGAGTCTATCGCCAGCGTGCGCGACGCCGTGCTCTTAGGGCTAGTTCTGTCGTCGATCATCCTCGTTCTTTTCCTCCGGGATTGGGGCACTTCACTGGTTGCGGGCCTTGTAATTCCTGCGACGTTGCTCATCACCTTCATCGTGCTGAAGCTTACTGGGCAGACTTTCAATTTGATGACCCTGGGCGGCCTCGCGGCGGCAGTCGGCCTGGTGATCGATGACGCCATCGTGGTGCTGGAAAACATCGTCTTGCATCGCGATGCCGGCCAGGGGCGCCTGGAAGCGATTCAGAGCGCGTTGAAGGAAATGACCGTGCCGCTCATCGGCTCGACGATCACTCCGATTGTCGTTTTTCTTCCCCTCGTTTCCATTTCGGGCGTGACCGGCACGTTCTTTCGCGCGCTGGCTGTTACGATGACGGTGTCGCTCTTTACCTCGCTTCTCCTCGCGCTTACGTGGACGCCAACACTCAGCCAGTATTTTGTGCGACGCAGGGAAGCTCCAAAGGCCGAAGCCCCAAGGGAACCGCCTTCGGGCGCCGACGTTGCTTCTCTTCTCGCCGCCGAAGAAGCGCAATTCTCAGGGCTTTTCGGCCGCGTTGTTGAGTTTTATGCGCAGGTGATGCGCCGCGTCCTCGAGCGTCCTGTGCTCCTGTTGGCCAGCTCGATCCTGATCGTCGCAGCTTCCGTCGCTTGCTTCTTAACCCTCGAGACTGGGTTACTGCCTGAGATGGATGAGGGAGGGTTCATCCTCGATTATTGGACGCCCCCAGGAAGCTCGCTTGCGGAATCCAACCGTATACTCCTGCACATTGAAGAAATCGTGAAGTCTCAGCCGGAAGTTGAGAACACGTCGCGGCGCACCGGCCTCGAGCTAGGTCTGTCCGCAGTCACGGAAGCCAACCGGGGCGATTTCACCGTCAAGCTCAAGCGCGACCGCAAGCGCGGCATTGAAGAGATCATGGACGACATCCGAGGGGAGATCGAGCACACCGAGCCGGCCACGAGGGTGGAATTCGTTCAAGTTTTGCAGGACATGATTAGTGACTTGACCAGTGAGCCCCAACCAGCAGTGATCAAGCTCTTCTCGCAGGATCCAAAACTCTTGGCAAATGCTGCGCCGCGCGTCGCGGAAGCGATACAGAAAGTGCACGGCGTGGTGGATGTGCTCAACGGCATTGAGAACACCATCAGCGGGCCCACAACGACGTACCAGATCAATCCCACCGTGGCCGCGCGCGCAGGCTTTACTCCCGAAGAGGTTGCGGTGGATGCTTCGGCGGTATTGGAAGGCGAACCTGCCGCCACTCCGGTCGTGCTTAACGACCGTGCGTACACCATCCGCGTTCGTTTTCCAGAGCAGACGCGCGCAACCTTGGATCGCATGAGCAACACGTTGCTCGCCAGCGCCACCGGACGCACCGCAACCCTCGGCTCGCTCGCCACTGTCACCATGGACCCGGGTCAGACCGAAATCCGGCGCGAGAATCTTCAGCGCCTGGTGGAAGTTACCGGGTACTTCAAGAAGGACGTTGGTCTAGGATCGGGAATGGCTGCTGTACAAAAGGCAGTGAACAATCTTCATTTGTCTTCTTCCATTCGAGTGGATTACGGCGGCCAATATCAGGAACAGCAGAGGTCGTTCCGCGATCTCATGAAAGTTCTTCTGCTCGCGTTGCTCCTACTCTTTGCCGTTTTGCTATTTGAATTTCGAACCTTTTCCGCGCCCACCGCGATTCTCGCCTCTGCTTTGCTCTCGAGCTTCGGAGGCTTCCTCGCCCTGCTCATTACTCACACCACGTTTAACGTGGCTTCCTTCATGGGCATGATCATGGTCATCGGCATCGTGGCGAAGAACGGCATTTTGCTACTCGACGCTGAGCATCGTTTCCGCGACCTCGGTTTTGCCGCCGAAGAAGCAATGATTCAAGCTGGCCGCCGGCGCTTGCGTCCCATCGCCATGACCGCCATCGCCACGATCGCAGGCATGGCCCCGCTGGCTTTCGGGATCGGTTCTGGCTCTGAAATGCTGAAGCCGCTAGCAGTTGCGGTAATTGGCGGTTTGCTCAGCTCCATGGTTCTTTCGCTGATCTTCACGCCCGCCATTCATTTCTACTTGCGTCCGAGGCAACAGGCTCAAGCCGAAACCTGATGTGGTTCAGCCCTACTTTTTCTTTGGAGTGGCGCTCTTCGGCGCGCCCTTGGGGGTTGCGCTCATATCGTCCATCGCCATGGACATAGGTGTGGCGTTGCCGGCCTGAAGCTCTTTCTTCACCGGTTCCGTGATTTTGTCCGCCGTCTTGACCAGCATGGCCACCTGCCAAATTTGCTTTTCCGTGAGCTGGCTCTTGAATCCCGGCATTCCCGTCATGCGAATACCGTTCTCAATCTTCCAATACGACTCCCAAGGCTCATCGTCCGTCACACCGACACCTTTAAACAATTCCGGGGGCTTGGGGAACATCCCCTGCGACACGGCGGACTTGGGCTCGCCAGGCAAACCGTGGCAAACGGCGCACTGTTCTTTGTAAACCCTCGCGCCCGCAATCAGATTGGCCTCGTCAGCGGCAACCTGCGGCTGGGGATGCGGCAAGCGCCCCAAATAGGAGTCCTGCGCCATTTTCGCTAGTTTTCTCTCGAGAGGCATCGCGGGCGCCGAAGTTGCAACCGGTGCGTGTCCGGAAGAGAAGTAATAGTACACCGCTCCCGCAAGCAAGAGGAGTGTGAGCAAGATTCCCAGAATTAAGCCCTTGAGCATGTTTTCGACTCCTGTAGCCTTCGAAATCCGCGAGCGCGGTTCCGAAAAGGTCTGCGTGTCTGTTCGCGGTTAGTCTACGAGTTTCGCTGGGATTCTGCACGCCGCAATTTGCGCGCCTTCGCTGGCCTCGCCTCGATTAGACGTCCTCAGCTGACTTCATCGCCTGAAGGGCTTTTGGCTGCAAGCCGCCGCCACGCGCGTCCGTAACCTTTATTCCCGCAGAGCCGTCTTATGTAAGCGTAGGCGAAGGATTCCGGTAGGCTGTACCCATTGGCGGAGTAGCACCTAGGCTGACCGTGTGCTTGTCCAAACCTTGCAAGCCCGCACCGCGCGCGGTGCTACTATTTTCAGGAGTGAATGAATGGGGCAACTGAATTCAATGGACCTTCCCGAATCCAGCGCGCACTCGTCCCCCAGTGCGTCAACACCTAAGTCTTCCAAGAGCCTTTGGTGGTTGTGGGCCCTTGTAGTTGCTGGCATTGTGCTTGGCGTTTGGTACTTCCGCGGCTCGCGAAGCTCGAGCGAGGCGGCGAATCCTTCGGCCCCCGCGGCGGCCGGCAAGAGCGGCAAGGGCGGAGCCGGGATGGGTGGTTTTGTCGTGCCCGTCGTGGTCGCAACCGCGCAACACGGCGACCTCCCCGTGTATTTCAACGGACTCGGGACCGTCACTGCATTTAACACCGTTACGATTCACAGCCGCGTCGATGGCCAGCTCCTCAGCGTCTCCTTCAAAGAAGGCCAGTATGTCCACGAGGGCGACCTTCTCGCGCAGATCGACCCGCGACCCTTCCAGGTTCAGCTCCAATCGGCGCAAGGCATGCTCGCCAAAGATCAGGCACTGCGCAAGGATGCTCAAGCCAATCTCGAGCGTTATCAGCTTCTGTTCAAAGAAGGCGTCATACCGCAGCAGCAACTCGATACGCAAGGCGCGCTCGTCGGCCAATATGATGGTTCCATCCGCGCCGACGAAAGCGCGATTGCCAATGCTCAGCTTCAGCTCACTTATTCTAGGATTACTGCTCCGATCAGCGGCAGAGTAGGGCTGCGCCTTGTGGATCCTGGCAATATCGTTCACGCAGCGGACGCGAACGGCTTGCTGGTAATCACTCAGCTTCAGCCCATTGCCGTAATTTTCACGCTGCCGCAGGACCAGCTCCCGCAAGTTAGCGCCAAACTACGCTCGGGGGCGCAGCTGAACGTCGACGCTTACGATCGTGACGATACGCAGAAAATTGCCACCGGGAAGCTTCTCACCATCGACAACGAAATTGACCCGACCACCGGTACCTACAAGCTGAAATCCGTTTTTAGCAACGCGGACAATGCGCTCTTTCCAAATCAATTTGTCAACGTGCACCTGCTGGTGGACACCAAGCATGATCTGACCATCGTTCCCGCCGCGGCCATTCAGCGCGGGCCGCAGGGAACATATGTTTACGCGGTTGGCGGGGATAACACCACGAAGATTCGGACGGTCACGATTGCGCAAGTCACTGGGAACAGCATCGGCTTGAACGGAGGGCTGAACCCCGGTGATGCGGTGGTCATCGACGGCCAGGACAAATTGCAGGATGGCAGCAAGGTGGCCCCAAGCATGGCTGGCGGAAACAGCGGAGGAAATCGCGGAACCGGCAGCGCGCCTGGCACCCCGACGGCTACGGCAGCAGGCGCACCAGGTAAATCTTCTCCTAGCTCGTCCGGAGGTTCCCGGAAATGAGCCCGTCACGGCCGTTTATTCTGCGGCCGGTTGCCACTACCCTGCTGATGGTAGGCGTGGTTCTCGTAGGCTGGGTGGCCTACCGCCAGCTTCCGGTCTCCGCGCTTCCTCAGGTCGATTACCCCACCATTCAAGTCCAGACGTTTTACCCCGGCGGCAGCCCGGACGTAGTGGCTTCTTCTATTACCGCACCGCTCGAGCGCCAGTTCGGCCAGATTCCCGGCCTGAACCAGATGATGTCGTCGAGTTCCTTCGGCTGCTCCGTCATTACCTTGCAGTTTGATCTGGACTTGAACATTGACGTAGCGGAGCAGGAAGTTCAGGCGTCCATCAACGGCGCATCTAACCTTTTGCCACAGGGGCTTCCCAATCCTCCGATCTACAGCAAGATTAACCCTGCTGACGCGCCCATCCTGACGCTTGCTCTTTCTTCTCCGACTCTTCCCCTTCTCAAAGTGGAGGACCTGGCGGACACCACTTTCGCGCAAAAGATCTCTCAGCTTTCCGGTGTGGGACTAGTCAGCATCAGCGGCGGACAGCGCCCCGCCGTGCGCATTCAGGCCAATCCCACCGCGCTTGCTTCGTACGGCTTGAGTCTTGAGGATCTGCGTACGGCGCTGGGTGCAGCCAACGTCGATCAAGCCAAAGGCACCTTCGACGGGTTGCATCAGGCCTACACCATCGGCGCGAATGATCAATTGCTCTCGAGCGATGGCTACCGCCCGATCATCATCGCGTACCGCAATGGCGCGCCAGTGCGCGTCCGCGACGTCGCCAACGTGATCGACGGCGTGGAAAACGCCAAGCAGGCCGCCTGGGCTAATCAAAACCCCGCAGTCATCTTGAATATTCAGCGCCAGCCCGGGGCGAACATCATCGCCGTGGTCGATCGCGTCAAAAAGCTTCTTCCACAGCTTCAGTCCGCGCTTCCCGCGGCGGTTCAAGTGGACATTCTGACCGACCGCACCACCACGATTCGCGCTTCCGTTGACGACGTGCAGTTCACTTTGGTGCTCACCGTCGCGTTGGTTGTGATGGTCATGTTTCTTTTTCTGCGTAGCTTGCGCGCCACCGTGATTCCCAGCATCGCTGTGCCTCTTTCGCTGATCGGCACGTTTGGCGTGATGTATCTGCTCGGCTACAGTCTCAACAACCTTTCTCTCATGGCGCTCACCATTTCGACCGGCTTCGTGGTCGATGACGCTATCGTCATGATCGAGAACATTAGCCGCTACATCGAAGAGGGCGAATCCCCGTTGCAAGCGGCGTTGAAAGGCTCCGAACAGATTGGCTTCACTATCGTGTCGTTGACGGTGTCCCTGATTGCCGTGCTCATTCCGCTGCTGTTCATGGGCGACATCGTCGGCAGGCTGTTCCGCGAATTTGCCGTAACACTAGCGGTTACCATCCTGGTATCCGCCTTTGTTTCCCTCACTCTTACGCCAATGATGTGCGCGAAACTGCTCCGCCATCAGAAAAAAGAGGAAGAGGGCTGGTTCCAGCGCAAGTCCGAAGATGCGTTCAACTCGGTAATCGCTTTTTACGGCCGTACCCTGCAATTTGTGTTGCGCTTCCGCACCACCACTCTCATCGTTACCGTCGCCACGCTCGTCGGCACAATCTTTCTCTACATTTACGTCCCCAAAGGATTTTTCCCGGTTCAAGACACCGGCGTCATCTTGGGTGTTTCAGAAGGCGCTCAAAGCGTTTCCTTCGACGCGATGGCTCGGCGCCAGCAAGTGCTTGCCGGGGTCATTTTGAAAGAACCCGCCGTCGAAAGCCTCTCTTCCTTCATCGGCATCGACGGCACCAACACCACGCTGAACACCGGACGCATTCAGATCAATCTCAAGCCGCTGGCAGAACGCAAGATCAGCGCTTCGGATGTGATCCGCCGCCTCCAGCCGGAGATTGCCAAAGTCGATGGCATCTCGCTCTTTCTTCAGCCGGTTCAGGATTTGACGGTTGAAGATCGCGTCAGCCGCACGCAGTTTCAGTACAGCCTCGAAGACGTGGACCCCAAAGAACTCGCTTACTGGACGACGCGCTTCATGGACAAACTGAAATCGCTTCCGGAGCTGACCGACGTCGCGAGCGATCAGATGAATCAGGGCCTGCTTGCTTCTCTCACCATTGACCGGGATACGGCTTCGCGCCTGGGTGTTCTGCCGGCTGACATTGATAACACTCTTTACGACGCGTTCGGGCAGCGCCAGGTCTCCACGATTTTCACGCAATTGAACCAATATCACGTGGTCATCGAAGTCGACCCGCAGTTTCAGCAGGATCCCGATTCTCTGAAAAATATCTATGTGAAGGCCTCCTCGGCGACTACGGCTGCAGGCCAGACTCCGCCCCAGGTTCCGCTCAGCGCCTTCACGCACTTTGATCCGGGCGACACCGCGCTGGCGCTGAACCGTCAGGGTCAGTTTCCCGTCGTAACGCTTTCGTTTAACCTCGCGCCCGGCGCGGCGCTGGGCGATGCGGTCAACGCCATCAATCGTGTGAAACAAGAATTAAATATGCCCCCCAGCGTCCAAGCCACGTTTCAAGGCACGGCTGCTGCATTCCTCCGGTCGCTTTCCAATGAGCCCATCCTGATTTTGGCCGCGCTCGTCACCGTTTACATCGTTCTCGGTGTTTTGTACGAGAGCTACATCCACCCGATCACCATTCTCTCGACGCTTCCCTCAGCGGGCGTGGGCGCGATTCTCGCGCTGCTCCTGTGCCGCACGGAATTTAGCGTCGTCGCATTGATCGGCATCATTCTGCTCATCGGCATCGTCAAGAAAAATGCCATCATGATGATCGACTTCGCGCTGGAAGCCGAGCGCAAGGAAGGCAAGGCGCCCGTCGATGCCATTTACGAAGCCTGCCTGCTTCGCTTCCGGCCCATCATGATGACCACCATGGCCGCGCTGCTTGGCGGACTGCCACTGGCGCTTGGCGCGGGCGTGGGATCGGAATTGCGCCGCCCGCTGGGCATTACGATTGTTGGTGGCCTGATTCTCAGCCAGCTTTTGACGCTCTACACCACGCCTGTTGTTTATCTTGCATTTGATTGGCTCGGCAGGCGCTTCCAGTTTCATGTTGGCAATCCGATCGAAGAGCCGGCGCACGGGGATTAGATTCAGTGGACCATATTTCTTCCAATTTCTCCGCGCCCTTCATCCGACGGCCCGTTGCCACGTGGTTGATCACCGCCGCGATTCTGCTTTCCGGCGTGGTCGCGTTCCGCTTCTTGCCGGTCGCACCTCTCCCGCAAGTTGATTTCCCAACGATTTCCGTTGGCTCAGGCCTGCCTGGCGCCAGCCCTGAAACTATGGCCTCCTCCGTCGCCACTCCTCTTGAACGCCAGTTCGGCCGTATTGCCGGCGTCACGCAGATGACCTCTTCGAGCGGTCTCGGCAACACTGGAGTCACGCTACAATTCGATCTCAATCGCGACATCAACGCCGCTGCCCGCGACGTCCAAGCCGCCATCAACGCTGCCCGCAGCCAGTTGCCCGCGGACATTCCCAGCCAGCCCGGCTACCGCAAGGTCAATCCTGCAGACTCTCCTATCCTCATGCTCGCGTTAACCTCCGAAAATATTCCCCCGGCGCAGATTTACGATGCGTCGGATTCCATCCTGGCGCAAAAGCTCGCGCAGATCGAAGGCGTTGGGCAGGTGTTCACCTGGGGCAGCGCGCGCCCGGCGGTGCGCGTCGAAGTGAATCCCTACCAGCTCAATAGCTACGGGATCAGCCTCGAACAGGTCCGCAAGTCACTTCAGGCGGCGAACGCCAACTTGGCCAAAGGCGCGCTCTCGAACTCCAGCCAGACCTGGAATGTGGCGGCTACGGATCAGCTTTTCAAAGCTTACGAATATCAGCCGCTCATCATCGCGGGGCACCGAGGCACTCCTGTTCGCTTGAAGGATGTGGCCCAAGTCGTCGACTCCACCGAAGACTCGCGCAATCTCGGTCTCTCGGGTGGAAAGCCCGGCGTCCTCATCGCTATTTTCCGTCAGCCTGGCGCCAACATGATCGAGACAGTGGACCGTGTCATGGCGCTCTTCCCTATGCTTCGCGCCTCCATTTCCCCCTCGCTTCATCTCAATGTAGCCGTTGACCGCACGACTACTATTCGCGCCTCTGTCCGTGACGTCGAAGTCGCCCTTGCGATTTCCATTCTTCTGGTAATCTTCGTCGTTTTTGCTTTCCTGAGAAACGTTTGGGCCACCATCATCCCCAGCGTCGCCGTGCCGCTTTCTCTCATCGGCACATTCGGCGTGATGTACCTCTGCCACTACAGCCTCGACAATCTTTCGCTTATGGCGCTGACCATCTGCACGGGTTTCGTCGTAGATGATGCCATTGTGGTGATCGAAAACATTACACGTCACATTGAAAATGGCATGAAGCCCTTTGCTGCGACAATGAAGGGTGCCAGCGAAATCGGCTTCACTGTTCTCTCGATGAGCACCTCGCTCGTCGCGGTTTTCATCCCTATCCTGCTGATGGGCGGAATCGTTGGCCGTCTGTTTCGCGAATTTGCTGTCGTCCTCAGCGTGGCCATCGGCGTCTCGCTCTTCGTCTCACTGACGACCACTCCGATGATGTGCGCGCGCTTTCTGAGGCATGAAACCGGCCAGCACAATCGCCTCTATCGTTTCTCAGAAAACGCTTTCAATCGTCTCCTCCGCACCTATGATTTTTCCCTCCGCTGGGTCCTTCGCCATCAATTTCTGATTTTGTTGCTCACTCTAGGCACGATCGTCGTGAATGGGTATCTCTTTTATGAGACTCCCAAAGGATTCTTTCCGCAGCAGGACACAGGCCGGTTCAGCGGACTCATTCAGGGCGACCAGGATTTGTCGTTTGCCGCCATGTCACAGAAGATGCGCGAGTTCACGGACATCGTCCTAAAGGACCCTGCCATAGACACCGTTACTTCTTTCACCGGGGGCGGGAGCGGCGGCAGCACCGCGCGCATGTTTGGCCAGCTCAAGCCGCTGAGCGAACGCAAAATCAGCATCGATCAGGTCATCGCTCGCATTCGCCGGTCTACTTCTAAGATTCCTGGCGCCGCCCTGTACTTGCAAGCCACTCAAGATCTCAACGTGGGCGGACGATTTGCCGGCGCCCAATACCAATACACTCTTCAGGCCGATAATCTAAGCGACCTGATGCACTGGGCTCCCATCATCATGCGACGAATGCAGCGGATTGCCGAGCTTCGCGACGTCAATTCCGATCAGCAAATGCGCGGCTTACAGACTTCCCTGGTCATCGACCGCGACAGCGCCTCACGCCTGGGGGTCGCCGTTCAAGACATCGACAACACGCTTGGCGATGCTTTCGGCCAGCGCCAGGTCTCCAACATTTACAAAGGCCTGAATCAATACCACGTCGTTCTGGAAGTCGCTCCGGAGTTTCAGCCTTCCCCGGCCGCACTGAATTCCATCTACGTTCCTTCCAATTCGGGGAAGCTCGTTCCGCTGAGCGCCTTCGCGCACTACGAACCCTCCAATACCTCGCTTTCCGTCAATCACCAGGGCATTTTCCCGGCGATCACCCTTTCCTTCAATCTCGCCCCCGGAGCGTCCCTTGGCCCAGCCGTGCAGCACATTGAAGCCGGTCGCCTCGAACTCAAGGTTCCCAACACCGTTCACGCCACCTTTCAAGGCACTGCCCAGGCGTTTCAGGACTCGCTGGCCAACCAGTTTGTTCTCATCATCACGGCTCTTGCTGCCGTCTACATCGTCTTGGGCATTCTCTATGAGAGTTTCATCCATCCCATCACGATTCTCTCAACCATTCCTTCCGCCGGCATCGGCGCGCTCTTGGCGATTCAATTTATCAAGTCAGACCTGAACATCATCGCGCTAATTGGAATCATTTTGCTGATCGGCATCGTCAAGAAAAACGCTATTCTAATGATCGATTTCGCAGTGCAAGTGGAAAGGGAAGAGAACTCGTCGCCCGTCGAAGCCATTTATAAAGCCGCTCTGTTGCGTTTCCGGCCGATTCTGATGACCACCATGGCCGCGCTGCTCGGCGCGCTTCCGTTGGCCGTCGGTGCTGGCGTCGGCTCGGAACTGCGCCGTCCGCTCGGCATCACCATCGTGGGCGGGCTGATTCTCAGCCAGATGCTTACGCTTTTCACCACGCCCGTGGTCTACATCTACATGGACCGCTTGCAGTCCGGTCTTCGCCGCTTCATTGCTGCGCGGCACCCTGTCCCTTTGGTGCGCGATCTCTACCGCCCAACATGACTAACACGCTTCGCCAGAGCCTGCTCCCTCCGCCTCGCATTCCGACCAAGATGCGTGCGCCGAAACCAAGCCGCTGCGTGATTCTGCTGTGCCTGTCGTTGTTGGCGGCAGCAAGCGCCGCCGCGCCGCACGACCCCATTCTCCTCTGGCCAAACGGCGCGCCTGGCTCCGAAGGCAAGACCGGCGAAGAAAAAGTTCGCGTGACGCCGCAAGGCGATCACGTTATTTCGAGCGTTCACCGCCCATCGATCACGCCGTATCTCCCGTCCAAGGAAACGGCTACGGGAGCCGCGGTCGTCGTCATCCCCGGAGGCGGTCACGTCGAAATCTGGTCGGACCACGAAGGCCACAACATCGCCGAATTTCTCAGCGCCCGCGGCATCGCCGCCTTTGTGCTGAAGTACCGGCTCGCGCGCGAAAAAGGCTCTACCTACACCATCGAAGGGCATTCTTTGCCCGATGTGCAGCGCGCGATTCGCCTCGTGCGCAGCCGCGCGCAAGAATGGGGAATCGATCCCGACCGCGTCGGCGTGATGGGCTTCTCCGCAGGCGGCCATCTCGCGGCGCTAGCCGCCACAAGTCCCGGCAGCCCGCTGCCGGACGCCGCCGATCCGATTGACCGCCTCAGCGCAAAGCCGTCGTTTCAGGCTTTGATCTATCCCGGCATTCCGCCGAATCTGAACATCACCAAAGACACGCCGCCGGCGTTCTTGCTCTGCGGCGAAGACGACCGCCCGGACATTTCACAAGGTCTTGCCGAGCTTTACGTCGCTCTCAAGAAAGCAGGCGTTTCTGCGGAACTGCATGTCTACAGCGGCGCAGGCCACGGATTCGGCTTGCGCTGGGGGAATTCTGGCGCGGTCTCGGGCTGGCTCCAGCGCTTCGTCGAGTGGATGGACGCCCGCCACCTGCTCACCCGTAAGTAAAGCCGCATTTTTCTCGCAGGGGCAAGGCATGCCGTGCCCGTCTTTCTACGAACTTCCAATCAGCCAGCCTGTCAGGAACACCAGAACGCCGCCCACCACTACCTGAAACGTCGCCTGCAGGAACGGCGTGTCCATATATTTGTGGCGCACAAAGCTGATCACTCCCAGCTCCACGACGACGACGACAATGGCCACCGACGCCGCCACGTGAAAATTGCGAATCAGGAAAGGCAGCGTGTGACCGATTCCTCCGGCAGTGGTCATAAGTCCGGTCACTGTGCCGCGCAGCCACGGCGAGCCGCGCCCGGTGAGCGAGCCGTCGTCGGAAAGCCCTTCCGAAAACGCCATGGAGATTCCTGCGCCAATTGAAGCCGCCAGCCCCACCAGGAAGGCGGACCAGCTGTTTTTCGTGGCAAATGCCGCTGCAAATAACGGAGCAAGAGTGGATACGGAACCGTCCATCAGTCCTGCGAGGCCAGGCTGAATCACTTGCAGCAAAAATAGCTTGCGGTGCGACTCGTCCTCTTTGGCCTTGGCGCTGTCCGTCAAATGCTTTTCTTCCAGCGCGCCGGCCGTTTGCGTGTGTTTTCGCTCCTCGTCCGCAAGCTGATTCAGCAATTCGCGCGTGGAAACGTCGCTCGTCCGGCTCGCGGCCTTGTGATAAAACCGCTGCGCCTCCAGCTCCATCACTTCGGCTTGTTTTCTCGCCACTTTCACGCCCAGCGGACGGATCAGCCACACCGGCTTCCTTTCCAAAAAGCCTTTCACATTCTCGCGGCGGATTAGCGGAATGTGCTCGCCAAAGCGCTGCCGGAACATTTGCGTCAGCCGGTCGCGGTGCACCGCCTCTTCTTTGCGCATGTCCTCGAACATGTCCGCCGTCGAGGGATACTCTTCCCGCAGCGCATCGGCAAATTCGCCGTAGATGCGCCCGTCTTCCTCTTCCGCGGCGATGGCAATCGCCAGAATCTCCTTCTCCGTCAAATCCTTGAACTTCTTCAGCATCCTTCTTGTCCTCCGGCTCCTTGCAGTTTCCTTTGTAGAGGCGGGTCTTTAGACCCGTTCTCTTCTAGTCTCGATTGAGCGCTAAGAATCGCACAGAATAGGGATTCGAGGAAAGGAAGATGCCCGGCCAAAGCCGGCGCTGTGAAGGCAAGCTGCGGCCCGGTTAGTCGAAGCCGGGGCGGAGAGGATAAGCCAACGAGGGTCAACCAAGACAGGCGCTAAGAAAACCTGGGACGGATTTAAGGCCCGCCCCTACAAAGAACCGACAAGAGACGCACAGGCAAGAATGCCTGTGCCACGAAAGATGCCGGCTGGAAGCCGGCGCTACAAAATCCTTCTCGTCAGAGCGTGAGGTACAAGACTTGGACGAAGACGTCCGCGTTGAGGAAGCCTTTGCCCCAAACGGACTCGAGATCGGCAAGGGGCTTGGCCGCAGCAGCTTCCTGGGCGGATTTTCCTGCGGACTTCAGCTTCCCGACGTGCTCGCGCGCGGTGACCAGCATTTCGCGAAACTTGACCAGGTCGGCTTTGTTGCCCAGCGGGCCGTGGCCCGGAACGATCTTGGTGGAGTCATTAGCGAGCGGCAGAATCTTGTCGGCAGCGGCGATCATGCCGGCAACCTTGCCGCCAGTGCCGCCGTCGATGAAGGGAAACGAGCCGTTGAAAAATGTGTCGCCCATGTGGATGACGTTGGCCTTTTGGAAGTGGACGAAGATGTCCGTGTCGGTGTGCGCGGGAGCGAGATGCTCAACGTGGAGCGTTTCGCCGTTCGCTTGCAGCTTGTGCGTGGAAGCGAAGGTCTGCTGAGGCAGAGCTTCAGCGGGTGAGGGCGGGAAGTGCAAGCCGAAAGGCTGCAGGTCATGCGCCTCGGCCATGCGCTTCTTGGTGTTTTCGTGAGCGAGAACCGCGGCGCCGGCGGCGTGAAGAGGGGCGTTATTGTCAGTGTGGTCGAAATGCCAGTGCGTGTTGATGACCTGCTTCAACGGAGCGTTACTGATCGCGTCGAGGGACTCTTTGAGCTTGGGCCAGGCGGGCGCCACGAAAGTGTCGACCACAAACTTGCCATCGGCGCCGTTCAGCACGACAACGTTGCCGCCCGGTCCGGAGAGCAGCGTGAGATTGTCGGCGAGCTTCTGCGGCTGAATGGCATTGGCAGCCATCTGCGCGCGAAACGCGGCGACCGGATCGGCGGGAGGCGCGGCCTGCTGCTGAGGGAAGGGAACCGCAGCGCTCAGCAGCGACGCGGGAAAGAGTTGCGCCAGGAATACGCTGCCCGTGAGGGTGGCGGAATCCCGCAACATCGCGCGGCGTGAAGTTGGCTTCAGAAAGGAGTTGGAGTGCATGCGGTGTAGTCCTTTCGTTTCGGTTTTTGGGCGGGTGGAGGTAGGCACTATACCGCATTTTGGAGAGTTAGGTAGGTTAGGGACTACAGCACTCAGGCAGGAGTACCTGTGCCACAAGGAGAGCTACACCAGGAAGCCCTGGGTGCGGCAGACCTGAACGATGCTGAGGCGATCACCGGCGCCGATTTTCTGCTTCATTCGGTACAAATGATTCTTCACGGTTTGTTCGGAGAGGCAAAAGTGATTGGCGATTTCCTTGTTGGTGAGCCCTTCGGCGATGAGCGGAATGAGTTGCTGCTCGCGGCGCGTCAAACCCAGGCGCTGGTGAACGCTGGCGGAAGGGAAGGAATTGGCCTCGCGCTCGAGGTAACGGAACAGGGCCGCGCACAACGCGCCTGGGCAGACCGCCTTGCCTTCATGCACGGCTTTTACGGCCTCAACGACGTCTTCCGCGGACGCATCCCGAGGCAGATATCCGCGCACGCCAGCGCGGATGCATTGAAGGAAGTTCGAATCATCGCTGGCTCCATCGATCAACACAATCAGGATGCCGGGCGCAGTGGCACGGCTCTTGCGAATGGCCGCAAGGTCGTCGTCCAAATTGCCTTTGGAGGACAGCAATAGAATGTCCGCCGGTTCTTGCCGCAGCTCGGCCTCACGGTTGCTCGACGCGGCGTTTTCCCCGACGACGTCGACTTGACCGCTCTTGGCCAGCATGCGCGAAAGGGCCTCGCGCAGCAGACGGTTTTCCGCCGAAACCTGGACGCGCGGCTTCCCCTCTTCCGGCTCCGCGCAGTGTAGCGAAACCTCCGGCTCCGCCTCCAGGAGGCTCGTGATCCGCCCCCCAGATACAGCCCCTGCATTTCGCTCATGCTCACGGGCCCTCACACCCCGTCGAACGGCTGCGTTCATTTGTGCTTATCCTCTGCGGCGGTGGATTTTTCCCGCTCCCCTGAATCCGGATGCTTTGCGGGAATCCAACTTGTACTACGTCAAAGCAATTTCACAGCCGCACGCGGGCGAGCTTTTGTCTGTCAGCACTTTTATAACTGTGCA